>Ga0182004_10002530_pt1 | contig 14277 bp, 20 predicted proteins | sample Sormic07211540_1_FD_120479 | JGI IMG/M metagenome (GOLD analysis project Ga0182004, IMG submission 120479) | Endophyte microbial communities from Sorghum bicolor roots, Mead, Nebraska, USA - 072115-40_1 MetaG | ecosystem: Host-associated > Plants > Roots > Unclassified | place: USA: Nebraska...
TCAAATGCTAGGAAAAAAAGGGGGGGGGGGGGGGGCCCATTTTTCTCCCCAAACAAAAAAGGAAAAAAGGAAAAGGAAAGAAAAAAAGTTTGTTATTTTTTTAAAGGGTTTTTTGGGGAGAAAATTTTTAAAAAAAACAACTATAGTTACCTCCTCCTTCTCCTTTCCTTATTATTTTGTGAAGAAAAACCTGGGCCCCCCCCCCCCCCCCTTTTTTTCCTAGCATTTGAATTGCCTTGCACTCATGCCTTGTTTGGTATATGTATCCACACTGCAATTACCGCAGGTTAACACTTGTGTGGGCGTGTGGCAACCTATTGTTGATATTAGTCTTTTCTTTCTAGTAAGTTTGTGTTGTTCAACTTGTTTCAGTACTGGACACTGCTGCTGGAGTCTGGTGTGATACAAAATCTGTTGTTACAACTCCTAGGACAGGAAGATTTAGTGCAGATGCAGCAGGAGGTGATGCTGCTGTTGAGCTTACACGACGGTGCAGGCATGCAGCAGCTGCTGTTAATGATCTAATATTCATTTATGGAGGTTTGCGAGGCGGTAAGATAATTGGGTTAGACACATGTTTCTTTCTCATATTTCCCCACTTTTTGCTTGTTGACCAGTGCTGTGTCATTTCTCACATTTATAGTTTTTTTTTTTAAAAAAACACAGATTATCGTGAATTGCCTGTGGCTTATTCATTTTACATTATACTGTTGAGTGTGTACTGCATGATGAGGTTTGACTTTGCAGGGCAATGGGCCATCAGAATTGTTTCTGCTTTGTTTAAAATCGATACATACTGTCTTTTATTGCATCTATCTTCTGTTGTGTGAGACGCCATTTATCACTTCTGATTCACTACATAAAGATCAGTAAATGAAGTGTATAATCTTGAGGGCCCAAATGACCATGTTAATAATTTATTTATCTGGGTGGTTGCTCACTGTTGAGTGGGTACTGTGTCATTGAGTGGTAGTAAATTTTGTTAATGCAAGCAATTAGTTATTTCTTTTTTTGCTGGTTTGGCTTTGCATTTGCATTTGCATTCTCATCATATTATATTTATTAATACTTAAAATGATTATAGTGGAATTACTATGTTTTGCCCCTGACTTTAAATTGGATAAAGCTACTGTTCAGTTTCTCATTTTGAGTAGTAATGATCATGTTTATAATGTTTCTAGTATTGCATGATATGGTTTGACCCACTATTGCTTATTGGTTCCTAACTTACTGGAGTTAATATCGTAGGGGTACTTCTGGATGATCTTCTTGTGGCTGAGGATCTTGCTGCTGCTGAAACAACAAATGCTGCTAATCATGCAGCAGCAAGTGCAGCTGCCACAAACTTGCAAGCAGGACGAGCACCTGGGAAGTATGCATACAATGATGAACGAACAAGACAAACAGCTACAGAATCAGGTCCTGATGGGGCTGTAGTTCTTGGGACTCCAGTTGCACCTCCTGTAAATGGAGACATGTATACTGATATCAGTCCCGAGAATGCTGTGCTGCAAGGACAAAGGTACATGTATTACATTTTATGAATGTATTCCTGTACTGCTCTATGAGCAAGTTAATAATATTTTTTCAGTAGCTATTTCATTCTGATGAGTTCAGAATCCTTCACAGGAGATTAAGTAAAGGCGTGGATTACTTGGTTGAAGCATCAGCAGCAGAGGCGGAGGCAATCAGTGCTACATTAGCTGCTGTGAAGGCCAGGCAGGTTAATGGTGAGATGGAGCAGTTGTCGGACAAGGAGCAGTCTCCAGACTCCACATCGACCACCAAACATTCAAGCCTCATAAAACCAGACAGTACTCTTTCTAACAACATGGCAGTTGCACCTGGGGTTCGGTTGCACCATAGAGCCGTGAGTAGAATACATGTTTGATTTTTTCATTGCACTTTTATAGCTATTTTTCACTTGACATTTTAATGCTGTGTGTCTACTTCTGAACTTGTTACTGGCGTCCTAGTAGAAGTTATTTGCACAATGACATCACACTTTGTTTTTACTTTTTCCCCTTGCAGGTTGTGGTGGCTGCTGAAACTGGAGGTGCCCTAGGTGGCATGGTCAGGCAGCTATCAATTGACCAATTTGAAAATGAAGGCAGAAGAGTCAGCTATGGCACCCCAGAGAACGCAACTGCAGCAAGGAAGTTACTAGATAGACAAATGTCTATTAATAGTGTTCCTAAAAAGGTACTTCCCATCAGTCTAATATATGCTCTCACAATAAAACACTAGTGCTTGTTTAGGTTAATAAGAAATGATTTTAGCTTTCAACACGATAAATGAAAGCTTCCAGTTACTTAACCATTTGCACCTGTTTTGTGTCTGCTGCTATATTTATCTAGGTAATTGCATCTCTGTTGAAACCTCGTGGCTGGAAGCCCCCTGTCCGGAGGCAGTTCTTCTTGGACTGCAATGAAATTGCAGATCTGTGCGACAGTGCTGAGAGAATATTTTCAAGCGAACCAAGTGTTTTGCGGCTTAAAGCTCCTGTTAAGATATTTGGAGATTTACACGGACAATTTGGAGACTTGATGAGGTTATTCGATGAATATGGTGCACCTTCGACTGCAGGTGACATTGCGTAAGTATATCTTTCCTTTGAGAATGAAAACACTACACTTATCCTTGATACATAATTAACTGATGTTTTATTTATCTGTGACACAGTAATCTTGTATCACTGAGCCTACTAAAATGACCCATATTATCGCTATAGTCTTGACTCTAGATGGAGATTTTTCTACTTCTGGGGTCTTCAGCTCATATTTTTATCTTTTTTCTTACCGTGCAGTTACATTGATTATCTATTTTTGGGGGATTATGTAGATCGTGGCCAGCATAGTTTAGAAACTATCACTCTTCTTCTTGCACTGAAGGTATCGGACTGTGCACTTACGTTCAAACTATGTAGACTACTCTAGTTAAGGTATAATCTTCACATATTCAAATACTGTGTATTTCAGGTTGAATATCCTCAAAATGTACACTTGATTCGAGGAAATCATGAAGCTGCAGACATCAATGCTTTGTTTGGTTTCCGAATAGAGTGTATAGAACGAATGGTAATTACCTTTTCGTGTACTGAAATTCTTTACAAAACCACCTAGAGTCTTATGCTTATGTTGGTACTCTTTGTGAAAAAATAGGGCGAGAGAGATGGTATTTGGACATGGCATCGAATGAATAGGCTATTTAATTGGCTTCCTTTGGCTGCACTTATAGAAAAGAAAATCATCTGTATGCATGGTGGCATTGGTCGGTCAATCAACCATGTTGAGCAAATTGAGAATCTTCAAAGGCCAATTACAATGGAAGCTGGCTCGGTTGTCCTCATGGATCTTCTGTGGTTAGCATTTTCAGCGACTCCTACAGCCCACCCTTGCATAATTGGTATTCATTTCATTTCATATCTTGTTCTGACTTTTACAGGTCTGATCCAACAGAGAACGACAGTGTTGAAGGACTGAGGCCCAATGCCCGGGGTCCTGGTCTTGTTACATTTGGGGTTGGTGCTTTTAGTCCATGTGTCGTTTATGTCTTCTCTACTTTCTGACCCTTCAGTTTCTTGTGTTCACATTTTGTTGTTACCAGCCTGATCGGGTTATGGAGTTCTGCAACAACAATGATCTTCAGTTAATTGTTCGAGCACATGAGTGTGTGATGGATGGCTTTGAGCGCTTTGCTCAAGGTCACCTGATCACTCTTTTCTCTGCAACAAATTATTGCGGTGAGATTTCTTGTGAAGATCTTGTTTCATTCTTTACTCAACACAATTTGTTGACATGGATGCACACACAGGTACTGCAAATAATGCCGGTGCGATCTTGGTTTTGGGTAGAGATCTTGTGGTTGTGCCAAAACTAATCCATCCTTTGCCCCCTGCAATTACGTCACCTGAGGCGTCACCGGATCATATTGAGGACACATGGATGCAGGTAACTCTAATATTATTGCAGAGTAGTCATGTTCCGAACTATTTGGTGCTTCAGTCCACCTCTTAATACTGTGTGACCTGTGGAATGAAATTCAGGAGCTAAATGCTAACAGACCACCAACTCCGACCAGGGGGCGTCCCCAAGCAGTAGCTAATGACCGGGGCTCTCTCGCCTGGATATAGTAGATTCACCACACATTGGTTGGTATGATCCATATGAAGCCTGAGTGATCAGGATCTTGTTATTTTCATTTGTGTTCGGGAGAGGGGCTGGTCCACAGCCATACCGAAACGAAAGATTGATGTACAGGGAGCAGAGGGGGCTATAAAGTCGGTAGAAGGGAGCTTGATCTAGGACAGTGCTCTCCAATTCGTTTCATTGAACACAAGTAGCAGTGCAAATAGAACTCATCCAAAGATCCGTGGAGGCTTCACTTGTATATACTCAGCTGGGTGGATAGGGGGGGTGGGTGTATGGTGTGTGTTTTTGGTATCCAATTGGAATGGCAAAGGTAATAGTGTTATTGTACTAGGTATTCTTTCCTTTTTCTCTTTCTCGGGGCCTAGAAGTTTCTCATGTTGCAAAGTGTTTTTGAGCTGCCACAGGGATTTGTCAGGAGGGCTCGCGGTCCAGTTGTTTTGTATAATAGTGCTCTCAACCTCAATGTAATTTCAGACAGATGCTGATGTGTACAATTTTGTGTTCTAAGGTTTGAGAATTTTTGGGGTGGAGAACGGACGGTTTGATTTATATAGCGGAGGTAAAGAGCGGTTATATACACCTTTGATGTGCGATTTTACTGAACGTTTCTACTATTTTGAATGTGTATATTACACAGGTGGGTGCGTTTAATATTTGGTATAAATGTGGTCTTCTGGTGTTTTGTGGCTTAGGTTAAGTTCTAGGCTCCTAGCATGGGCGCCTCAAAAACCACTTGGTATGCCTCCAGCTAGAGTCGGAGGAGCAGGCGCCTTTCCAAAAGTTCCTACATGTAGCTAGTCCATCAACGAAGCGAGTGAATGTCTCATCGACTGTTTTGATCCGCGGTTCATACGTTTTTTTTGTTTGACGAACGTGACTGACGTGTACTTCAATAAGAAACAAAGTGATACCAAGCACCAAATGTTGGGTAACCAGAGCTGTAAAAGATAATTATTGTTAGGGAAGAGTATGGGCTAAAAGGACCGTTAAGGCCTATATGGGCCAGAAAGTGAAAAAAAAGTGTGTATGTATATTAACACTAGCCTCAAACTAAATGTGTCTAAAGTGTGTATGTATATTAACACTAGCCTCAAACTAAAGTCTCTGTATTAATGGTCACAGTTTCATACTTTTTGTACGTGTCCAAATATTTGATGTGACAGGTATTAAAAAAAACAGAAGCAACCGCCTGAGTATATAAAATTGATGTTGAGCTTAGTGAACTGAAACACGAAGCAAATGAGGTATTGAACTGAGGTGAACTGAGAAGCATTGACCCCATTATTCCCCATACTAATAGCCTAAGGTAAACAACCAATCAAACCGTTGAAAACAAGATTTTATTGTTACACGCCCCATCCAAATTCACAAGACTCATAACAGCTAGCGAGCGCCTACCAATGGCTACTGAAGCACAAGCCACTAAAATCTACCAGCCAAGATGCAGATGATCTCAAATGTCCACATGCAAACCTACCATGCTAGGGACCCTTTTATGAACCAAGGATTTTTTTAATAGCATATGAAAAAAAGTTATCAGGAACCATTCCAATAAAATTGTAGTTTGGAGACATGCCACTAAAACTCCATGTAGTTCAAAATAAAACTGAAATTGTAATGGCATAGCAATTAGTATTAACGTACAGTTACACCAAGTGTCCAAAATGGCACCTTTGTGCCCCCAAAGTCTTTGTACTCACACAGATTAATACATTGCAGCACATTCCTAATGTACAAAATTAACTCAACGATCTGTTGGCACAGATCCTCAGACAACACGAACACAGATAGGGATCAAAAGACTAATGGCCTGTCCATTGTTCGTGAAGAACCAAACTCCAAATCAGAAAACAAGTGACCACAAAGAAGTTCCTCAACGGGGTATTATATCGTGTGAACCAGGAATATAACAATGGAGCAAGAGTTCCGGTTACACATCTCATGTGATACACATTCAGCGCTTCTTCTGATCCTTCCCTGTCTTCATATCATGGGTAAGCATTCTGGGAGCAATGGCCATTGCCATAAGCTCCTGGAACAGAAGCTTACAAGCATAGGGTATGTGTACCTGTAGACATGGTAACATTTTATCGCATCAGTTAAACCAGCAGTTCAAGAGTAAATGACACAAATGGCAAACCACCTGTTTCAAAACACGAACAATTCTACTTACTTGGACAATGTCAGTCTTGTTCTTGCAGCCCCTACATTCGAACGAGTTTTTCTTTAGGTTAGCAATTGCGATGAGACCACATTTCTCGCATACATGGACTCTGTATGCGTCACTCTGGTCAAACAGCCTTTCCTTAAGGAAGAAAGCTGCTCCATGTGCGATCATACAATCCCTTTCCATTTCTCCAAAGCGGAGACCACCATCACGAGATCGCCCCTCTGCTGGTTGCCGGGTGAGTATCTGAACAGGACCACGTCCTCTAGAATGTATTTTGTCATCCACCATGTGCTTGAGTCTTTGGTAATACGTGGGACCCAGGAAAATCATTGCAGTCAGTTTTCTTCCAGTGTGACCATTGTACATGGTTTCAAATCCACGCATTTGATAATTACATCTATGAAGAGCTTTGCTGATGTTATCCACCTGGTATCAAGGCAAAATAAACAAGACCACAAAATTAACATAGCAAATCCAGCTTGTTCATAACAAAACCACAAAATTAACATAGCACAGGCCCTTGAATTCAATCTTTCATTAAGAATGACCAAGAGTTAAGAATAACAAGTATCTAAAAGGAAAACTTACAGTCACATCGGTGAATGGAGTGGCATCGCCTTCCCTCCCCATCTGGGCCGCAACTTTACCCATAATGCACTCAATCAGCTGCCCAATAGTCATACGGGATGGAATAGCATGTGGATTCACAATAATATCGGGTGTGATGCCTTCGATTGTCCATGGCATATCCTCTTGAGTGTAAGTCATCCCAACAGTTCCTTTTTGCCCATGCCTACTGCTAAACTTGTCTCCAATTTGTGGTATGCGAACAGATCGCATCCTAACCTTGACAAATCTTAGACCATCCGCATTTGTTGTTAACAGAACCTATACAGATTACCGCAGCCTTAGTAGCCTGATCGTGAAGTTCCAAGCCCATCACAAACCACATATTCATATAGGAAGGTGAGAAAATACTAACCTGATCTACCATGCCACTTTCACTGTGACGCAGAGAAGTACTATGATCACGCTTCGAGTATCTAGAAGCTTGCCCTTGAGCGTCATCCTGTGGAATAGGAGATGTCTTCCCAATAATGACATCTTCCCCTGAGACCCTTGTTCCCTGATACATGAATTAAATATATGCAATCAGAATTACCCCTGATAAAGATAAACCTGCACCGATTAAGTCCTCTACTCACAGGTGGTGCAAGGCCATCATCATCTAGTTTATCATATGACCCATGACGCATTCCCTACAAGGAAAATTTATAAGAATATTAGCCTCGTGAGAAGAAGAAGTGTAATACGATTTCGAAAACACACCATAGTATTTTCCCTATTTGGACGACCAAATTCCTCTTTGACAAGTGTACCCATCTTCTTTTCCTCATCTCTGCATATATGAAGTTTAACTCGTCAGACTAAAAGCAGTTTAAGCACCAGACTACTTCATGGAGGCCCAGCTTACAATTTGCACTATACCTGTAAGAGCGGAAAAATAGTGATCGGAAGAACCCACGATCTATGGAAGATTGATTCATAATAACTGAATCTTCTTGATTATATCCAGAATAACAAGCGATAGCAACAATTGCATTCTGCACCAAATCACCAAAATAATATTGATAATCAATGGACAGAACAGAAAGGAAACATGACATGTAGAAAGCACCCTGAAGTTAAGGGCAAATGATCACTCACAATGCCAGCTGGTAACTGTCTGAAGTGCAAATGTTCCATAGCACGGGTAGTGACTAGAGGCTTTTGTGGGTAGTATAGAACATAGGCCAAAGTGTCCTGGATCATGATGGCGGCTTGATAAGGTTCAGACCTATATCAACATGTGAAGAAAATAAAACAAATAGTGTACTCACCATCCTTAACTGATAATTGGTGACATAAATTCCCATGGCTTGCTTTCCCATAGCAGACTGATATGTATTACGAGGTGACTACATTATCAATGGGAAGAATTAGACCTTGTCAGAGGGGGGAAAAGATTATACAACTGAAACCCCACAAAAGTGAATGGTCACCTGGTTGTGGTCAGGAAAAGGAATAATCGATGCACAAACTCCAAGTATCAATGAAGGATGAATCTCACAATGTGTGTAAGTTTCAGAGTAAGCATCCTCTGGGTTGTGCCTTGCATTATGAAGGTCCTGAAATTGTTTCATTGACGTCAGTAGGTGAAGGTGAATATAGAAGGAAAAAGGCAAAGCTATATACTGGGATTCCATGGAATATCCAGAATGGTATAGACAAAATCCCTTTCATACACAAGGGCCTCAGAATATGTTCGATCAGGTACACATGCATATCTCACTTACACTTATGGTCATGGAGATCATGGTAGTCTCCTCTTCTTCAGTATCTATGTACTCTATATATCCTTTTGAGACTAATTCATGCCAGCCTTCATCAGGAGTCTCCTGGATAAGTGGACAAAAAGATAGAAGAAGCTTTTATGAGGAAAAAAAATTATGCACATGTAAAGTAAGTGGAAGCCAGCACATGTCGATCAATGCCAGACCCTATGTTGCAAAGCTATTATATGCGCCTTCTTGATGAGCAGCCTCTGACCCTCAACAATAAACAATGGACGACTGCAGCGTCCATAATCCGTGTAGAGTCGAAGTTCTTTAAGACGGATATCACGAACCACACCAACTTCAGTGTTGACATCAATCTGAAAATGAAACCAAGCAAATTTGAGATCTTAAGGCCCACTGAACTGCACCCTTAATAATATGCACCTGTCTATGTACTCCGTTCCAAATTATAAGACGTTTTGTTTTTTCTAGATACGTTGCATTTGCTATGCACATAGGTATACACTATGTCTAGATATATAGTAAAAGCAATGTATCTAGAAAAGCCAAAACGTCTTATAATTTGGAACGGATTTAGTATAACCTACCAAAGTAAATAAAAATTCCAGTAGATACGTGCCATGAAAAGAAGTTTGAATTGCACACCGAACACCATTCTTAAAAAAATTACCTTAATCAGTCATATATTATTCAAGATTGTACATGTGAGTGGGTAATAAATAGTGGTAGGGATATTTAAAAGAACTTTTGTACAGAATCAGTTCTCTTTTTTTTGGCTGACTCATCTAATTTGTCTATCTGCCTGCAATTAGAAAGTATAGCATGGAACAAACCTGTCTTCTTAGACGCCTAAGAGTCTTAACCAACAGGTCAGGGTTCCTATGAATTCCAACCCAACAACCATTGACAAAAATTTTAGCAGCTTGTGGAATGACAGCTGGTGATATCTCCTGCACAAAGTGAGTACAAAGTAAATCAAAACTTACACCAAAATAAAACCACAAGGTCCGGGAAGGGTATAATAACCAAATAAAAATGCATGTACACACTGACAAGGAAACGAAAACAAACCTCAAAATTTTCTGTGCCCCACTCCTCCAAAAATTCCAAAATTGGATTCGCAGCAGAACCAACAGTGATATATACCATCAAGGCAAGATTTTTCACCAAGCCACAAGCCTGAACACAGGGCAGGTAGAATTATAGGGAAACTGAATAACCAATATTCTATGGCTTGGAAAATTGAGTTAGGAAACCAAATCGCTTACCTGTCCTTCTGGTGTTTCAGCAGGACACATCATTCCCCAATGCGAATTATGCAACTGGCGGGGTTTTGCCAATTTTCCTATTGGTTAGATTAGAACAAAATTGTAAAATCAAGTATTCATGGAGAAATATTAGATGAGAGAAAATCTGGGATATCCACCTTCACGCCCAATGGGAGAGTTCAGCCTCCGGAGATGTGAAAGTGTAGAAGCATAGGTGAGGCGATTAAGCACCTTTGTAAGAAAGATTATGGAACATAAATCAGCAAATTTTTCATTGAATAAATCAGATGTAGTGCCTTAAAAATGAGCATAGAAGCGAAGAAAAAATAGGCACCTGAGAAACCCCTGCTCTGGTTCCAGCTTGGTTAGCCTGTCCCCAGTTTCCAGTAGCAAGGGAGTACTTCAAGCCACTGGTGATAGTTTTTGCTTTGATAGCAAATTGCAAATTAACTTCCTTTCCATTATCTACACACTAGGATGAAGGAAAAGGAAGAGTTAATAACCACAAGGATCGAATCAGCGGGAAAAATAGAATTTCATAGTTTAGACAGCAAAAAACCTTTTGCACATAAGATCTCACATCCCTTGTTAACTTCCTGAAAAGCTATAGTTGCAGAAGAAAAACAAAATCAGGCAATTAATCCAGAGAAAGGGATTTACAGCATTTAATATTCCGGTATATTTAGGCCAACCATTCTAAACAGCCCACCAAGCAGTGGACCAGCAAGATCTAATCTTTTGTTTCCGTAATGATCTCGGTCATCCTCAGCTCTTCGACCAAGAGCGCACATCAGTAGGCGGTGAATAATATATCTGCAAAACAAAGGGTAAATCAACCTCGCTACCTTCAATAGAAATTTAATATTTGCAGATGTCAGGCACAAGTCCACAAGGCTTGACAAGGAGCATATACCCAAAATAGTATGCCTTCTTAGTTTCACAGAATTCCCCAACACCAACATGAGGCAACATTTCCTTTTGAAGTATTTCCTTTGCATATCTGAAATATAAAAAGATGTAAGCACGAGTGGAACAACTCAAACCAAGTGATGTAATGTCAACTCTTTGCTTGACATACTTAATTCTCTTTTCTCGAGTGACACCAACTGTTGCACCACGTTTTCCAATGTAGTCCAGAGCAACCTATGAGCAGTCAAACTAGAGCTTTTAAGAGAAGAAACATAGGCCAGAGCTCGGCTCAAAATGTGCCACAAGTAACAACCGAATAAAACAGCATGCTCAAAGCAAACATTGATTGAAGTAAAGAACAAGTTCCTCCAATCGAGCAGCTGAACTCACCTGTTGATTTTGAATGACAAAAGCTTCCTCGAGAGATGGGCGTAGCAATTCCATCATTTGTGTATCAGAGAAGTCATAACAAATATGCTCCAGTATATCCTTGTCCGCAACAAATCCTAATGCTCGAAATACAATGATAATGGGAATGTCCGCACGAATATAAGGCAGAGTAGCACGAATATATTGACCAGATGATCCCTGCAACACAAGGAACATATCACAAATGTAACATTCTATAAGGTCAGCTTGCCTCACTGCAGTACTACACCCTCTGACTTGTACAAGATGTCAGAAGCAAGCATATTCATTGAGAACTATTTTTGAAAACTTATAAGTCACTAACCCCTTTTGCTCCTGCTCGCGAAAGCATCCGTACAAACATGCTGCTGGCTGGTCTGTTCTGGTTCTCAGCCATGGAACGGACTTCAGCCACATATGCAAATTTGTTAGGCTGCCTCTTCTTAAAAACATAGACATGGTTGGTGCTCATCTTCTCCTGGGCAATAAGAACCTTTTCACTTCCATTGATAATGAAATAACCACCTTGGTCATAAGGACACTCCCCAAGTTCAGTGAGATCCTTCTCAGATTGTTGATACAGTGTGCAGTAACTAGAACGCAACATTATTGGAACCTGCAGAATATTAGAGGGTTGAGGATAGAACGATACAATTGAGAAAACTTTCTTCATATGTAAGTACAGCACCTTCCCAATAAACACTTTTGGATAGTCTGCAGTCTCTGTAACTTCCTCACAGTCATGTCCTTTCTTCATTACTCTGTATGACACATCAACATACAGTGGTGCAGAGTATGTCAAGTTCCTGAGCCTTGCTGATTTTGGAAATAAAGTAGCTGTCTCTCCATCGGCTTCAGTCATCATTGGCTTGCTGAGATAGATTTGACCAAAGCTGATCTTGTGCAGAGTCTAATGAAGAATACAATGGGAACTATAAGTCACAAGGACAGGCAAAATGATGCGTAATAATAAGATAGTTCCACTGAAACAACATAGCACCAAAGGAAAAAAAAAGCTATTGATAAATTTGTGTTGGCCATGCTACAGGCTTTGGTATATGTTATTTTCTTCTTCACGGACATTTTTCACATATAGGCTAGGATGGCATGATATAAATTGCTAGGAATTGCAAATTGCAAAGGACTAAAATTAAATTGCCCAAAAGTTATTGCTAGGATCAAAAGATTATTTTTCGATTTATTACTATGCAATTTCAGATCTGCATTGCGGCCCCGCGCATATTAGTGGAGGCAACTGCTGAATCAGACACTATCAAAAGATATCCGTATAGAGCTTCAACATTTTAACACAAGTTTCCATTTATAATCTTGCATACTTACTAAAGGGAAAGTGTTTCGTTCTCTTCAGTTTTCAGACAAGCATAAATATGTTATGTATTTACTGGTGATTACTTCTGTGGAAAAACATCCATAAACCCAATTCATGTCTTACATGATTTGTTCAAGAGAATTCAGAAAGGTCTTGAAACTCGTTTGTTTATCACGAGTTCTTTGCATTAATGATTGATTTTGCAGAAATTCTCAATGCTAATCTGCAAATTGTGTTTTTCCTTTGCAAGCACTTCTACTTGCATTATCAGTTATTTGAAAATCACACCAGGCAGCTCCTCAAGCAAATAATTTAGAAGTGGTCCAAAACCCATGAAACATCAGATGTGCTATCTTCATCATAAGGTCAACTCCATATATGACTAGTACCAACTGATATCACTACAAATGTTCTCATCAATGTACAAAACTCACTCTAGAATCTTCTTGTGCTATCCTTGTGAAACTCAAGAACTCCCTACCATAATCACACGGAACTCAGCAGAAGCATCTAGACACTAAAAAATTTCACGACCCTTTGCCACCAATGTCAGGGTTTGGGGTTGCTACGTATCAGTGGCAAAATTCACCCAAGCCATAAAAATTGAACACCTGTTTTCACACTAGTACCAAAACCCTAGGTGGACATCTAATCAAGCAGGTGCCCAGAGAAAGGGTGGCAAAGTGATGAGCGTGGCCTATGCTACCAAGACACCACGTCATACCAAGCTCCCCCAGCGCCCCAGCCTAATCGCCCAATCTAATAACAGCAGCAAATAGTGAACAATTCAAGCCACACTTGCAACGGTCGATCAGAGTGGGGCAACAACCTCGGCAAATTCAGCCTGGCGGCCAGGGTTGTGCTGCGACTCGGGGCGGATCTCGATGTCAGCTGACTCATCGACAATCTCCTGCATGGTGTTCTGGATGAACTCGTCGAAGGAGTCGAGCTGCTGGCGCACGAGGCCCTTCTCCTCGAAGTAAGCGGAGATAACGGCCCAGGCGTCGTCCTGCCCGATCTCATCCCGCAGATCGGGGTCCCCGTCCGCCTCCTCCTCCATCTCTTCCCCGTCCCCGTCCCCGTCCCCGCCCCCGCCGCCGTACCCCATCTCGTCGTCCTCATCCGCGCCGTACCCCGCGTGGCCGCCGCCGTGCTGCTGATGCCCGCCGTAGCCCATCTCCATCCCCTCCTCGTACTCGTCATCCTCCATGGACAGAGCCCTAGCCCTAGTGGCGAGCTGCTGCTGGGAGCGGGGTGGGGGATCGATGTCTCGGCGAGCCGCCTCTCCCGAGGGCTACAGACGGCGCGGTAGGGGTGCGGGGCGAAGTGGCGAGGGGAAGCGGAATTGGGCACGATTGCCCGATTTGGTTCGCAATATACGAACAGCCGAAGTCGGTTTGGGGTTTTCAGTCCGACCAGGAAGACCGGAAGGGTTAATGGGCTTTTAAGGTAGTAACTGAGGCCCAGTTTGACTATGACCACTAGAACGTAACAAGAGGTGAAGAAGGTGAATGAACCCAAAAAATTAGAGAAAAGTTTGAATAACCCTTCCTTAAAAAAAAGTTTGAATAACCTCCTAAGAGCATCTCCAACAACTCCTCAAAATTCACTTGGTATATCTTGAGTTATAGGAACTTGCTATTTTGTTTGGCAAGGGGAAAAAGGATGTGTCTCCAACAAATTGGTATTTTCACTTGGTAAA
>Ga0182004_10002531_pt1 | contig 14277 bp, 11 predicted proteins | sample Sormic07211540_1_FD_120479 | JGI IMG/M metagenome (GOLD analysis project Ga0182004, IMG submission 120479) | Endophyte microbial communities from Sorghum bicolor roots, Mead, Nebraska, USA - 072115-40_1 MetaG | ecosystem: Host-associated > Plants > Roots > Unclassified | place: USA: Nebraska...
CTACATGGGACCCACGTGTCTGATCTTTTGAACGTCACAAAACAAACGGAACTGAGACGGAATGGCACACGGGTATAGTCGAAGATGAAGTTGGTCACAGCGGTGCGAAACAACTTTTTAGTGACCTGCTGGTTTGGTCAATCTTTCATAATGGCATACAGGTAAAAAGCTCCCAAACCTTTGCCCTGGTCAATTAAGATTACATTTCATTCAGATCTTGCTGCACTGCAGCCTTCCATGTTTTTTTTTTTAAAAAAAAGCAAGCCTCCAACATTACACAGGGCTTATCATACCGGGAAGCAGCCCCCCAGTCGTATCCCCCCTATCTCCGGCAGCGCCGCAGCGGCACGGCACCGGTATGATGGCCGCTGCGAGAATGGCGTTCGCCTCTTGCGCCCGCCTCCTCCCGTCCTCATCCTCTCCGCTCACCCTCGCAAGGCCCCGCGCCGGCGCCGTCTCGTTCCTGGCTGCCCGACCGTCGCCGAGATCCGGCAGGAATCTTGCTCTCTTCTGCTCTTCATCACCGACGTCGCTACCGCTAACGGATGCGGTGGAGGAGACGAAGCCCCCGGTGCCGAGCGGGGACGACAAGGCGGAACCGACCGTGGAGGACCTAGTGGGCTTGCTGGACGTCCGGGTGGGCCGGGTGTTGAAGGCGTGGAGGCACCCGGAGGCGGACACGCTCTATGTTGAGGAGGTGGACGTAGGCGAGGCGGAGCCCCGGACCATCTGCAGCGGCCTCGTCAACTTCATCCCCATCCAAGACCTCCAGGTATGCACAGGATATCCATTATTTATCCATTAGTAATAAGCGTACAAAAATGGAATTCATGTTAGAATCCAGTTTTGTTAGAGTATCAATTATAACAAAGGGTAGGGACAAACACCTGTCACCTCTATCATCAGTTATGATTTATGACATTTCCAGTGTAATATCTAGTTTGATTTTTATATGCTGCAAATAAACTCCAGAGAGAAGGACACTGCCTAAAAAATCCTCATGGATCATGGCTCACTCTGGATTTGAACTGAGTATAGCCAATTCACACTGATTCTGGACATATATGATCAACAGTTTGAGAAATTGGTACAGTGTATCGAATCGTCATCGTGGGATATAAAATTGTGGGTCTGTCTCAGTCTATGAAATGTGGGCCTGATAGCCAATTTTTTGTCGAGTCGTGTGGATTGTATCCTTGATTCTGATGACCTGTGCAGGACAGCAACGTGATTGTTCTTGCTAACCTCAAACCAAGGAACATGCGTGGCATCAAGTCAAATGGCATGCTCATGGCTGCCTCTGATGCTTCCCATGAGAATGTGGAGCTGCTCATCCCTCCAGAAGGTTCCTTGCCTGGTGAAAGAGTATGGTTTGGTTCAGAAGAAGAAAAGCATCGTCAATCTGACCCTGCATCACCAAATCAGGTATCACATCACATAATAATACAGATTTAGGACATTTTCCCTATCTTTTGAATGATTTGCTAATGACTGGTTGGGTGTTGAGTGTTGACATATGTGCAAGTAATGCTTACTATCGCTTGCTTTTCTTAGCCTCTGCAATGATTTGCTATTGTTTCTACACCTTATTGAATGGAAGGTGTAGGTGACCACTCATCCAGCAGACATGTCATAGGACTTCCGGATAAGCATGACCTAACTCTAGAAACATTTTTCAGCATCAAAATAAAAATGAGATGTCATTTGATGTTCTTGATTTTTTATGTTACCATGCTAAACAAATTTCTTGTGTTTCATAAATGAATTTAATTAAGTATCTTTGACATTTGCATGGGCCATTGTACATTTCAAATTAGTATTGTAGATAGACCAAAGATCTGATGTCTGAGAAAAGATCATTTCATATGGACCATATTTTCATAGCAACTACATCTTTTAAGCTTTGATGTTAGTATGCTATTTAGATAGAAGCATGTCATATAGATTATTGTACACATATGGTTACACCATTTTGCAATTTCAATTGGAAAATCCATAGTTAAAGAGTCTATTTTCGACTTGGTATTGGTCAGAACTCATAAGGAAGAAATCTAGTGGACACAAATAGCAGAAATAAAATAGATATATCTTCTAGTATTTCTAGTAACTTACACTGCAATTTGGTGCTTTCTACGGTAAAACAAAATGTGGTGGAAGAACTAGTCCTGTGGAAGTGTGGATGTGAAGCAAGCTTGAATTTGAAAACCTTGCTTCCCTATTTACTGAGCCAATTTATACTAAACAAACGTAGGGCCTTATATTATACTAAAAACCTAGGAATGTTAGTCTTGCTGCTGAAGTTGTTTTGGAGCAATGCAGGTAATGCATCATTCCACTTTTGTCATGTCAGGTCCAAAAGAAGAAGATCTGGGAAGCTGTTCAGCCTCATCTTAGAACAACAGATAACTGCATTGTGGTTCTTGGTGATAAACAAATGCGTACCTCTGCAGGCCCAATTTTCTGCAAATCGCTTCAGGGTGCAAGAGTGTCATAAATCTTTATGGTGAACATCTTTCTTGTATCATGGAATCGTGTGTCATGTACCTTCCCCGCAAATAATAACTATACGAGTAGAACAACAGTGACAGAATTTTCTTTCCGACTATTGAGATATTCACCATACTGGAATCATTCACATTTAGTTCTCACTTTTCAGTGTCAAAACTAAGTGCTTCCTGGACATTATATTTAGGAATTTACATTATTTCCTAGCTAAATTTCAATTGAAGATTCAAGGTTGACGGAATAATCTTGAATAAATATGTGAATTATGAAGCATTGATTAAAATTCGAGGTCAGCTACATAGCTGTTGCTGCTCCTGGTCTGTGTGAACTATGATGATGACTTCGATTGATCTCAGACATAGTTTGCAAAAGTGCAAAGAATTAACAAAATCTCTTCGGGAAAAAGTCACGTTGACATGATTTTACCTAGTCTGCAGCGTTGTATTCCAAACGTTCCAGAAGCCATACCTAATTCTAAAATTATTAAATTCTGCCACACCGATCCTTGTTCTGGTTGTTCTTGTCGTCATTTTGCCATTCGTTACATATCACACCATTGTACGCAAACGAACCACATTAATCCCGTTTGAATCATCAAAAGTTGAGATGGCTAAATTGGTTGCCAATGATATGGGCAGTTTCGGGCCTTCAAGTCTATAAACAAATTAGAGACACAAGTTCATAGCTTTGCATCATTTTGGATAAACTATGCTCCAATGTAGTATAATTGTATCCTAGCAAGACAAGATTTGGATTCAATAGGCATCGCACTGAACAGATTCCAATTGTCAGCTGTTGATCCACCAGTATCAGCCAGCACAGGGTTGTTCGTACAAAATATTGTAGGGGATTGAGACGGCTATGTTCTGCTGTACTCCTTGCAGTAAGAACAATATTTTTCTCTCACAGCATTTCAGCACAAGCATCAGCATAAGCTAAATTTCAGCGAAACGACTCAACTTTGGTATTTCAGCAGCATCTGCAGTACTTTTCAGTGAACAAACATGATTTTTTTTCTCTCATCACATTTCATCATAAGCATCAGTATAAGCCAAATTTCACTGAAACGAACAGGGGTGATTGAAGGAATATAGCTGTGAGCACCCACCAAAGAATACAGATGCAATTCTTTCTTTATGCAACCATATTCGATCTAATGTTAATTCTGTGTGTCGTAACGGCAAGTGCAACAGTTTGCTGCCCACCCTCGCTCGAACTTATCAGCTGTATCATTTTAGCAAAATAATAGTGTTCTTATCTCACAACAAATCAATATCAGCATCAACATCAGCTGGTTGCTTATTCCAGAAAAATGTATTCGAAGTGCACTGAACATCTGGACACGAAATTGTCTACAACTTAGCATCTCCAGCTTAACATGGCTGAATCGTACAGCAAATACTATAACATTTTGATCAACAGTATCCTGTGTGGTCCTTGTTCAATTTTTTTTTCCTATGAACACATTGCTTTCTCAAGAGTTTCCTGCAGTTCTCCACTCTTGTATGCCTCTGCAAAATAGACCGCGAAGTTAGCATTAGCCACTAAGATTGGTTCAAATGCAAAATACATGTTTTGAGTTGTGGAAACAGCAGTGAAAATACCGTGTGTATGGAATTCAGTTGCTGAGTACATGATAAGTCAATGTACACGTATCAATACAGGCATCTGCAGGTGTATGCGCAGTGTTTTTCTACTTCAGTAAAAATAATGCCTTAGCAGTTTGCACCATATATTTGTGCTATTCTGTGTTCTCCTGGCCAAGTTTTTTGTTTTCTTGAACACGCAAGAGATTTGCATATCTTTGTATTAAAGAGAGAGAAAAACGGTCCCATACAACACAACCCCCTTATGTCCCCTCATCTCACTAGAGAATAACAGGTTGCCACAAAAGACTAGGGAAAAAACACCTGAAACAAAAAACCAAGGAACAACTCTAGCCATGACTAATCAGGTTAGTCCTAGCCCCTGACCCCAAAGTACATAAACATTAAAAAATTTACCACTGATTTAGAATGTCCTGTAGAGATCCCCAAGGCCTAAGATTGATTGCCCTTCGTCACTATTTTTTCTAAAGCATTAAGTCTTGTACATTGGCTATCTACTTTCCAAAACCATCACATCCTGGGGTGGAGTAAACCTACAGCATCAACCCTATAATCTAACTAAGTTTAGAGGACACTGTCATTATGCAAGTATCTAGGAATGTCCACAAGCAGATCAGATACTGTTAAGATGTCTCAAAATTCAAAAACATATACTGATGACATGGCAAACAATGATGCAGGGTGAAGGAATGTGATTTGCTCTTAAGAGTCACTGAATCAATAAAGTTGAGCATGTCTGATTTTACTCATACAACTGGGAAGAAATTACCAATTGTCGGTCATCAATTTGAGTTATGGAACGATAATTGTTGTTCCTTCTTGACAAAAAAAAATGAAGATGAGGACAATCCCTGATTATCACTAAAAGATCATACTGTCGTTATATATGGTTGATAGAAATTAGGTGTTAGATGTAGAGACCATCATAATGTTGCTTTTGTCCTAGAGAGTGGTCTTGTTAGTGTCATTGGCACTGAGCAAGTAAGAAGCAAGTCATTTCCTGAATGTGATGAACCCAGCTGTTTCATTTCTATGAGGCAATGCCCACCTCTTGCAACCACGATAAACAACAGGGATGGCTGACCATCTATAGACAAAGTAAATTGGAATATACAAACGGGAATGAAATAAGGATTGAGCATATGGCATTGATGCAAATGGAAAACACTAGGTATTTGTCTGGTATTTAGAAGACACACTTGCTGTTAACAAAGACACTGATTACTAAGAAAAAGAAGGAAGGATCTCTGTCAATGGCCCCCGACTATTTAGAATATGCTTTTGCTATTTAGGGCATGCACAGTGCAAACTGCAAAGCTCTTACACGGACACTGAACAAAAGAGAAAAATGACATGTCATCAAGAGTTGTGTAAGAATCTCAACTTCCAACAGAAGCAACATGTTTATAGGCGCTTAAATATTTTAAGAGTCAAAATTTCCAAAGGAAACAAACATTTTTTTAGACGTTTAAATAGTTCCAAAAAGTAAAAGAGTCTCCAACACCAAATGCCTAGATTAGGATTATGCAGTAACTGCCGAGAAGCGACCAGGACACGTATTAGCATTTCCCATGGCCTTTGGAGACACCTATAGGCCTACAATTGAAGCTTACCAAGTGAATAGCCATTTGGGAGAGAATATGCCTATTTGGATGACGACCTGGCTGGCAACTGCCTGCCAGGCAACACATCCTGGCCACAGGCATAGCAAATCGAACGCCAGGTGGCCTTGTGCCCTTGCATTGCTCTGCAGCTGCCTGGCAGGCAGCATCCAAACAGGCGTTCGACCCAACCAGACGCTAGTCTGGAGTATGCCTCAGAGGCATGAAGCTTGGCACTGATTATTTGTGAAATTTACCATCCTGGTGATAAACACCCTAAATGTTCATTTGCTGTGTGCAAAGATTTTGATTAAGAACGAGATTTGTGTCAGCGACTTCCTCTACACTGTCTGAAAGAGGGTGCTTTGTACTTCTAATTTAAAATGTTTGAATTTGACTTCCCAAAATGTTTCTCGACTTCCTCAAAATGTTTTAAGCATTCGTTGACTCTGGGAGTGCTACAGTGTGGGCAGCACCTGCCCTGGCTCCGCCCCTGTCTACACGGGCAACCAGAGTTTTCCAACAATACAACCAAATTGTTACTGAGATAGAATGTGCACTTGGTGGAAAAACCAGACACTACTCCAGACTATGCCTTCAGCACAAGCATACTGTCGTACGCTTGAAATTAGCTAAGCATGTATGGAGCTTGTACCGATCATCTGTGAAATCTATCATCATCTTATTAGTGAGACACTAGAAAGTGTCGTATTAGTGGATTAGGATGGCAGACAGACAAATTGTTGAACCAATGGGTCAGTTTCCAATACCATGAGATCGTGAGCTCAGTAAAAAAACGTACTGAATTTCGAGGCTAGAGCATCTGTGAATGAATGAATCGACAAAAACATATAGGAGTTTATTACCAACGGTGATGTCACATCCGCCGAAGAACTCGCCGTCGATGTAGAGCTGCGGGAAGGTGGGCCAGCTGGAGTACTCCTTGAGCCCCTGCCGGAGCGCCTCGTTGGCGAGCACGTCGAGCGTGTCGAAGGGCACGTCGAGCGAGCGCAGGATCTGCACGACGGTGTGGGAGAAGCCGCACTGCGGGAAGTCCTTGGTGCCCTTCATGAACAGCACCACCTTGCTGGACCCCACGACCTTGTCCAGCGTCGCCCGCATCTCCGGGCTCAGCGCCGCCAGGCACCGCACCGACCGGCCGCGCGCCGGCAGCCGCTCCTGCCCGGCCCGCCCGAGAGCGAGGCGCTGGCCCGGAACAGGGGTCAGGGGCAGCAAGGCCACCCTGGCGGTTCGCGGCCGCGCTGGCAGCGGGAGCGGGACGGCGGCGGCCCCAGCGAGAGGCCTCGCGGCCGTGGCGGAGGCGGCCATCGCGGTGCGCCGGCGGCGACGGATGGTACGGAGCAGTGGGTGTGGTGGACGGACTGAGCTGGGACGGCACAGAATAATTAATTAATATTAATTATTAATTATATATTTTTCGTGGCCGTGGAGGAGAGGCAGCGAGCAGAACCAACAGCCCACCGGCCCATGGGCCATGGATGGCGTTTGGCTTGGGCCGCAAGTCTGGGCCCGAAAACCCAGCGTGGCGCACGGTTAGATGATGCCGGCCGTTCTCATTCCCCTCCGAACTTAAAGCCCTAAACCCATCTCCCCCCTCGTCTCCACTCCTCTGCTCCTCCTCGCGCCGCCGCCGCCGACGCAGCGACGCGACGCGACGCGACGACAGGTAATGGCTTCCGCCGCGGTGCTCCGGAACGCCGGCTCCCGCCGGCTCTTCTCCTACCCAGCCCTGCGGGCGACCGCGATCTCGGGTCCCGCCGCGCTACCCGATGCGCCCGCGGCGGCGGCGGCGGCGCCGGCCCAGCCGCCGCCTATGGCCGGGACCCTCTGGGCGAGGTCCATGGCCACCTTTACGCGCACGTGAGTACTCCTTGGCCCAGATCCGTGCGGTGCCCGCTACTTTCTCGTTTTGGATTCTTTCATGAATTCATTTCCGTCGATCCGTGCAATTCAATATCCGCCTATTGCTTCGTGTGATTCACTTTGCAAGTCGGATCAATCTGTGGCAGGAAGCCTCACGTGAACGTCGGCACCATTGGGCACGTCGATCACGGCAAAACCACGCTCACTGCTGCCATTACCAAGGTTTGATGCGTTAGCCAATGGTCCTGCTTAATTGCTCGTTTGGTTTCCAAACAATTGGGTTGATTCAACAGCGTTTGTTTCCTCGTTATTATAGGTTCTTGCCGAGGCAGGGAAAGCCAAAGCCGTTGCTTTCGACGAGATCGACAAGGCTCCGGAAGAGAAAGCCAGAGGAATCACCATTGCAACGGTAGAGTCCTAGCACATGTCCTATAGTTTGGGCCAGACCCCCAGATGCAATTTTCTTTGTATTATTTTTAATCTTCATTTACTGTCCAATTTTTAACCATCTGGATCGTTTGTGTAGGCTCATGTCGAGTATGAGACGGCTAAAAGGCATTATGCTCATGTTGATTGCCCAGGTCACGCAGATTATGTCAAGGTTAATACCAACTATATTTTCTCTCTCAAATGCATTATTGCTATTTTATGAATGGAAGTTGTTTGCACGTCAAATTGACAGAGCCCTAGTGAAAGCCATCATCTAGGGCTATTATGTTATGTAGTTGCCCAGCTTGTTTGTGGTCCAAGCCTAATTATTTGTGAAAATGGTAGAACATGATCACTGGAGCTGCTCAAATGGACGGTGGTATTCTTGTTGTGTCAGCTCCTGATGGCCCGATGCCACAAACAAAGGAGCATATTCTTCTTGCCCGTCAGGTATCAAATGCCTTTTTAGATTGTATAGGTGTTGCTTTTATAGTCTTGACTTGATCAGATGAACGTGTGATCTCTTTTTAGGTTGGTGTACCTTCGCTTGTGTGCTTCTTGAACAAAGTTGATGCTGTTGATGACCCAGAGCTACTGGAACTTGTAGAGATGGAGCTTCGGGGTATGCTACCATCCATGTCTCCATATCATGTTTAGATAGCTGTCTATATGTTCTAATAAGGTTAAGCCCCCCACCCCACCCTTCTGCAGAGCTCCTCACTTTCTACAAGTTCCCCGGTGATGAGATTCCGATCATTCGTGGATCGGCCTTGTCTGCTTTGCAAGGGAACAATGATGAGATTGGAAAGAATGCCATTTTGAAACTAATGGATGCAGTTGATGAGTACATCCCTGATCCTGTGAGGCAGCTTGATAAGCCTTTCTTGATGCCAATTGAAGATGTGTTCTCTATCCAGGTGATTTTATTTATGAGTTATCACTACTGCAGTATTCACAAGTTATTCAATTATGATTATGCTATTGTTATCACTACTTTGACCAGGGCAACAAATTTGGTTTTCCCTGGGTTATTGGGTCGATCAAAACTTACCCAGTTGAACTAGTTTCCCTACACTCGTAGGGATTCAAAGAGCTAAAGTAGTGACCCAAAATTACATGTTCAACTGATCACATTTGATTTGGAATAACCCTACACCATTGAAAATGGATCATATTATTTGGACAATTCAACTAAATGCTGAGCTTTTCAACACCTCGATATTAGGCATTGTATAATCCCTGTTTTTGTGAACAAGTGATTGCCGTGGAGTCTAGAAAACTAAACAACAAATATCTCAATTCAGCATCTTCTTTTGTTAAACAATTTAAGTTTGCACCAAGAACATCTAAAAAATTACGTAGATTGACAGCTTGAATTTGATATTGTCGAATGAAACCACATAAATAGTATTAGTTCGTGTTGTTTGAAATAAGGTCGTTAAAGAGATCACTCGTCAAAGTGTTGCCTTGGGATTGTACTGTACAATCTGGTAATATGTTTTTTTTTAAATATCTGCTAATTATATCTCAGACAGACATCTTGTTTCCAGTTACATACTGTACAATGATGGTTCTTGTCCTTACATTCCTATTGTGTCGAACCAAAGAGTGATTTCAGTAGACATTTTTTATTAAACCATATTTGTTCTCTTTTTAAAGTGTTTTTTTAGTATTTTTAGTGGCTTTTACAATTTCCTCTCTTGTGCTTTCATGTTTTTAAAATAATCATGGATTGAATTAGTGATGGAGCTATTAGGCATTCCAATGCGGCAATGAAGTATTGACCATTGAATTATCAATGAAAATTTATTGTGAGGGAGTTATCATATGTTTTTAATTAGCCTGTTTGATCTGCAGGGTCGTGGAACTGTTGTTACTGGGCGTGTTGAACAGGGAACAATTAAAACTGGTGAAGATGTTGAGATCTTGGGTTTGACACAGGTTAGATCTTTTTTATTGCCTGAGATCGAATGTTTGGTACAACTAAATTACTGCATGTTGATCCTACCTTCTAGTGTTTGGAGAGTTGTTAGTTTATCAAATTTAGTATGTTAGTAGTTAACAAGGAGCCTTGTGGTGTAAGACATGGAGCTCCAACTTAGTAGACAGCCCACTTTTTCCTTGACTGCTTAACTTTTGGGTGGTTTATTTGTACATGTAAGCCAATGACTAATCACAAGAGCAGAAGATTCTTCTGCTATTCTATTTCTCCTTTGTGCGGTTAGTACCCATTGCACCAATATGTTGTGATGAAATATATTCTTGTTCACAGAGTGGTCCCTTGAAGACTACAGTTACTGGTGTTGAGATGTTCAAAAAGATACTGGACCATGGAGAGGTAATGATTCTGAAAGCAGATTATTCCAGGTTTTGTATTGACCCAAATTATCATACATGCAACTTGTGTGCAGGCTGGTGACAACGTTGGTCTTCTTCTTCGTGGTCTTAAGCGTGGTGATGTTGAGCGTGGCCAGGTTATAATTCCTGACTTCAAAATTATCTGAGAAGTTCTTGAAATAGCCACTGAACTGTTTTGTCTGGATACTGTCTTGCATTTGACGGTACATGGTTGTGTGATCACCAAACGACTTGTACAAATTTTCTATATGTGATCTTTAGTGTTTGTTCCACAATTTCTTTCTCCAATACCGAAATTGAACCATCTGTAATGTCGATGGCCTGTCATTTTCTACTGTTTCAGGTGGTGTGTAAACCTGGTAGTCTGAAGACATACAAAAAGTTTGAGGCAGAAATATACGTCCTGACAAAGGATGAGGGTGGCCGCCACACTCACTTTATGACAAACTACAGTCCCCAATTCTACTTCAGGACTGCTGATGTCACTGGAAAGGTTGAGTTGCTTGGTGAAACGAAGATGGTTTTGCCCGGTGACAATGTTACTGCGAATTTTGAGTTGATATCACCTGTTCCTCTTGAACCTGGTAACTACTATATTCTCAAATCTTCTTTCATAATATAGATCTGGTCTTTTGATAACTTGTTCTTTTTTTCCTTGTGATGCCATTAAACACTCCATGTTATTTTTTTTCCTTAAAGATAAAAGAAATTCATATTAGATTGTCAACTCTTTTCTCGTGATGCAGGGCAAAGATTTGCACTGAGGGAAGGAGGGAGAACAGTTGGTGCAGGAGTTGTCTCCAAAGTTATTAGCTAATCAGTTTCCATTTTCTTCTCGGTAGCAATTTAGCAAACAAATGAATGTTGATATGTCCGACCGGGTTAGAAACGAGAGCAAAGGACCGGTTTTGCATTTTTCTTGGAATGCATGAGCACAAAGGCAGAGCTGGCTGGCCTGGCCACCATTCTGGACAGTACCTTCTGTTTTCTTGTTGAGGTGTGGTGCTGTGTAACACCACAGTTAGTTTGGTTGACACGCATGTTGGGCATAACTCATTGATTGAATAAGACTAGTATCATAAGCATATTTTCTAGCCATTTTGTCAAGTTGGTCTCGGAGGCAAAATTTGCAGAAAAAGTTGGTGGACCATTTTCCCCTCTTCTCTCTTCGGGCTATATGTGTATGTAATATATGTGGGTATTTGTGATGTTTTACAGTGGTTGCCTATGGAGGCCGTCGCTAGTTTCTCGTCTGATGATGGATAATACCGTTTCGCTACTTTCAAAATTTTTATAGTTTGCATGCCTGCTGCCGCTCACAATCCTGTCCTATTCTTAATGCTTCTTCGCCAAAAGCATTGCTTCTGCAGCTCTTGCTATTAGCCAAATGCATTTATAACCTGTACGAGTCTGACCTCTCCTAAATTCTCTCTGCTTGTTGGCGATTTATTTTTTAAAAACAGAACAAACACATGTGCTCGTACACAGGTATACATTACGCTTACGAGAGGCAATGCCTTCTACCACCAGTAACAGGATTACAGGGCCTATCAAAAATTTATTATAGTTAGGACGATAACTTCGAAGAGAGAATACAGTTTTCCTATCTTTTGCACTCAGGAGTCAGGGGATACGGTCAGGCATGGCTCATTCTAAGGCCTTGTTTAGATGCGAAAAGATTTTGGATTTCGTTACTGTAGTATTTTTGTTTGTTTGTGACAAATATTGTCTAATTATAGACTAACTAGGATTAAAAGATTCGTCTCGCGATTTACAGTTAAACTGTGCAATTAGTTTTTATTTTCATCTATATTTAATGCTTTATACATGTGGCGAAAGATTCGATGTGACAAGGAATCTTGAAAACTTTTTGGTTTTAGAGGTGAGCTAAACAAGGCCTAAGGCCCTGTTTAGTTCCCCACCCAAAAAATTTTTATCCATCTCATCGAATCTTTGGACATATGTATGAAATATTAAATGTAGATAAAAAATAAACTAATTACACAGTTTGGTTGAAAATCGCGAGACGATTTTTTTAAGCCTAGTTAGTCCATGATTAGCCTCAAGTGTTATAGTAACCCACATATGTTAATGATAGATTAATGATGGTGATGGGCGTTCAAAGTGGCTGAGGTAGGGGGAGAAGAGAGAGGAGACAGTAGTTACACCTATGATCGCACAATGGAAAAGGACGGTAGGAAAGGACAAAAACAGAGCATGATAGACATAGCCCATCGAGCTCCACTGGGTTAGACTAGCGGCAATCGAGCGGCGTAACGTCAATAATAGAATAAGTGTTTGACTATAAGTTAAGTGATTAGAGCTAAGTTATACAGTAAGTTGTCTCATACTTGTCTCTAAAATATCTTTTCTTTCTTATTCCTCCTCACAACACTTGTTATTTGGGTCTACCCTACTTATGCATCCGTGTTCAACTTGGTGCTTGCATGAGCCAAGTTATCATCTTTCTTATGTTTTCTCTCCTCTACATCAGTATTAGCTTAGCTATAAGTCTATTATTGTACACAACACTTGTACAGTCAAAATTCTCTTTTATGACTAATTAATTACTCCCCAACAGTGTCCAAAATCGACAGCGCAAGTGAATTTTGATTGGCTGTAGATGAAAGAGAATACAACACTAGTGCTTCCCATCTTACTAGTCTCGCACGGACTCCCATAAAACTCCCTCTCTGAGTCCTCTGAAATGTTGGATGCATTTTCTATATTTTATTGTTTCCAATCTTCGGCTCACTTGGCTATTTGGATTTCGTTGTTGGGGACACTCTAAGGCCTTGTTTAGTTAATTTTTCATATTTCTCGTCGCATCAAATCTTTAGACGTATGCATGAAGTATTAAATATAGACAAAAATAAAACTAATTGCACAGTTTGGTCGGAATTGACGAAACGAATCTTTCGAGTCTAGTTAGTTCATGATTGGACAATATTTATCAAATACAAACAAAAGTGCTACAGTGTCGATTTCCTAAAATTTTTCGGAACTAAACAAGGCCTAAGAGTAACATTTAATCTTGATCTATGGTACTTTTTTCCTTCCGTCTCAAAATAAGTATATATCGCGCTTATCAAGAAATGAAACTCTTTTTTTAGTTTGACTAATAAAAACGTTATTTATGGTGACGAGTTGAATGAGACAGTGGTGGAGGTAAGATCACCAGTGTGGACAAGAGATAGCAATATCAACTAATTCAGACAACCAAATAAAATCTAATTTAGCCAGACTTAGCTAGTACATGAGAACTAAACACTACTACAGTGGCTTGACTCGACAGACCAACTTAAGTCTAGCTTATTTTCTAGTCAGGCTAGGTAGAACCACACAACCAAACATACTTTATATACCCATAATGGAGGAAGGAGTCCAATTTTATGAAGTCTACCAATATAATTAATTAATTAATTAAAAATAGGAGTAATGTCTACCCTTGATCTCATTGTTTAATGGACCTAATCTAGCGTGATTCTAAGGCCTTGTTTAGATGCGATTTTTTTTATTTCGTTAATGTAGCACTTTCGTTTATCTATGACAAATATTATTCAATTATAAACTAACTAGAATTAAAAGATTCGTATCATAATTTATACTTAAACTGTGTAATTAATTTTTGTTTTCGCCTATATTTAATGTTTCATAAGTGCTATAAGATTCGATGTGACGAAGAATTTTGAAAATTTTTTGGTTTTCGGGGCGAACTAAACAAGGCCTAACCTATATTCGTGCTTCAACTACGACCAGTGTGAAAGCCTAAGTTTGGTTTTGGTAATTAATGACACCAAGTTGCTAATGCTTTGTGTTCAAGTGATTTGAGTTAGGCATAGAAACACATTTGAAGAAGGAGCAACGTGACATGAGTGGTGGACACATGGTCA
>Ga0182004_10002532_pt1 | contig 14273 bp, 10 predicted proteins | sample Sormic07211540_1_FD_120479 | JGI IMG/M metagenome (GOLD analysis project Ga0182004, IMG submission 120479) | Endophyte microbial communities from Sorghum bicolor roots, Mead, Nebraska, USA - 072115-40_1 MetaG | ecosystem: Host-associated > Plants > Roots > Unclassified | place: USA: Nebraska...
ACATGCATGGAACATTAAATGTAGATAAAAAAATAAACTAATTACACAGTTTAGTTAAGAATCGCGAGACGAATCTTTTAAGCCTAGTTACTCTATGATTAGCCTTAAGTGCTACAGTAACCCGCATATGCTAATGACAGATTAATTATGCTTAATAAATTTGTCTTGCAGTTTCCTGATGAGCTATGTAATTTGTTATGTAATTTGTTTTTTTATTAGTTTCTAAAAACCCCTCTCGACATCCTTCCGACACATCCGATGTGACACCTAAAAAATTTTCGTTCCCAATGCCCTTACGTTACGTTACATCTCGATCTCCTGCAACAACAGAACAGGGGAGAGGCCGAGTGATCAGTAGCTAGGGGATACTGTACCTAGCAGCTAGATAGACGGCAGCCAACAGAAGCCACTGCATATACGGAGTAGGGAGTACACGAGTACACTATAGCCTTGTTTACTTCCAAAAAATTTTACAAAATAGGAATAGTAGCACTTTCGTTTGTATTTGACAAATATTGTTCAATTATGGATTAACTAGTCTTAAAAGATTCGTCTCATCAATTTCGACCAAACTGTACAATTAATTTTTATTTTTATCTATATTTAATACTCTATGCATACGTCTAAAGATTCGATGTGACGGAAAATCTAGAAAATTTTTGCAAAATTTTTAGAAACTAAACAAGGCCAAATGCTGCACTGCACTGCACGCATAGGAGCGTATGCCGATGCCGTAGCTCCGTAGTTAGCTGGCGCTGGTCCATAGCCAAAGCTACACTTGTCATTCTGTAGTCACATAGTCATCACTCATCACATCTCACATAAAACGAGCACTATATATAGGTCTTGTTTAGATGCGAAAATATTTTAGATTTCGCTACCGTAGCACTTTCGTTTGTTTGTGGCAAATATTGTTCAATCATGAACTAACTAGGATCAAAAGATTCGTATCACGATTTATAGTTAAACTGTGCAATTAGTTTTTATTTTCGTCTATATTTAATATTCCATGTATATATCGAAAGATTCGATGTGACAGAGAATTTTAAAAACTTTTTTATTTTTGGGTAAACGAGGCCATAGTACTCTTCAGTCCTGCTTGCATGTTGCTGACAGTGTGACAGCAATGCATGCACCCGATCACGGCCGGATCGACTGATGGGTACGTACGCACGCGTGTACGTGTGCGTCGATCGCACGTGTGTACGATCCACGACCCAGCTAGCTAGTACTCCGTAGGCCGGCGGCGATAGCCAATGGATCCAGCTGAGCTGGTCCACGCCTACACATAGGGGATCGATCCACTGACTAGACTGTCACTGTACCCTTCGCACACATAGGCAGTGTGGTCCCGTGCATGTCAGTCATCCCCACCTCCCACACACACACGACATGCATGGCTACATATATTGTGTATTCTATGGAGTACATGCGTTTTTTCCCCTTTATCTTCCACCACACTTTAGCTTTTCAAAGTAATCGACCGGTTAAGAACAGATCGAGTAAGCTTTGTTGTACTTCTTTTGATCACAGTATATACGTGGCGCAAGCGTAGTTAAATCCTAAAATACATTTAAAAGGAATTAATACGAGCATTCATATCAAGTCTAGATTTTAAACCAGAATAGATAGGTTGCACCATTAGGAATCCAATCACCAACAGTTTGCAAGCTTTGTTGTACTTTGATACTTTAGACGGTTATATGACTTATATCCATCCATCCTGAGTTTATTTATGGTTAAATTTATAGTAATTTTAGTTTTATCCTAAATAATTAATCTTATCTGACCAAGTTGCTAACTATTAGTATTGCCGTATCTGTATGTTTGGGTTCACCATTGTTAACTTTTAGTTGCTAACTATTAGCAGGCTGAATCCAGACATGGCCTATATATAATATGCTTTTTACTTCTATATATGTTTCCATCTTTTATCTTTATGAGCACAATTATTGTATATGGATGTATATCTATATAGATATGTATAGGAATAAGAATTTGCATTCATCATTGCTAGACGTGAGTTGTCCTACGAGTCATGAGTTTGATATGGAACATGGAGGGCATATATATGAGTGTAGGTTCAGAAGTAAAAGAAAAGAAAATGGGATGATAGAAACTCTCTCCTACCTAGATAGCTAGGGAAGGTGGAGAAAACAATCAATGGAGAAAGTTTTTCTCTCTCTAATATATACTCCCTCCGTCCACGAAACGAAACAGTCAATTTCTAGAGTTGTCCTAAGTCAAACTTTTTAAACTTTGACCAAATTTCTAGAAAAAAATGCTAAGATTTATAGTATCAAATTAGTATTATTAGACTCATCATAAAATATATTTTTATATAATGTGCATTTTATATTATAGATGTTGTTACTCTTTTCTATAAAGTTAGTCAAACTTTAAAAAGTTTGACCGGCACGAATCCTAGGAATTGATTCTTTCGTGGACGGAGGGAGTATAAGATATTTAAGATAGAAGGTATGGATATACACATCAATATCAAAAGAGCAAAAGGTTCTCTCTTTCCTAAATTTTCGTGCTTCCCTCTCTTTCAAGTTTGTATATCCCTCCACTCACCTAAGCATGAGAATCCTATTCATTTTATTAAAGGTAGTATAGTAGGTCATAAATAAGTCGAAGATTGAAAGCTTTAATTATGTCTAGTCCGTGTTGCGAGAATTCACAACCCGTGTTCATACAGGAGTTAAATTAAAAGTATGATAATATAGAATCTGATTTAATTTAAAACGTATTGAAATTGATGATCGCAACGTTCGATCTAGGAGTATTCATTTGTTGCAACACATGTTTATCACTAAAAGGCAAACAAATAATAAAGTTTGACGGCAACGACGCGATTCGAGAAAGGAGGGGAAAGCAACTTTTGCCCAGCACCGGCCTGCCCATGGCATGGCTTTGCAGTGGTTTCTACGGTAAGGCCGGCCGAGCGAGCGAGCGCGCGTGCTGCATGCCTGCACTGCATGAGTGGCGCCATCTCTCCCTCCACTCTAGCCAGCAGCAGCAGCAGCACCACCACCAGCAGTAGGAGCAGCAGCTCTCCATGGTGCAGAGGTTGCATGCTGATGAGGACACTTTACATTGTACTGTACATGGATGGATCAGCTGCACCACAAAGGCAAACTGACGGCGACACGCAATATACCCATCAAATCATCATCAAAATCCCATGTCGTCTTGCTGAGCCGTTCAAAAAAAATTTACAAAATTTTTCAGATACATGCATATATGGAGCATTAAATATAAATAAAAAAAATTAATTGTACAGTTTATCTATAATTAGAGATGAATCTAATATATGATTGAATAATATTTGTTAAATACAAACAAAAGTGATACCGTGTCTATTTTACAAATTTTTTTTGCAACTAAATAAGGCTACACTTATGCAGTGTGGACTACTGTAAAAGCTACCCGCCCGCATGCACACGTCTCTATGCCATCACGCTTATGCTATGCATGTAGTACACCTAAACCCGTCGGGTATGGACTCCACAGACCTTTTCCGTCATAACAATACGACATCACGGGTATCCCCATATACGGTCATGGGTGGGAAAATTTCCCCAGACCCATACCCGGGTGGGTAAATTAGACCCGGCGGGTCACCCATACCCGCCAAACATCAGCAGTTCACAAGTACCAGTCACGTAGTAGCAATTCACAAGCATGGTCACATAGCCACCTCACCATATACCTGGCAAATATATAGCAACATAATAATTTCTGCTGCAGCCACTAGTCACAGCACCATAATAGTTTATGATCCATACAAATCACGTAGTAGAGAGTAGTACTTTGCTAGCACTAATTAGGGTTTCAGTGTATGGGCTGCCGGTGGACTGGTGGCTGGTGGGCTTCTTTAGTTTTGGGCCGGGTATTTTTCACCCATGGGTAAACGGGTATGGGGACTACTAGAACGTCCCTATACCCGCGTACCCAATGGGTAAAGGGTTTGCTCCGTTTGTGTACCCATGGGTACTGATTTCACTCTATATTGGTATTCTAATAGAGTAAATACCTATCAAGTCACGGGCCCATTAACATTTTTAAGTACACCGCCGTACACGTAGCTAGAGCCCTAGCGACATAGGAGTACGGAGTATATGTATGTGTGTATATGTTTCATCCGAACTTCATCCCACGTTCCCACCACAAGAAACACATGGCAAGAATTAATGTTAACCCGTCAACCTGGCCTCTTTTTTTGAGTTTAACACATATTTATGTATTTTATCATAATTAACAATGCATAGAGCATTCTAGGTTTTCAGTATTACATATAGATATATAGTTCTGCTCTATACTAGTATATATCAGACTATTTAACATTTTACTCGATCTTATAGCTGATTGTGACGATTACCCACTGAATGAAACAATATAATAATGGCAGGTGGAGCTTACATGCAGAGGGCAGGTTCTTCCTCCCTTGCTGCTGGTGAAATGCGTGAGGGAGACAATCTGGTGCTCCACGGCGCTGAGGGAAGAAGAAGCCGACGACCTGACTTCGCGGCGCTCATCAGCTGCTACTGACCATGTCATGACACTCTGTTACAGCACAAGTAGGAACACCAAGCTAGTAGCACCACTCAACCTGTAATTAACTTTTAACTTATTGGCCGACAAGTTCTTTGGTTTTTCTTTTTCTTTCTTTTCTTTTGTTTTTACCAATGCATGCAATTCCCCTGCTGATCTGAGATTAACTGACTGTGATGCATGGCTAACTGATGCGATGATGCATGGACGTCCCGTGTTCTAATTAACCGACCAATACCAAACCCTCATCGTTTGGTTTCCTTCTTTGCTTCATTTTCCATGAATTTCCCTTGTCAGTCCGCAAATTGCGTCATCAATCTTAAGCGGCATTGTTTTCCCTTAAATTCAGAGTATATAATCTTTCGACACCTTTTCGGCTGAAAGATTTGCAACCTGCATATATGTAGGATTCTGAAAGAGATGCACCACCAACCACTAAACTGAATTTAACTGAACATTCCATGTACCCCCAAACAGTTTCACTGAAGGTGCACTACACAGTTCGCAGAGGACAATCGCTCCACAAAAAGATGTCTAGTTTCAGGTGCTCAGCTCGCACAAACTATTTGAAGGGGTTACAGTATCCACACTACCACTTATCATGATTGTCCCAGATGCATCTATCAGCCACCAAAGATCCACCCCGTGTCGAGCGAATCACCGCCCTCCTTTCTGCATCTTGAATCTTGACATGGGCCTTGAAGAAGCAGAAGTACCAGGCTGTCAAACATTCAGGAAAGTAGTAAGAGAAGAGATCGATGTGGATTTACACTGCACCAGTGCGAGGTTCAGAAGAAGGGGGTACAAAAGCATCTTACTTTTGCCAATGAATTACCCACAGAAGGTTGAATGGTTGAAATATTGTCGTCGTGCTCAATGATAGATCCTGTAAAGGCCTGCTGACAGAATAAGTCATTAAGCTAAGCACAGGAGCAAGTTCAAAAGGGTGTGCCAGTAACATCAAACAGAGTACAAGAAGACGACCTTTCGCCCACTTGATATTATCTTTCGGTCACGAGATGGAGTGGGGTCTGAAGAATTCTGCAAATATAAATATAGATAATCATGATTGAAGCAATGGGGGTAACAGTAAACTATGACATACATATGTTAGTGGAGACGGGATGTTTAGACAGTAGGGCCATGTACATCCAAATGGCAAAAAAACATAATTGCAGCATGAGGTATTTCTGTCTTAACTCTGAAGTATATACTTAAACTCTTTCATGGGAACCAGCACTCTCTTTTTTTCATGTACAATAATGTTAGTGCTCAAGTTCACCGTACACACTTTCTACAGTGAACTTGAGCACTAACTAGAAACCCTTGCTGAGAGGCTAATGCAGGCAAAGGACTGAATAAAAGCTCTGCCAAAGGTACCTCGAGCCCAGGAGCAGACTGTATTGAATCCAGTAGCAGGGGAGGAGACTTTGACGAACTAACTACATATTTGTCGTCTTCAAAAGATACAGCTGCAAGTAGAACGTGTTAGTCACACATAAATCAGCAGTATGGTACATAATTATACACACTTATAAAAAGCAGATGAAGCACCAAGAGAATCAGGTTCAGTTCCATCTCCAGCAACAATACACAAAGAAGGCGTCAATTCTATGCTACAAGTAAGTTGTCTCCAACCAAGAGCTGAACTAACCTTTAGTGCGAACTTGGACATCAGAATTTGTTATCTGCGAATAAGAAGAAATACAGTGTTGTGACCAAAGGAATTTAAACAAATAATAAGCAGTTCATTCAGAGACAATGCAGAAGGTAGACAAAGAAGGATAAACAACATACAGAAGTTTGGCCAGGAAATACTGGATGAGATGTATGGGCTGATGGTGTATGAGAAATGCCTCTCAGCATTTCATCTCCTCCAGGCTTCTTCAGTGCACTCTTCAGCTATTAGTAAGAGGATTAAAATAAATAATTCCAGTGAATGAACCAAACTATCATAGGTCACATTAGCTTGAGAAACAAGTACCTTGATAATCCCACGACTCCTATCATTGCCACCACTTCCAGAAAATGAAGTGCCAAAACTAGAACTGTGGTTCTCATTGCCATCACTTAAAGCATTTCCAGGTTCCTTATTTTCCTCACCATCCTCACTTGTTCCAGCATCTCCATCATCTTCATCTTCATCTTCATCATCATCATCGTCATCTTCTTCAGAAGTACTTCCAGCTTCCTTTTCTTCCCTTTCGAGTTCATCTAGCCTTGCAATGATTCGAGCATGTTCCCTATCTTTATCGGACATAACCCCACTAGCAATTGAAGCCTCTGAAGTAAACGTTAGAAGAAAAAAAAGAAGTCATGTCAAAGTATAAGATTCAAGACAGTGCTATACATGTAAGCACAAAGGTTTAGTAGCCAATTTTGTACCACCGAGAAGAATAATAATTTCACCAGAACAACAAGTCATCAAGTCATGCCTAAAACATATATGAAAAAAGTAAAGATAGATGGAGGAATGAAACAGTGACAGATCAACTTGCTGGAAGATCAGTTAAACTTGACCAAACCAGGATTGCTAAACAAGAATATATTTTACCATTCAAGAAGGATTTAAAAGAAAGTTAGCATAGACATAAAATATATTAAGAACTCATAAGAAGGGAAACAAATCATGAAGACAAGATAAGAGCATATTAGTTTATAGCCATTAGTAACAACTTAACAACAACAACAACAACAACAAAGCATCAAAAGCCTTTACTGACATTAGATAATTAAAAGAAAATTCCAGATGGTTACCTGATTTTGATGCATTCGTCTCTGTGTCCTCATCGTACTCTTCCCTGATTTCAACAAGACCCTCCTGCCCACATCAACATAGTTAATCATCCAGTTAAATGCAAGTGTGCACACAAATACTTAAGGGTGAAACACCAAGATGGAAATATTACTGACTTCTGCTAAGACAAAATGCAGTGAACTGATCAATAATAGAAGTAGCTCAGGTGGTATAAAGTCTGCAATGTTATATATTGCTATACGCACACTGCTTATAGTCAGATCATCACTTGTATTATATCTGTAGGCATTAGGCAGTATAGAATTTTCCAGGGGTGCGATTTAACACATGAGCAAAAACTAATGAGCACATGGTGCTAAATTTGTCTGCATACTGAGACACATAACTTCAATTATGTGTTTGTGTGTCAATAAAAATATGTGGTTATTCACTAACCATTTTTTTCTTTTCCCCTTACCAAGGGTTATCAAGGGAATTGATTGTTAGGTTTCATGCACCAACCAAGTGAACCCAAAAGCTTAAGCTTCCCATCCACTAATACTTCACAACATTGATATAATGGTTACCGTCACGGCGTCGCCAAGTAAAACGCTAGTCTACCATTACTCATATATACAAAACCAATAAGAGAGGGACCCTACTGAAGCCTCGGTGGCAGTGGACTCAAAGAATTTCGCCTCAGCTTCAAGGTCAGCGATAGTTGCCTTCATTGCTTCGACTTGAGCTTCCAATTCCTGCCCCCTCCTATGCAATATATCAGTCGTCTGCTTAGCAGACCTCTCTGCATAGTACCCCTCACCCAGCAGCACCTAAGACACAATGCAAATCATGAGCAAGAAATTGATGGGCTGAATCAAAACTGCTCCACAGTGGAAACCATACCAAGAGTTCATTTGTGTGTATTAAACGCCCTGGGAAAAATGCGGCGCCGCCAAAGGGAACCTGCAATTCATAGTTCTCTTTTGAGACAAAACCAAATCTTGTTGAAAAAAATTTAAAGCACACAAGGTGAGACTAAGGGCGCGTTTGGCTCCCGCCACAGCTGTGGTCACGCCAAGAGTTCAGCGGACGAAACAGCCGCCACAGAGTTGGCGAGCTGCGGCGTGCTTTTTGGCCTAGCAGTTACGGCGCGTGCCAAGTGTTCAGCGATGTGCGGCGAGGGCATTTGGCAGTTGCAGCATGCCGCATATGTGGCGCAGCGAACTGCAGCGCGGTTTGGAAGCCCTAAGAGACTTATATTTCCCTTCAGAACCACAAAAGGAATCTCCTCAAGCTCCGAAATCAATTGAGAATGTAAATCTAGTCATTGAACTTACTAGTCATTATCTATAGCTACAATACGCCCAATGCTTAAAAGTGGACGACTGGAGGAGACAAATTACCACTACGAACTTTTGTCACCAAAAAAATGTGGAAATCGAAAATAGCAGGTGAGCTACCAAATTTATCTCTAGAAGAAGACACATATTGCTGCTAGTTCAGACTTAGAGAGAGAGAGAGGGTAAGGACCATGATTTCGTGAGAGAGTTCGTCGGGGAGCCTGTTGACGAGCGAGACGAGGGCCGCGTTGTCGGCGACGAAGCCCTGGAGGCGCCCGAGCTCGGCGCGGCGGCCAGCGATGGACTCGGACACCCTCGCCACGGCTCTCTTCGTCTCCTCCGGGGAGAATACGGCGCCCAGCGGCGTCGCCGTCCCCTTCCTCGGCGCAGCCATCGCTCTCCGCTTCCACACCTCCGGGCCAAAAAACTGCTACGCCCCGGACTGCAAACTCAGTACGGCGGCAGCCTCGCGTGCCTCGGCGCCTTCTCGCCAGAGAGCCCTCGCGCTCGCCCCTGCGTACGGCCCCGCCCCGTGCTTTAATCGGCTGGCCGAGCGCGTGCGCGAGTCGCTTCTACCCACAACAGCAGAGGGAAAGGCCGAGGGCCAGCGACAAGGAAGGCGATGAATCTAACCGGCCCGACTGGAGGACGCCTCCCCGTCGATGGAGGTTGGGACTTGGAGCGGTCGCGGGGAGAGAACCTTGAGAACGAACGGGAGGCGGCGGTGGCGGTGGCGGCGAGCGCGGCGCGGTGGCGGAGGGGGAGCTCTGCCTGACAAGGGAACCCCTGTCCCACAACCGGACAACTCCGGTATGCACCAGCGGCCCAACCCAATAAAACGAATTTTGCGGCCCAATAACGTCTCGATGGCCCAACTTGGGGCACTGGGATATGGACGCATGGTGCGCAGGTAGCTAGGCGAAGTTTATCTTGGGATGTGAAAAACTTTTGGATTTCGCTACTGTAGCACTTTCGTTTGTTTGTGGTAAATATTGTCTAATCATAAATTAACTAGGGTCAAAATATTCGTCTCGCGATTTACAGTCAAACTGTGTGATTAGTTTTTGTTTTCGTCTATATTTAATGCTTCATGCATGTGCCATAAGATTCGATGTAACAGGGAATCTTGAAAAACTTTTTGGTTTTCGGGGTAAACTAAACAAGGCCTTGGTGTGTTTAGTTTGAGAAATGAGATAGTCCATATTCTTCTTACTCGTCAACTTTTTATTTTATTTTATTTTATTTGTGGAATGAAATGAGTTATCCATCATCAACTCATCCCACATAAGTTAGTAATTAGTATATACTCGTACATAAGTAACAGGTTGATTTTACCAAAATTCATGAGATGAGTTGATGCATCATCTGATGAAGCATGAGATGACTCCTCAAACTAAACACATCATTATCTTACATGAGAATGACGACTGAGTTGCAATTGCAAGATTGTTCATGTGCATAAAAAACTCCATAACTTCTCCAAATTTATTTTCTGCAAATTTATTATTCTGCCCACGTGCTAGAAGTAAAGCAAGGTACACTTTTCTCCAACTAACTGTATGCGTCAACTGTCAATTAATATATTAAGATAGAAGAAACGATCCGAATACACAGCATGGTTTAATTTTTTTTTTTTTAACAGCCAGCCAAAGGTATATGGCATATATAGACAGATAGACAGATGCTATCTTACCTGTTCATCAGTTACCTTCAGAGTTGACAGTACCGAGATCTGAAAACGATGCTATTCTTCAGAATTCTGAAGACAATCTATATTGCTTATTTGTACGTATAGTACCTCATCACGCTTCTCTAAAAAAAAGCTTTTCCGTGATTTGGACTGAGTAGAAATTCTGGTAGAAACAAAGTAGCACAACGAAATTGGACAACCCCAAAAATAATAAAATAAATAAAAGAACAAACAAACAAACAAGGGAGGCGATTAATTGCACAAGTGGTACGTGCTGCACGTTTTCATTGAGAGTAGGTGGTAGTTCTCTCAAAAAAAAAAGAGAGTAGGTGGTAGTATGGTACACTCTACGAAAAACCTCCTAATGATTCACTAACCTGCAGGCAGATACTGGACACAGATGAGCTAGTAGATGACGCAGCACAGGATTAAATCTGAAAGAACTTGTTCCAAAGGCACACAATGCAAGATGAATGATCATAATTAATGTGGAGCTGGAGGCTGGAGCATCAGGCTGCTGCTAGCTGGGGCGAAAGAAGAATAGCTGATACTGGACACAGATGCATGGTAAGCTACACCATCTCCATGGCCTTGCCTACCAGTACTCCCCCTTGCAGTTTACTGGCGCCCTGGCCTGCTCCTCCCCCCTTCTTGCTGCTGCTGCTGCTGCCGCCCTGGTGGGTCTTGCTGCTGGCCGTCGTCTTCATGAAGCAGAAGCAGGAGCAGCAGGGACACTGGAACAAGAGCTTCATCATGGCTAGCTCGATCGCTCCTCGTCGTCGATCGTCTTCTTCCTCTCAGTCGCGTCTCAGCTATGATCTGGATCTGGATCGATCTCTGTATAGTACGTGTGTATCTCTCTTCTAGCTAGCTAATTTTGTCTTCCTCACGAGACTCGCTCGACCACCGATCGATCACCTAGCTAGTAGCTACTAAGCATATATATGCAACCCCTCTCAATGCAAGTCTGAAATGGTTGTTATCTGAGCTCTCAGCATCTCGACGAGCGGCACGCGCTTGGATTCCCTTTTAAAATGTGGATATGCAGCAGCAGGTTGCTTTCTGGACCTTGTAATGGAGGGAGAGACACGCATGGCATGGCCCAGCTAGCTAGCCGGCCATGGACACATGCATGAGCCTGCCCTATATGCTAGCTGCGTAGTATTATGTAGATGTAGCCCATGGTAGCTGTGCATTCATATTCCTTTTCCACTGGTTGTGTCACTGTCCTGTAACAGCAGAGCTCCCTCCCTTCTGTGAGAATTTAGCAGCCAAGCAGATAAGGCAAATGCAAAAACCCAAACACAATTTGCAGTCAAGGATAACCGGATAACACAACACGCACGTAGCAAAAGCCCCACACATGCATGCATACTGGGATTACAAGCAATTACATGGAGAGTGCACAGATGAATTAAAGCTAGTTATCCTTATATTATACAGTATGCATGTGTGTGTCCCCGATCGCAGGGCAGTCAGGCAGTACTGGTGTTGGGCAGGAGGTTACACATGAACTGGTGAGAGGCTGACAGCCCAGGTGGCCGCTCTGATCCTCCCTGGTTACTCGTCTGTACATATCGACTGCAGCTTCTGTCGGTGGCATACCGACGGATCTCTGCTCGACACCGTTGCTCTTCCTGTGTGCCTGCTGCAGTTTGATGCAGTGGCAACGAGATAATGATTGCCAATCATCCGATCCGTTAGTTAGTACTAGTCTTTAGTTCGTGAAAATTTTTGAGTTTGGCTGTTGTAGAACTTTCGTTTGTATTTGGTAATTATTGTTTATCTATGAACTAATTTATATTTAATGTTTCATGCATACGTCCAAAGATTTAATGTGACTGAAAATCTTTAAAAAAATTAGAACTAAATGAGACCTAGTTGGAAAAAATTCACCAGAGCAACTTGTTCGGGTAAACCATTTATTGACTAGAGTGAACCTGAAGTAAAAAAGTGTCCATGTTTCCTGTCGAATAAGGATGCAGATTCAAACATCCTTGTATACGAATGCAAATCCAGTAATTCGGAATCGCATTCATATATCTATAGTCATATGGATAACTTTTAAAATACTTCTGAAATGATAATTTAACATATGTTCAAAATGATTATGAATTATTCAACGGCTTTACCATCTTTTTACTGTAGTAAAAAGACTAGGGCATTGCCCTAAAACTCTAAAAACATCTTAATTATTCATAAACACGACTTTGAAACTAATATAATTAGCCATACTGAAAATTAATGTTGTTTAATCATATTTAAAAATAATTAGGACACATCACTATATTAGTAATATTAAAATAAATATGTTTCAGTTGTCATAGATATGCGTTTACATAGTTTCAAGGGTGGGCTCTATTTTTTCAGCACTACTTAAGCAGTACTTTTCAACGAAGTAATATTATTTTTCTTTCACAACAAATCAGCGAATCGAACAGTTACACACCATAAATAAATAAATATCAATACATTTTATAAATATCTAATCGGACTTTAAAAAATTTTCAACTCTTCGGCGAGAGAGATGTTGCACTTATTTTGGGAAGGAACGAGTATTTTTCCTTTACAGAAATGGATAATATCAGATATCTATTCATAATTTTCAAATGAGAATGCGGATACGGATAGAGAAAAACAATGCAATTGGGGTTCTGATATACATCTAAACTACTCCCTCCATTTAAAAAAGAATGCAATTCTAGGTTTTCTATAAGTCAATTATATTTTTCTTAAGTTTAACTAAGTTTATAGAAAATAGTATCAATATTTATATCTCTAAATAATTTTACTATAAAAATATATTTCGCAACTAATCTAATGTTACTTGGTATATAAAAGTTGATATTTTTCTAAGATCTAGTTAAACTTAAAATTATTTGACTCCTATAAAATGAGTAGCATCTAGTTAGTGAAAAGAAAACTCGGTGGATGCATGCATGATGGACACATGGTATGCAGGGGCAGGACGCGTACGGGATAGCTAGGGCAGACAAGGAAGGGATGGCTATGATATGTACGCGTGGTCCTTTTACATGAATGGTTAGCTGCTTGTTGGTAGCTAGGCGTGTGGTCATGTGAGTTGATGCGTCCAATGGGCGATAGATGGGGCACGCTAACCACCTCACCTCCCATCCGATCTGTGTATGGGGTACGACACGTCAACAGATCCGGCATGCTATTGTCACGAGTTTGCTCGCTTGTTTGAAAAATTATGATTAAAAAATATTGTTTACTAATTTATTATAAGAACAAAATATTGTTAAATAACTAATAAATTCGTAAGACAAGTTCAAACGAACAGAGTTATATACATATGCATGTACTATGCTTATTGCTTAAAATTGTTGCTGTTACTGTTAGGTGGGGTGCAGTAGTGAGCGATTAGATTAATCACGAGTAGAGCAGAAATATACTAATACTATTGTGATATGATCCGAGGGTGGGGGTCGGGGCCGGTATATATGCTTGGGCATGCAGCATTGCAGCTGGCACGCGCACATGGCTAGCTAGCTTGGTTGTCTGCCTGCTGTTCCTTCCTTGCGGTTCCTACCGGCCACTTGGCACTTGCGCTCCACCGAGCTCGATGGAGCTCCTCCTCGATCGCCTGCTATAGCTCCCAGTGAAAGCAACGAATCTGCGTCGACATACATTGCGTATGTACCCAATCATGCAACAACGGCAATGTAGTTACATAGGAGAGCCTATTCACTTGGTTAACAAGCTATAGTTGAAAATATTGTTCGTTAATTTAGGGCCTGTTTAGATTGGAGATGAAAAATTTTTGAGTGTCACATCGAATATGTCGGAATGATGTCGGGAGGGGTTTTGGAAACTAATAAAAAAACAAATTACATAGCTCGTCAGGAAACCGCAAGACAAATCTATTAAGCATAATTAATCTGTCATTAGCACATGTAGGTTACTGTAGCACTTAAGGCTAATCATA
>Ga0182004_10002533_pt1 | contig 14269 bp, 11 predicted proteins | sample Sormic07211540_1_FD_120479 | JGI IMG/M metagenome (GOLD analysis project Ga0182004, IMG submission 120479) | Endophyte microbial communities from Sorghum bicolor roots, Mead, Nebraska, USA - 072115-40_1 MetaG | ecosystem: Host-associated > Plants > Roots > Unclassified | place: USA: Nebraska...
ATTTGGTATTCCTCAAACAATCACTACCGATCAGGGTACTATGTTTACATCGGGAGAGTTTGATGAATTTGCAATCGGTATGGGGATTAAAGTGTTGAATTCTTCTCCTTATTATGCTCAAGCTAATGGACAGGCCGAAGCATCTAACAAAGGGATTATTAAGCTCATCAAGTGAAAGATTGAAGAAAATCCTAGAAGGTGGCATACTTTGTTGAATGAAGCTTTGTGGTCATATCGGATGGCATGTCATGGATCGACCAAAGTTTCACCTTATCAGTTGGTGTACGAACACGATGCGGTGCTACCAAGGGAAATTAAGACTGGATCTAGTCGGATCTCTTTTCAAGATCAATTGGCTGCCGATGACTATGCTACTTTGATGAAAGATGAGTTGGATGATTTGGCAGAGCATCGGTTGAGAGCTTTGATAAGTACAAAAGAAAAATAAAAAGAGAATTGCTAGATGGTATGATAAAAAGGTAAAAGCTAAAGAGTTTGCCGACGGAGATTTGGTATGAAAATTAATTTTACCGATTGGGACTAATAGTTCAAAGTTTGGAAAATGGTCTCCTAATTGGGAATGTCCTTATCGGATAAATCGATCTGCTCCTGGTAATGCTTATATTTTGGAAACTCTCAAAGGAGTTGAATTCCCCAGAGCATTGAATGGAAAATATCTAAAGAAGTATTACCCAAGCATCTGGGTTGATGCATAAAAGTTTAAGTGCCGATAACACTCCTATCAGCTGGATAAAATGTATCTGGGGTCGTGCATAACGTTTTAAAAAGTGCCAATAACAGTCCTATCGGCTAGACCAGAATGATCAAAAGTATTCTAAGGGCAGAACGAAACAAGTTGCCGATGAAGAGCTCACAAATTCAGCAGAGCCTGGATAGTGGATATGGCCCGCAGACGGATCTGGTCGGCTTCTTCTATCTCTCGGATGTCCTCATCGGCAGAACCCTCTACTGGCTTCAACTTCTTTTTCATCTGCAGTGCTTTACGAGCCTGAATGTTTCGTTCTTGCTAAAGAATCTTGAGTGTCTCACGCAGCTGGCTCTCTTCTTGCTGAGCTTGGGATAGGGCTTCTTCTACTTGTTTGAGCTCAGCTAGTAGGGCTTCCCTTCTTGCTGACAGATCGGAAATCTTTTGCTTCACTATATCTCCTGAGGATTGTAGAATGTCGATGCTTTTGTGCTTCTCATTGGCAATATGCTTTACTTGCATTACTTCCTCTGAAAGTTGGGCGTAAGCGGCTCTGTCGGCAAGACACTGGGTAGCCTTCTAGTATTGGAGCTGGCGGCTTTCCAAGTGTGCAGCTTGAAACAAGACTTCTTCTACATCGGCTGGGATCTGGCCCCGAAGGGTCTTAAACAAAGCTTTGGCTAGGTCAGAATCATCGACCAGTTGAGCGGTATCTTGATGCAGCAGAACCAGCAGGTCTTCCAATTGAGCTTTGATTTCTACCGATGAGATCCCTACTGCTTGAGAGGAGCTTGCTTCTTCACCCTCGTCAACAGAGATGTCGATAGCAAAGGAGAATAAGCTATCTAGAGAGTCTTGTTCCTAAAAAAGGGATAGAGATGAGTTATCTAATGATCAAATGTTGATAATAAAGAGTGAAGATCAGAAACTTACTTGCTTCAGAGCGATTTCACGCCTTTGACGAGGGGATGCGGTCGGTGCTATAGGTTGATCGGCTGGAGTTGCCGATGGAACAATGTCAACTAAGAAATAACAAGGGTAATTATAATTTGAAAAAATAAATCCATCGGTGATAATTTTGTGGTCAGTACTTTACCTTGAGGGGGTGCAGTGCTTGTTTATTCTGGAGGAACAACCGATGATATGATCAGATCCGCTGGATCGGCAGTCTGCTCAAGCACATCGGCTGATGCTTCTTGTGGTTGAGGTGCTGGTTGAGGAGGAGGTGAGACTTGCTATGTCTGGATTTCTGGTGAAGAGGGGGATGATTCCACATGAATCGGTGACACTGGACGAGGAGGAGAAGATGGTGCCATCCTCTGACGCTTTGGTTGTGACTTGGTGCTCTTAGGACCTTTTCTCTTGGCTTGGCTGGGCTGGGGGGCATCGGCACTTGCCTGAGCGATTTTGGTCTTTGCCGATTTGCCAGTTTGCTGTTACAACAACCAAGATATCATCAGAAGGGATATGGAAGAATGTTGATGAAATCTTGTTAAAAGATAAAAGTTACCGATGAAGTTCCCATAGCAGCCGATGTATCCTGAAAAGATTATATGAGTATGGAACAGAATCGGTATAAGCAAAGGAAATCAAAAGTCTATCTTGAAAGCCTGTGCCAAGGTAGCAGCGGCAACCGTTGGGGACGTCTTTGACCGTTTGGTGGTTATCTTCTTAAAACGCACATTTCGATGCATTAAAGCTACGAGACTTGGTGCATTGTTACCGATCAGAGAGATTGGACCTGACGGGAGGAGATCTATCGGTCTTCCACTTCTGCTGACTGTCGGTGGCAAGTTGTCGACCTGTTTAGAAAAGAGAGAGTAAAGTTACCGATAAGGTTAAAAGCAACAAAAGAACTGAGATATCGGTTGAAGACTTACAGTGTTATCGGGGACCTTATAGTTGGGGTCGATCATGCCGCGGTATGTCAGAGCTGATGTATAGAACAGATGTTGTTTCCACTCTTCCCACCACTGTTTGTATGCCTGAGTGATGAAGAGGGTCGGGATCCAAGCAGATAGATCGATATATGACGTATCAGCATTTGGTTGAAGCTGGGCTATCCTTATCCATTCAAGTCTGCTGGTTATAGTTTCCATTGGCTTCACTACATCGGCATAACAGAGTCCAATCGGCAACTGCCCAAAAGCCAGTTGGCGAGCCAGTGCCGATGGATTGTAAAACTCATAAGTAGGACTAAAGGTGTTTACTAGGATAGCCCTTGGAGTAATAATTGTCATCATCAAATCGGTAACTTTATTGAGAGCATCATCAAAAGGGTGGAAGATCAGTAGGAATTTGGTTTCTGGATCTTCGTAAGGCATCCATGCCCGCTGGTCCTTGGGAAGACCCTCATACAGAGTCTAGAAGAATCGGCTAACCTGGTCTTCATTACCGCTAGTGCCAGGTAGAACTATAGCTGCCTCACTGTAATTGAGGGGTGGGCGAGTAGCCGATTCTTCATCGGCCAGTTCATAATCTTCGGTGATATCCCTGGGCAATCGTTGTGCAAAAAGGTCGAACTGAAGACGTTTGTGCATGTGGACATTAAGCCACATGTTGATGAACCACCAAGGACCTCCTAGGTTGCCGATAGGTTCGCCTAATAGGAGCTTCTGAGTTACTTGATGGAGGAGGTGATAGGCAGAACTAAGCAACTAGTATCGGCCAAGAGGAAATCGGCCGCCATCGGCTAGTCTTTCTGCTGCCGATAAGTAGACGAAGGTTGGTCGTACCGAGGCCACAGAAAACGAACTTGTCTAACCACATGTTCAGGAAAACAGCATGCTCCCTCTGCCCAACTGGACCTGTCCTCTGGTACTTCTGAATGTACCCTGACCACCCGCCGATGTTGCGGGTTTCTACTTTACGCTCAGGTTTGCGATCATATAGGTGGTTATCATCGGCAGTGGATATGTCCAAACCAGTGAGCATGAGCACATCGGCAAGAGTAGGTGAAGTAGGGCCATGACCGAACAAGAAAGCATTGAGGGTGTCTGACCAGAAGTACGAAGCTGCTATCAGCAATGATTCATTTCTTTGCATATCGGCAATGGATAGCCTAATGCACTGGTCTAGTTTACGTTCGCATCATTGGACTTCGTTTAAGTTGCTGATTCTCAGGAACCAATCTCTCCACCCCTTGGTAGAACTGGGCTAGGAGCGAAAGGTGTCTTTCCACAGATCTAATGAGAAGTTCTCAGCTCTAAAGGGGATCCTATTTGTTTCTGCATTTATCAAATCAGTGGGATCTGGATTTCCTAGTGGACCAAGGCATTGAAAGTGGGGTTGATCGGTGGGGATGACAATTTTGTCGGTCAACTCCTAAAGGTTTGAAGGTTGAAAAACAGGGAAAAGGAAAAGAGAAAATACCAAGTAAATAACTGTGCAAACGATCGAAAGTACAGTAGAAAGGAGAAAAGGTGATGCTGAATTGACCTCAGGGACGACGAAGTTGATGGCCATTTCTTCCCGAGAGGAGGAAGAGATTGAAGGCTCGAAGAATCACTGGAGGAGATCCTTGTTGGAGTTCTTGAGTTTCTCGAACGATGCCGCCGCTAGGAAGATAGGTTTGGGAGGTGTGGAATGACAAGATGGAGGAAGAGTGCCAAGGAAAGAAGTATTTATAGGGTAAAATGAGCAGGGGCAATTCTGAATTATCTCTTCGCCGTATCTGTGAAATCCGAGGGTGTTTAGGTGGATATAGTAACTGTTTGCACGGTAATCAAGGGATTGTGCAGGTGATTTGACATCAAACGGTCATGATTTTGAGGATATCTTACTGTGCAAGATCCCCTGGTCGGCTCATCGGCAATACTCTCTAACGGAAATATTGCCGATGAACGCATATTTAGGAGATTTGGTTCGGGAAGTTGAGAAATTCGAGGAGCATGTTGGAGAGTCGGGCTGAGGTTCTTTGGATTTGGTAATTAATTATTGTCAGCAGGGAGTAATTATGAAAAGGCATCATTATTGGAAGAGAATTTCGGAGCATTAATGATTTTATACTCCGAAATTGGGGGGCATGTGTTGACACCGTTTTTGGACACATATCTTTGGACGCGTATCTGGAGTTAATGAGGCGTAGATCGGCAGGTAGAGAAGTGGTGACTAGTTGACAGAAGAGTTGCCGATGAGGGTTGGTGCCGATGATAAAACGACAGAATATGGCCAAGTCCAGGAGTGGTGATGGATCTATGACGATGACTGGTGCTGATGGTTGCCGATGGCTATGAGAGGTGGTTCGCCGATGGTCACAAAGAAAGGCGCAGGAATTGTCGATCGAGTCATGGTGGTGTACCGATCGGTTGTGGAAGATAACTTAATGTTTTCCATAGTTATTAGAGTTTGTTTTGTATACGGATTCCGTTCAATTTGGAATTCGCGTCCTAGTCGTGTCTGATTGTAACCCTTTTGGGCAGGGTATAAATATAAGACCCAGTAGCGATGTAATGATATACACAATCAATCAAACACAAGTTTTTACATCTATTCCAGCATCTACTTTTTCGACGACTTTGTCAACTTGCGTGTTTTCCTTTTTACTATGAGTTCTTAGGAATTCTTCGAGTCAACCTCGGCGAGTTCTCGAGTTCTGCGTGAATACCTCTTGGCCGTGACATCCGGGCGCATCGCTGTTGTCAGGACCAAAGTTCGAGTTATCACCTTTGTCGATTGTAAGGTCAAATCGGCTGGCACGCCTTAACGTTGAATCGGGTATTAGCCCTTTGTGTTTGCAGATCTACTTTTGCACCAACAAGCTTATAAAACCAAAGAAGACCGTGGACCTGCTTAGCGGTTTGTGGCTTATTATACTCTCTCTATCTGTATATATACAGTATATATACAGTCAATATAGAACACAATTGAGCGAACTGAGCTTGGAACCTGTTCATCTATGTTTAAATCCTTCAAAGGTACTTACATTTACCTGCATTAATTTATTTTAGAATTAATGATATTGTACTTTCAGTGATTGGCGACGTTTCCATTGATAGCGATGCGCCTGTAATGACTTCATCAATATCAAGATGTGTCCACATGTGTTCATAGAGGTGAGTGTGCATGTCTAGGATTTAATGGTGTTGTGCTTATAGTGCTAGTCTGGCGATGTTTTTGTCAACAGCAAAATACCTATGGTAACTTCGTCAATCTCAAGATGTGCCGACATAGTATGTTGAAGAGGCTCATAAGGATAGGATTTATGTGTATGTGTTTATAGAGATGAGTGTTCGTCCGTGAATGCTCATAGAGGTAGGGTTTGTGTGCATGTGTTCATAGAAATGAGTATGCCTGTGAGCGTCTACGTCCGAAACATTGTAATTTAAAAAAACCAGGATTGAATGCAATTTTGTACTAAGCAGAAGGCGACGAATAAGTTAAGAAAAACTGAAAACCGTGTGTATAGTAGGTAGGTGATTTTTTTAGGGGTGCAGTAGGTAGGTGAAGGTGATGGAATGGAAATGTCGATGCATGCTATGCTTAATGCTAGGGGCCGGGGCCGGCCGAGAGCAGCCAGCGCAGGTTGGACAAGAAGACAGGATTTCTCTTTCTGGGCGGTGCACTTTCCAGATGCTCACGGTCACGGAGAACACAACTGAGTTTTCCGTTTTGGGCATTGGCATCATCTGCCGATACATACATGGCCGATGGACTGAACCAGCTGCTATCAGAACTAAACAAAGACGACTAAACTAATCCAGGACGGCAATGCGAGCTGTACTGAACGGCGGAACGCTTCTGCACCCTCATGGAGTATCGGATCCTATGTACCACACTTTCCTGTGTACATGTCGTTGGCGTGTACATGTGTTGCGTATGACGACAACTGCTCAATTTGACGATGACGATCTAGCGCGCTAGCTATTTAACTCCTCTAAGCGTCTAAAATTAATTTGTTTAAACTTTAGCTATTAATATCTCATGGATCACGACTTATATGCTACTAGATTCCTTATTATGGATAATATTTTCATAATATGTAAGTCCTCCGTTCAAAAACAAATACACACTTCCCTTTTGTTACTCAAGCTTTTAAAATTTGATCAAATGTATTTATAATATATGTACATATTACTAATAAAAAATTTTAGAGTAATAGTGAAATATATTTTTATAGTAAACATATTTTGATATTAAATGATTATATTGTTTGCTTCTTCTATATTTTTAGGTGCCCGAATTTTAAGATAATTTTAGACAATACTCTTGTACAACCGACTCTTTTTAATTTATTATTTATCTTTATATCATAACATATCAAAAATTATCCTTATCAACCTATACAAATAATTGTTAATAATTAATTATCTTTGTTTCAACACAAATCAAATTTTGTTGGGTTTATGATTTTGTCTAACAAATTATTTTATTCTCAGAACCAAATATTACAGATTATGTCTACATAAATTGTAACTAACTAAAACTGCAATTTTAATGTAAAAAAAATCTACAATACCCATCATTTGAAAAGAAGTTTAAATTTAATTCAAACACCAGAGTTTTAGAAAGTCCCTATATTATTTGTTTTTGTTAATCTAATCAATATATGACTACTGCTATGCATGCTAGTTAAAAGTGCACACCCCCGGCCCTAATAATTAGTAACAGCAGGTGGGGCGGCAAGGTTCTCATCATCAGACTCTTTCATCATCAAACAATGACAGCCACAGAAGATCTGATCTCCGTACCCACCACCTGTACATAGATACAGGCCCAGGGAATAAAATTAGATCGCGGCCTGCAATTCAGAGAAAGCGAGGGATCGGCCAACTGCGCTTCTCGTTTGATCATCCCTAATAATAATAACAAATACGAACTCGATCGAGCCAGGACACCGGGTCAATACCACAACAACCTGTCAGCATTCCAAGCGGAATCTTCATCTCCAAATCCACGCTCACACCGGCCCCCAGCCATTTATACGTAGTACGGCCAGGTCAATATATACGTGCACCGTACCCTGCCACTCCAAAACTCTCTCTCGCGCGCGCGCACGGCGTGCAACCATATTCATATCAGGCAATATTAATCCAGCCATGGTAGTGCCATCGGCGGCAGGCCGGGAGATGGCGCCGGAATCGCTCCCGCTCGGCATTATCCCGACGGTGGACATGTCGGCGCCGTGCGGCGAGCTGGCGCGCCGGCTGGTGCGCGCGTGCGCGGAGCGCGGCTTCTTCAAGGCCGTCAACCACGGCGTGCCGCCGCGGGTGTCCGCGCGGATGGACGCCGCCGCGTCGGCGTTCTTCGCGCGCCCCGGGCAGGCGAAGCAGGCGGCGGGGCCGCCCGACCCGCTCGGGTATGGCAGCCGGAACATTGGTGCCAACGGCGACGTCGGCGAGCTGGAGTACCTCATCCTGCACGCCGATCCCGGCGCAGTGGCGCGCAAGGCCAAGGTCATCGACAAGGACGATCCTTCGCGGTTCAGGTATATCATCATATCTCTGGTTTGCAACTATATATGCATATGCATGCGTCGCTCCTCTCTCTACTCGTTTATTTCCTTTTTTTTTTGTTCATCACCATCTCCTAGCTCAACGACTATATATTTGCTCATGTCGTTGCAGTTTTTGTTTAATTTCGTCCCTAGTTGTTGATGCTTAGGGAGTGTGTTTAGTTCCTCTATCATCCAAAAAGTTCTGAATATGATCCATCATTTTGCATAATAAAATTAAACATCTTGCAATTTTTTAGCAAAACGGTTACTATTCTTTATTCTAGATTTTGGCCTTAAGATACAAAAAGGTGCCCAACAAGGCTTCGATCAAGAGGTCATAATGAGAACAATAAATTCTGTATTTTAAATAAAACTAAACATAACCTTGAAATTTTTGACATTTTGTATTTCATCATTTCAAAATAGTTGGTATTTTATATTTTGCATTCCATGTGGAACTAAGCATATAGGCTCTTAGTCTTCTACTCTGCAAATTTGCAAACGTCTCTATTTGCAATTTTCATATGATAATATTGTTATAATCACTTATGTATCTCTACATGAAAAATTATTTGTGGTATGTACATCTCCATTTATCATTAGTGTTCCCATGGGAGATTGGGAGTATATACCAATGGCATGAGTGTCGGTTTTTTTTTAATAACAAAGGGAAATAAATGCACGTGCTTTTTTTTCCTTTTGTGATTCTCTAGCAAGTGGATAAATTAAACCTGATGCGACGTCCGCTGGGGGAAAGACACCGCGGGAAGGGAACGATGTTGGTGGTGTTTAAAAGCTTGTGATTGTACTCCACTAGAACACTGTTGTGTTTCTGAATGCGACTAGTACAATGTGGTTTTTCCCCGTGCTCATTTAACCAGCGGAATAAAAAAGTTGGACAACGGAAATGCTAGTTACATATGATTAAGAGACGTCAATGTAGAGGGAAAATTTTCATATGGCAAAGTAGAGAGCTGATCTCCTCTATACTCTTTTTTTCGCTCTTATTATGTTCATCAATCATCACCCTCTATATTGGCATGCTATATATTTTACGTGTCTCTTCATTGATGATTGTGTATATACTTCATTCATTAATTTAGTCTTACTACCTTCAAATTAATGTGTGCGACGTCTCTTGCTTATGCAAGTATTGTTATATGTTGCTATATATGTATTGGTGCGAAATCTTTTTATTGTGATACATCATCCATTTTTGTGTGCTATGCATGGCACGTCTGCTGTTAGCAAAGTTTTCATATGATTCTAGCAAGTGGATACACCTGCTGTCAGTTGAGCTTGTGATTCTACTTTCTCTAGAACATGAGCCTCTTCTTTTGGCTAAAAAGTCATGGCTGAAAATATTATTCGCTAATTTAGAACATCATTATACTTCTGAATAACGTGACTATCCCGATCTTTTAGACAATCCAAAATTGTTGACACGAGAATATATGCTTACTACCTCTGTTCCAGAAAGAATGTGATTTTAGGTTTTGGTCTAATTCAGATTATCTTTAGGTCACATTAAATTTATAAGAAATGTTATCAATATTTACTACTCCAAATAGGTAATACTATGTAAATATATTTCATGATGAATTTGGAGGCAGTTGTTTAGTATCATAACTATCAATACCTCTTTTACAGTTTGGTCTTGTTTATAGGACAAACCTAAAACGTTTTTGGTGCACGGAAGGAATAATTAGTTACAAATGGGATATGTTGATGTCACGGCTAACATTTCTTATGGAAATCCACCAATTGTGGGAAATCCTAAAAAACTATTGAAGAAAACAAGTTTACAAGTTTTAAAAAATCTCAAAGAAAAGGCAACGTACGTTGTGTTAAGGGAGCAAAGTGGTGATGTAAAACCATATAAATTTTATGCTTGAATTTAACTTAGTTCATGAGATGTGAAATTGGCAAAGAACAAAGGAAAAGACAAAAGCAGTGTGTTTATTACAACTTTTTGTCTTTTTGTTGCTCCTTCGTCTATGTTATATATTGTGAACAAAGTTGTGCTTGCTTTTATTTTATTGTGGGTTTGTAATTTTTTATTTTGACGACAAGGTGAAGTTTCTTCTTGGAATTTTGGGCTTATGAAGTTTAATGTACACCATCACCTCCTCTACATATATGAGAGGTAGAAGCAAGAACATTCAAAGCTTAAACATGTCTTTTGAAGGTTCTTAACTCAAAAAAGATAATCTATCCTAATCCCTGATGATCAGAGGGTAGGCTACTGCAGCCTTAGGATAAACACAATTCTAATACACAAGGTGCTTGCATTGAGAGTTGAGACCACATTAGAGGGTGCAGGGTTGTTGTGGGTTTGCAATTTTTTATTTTGATGACAAGGTGAAGTTTCTTCTTGGAATTTTGGGCTTATGAAGTTTAATGTACACCATCACCTCCTCTACATATATGAGAGGTAGAAGCAATAACATTCAAAGCTTAAACATGTCTTTTGAAGGTTCTTAATTCACAAAAAATAATCTATCCTAATCCCTGCTGATCAGGGGGTAGGCTACTGCAGCCTTAGGATAAACACAATTCTTATACACAAGGTGCTTCCATTGAGAGTTGAGACCACATTAGAGGGTGCAAGGTTGTCTTGCAAAGACAAACAAATATCGTATGCAGTGCTGAGCCTATAGTTGTAGGGTCACTAAAGTAAATGGACAGGACAGAGCACAAAGATTTCGGGTATTTTACATTCTGTTATGTGTGTAGGGGCGGAGGCTCATGGAGGCGAAACTGGGCCTCGCCCCCCCCTTTCTCTGTGGCAACATTACTCAGTGTATAATCCTAGTTTTAGTAGCCTATAAAACATATGTAACTTTTGTAGTTAGCTAATACAACATTAGTTCTTGTTGTTGTAAAAAAAAGAACATTAGTTCTCGCAACCAGCCCCTTCTTGCTTTTGATCCACCCTCCGCCACTGGTTATGTGCATGTACAACATATACAAGTGCACCTACCATTATCGGGAGAATTTTTGCCTATTATTATTATAGTTCCGAAATTTGGCATTGCTTATGTAATATTTAGATACTACAATAATGCCACCACTTAGAGATACAAGTTTGAACCACTAGAAAATGGTACGGCGTCGCGGTAAGAAACGGAATACATGCATGTTTTTGTACATATATAGCATGATGAGCGTATACGATATCACAAGAAGGAATAATATGCATGGCAGATGTGAATGTGAATCGGTAGCAAAAGCATTATTGCGGCATAAAACATGAGGATCAGGAAGGACAAGCAAGTGGTACCATATTTTCTGTCAATTTGAAAGCATGCAGAAAGGTCATTTCAGACCATCCTATATAAGGACCCAAACCGTACGGTGTGTCTTGGCTATAAATGAAATGATTCAGGTGGCCGTACCAACAACGGGTCTTTCACCATGCAGCCTTATTAGCGCGTCCAAAGCCCCCGTGCATGCTGAAAAAGGTGTGATGACAGACCATGTTTCATGTGTCATGTCGTTCCCCATTAGAAATTCTGTCCAGTACGTGACCATTGCAAATAGCGCGACCCTAGCTTAATTTACTCCTATCTGGCTCATGGTTGGCTATTATTAGTACGTATTGCATATCCAATGCAAGCTAACCTAGTTCATGATTGAGCAAGCATAACTTTAGCACCGGACCTGACATGTTGGTACATAGGAGCTAGTACTACTAGATCTGTTGTGAGGCACAGCAGCAGATAGATCTGTTGACACTGAAATCAACTTGCATGTCGGGCAATTTGTGGCGCACGACTCTTTTTCCTTTGCGGTGCATGCAGACATGCAGTCCTTGTTCTACAGCTGTTAGCTCGATCGGTGATTATTACTGGAGGACAGTCCTGAAACCATAATAAGCTTTGGTGAAACTTGCATTGTGTACTCGGTGATAAATATCCTTTCATCTTCATTTTGGCTGGTTTGCAGCCTTTTTTAATTTGGTCGCTGCGATTTCATACATCAATCAATCCATATTCTTTTCACCATCTCGTTGTTGTCGGGGATTGACAGACACCCCGATCCCGATCGATTACCCCAAAAAATATAGGCAAAAATGGAAGCACATTGTCCTCTTATTACCCAAAACTGTCGTCCTTACCGATCGACCGTAGTACTGTCAAAATTTGTAAAGGATTCAAATGGTTTCTGATGCTCTGCTCTGTACGAGTGTACAGTGTACACGCACGTACTACGGCTGATTTATTAATTTTGATCTGAATTTAGCATGAATTCGCCAAGCATTTGGTGGTGATTTAATCTCAGTAAGTCGTCTCTGCTGTGCCATGCATGTCTGCTGCAGTGTCGCAGTGAACGAGTACGTGGGCGCAGTGCGGCACCTCGCGTGCCGGGTCCTGGACCTCCTCGGCGAGGGCCTCGGCCTCAGGGACCCGACGTCCTTGAGCCGCCTCATCTCCGCCGTCGACAGCGACTCCCTCCTCAGGATCAACCACTACCCTACGTCCAGGTCCAGCGCGGCGGACATCTCCACCAAGGGCATCGGGTTCGGCGAGCACACCGACCCGCAGATCCTCAGCCTGCTCCGCGCCAACGACGTCGACGGCCTGCAGGTGCTGCTGCCCGACGGCCACGGCGGCGGCGACGAGCAGTGGGTCCAGGTGCCGGCTGACCCGTCCGCCTTCTTCATCAACGTCGGTGATCTCCTTCAGGTCGGTGCTATGGCTATGCTAGCTATCACGTTTCTTAAAGTTAACACTCATCACACAATAATCTATCTGTTCTTTTTTTTTAGAATAATATGATACTGTTCTGACGAATGATATATAGCGGGACCTTTTTTTCGCTTTTCTTGGCCATTATTGATCACCATGCTATATTGCTATGCTTGGGAATGTGCATCAGGCCCTGACAAACGGGCGGTTGGTGAGCATCCGGCACAGGGTGATGGCCAGCACCACCAGGCCGCGGCTGTCCACCATCTACTTCGCCGCGCCGCCGCTCGACGCCCGTGTCGCGGCGCTGCCGGAGACGGTGACTGCCGGCGCGCCGCGGCGGTACAGGACCTTCACGTGGGCGGAGTACAAGAAGGCCATGTACGCGCTCCGCCTCAGCCACAACCGTCTTGATCTCTTCCACGCAACCTCTGGCAGCAGCCGCGATGTCATCGATGATGATCACGAACAATAACAAGCATATGGTATATATAGCTCTCGATGACGAGAGACTATCTAGAGATTAGAGTTTATTATGCGACAGAATTTTGCAGTTTGGCAGGCGTGGCGGATGTTGCCGGCGTATTCCCTGGCAACTCTCTTGCGGTGCAGTAAGATAGTGTACTGCAACCGCTGTTTAAGCTACTCTGTGACGGATTTCAGGCTTGTATAGATGCTACTATAGGCATATCTGTGGTACTATATGATATTATATATTTCATTTTAATTTATTTGTATCTTCTGAATGCTACTCACTAGTACCAAGTGCTTAGCGCCGGCGGTGGTAAAACCTTTCCACAAACGGTTTTAGTTATCATACGCCTGTGTTGTAAAAACAGTACAACAAGAGATAACAACCGCTTGTGTTAATGATATAGCACAGGCAGTTAATGTAACAAAACCGCCGCGGTTCAGTTACGTAAACCGCCTGTGAAAATGCATTACCACAAGCAGTTCACTTAACTGAACCGCCAGTGTAAATGGAGGATTTACACAGGCGGTTTAGTTAAGTGAACCGTCTATGGTAATGTTGACACTTGCTAACACCACTTGAATACTAGGTTGTCATCCCCAGCATGACACTAGAGTGTACTATGGTATTTATACGCACATAGATAAATCCATAAGCGCACGGATACCGTTGTAGCTTTTTCCCGGTTAAAGGTTTTATCGTATCCACAGGGAAACGGGAGAACTGATCTACGCTCTAACTTATCCTAGATAGATAGGTAGGTGTAAATAGGAAAGATGATAGAATTGAATGAGAACAATATTAAAGGTAAGATAACAATGGGTGATAATATGGGAGTAGAAAGTAGAGCAATCTAATATATGGGCGATGGTAGGAGAATAGAGAGGATAACTATGATTTCTCTACTTCAAAGGGGTATGTCTATGTCTGGGACGAACCACGTGATAAGAATACACCACAAAGGA
>Ga0182004_10002534_pt1 | contig 14263 bp, 10 predicted proteins | sample Sormic07211540_1_FD_120479 | JGI IMG/M metagenome (GOLD analysis project Ga0182004, IMG submission 120479) | Endophyte microbial communities from Sorghum bicolor roots, Mead, Nebraska, USA - 072115-40_1 MetaG | ecosystem: Host-associated > Plants > Roots > Unclassified | place: USA: Nebraska...
ATTTCCACGTACGTCTCGCGTTTGGGTCGCGCACGTGATCATGACGCATGGCGGCCATCATCACGAACGCTCGCCCGGCGCCCGCCTCCTGCCACTGCCATGGCGACCCAACGTGCACGCCACATGCATGTCTCGGCGCGCGGCGTTGCCATTGCGCTGCAGTGCACGCACGAAATTAACAATGGGCAGGCTTTCACTACGCCCGCGCCTTTTTCTCCGTTTCCTCAGGGGCAAAGTAGTAGCTGATGACGACGACGACGACAGCCACCGGGAGTTCCTCTTCCGGGTAGTGCGCGGGGGGCACATACAGCCACGGGTCAGAGTGTGGACAGTGGCGCATGTACTTGCTCCGGGTCCGGGAGATCACGTGGTGTTCGGTGAGGTTTTGACGTTTCGGCGGCGTCCCATTCCCATGCACATTAGCGTCGTCGAGCGAGCCTCAACGTGTCCGGCACCGGCAGCGCGCGCGGGCGTCCGGCGTGGCGCGCGAGCTCGTTCCATTGCATACTTTCCAGCATGCTGGCTAGTGCGGCGAAGGCACGTCTCGATCATCACTCATCAGGGGGCCGGCACGCCCACGCCGGCACGTCAGGAAGCGTCTACACATCGCGTTGCCGCTGCTGGACGTGCGGCGGTAGGTGAGCCCCGTCGAATCACATCTTAGCTACGCAGAGGTCAAGTAAGTTGGGGTTGGGCTCGAGGAATTGAGCCGCGCTTGGTTTGCAGCTAGCTGGGAGCAGGTGTAGTAGGAAATACTGTAGGGCCGCTGGGGGCTATGTGATTTTACAAAACAAGGAATGCCCTCATGGGCTTATCTTATCCACACTTGTACACAGGCTACTAAATACTGCCTACATAAGGATCACAGTGTCAGGGACGCTAATGAGTGCCTTATTGCTTTGGGAGTTAGGTCCACGACCATGAGTGTAGCCTCTCATATTTACAGTACTTTAGCTTGTGGATCAAATTATAGACGAGCATACACGTATAATAATGTAGATTGGAGCTTTGATAATGAGTTCAATAACCCACGAAAAAAATGTCTAGAACATTGTAGCCATACATCTGGAATTCATTTGGGCAGTGGGCATGCATAGTTGCATACAGGAGCATGTCCTGCCTGCCTACCTGATTTCATGTACTGATGATTCATCAGGCAGACGACATGCTGATGTGCAGTGCATTTCTTCAGCGTCGACGAGTTTTGAATTCCAAAACACACATCTCGCTGGTGAAATTTTTGGATTCATCTGCTTGAGCCGTACGTACGTGCAAGTGGAAGCCTCTCTAACACACTGGTCAACCTAAATTTAGCACTAATAGAAGAAAGTAGAGATATTCAAACACAGTGATAATATGCCTGTCTTTGAAATTGGTAGCCAGGTAGGCCGGCCCCGGACAAGTTAAACTTGAGCCTTGTTTAGTTCCAAAAAATTTTAAGATTTCTCGTCACATCGAATCTTACGGCACATGCATAGAGTATTAAATTTAGATAAAAATAAAAACTAATTACACAGTTTCTCTGTAAATCGCGAGATGAATCTTTTAATTCTAATTAGTCTATGATTGGATAATATTTAACATAAACAAACGAAAATGCTACAGTGCCTAAAATTCAAAATTTTTGCCAACTAAACAAGACCTTGTAAGATTTTCGTTGCCGCCTGAAACGACCGGCCGTGTACGTCTCACCGCGATGACCGACGACGACTCCGCGTCTGGTCTTGTTCTCACTATCAGCTCTCTATATACGGAAATAATTATACGGGTTCCTTTTGAAAATGAAGTGGTTCGGTTCTTGCGCATGATAGCAGGGGATAGGGCTCCAAAAGTTCGGACATGGCCGAGTTTTTCTATCTGTTTTTTTTTCAAGATAGCCAAACTTTTGTCAAGGTTGGACCAATCAACTTGAGTAATACGGAGTACACTCCTACAATGGAAGCGCGCCCAACCGGCAACCGTTTGTCTTCAATGAGATTTGGAAGATTGCAGCACTCCAAAAGATTAGACTTTGGGGGCTCGAGTTGACCAGCTTTCTTCGGTCACCTTGGCATTGTACATACACCAGACACTTTAATTTCAGTGTTAATCTTACTACTTAGAGGTGTCTCTGACGGCCTATCAAATCAGAAATCACCAATAATAGCCAATGGATCCATTCTAAAAAATTAGCCACATCTGCATTATATAAAATGCATGAAACAATCCCTAAAGTTGTATCTAAACTACTCCTTATGTCATTATAAAAAATAATTTAAAATAACTCCTATATACATAATGTAAAGTACGGCATATATGTTCTTAAATTACATACTTGTACCTTGAAACAACTTTTGCTTTCATGCATTTTGCCTTTAGAAGCCGACGAGACCATACGTTAGGCAAGGCTTATGGATAAACAGGTGCAAGAGCCGATGGGGAAGCCATGTCACACACTAAATAATTAACATTAGACTTATCATAAGATATGTATTTGGTGTCGTAAATGCTTATGATGTTCTCTACAAAATTTACCAAACTTAAAATAGTTTAACTTATTGCAAAATTAGAATGTCATTCTTTTTGGACGAATGTAGTATTTGCCCTCAGAGGAGATAAATAGCACAAGTCCTACGCTATGTGCAGTATGCATAAAGAACATGTAGTAAATTTCCTGGAACGGACATGTCTTCAAAGACAGTCAGTTGGTGGACGTGGAAAAACTTGCTCTTGTTGTGTTTATTGCAGTCCACGTTCTTCAGTAATTTCACCACTTTGCCGGTGGTGAGGGCCCTGACCCTCTGCCGGACCAAGGGTTTCTCCATTTCCCATCTCGGACGGTTCCAAAGGCTGTGCCTCCCCACTCCGGCGGCACCCCCGTCTTCTCGTCCTTGTGGGTCAGTGGGTCGGTGGCTCCGGACTCCTCTTACGCACGGGCTAGCTAGTAGAACATCAGTATTCAGTAGCGTTAAGCGTAGTTTACACGGCGTAAGTGCTTGCCCCTGGGCCATTTGACCGTGTCAATGTCACTACACGCTAGACACGAGTTTGATTATTGCCTTATTGGCGTGTGCCGGGTACTCGGGCAGCTTGTGTGGGTTGCCTATAAAAAGGGGTTCTTGGTGCACTGAGCACTACAGCCAACTCACTCGCTCTCATCACTTCACACTCCAAGCCAGTGCTAGCTAGCCTCCTTTCCCCTTGCTTGTGAGAGAGACAGTACAGTAGAACTGCCATGGCTCAGGGAAGGGGCAGTGCTCGTGGCAGCAACGCCGTCGTGCTGGCGCTGGTCCTCCTCTGCGTGCTCCTCCACGGCGAGTTCGCCGAGTCGGCGGTGTACACCGTCGGCGACCGCAGCGGGTGGAGCTTCAACACCGCCAACTGGCCCAAGGGCAAGCGCTTCCGCGCCGGCGACGTGCTCGGTCAGTGCTACTACTAAGATTATTATCTGCTGAATCTGCCACCCATTCACAAGGGTTTTTGTCTGACGACGAATCAGTGAATAATACTTTCATGTTATCGGCGGTCAGTACCTCAGCTTAATCTCTCCTTGCTGGGTTATTTAACGGTGTTCGTTTACGCGTTCGTGCAGTGTTCAAGTACAACGCCAAGGCGCACAACGTGGTGCCCGTGAGCGCGGCGGGGTACAGGTCGTGCAGCGCGCCGAGGGGCGTGAGGGCGCTCACCACAGGCAACGACCGCGTCACGCTTAAGCGCGGCGCCAACTACTTCATCTGCAGCTTCCCAGGCCACTGCCAGGGCGGCATGAAGATCGCCGTCACCGCCGCGTGAGGCGTGGTGATCGAGGCACGCGGCCGGCCGATCAGGTCAGCCGGCGGCCGGCGACCGCGCCGCGCCGCGCGCACGGACACGGGCTCGATCGGTGGCCAGCTTACTACTACTATTAATTTCCTCTCTTCAAAGTAAAGCACGTAGCTAACTAGACGGTGCCGCTCTGTATCTCTGTTGTTCAATAATACCCGTGTCGTGTCGTCGCGTACTTAACCTGCGTGTTAGGAGTGTTGTTAGGTGTTTGGAGACTGGCACTATAGAGAAGGGTCAGATCGAGTGATGTACTACTGATGCGTGTATTTGTGTGTTTATGTGAAGAACAATAAAGGCATACGGCGTTTGTGTGCTATGTATATCCTGTATTGAGAATTGATGAGTGATATATGCTGAGCGCAGTGGCGAAGCTACGTGTATGCTCGTGGATGCGGATGCACCCACAAAAATTTTGAATATCACTGAATAGGATTGAAATTCCACTATAGTTATGATTCAAATCTATGCATCTATAAGACAGCCACACCCCTCTCGAATTTACTCTAGCTTCGCCACTGGCTGGGCGTGCTTGTTTGAGCTACGTACAAAATAATAAAGAAAAATATAGGGCGGTGGTGTCACAAAGGGCGGTGGTACGTGCTAAATCATGAGACAACCTCAGGCAGACAAATAATAACCCAATAGAATGGCAAAAGGTTACATAGAAGAGCCGGTTGTCTAACTATACGAATTATAGTTTCCAAACATGCGTCTTATAAAAAGCTCCTTTGGCTACTCTTAAATTTACAGCTTAAAAAGCTGCACGGATTCAAACAAGTTCTAAACCAACTCATTTAAATTGTGTAGAGCCACAGGAAGCTAGCTACTACTCCCTCCATTCACTAATATAAGCCAAAAGTTAATTTATTTTGGAATAGAGGGAGTAAACTCGTATCTAGTTGGTTGTTACCCTAGGTGCCTGGCCACCGCAGAGCATTGCCCATGGGGAAGTGCTTCTCCTATGCAGCATGGGAACTTTGCATAGGGACATCACGGCGCTGGGTGCATGAACATTGAAGGATTGCTATGACGACATCTATGGCGAGGTGTTCAAGCCCAACCATGCCAGGGCGATCAAAGAGTTATTTGCATCGAAGTGGAACGCCAAGAAGTGTGTGGATTCACACAGAGTAGCCACATGGCACGCACTTGAATCGTAGCGTCAAATAAGTGTGTTATCATATCCCACCATGGATATAAAGTTACGCCACCATTTTGCTTAGGTTGCTTATTTTGGCGAGTAATATGATCAGGAGAGTGTAAGCTCACCTCTAGATCGTTTATTTCAGCTCTCTCTCTCTATGTGTGTGTTATGTGGTGGCAACGTATTGTAACTCATCCTTTTGTTTAGTGCAATGATATGTAAATTTTTTATATATTCAGAAAAAAAAACTAGTGAACCATACGGTTTGAACCAACTAGATTTTTTTTCTTGTTTCAACTTTTTTTTCCTATTAGCTCTAATTAATCAAAGAGATATAAGATATCAATATCAACGACCCAATTCACACTTATGTGTTCGTGCTGCCCAAACCCAAAGACCCATTCTTGGCAAGCTCTGCTTTGCCCAATGGCGGCTACAGCACTCGATCGACCTATAATTTTTTAAACGAGCGGCATTGACACTAAACACACTAGCACTATACGGCACAACACTATTATGCACGACACTATCAGACACAGTGGCCGTGCCGTGCCGTGCCTTGGCACTAAAACCACATCACCACTTCAAAAGATCAGAATCAAAAGAACATCGTCCTCGTCGTCTTCCATCCCGCAGAGGTACAGCTCATTGTTAAGAGTCATGGAGTGATCGATGTTCTCTTGCTCATCTGACATCTCGCTGTCGCTCGCCTCCGGTCCCTCGACGGCTACCAAGAAGTAGGTTGTGCTGTGTGCCCGTGTTGTTCGCCGAAAAGCGAGAAGAGTGGAGAGGAGCTAGGGTTTCCACTTGAGAACAGAGAGCGTAGGAGCTGAGGAGTCGCAGCGAGTGAGGAGAGAGAGGGTGAAGACGCGAATGAGCTAGGGTTCTAGGTCTCGGGGAGTGACGAGCGACGGCCGGCTTATATAGCCCCCCTCCCATCGCGCAGATCCAACGGTCATGAGCAAGTGGAGGCCGATACAACGGCTATAAGTCGTGTCGCCTCTGTGCCGGCCGCTGGAGCAGGTCGTGCCCGTGCCGTGCCATCGTGCTGGCATCGTGGCCCAGGCACTGGCACGGGGTCGTGCTGTGCTTGGCATTGGCACGGGAGAGGCCGGGCCAGGCCAGACCGTTTTCGTACCGGGCCAAATCGTCCCGTGTCCGTGTCAGTCCAGCCGACTTGGCCCATTTGGAAAACTATAGATCAACCCCCGAACAAACAAGGCATGGATGATGATGTGAGGCTTAGTGACCAGGGGTTAAATATAGATAAAAATAACTAATTGCATAGTTCGACTGTAATTTATGAGATGAATCTTCTGATCCTAGTTAATCCATAATTAAATAATAATTATAAAATAAAAACAAACAAAAATACAACAATAGCTAAAATTAAAAATTTTCACCAACTAAATAGCCCCCAACTTGCATCGGCTCATCAGTCATCAATGCAAGAAACATCCGTCTTTGACCCAGTTGGCGGCCGGGTTTGGCGCTGCACGCACTTTGAACCGGTCCCTCAGTGGCCGATAAACCGACTCTGAAATGGGCACACACCAAACGCCGCCGACCGCCGGGCTCCGGCAGACAGCGAAGCAGCCCCGCAGCCTCTTGCTCCCGCATCCATCCACAGCTCACACAGCTGGTGTTCCCATCTCGGGGTCTCGGCGGTGCCCACTCGTCGCTTTCCGCTCGCCGCTGACTCGCTTCGCACACACGCGCCCCGCCGCGGGTCAGGGTCCAAAAGTTATGGCGTCTCTAGCCATTCCATGCGTTTGCGTACTAGGAGCAGTAATTCTTTCTAGAAAGGGTACCTCCACGAAATAACTCGTCTGCGACGGCCAGTGCGAGCTTCCACATCGCCATGGTGCGCCACTTCGATCTCTTTCTCTCCCATTGCCACCGCCGCTGGTCCTGGAGAAAGTTTGCCGCGCACTGAGTTCATCACATGCATGGCAGCGTAGACCATCTGACCGTGTAATGGCAACGTACGGTAGCCACAAATTCGACTGCCAACTCGGTTCGTTTGCCTATAAAACGAGCCCCCGGGTGCACCGAGAACGGCATCTCAACTCACACTCATCATCACTCGCCTTCGCTCGAGCACTTCCCCTTTTCCTGAGCTCATCGTCTTGTTTGAGAGCGGCAAAACATATATATGGCTAAGGGAATGGGCAGTGCTCGTGGCAGCAGCGGCGCCACCGTGCTGGCGCTGGTCCTCCTCTGCGTGCTCCTCCACGGCGAGTTCGCCGAGTCGGCGGTGTACACCGTCGGCGACCGTGGTGGGTGGAGCTTCAACACCGCCAACTGGCCCAAGGGCAAGCGCTTCCGCGCCGGCGACGTGCTAGGTCAGGCTCTTTAATTACTTCCGCGTATGAATGAATCCCTCACTGAAGTATACTAATGCACGAGTACTCCTCCATGTCCATATATGCATGCAGTGTTCAAGTACAACCCCAAGGCGCACAACGTGGTGCCCGTGAGCGCGGCGGGGTACAACTCGTGCAGCGCGCCCAGGGGCGTCAGGGCGCTCACCACCGGCAACGACCGCGTCACGCTCAAGCGCGGCACCAACTACTTCATCTGCAGCTTCCCCGGCCACTGCCAGGCCGGCATGAAGGTCGCCGTCACCGCCGCGTGATGAGGCCGCCACCGATCGGCCGGCGGCTATCTTCTGGCTCTATTATTTTTTCTTCTCCAAATCCAAAGTAAAGCGTGTGTGTACGTAGTAGCTCGTCGTTGTTCAATAATGTCGTGTTGTCGGATTGGGACTACATATAGAGCAATGTTATGTACTGGCGTGTGTGTTGAATGTTGATGTATATGTATGCAACCGAATAAGAAGGCATATACAGCTGCGTTAGTTTCAGCTGCATCCTGCATTCAGTCGATGTGTATGCGTCAGTCAGCAGGTGCTTGTTTGGGAGCCCATTTCATCATTTCGGCCCAGGTTCTCTCGCGCTGAGGAATCAGGGCTGTAAGTAATAAGCGCAGGCGGGCGGTCGGCCCGTGGTTACCTCCCGTTTTGCTGGTTTCCTCCGCTGCAAGAGAAGCAGAGCAGCCCAACACGAGGGAAGACGAAGAGGCGAAACATGCACAAACACCACCTCTGCGGCTCTGGCCCCTGCATGGCTCTTCGCCTCTTCCCTCGTTTCATCATGAGATACAAGAGGCAATAGCTGAACTTTGCCAAGGCCAATACGGTGAATCTTTGTTCCTTTGCCAGCTGCGTTGATCTTGAGCGAGTACGAGAAGAGAATCAGAGGACCAAGAAACATGAATTCTGAACTGAAGGCGGCAGATGTGTGTGTCCATGGACCATCTAGTTATTGCTGGACTTTTTTTTTTCCAGCGAGAAGAGGAAGATACAGCACCAGCTCTACAGCAGGGTACCCTGGGATGCGCCACTGCTCACTGCTAACCTGCTACAGCCTACAGCGATGGTCTGCCAAGTGATGCGTGGGATGGCAGCAATGGCAGAGGATTGAATTCCTAGATGTCCTACTCCTCTGCTACTCATAGCAGCCGGCGTAGTATTGCTTGCCAGTTGCCACAGCTGAATTTTGGGCCTTCACTACCATTGTACTGATTTCACCGTCATGAAATCGGTGCCTTCCTTGCTCTATGTTCCAATAGGTAAAGCAGTTGCTAATGAGCATAAATTAGATCGGAGATTGATTTCGTTTCTAGGCGAGCGCTCGCTCAACCTTGCTCGACTAGAAATGAAACTGAAGTGAGCGGTTAGATGGATGCCAAACGAGCTTAATCTTGGTGTTTACGCTGGCAAGGTTTCTCCTTGCGAGAGGGAATTCGCCTCGCCAGTCACCATAGACAGAGGCAAGCCACAAGCCAACAAGATCATGGTCGTATGAATGAGGAGTGAGCATTGAAGAAGGCCGAGCCTTCAACCATCTTCCTGTAGTTCTGAACTTCTGTGATTTACTTTGATAAGGCCTTGTTTAAACGCGAAAAGATTTTATATTTCGCTACTGTAGAACTTTCGTTTGTTTGTGGCAAATATTATCTAATTATAGACTAATTAGGATCAAAAAATTCGTCTCGTGATTTACAGGTAAACTGCGCAATTAGTTTTTATTTTTCATCTATATTTAATGCTTCATGCATATGTTGAAAGATTCGATGTGATAGGGAATCTTGAAAACTTTTTTATTTTCGGGATGAACTAAACAAGGCCTAAATACTCCTAAACGTTAGTTCAGTATTGTCCTAGTAGAATCTGTTGCCTGGCCTGCACCGTGATGCTCTCGTCTGGCCTAGTGGCCCGTCATGTGATCACGGACTGGCGTCTCATGCAGCATTGAAGCAGCACAGTCTTAGCGGTCCCTCTCGCTCTGCTCGTCACTGCCTCTGCCTTTCTGCGCAGTATTGATTTCCTCGGACACCGTGCTCCCCGACCCCAAGCAACCATCCAGCAGCCAGCTAGGAGCTACTCCTTTCCGAGTGCACTACACTCTCCTTGCCAGCCGATCTGCATTTCACTAGTTCCACACTGCCGTTCCCCGAGCCCATTGAGCCACCACCAGCTAGCAGGTGCGGGCATTTCTCCCCTTGAGTGCAGCGAGCCGGCCGACGAGTGCGTCCGTGAGATACCGAGATGGCTCAGGGAAGAGGCGGTGCAAGCGCAGGGCGAGCCATCGGCGCCATGGCGTTCGCCGCCGTTGCCTGCTGCTGCTGCGTCGTCATCGCCGACGCAGCCACCACCTACTACGTCGGGGACAGCAACGGCTGGTCCTTCAGCAGCCCCAGCTGGCCCAACGGCAAGCACTTCCGCGCCGGAGACACTCTCGGTACGTCTCCATAAAACCAGCACTCTTCATGCCCCCGTGCGCAATGCTGCATTTGGCCAATTGGCCGGCTGTTCACCACTGAAAATGGCTCATGCTTTCTTTTTTCGGGGTGCGCGTATGTACTGGCTGCAGTGTTCAGGTACATCCCCTGGATCCACAACGTGGTGGCCGTGAGCGAGGACGGGTACAACGGCTGCACGACGCCGCCGGGGTCGCGGACCTACACGTCCGGCGCCGACAGCGTCACGCTCGCCAAGGGGGACAACTTCTTCATCTGCACCCGGTTCGGCCACTGCAACCTCGGCATGAAGCTCGTCGTCTATGCCGCGTGAGCACAGCCGCGGCGGCGGCGGCGGCCATGATCTGTCAAAGCTAGCGACTAGTAGCATATTCGATCGTTTGCCTGCCTTCCATTAAAATTGGGGAGCCAGTTCAGTTGGGTGGGTGTTTCTTCGGTTCTTGGCTAGGAGGTTTGGTGTCACTCTGTCTGTGTTGACTGACTGTGGGCGTGGATGTGCAGGTGCTTGCTCTGGAGTGAGCTAGTTGATTTGATTTCTGCTATTTCATGTAAGAACCGTTGTTAATGGGCGCGTGTTTGAACATTTGCTTTCCATGACAAATCGTTTGAGATATGTATCGGTCGAGGGCGAACCACCACGGCCTTGTTTAGTTCCAAAATTTTTGGCAAAATGAGCACTGTAGCTATTTCGTTTGTATTTGACAAATATTATCCAATTATAGACTAACTAGTCTCAAAAGATTCGTCTCGTCAATTCCGACCAAACTGTGCAATTAGTTTTTATTTTTATCTATATTTAATACTCCATGCATACGTCTAAAGATTCAATGTGACGGAGAATCTGGAAAATTTTGCAAAATTTTTTGAAACTAAACAAGGCCCACGTTTCATTTCTCTGCTTTCTTGCAGCTTGTTTATCAGAAAGGACATTTTGTGTGTGGACTGCGAGGTTTCGGCTTATGCAGACCCATACCTTTTCTTTTGTGCGTGATAAAATCGGCTGGTGCCACAAAAATTATTTCATGTTGCTAAAATTTGACTTATGCTAATGCTTACACTAAAATGATATGCGAGAAAAATATTGTCTGTTTATTGAAAAGTATTGCTAAAGTACTATTAGCAGGTGTACAATATTGGATCATTAGTTTTATATAGGAATTATTGGATAATAGTTTGTCCATGTAATCAACAAGACTAACAGAAATGCCAGCTGTTACGGTCTTACCAAACCCAGACCCTTCAAGGAACTTTAGGTTCATGCCTTGTTTAGTTCATCCTAAAACCAAAAACTTTTCAAAATTTCTCGTCACATCAAATCTTGTAGCACATGCATGAAGTATTAAATATAGATGAAAACAAAAACTAATTCTACAGTTTGCCTATAAATCATGAGATGAATCTTTCGAGCTTAGTTAGTCTATGATTGGATAATAGTTGTCAAGTAAAAACAAAATGCTACAGTACCGAAAACCAAAATTTTTTTGAAACTAAACAAGGCCTTATTTCTAATTGTTCAACTCGACCAAAATGGCTTCTTTAAGGTCCTGTTCAGTTGCAGAAAACATTCTCCGTCACATCAAATCTTTGGACGCATGTGTGAAACATTAAATATAAAAAAAAAAATAACTAATTGTATAGTTTGTCTGCAATTTGTGAGATAAATCTTTTAAGCCTAGTTAGTTTATAATTGAACAATTATTGTCAAATACAATGAAAGTGCTACAGTAGGCGAACCTAATTTTTTCACCAACTAAACAAAGTCCAAAGGAAGATGTATCTTTCAAAACTTCATTTACGTGGCTGAACTTATCCATCACTCTCACAAGATGTGAGCATTGAATGAAAAAAAGGCCTTCGCTAGGGAGAACCTGTCTTGAAACTTTTGAAGGTGACATCCAAGACACTCTCAGCGTAACCGAGCTTGTCCCTATTTTACAGTACGCGAATGGCACACTAAACATTGTCAAGACTAACCGGAAAGAGCTCAAGCAAGTGTTGGATATGTTTTCAACAATAACACGGTTCCACATCAACTTCGACAAAAACACATTTGTTCCTATGAGCACGTATCATTAGAATGTTGTTTCTCGTGCTGCTATCTTCATATGCTAAGGCTTGTTTAAATGCAAAAAAAAAAACCAAAACTTTACAAGATTCCCTATCATATCGAATCTTGCGGCACTTCCATGAAACAATAAATATAGATAAAAAAAATAACTAATTGTACAGTTTACCTGTAAATCACGATACGAATCTTTTAAGCCTAGTTACTCCATGATTAGACAATGTTTGTCAAATAAAAACAAAAGTGTTATAGTGTCAAAATCTAAAAAATTTTTGGATCTAAACAAGACCTAAATTTTCACCTACTTTAAGAACTACTTGCCCTCCTCCTGTTCCTCGAACTGTCCACAAGCTACACCCATGACTTGTTGCTCACGGTGTATCATGGTGGCGGAAGTTTCTGACTCAAAGTGGTTAAAAGCAGCTTGTTAAATCTGTCTTGAGTCTTGACAAGCACTACCCCTTTATCATGCCCTCCATCTTAGTGTCCTAAGGTACTATTGATGCATTGCAGTGTAGGCCCTTGTTTAGTTCCAAAAAATGTTGCAAAATTTTTCAGATTCTTCATCACATCGAATCTTGCGGTATATGCATGGATTATTAAATATAGATAAAAGAAATAACTACTTACACAGTTTACCTATAATTTACGAGACAAACTTTTTGAGCCTAGTTAGTCTATGATTAGACAATATTTATCATATACAAATGAAAGTGCTACGGTACTCATTTTACAATTTTTTTTAAGAAAACGATGGACTAGCAAGTGGTTTGCACCCGCAATTTAGAGCTGGTTTCACTTTATTTTAGTTTTAATTAATATCAAGAACTAGTAAACTAGCCAACTGGTTTTTATGAAGTAACTTTAATTCGATAGAGAAACGATCTTAGAGAAAATGATGTAAAATGTTTTTAGGGCCTGTTCAGTTTTCTATGGAATGCAAAATATAAAATACCAACTACTTTATAATAATAAAATACAAAATACCAAAAATTTTATAGTTATGTTTAGTTTTATCTAAAATGTAAAATTTATTGTTCTTATTATGGCTTTTTAAGGCTTTTTTGGTTTTTTTACTCTTGAAGTCAAAATTCAAAATGAAAAATGACAACTATTTTGTAAAAAAAGTTATATGGTGTTTAATTTCCTTATGTAAATGATGGAATAAAATCCAGAATTTTTTTTATGAAACTTACGAAGAATCCATTTTCCTACCAAATGTAACATACTAGATATGGTCACGAGAAGCAGGAGAAGCCGCTCTAGCTGGAATCCGCTCGAACCAATCTAAACCGTTGGATGATGAGATCGAACGGACAAGAATATTTCAGGCGACGTGGACAGCGCTTCTGGTCAGGAAGCTAACGCAGTTTGTATAGAAGGAGAAGCAGAAGCTGAGATATATATTGCTGGTCCGGATTCTGACGCGAAGCTAGAGATGGTCACGAGAAGCAGGAGAAGCCGCTCTAGCTGGAATCCGCTCGAACCAATCTAAACCGTTGGATGGTGAGATCGAACGGACAAGAATATTTCAGGCGACGTGGACAACGCTTCTGGTCAGGAAGCTAATGCAGTTTATATGGTGTTTAATTTCCTTATGTAAATGATGGAATAAAACCCAGAATTTTTTTATGAAACTTACGAAGAATCCATTTTCCTACCAAATGTAACATACTAGAGATGGTCACGAGAAGTCGGAGAAGCCGCTCTAGCTGGAATCCGCTCGAACCAATCTAAACCGTTGGATGGTGAGATCGAACGGACAAGAATATTTCAGGCGACGTGGATAACGCTTCTGGTCAGGAAGCTAACACAGTTTGTATAGGAGAAGCAGAAGCTGAGATATATATTGCTGGTCCGGATTCTGACGCGAAGCTAGAGATGGTCACGAGAAGCAGGAGAAGCCGCTCTAGCTGGAATCCGCTCGAACCAATTTAAACCGTTGGATGGTGAGATCGAACGGACAAGAATATTTCAGGCGACGTGGACAGCGCTCGAAGCTAACGCAGTTTGTAAGCGATCTGGCTTATGGCGATCTGGCTAAGATGCATGTGCTGTGAATTGTTTTCATCGAAAGAGAGCCCGAGAGGGATCGGATTGTTTACTTTAAAAAAAATTTACAAAATTTTTCAGATTCTCTGTATTAAATATAGACGAAAATAAAAACTAATTGTGTAGTTTGGTCGAAATTGGCGAGATGAATTTTTTAAACCTAGTTAGTCTATGAATAAATAATATTTGTTAAATACAAAAATCGATTTTTTCAAAAAATTTTGGAACTAAACGAGAGGAAAGGGGAAAAGAAAATAGCAGCCGATTGAGGGCTGATCCACCCTGACTACCGACTATCATACCGCCGGTCCGCCGCCGCCTCCGCTCGAAGACTCGACCGCCTCGTCTGCTCGCCCGGCCCGTCCCTCCCCGCG
>Ga0182004_10002535_pt1 | contig 14262 bp, 8 predicted proteins | sample Sormic07211540_1_FD_120479 | JGI IMG/M metagenome (GOLD analysis project Ga0182004, IMG submission 120479) | Endophyte microbial communities from Sorghum bicolor roots, Mead, Nebraska, USA - 072115-40_1 MetaG | ecosystem: Host-associated > Plants > Roots > Unclassified | place: USA: Nebraska...
TATGTGACACTTATCCCTGTATGAAAGAGTTAGATAAATGTTCTCAATTATACATGCAATGATAGATACTCAATCTCATATTCCATTCTATAATCAACATTGATGGTTACTAATCCCTTCCCACTGGTAAAAATACAAAAAACGATACCTGGAATACTTTCCGGTTAAAATGCTACATTGGTATTAATATGTGCGCTTGCAGATCCCATTCATTATTTATTTAGATGAGCAATTGCATATTTCAATACCGCGTCTCTCATGTCATGCTTGGGATGACAACTTGGCTTAAGTGGTATGAGGGATAGGTTTGGCATTTTTGGCACCGTTATCAGAATTAGAAAACTGTCTACTTTTGGTAGTGATGTTAAGAATACCCAACAGCAGCCACAATCTCCTGTACCCGGGGCGAAGACAGAGGAATGTACAGGCGACCATCGTAGAGTACCATGCCTTCCGCCACCGTCCAAGGAGCTGCATGTGAGCCAGCACGGATGTCGTCGTGGATGGTTACTAGTGCTCGGTCAGTGGCCTGAGCATGTCGTAGATGCGCGATGAAGTCAAAGCGTGGAGCGGAGATCGCCTGGAGGTCACCCACGCTGTCCTCCTCGGTGTCGCGATGGGACAAAGTGTCGGCCACCGTATTAGAAGCCCCTGACTTGTATTCGACGGTGAAGTCAAAGCCGAGGAGCTTGCCAACCCAATGATGCTGAGGGATTGTGGCGAGACATTGGTCGAGGAGATACTTGTGGCCATAGTGGTCCGTCTTGACGATGAACCGGCGCCCCCAGAGGTACGGTCGCCAGTGCCGTACAGCGAGCACCAGGCCGATGAGCTCTCGCTCATATGCCACGAGTGAGCGATGGCGGGGGGCCACTGGCCTACTGAAGAAGGCGATCGGGTGTCCCTCCTGGATGAGGATGGCCCTAAACCCGTACGTCGATGCGTCGCACTCCACGATGAAGGGCTTGGAGAAGTCCGGCAAGGTCAGCACTGGGGCTGACGTCACAGCCCTTGAGGGCACTGAAAGCAGCCTCCGCCTCGGCGCCCCATGCGAACCCCTCCTTTTTCAGAAGCGCCGTGAGAGGGGCTGCAATGGCGCCGTAGTTGTGGACCAATTTCCTATAGTAGCCCACCAAGCCAAGGAAGCCACACATTGCTCATGCCGACCCGGGCTACGGCCAGTCGTGGATAGCCTGGACCTTGGCGGGATCCATGGCAACGCCAACGGTGTAGATGACGTGGCCGAGGTAGGCGACAGAGGAGACACCGAACGAGCACTTGGACCTCTTCACAAAGAGGCGGTGTCGGCGCAGGATGTCCAGGACGATGCGGAGGTGGCGGAGGTGGTCCGCCCAAGTGGTGCTATAGATCAGGATATCATCAAAAAACAAGTACGAACCGACGGAGGTAAGCGCACAGCACGTTGTTCATCAGAGCTCGAAACATTGCCGGGGCGTTGCACAGCCCGAACGGCATCACCAGGAACTCGTAGAGGCCATCGTGAGTGCGGAACGCTGTCTTGTGGACGTCCTCCGGGCGCATCCGCACCTGATGGTATCCCGACCGCAAGTCGAGTATGGTGAAGAAGCGGGCGCCATGGAGCTCGTCCAGGAGCTCATCGACGACGGGGATGGGAAACGCATCCTTGATGGTGAGGGTGTTGAGGTCGCGGTAGTCGACGCAGAACCGCCATGAGCCGTCGGCCATCTTGACGAGGAGCACGGGCGAAGAGAAGGCCGAGTCACTGCGGCGAACAATGCCCTGCTGGATCATGGCTGTGCACTGGCGTTCCAGCTCGTCTTTTTGTGCCGCCGGGTACCGGTATGAACGCACCACAACGGGCGCCGAGCCGGGCTTGAGGGTGATGGCGTGGTCGCGGGCATGGGGTGGAGGCATGCCACTGGGCTCGGTGAAGATGTCGTCGTATGCTGCCAGCAGCCCGTCAAGGAGGGACGCGCTGGAAGCCGTGGCCTCACGCAGACTGGGTCCGCCCGTGGACAGCACTCCTGCCCAGCAGAATGCGCGGCCCTGGTAGGTGAAGGACAGGGACCGTGCCGTGAAGTCCCACACGATCGGTCCGAGGGTCGCCATCCACTGTGTTCCCAACACGATGTTGTAACCTGCAAGTGGCATGACAAAAAGGTCGATGGCAAAGGTGGTGTTGTCGATGGTGAACGGAGCATGCCGAATGACGCCTGGGCATGGAATCTTCTCGCCATTCGCGACCATGGCCGTCATGCGCGCCCGAGGCTGGACGCGAAGGCCGGTGCGTCGCGCAACCTCCTCGGCGATGAAGTTATGAGTGGAGCCGCTGTCCAGGAGGGCGACAAATGTCGCTGTACCGACCGACACCCGGACCTGCATAGTGTCAGCAAGCGGCACACCTACGACCGCGTGGAGAGAGAAGACGGGTGCCTCTGTGTCGCCTTCCTCTGCCCCGGCATCGGCCCCATCGTCGGTCGCTGTCAAGAAGAAACAGTCACTTGCAAACGCGGTTGTGACCGCGGCCATACCTCTCATCACAATTGTAGCAAAGACCAAGGCGCCGACGTTCCTCCATCTCTGCCTGGGAGAGTCGTTTGACGGTGCGGCCTTTGATCCTGACCTGCGCCTGGGGGGCAGGCCGGGCGCCCACTGGTGCTGGCAGCGCGAGGCGCGGTGGGGGGGCTGGAAGGGCCGGAACGAGCCCTCGGTTGGCGGACCTTGCTGGCTGAGGGTGCTGGGGTGTGTGCTGCTCCCGCAGCTCGAACTGCCGGGCAAGGCTCATGGCGGCCGCCAAAGTCCCCGGGTTCTGAATGCGCATGTCGATGCTGAGCAGCGGCAGCAGGCCCCCGGTGAAGAGCTGCACCCGCTGCGATTCGTCGAGGCGACCAGCCCTGGGGAGCAACTCCTGGAACCGGTCCTGATACTCAGCAACTGTAGAGGTGCGGCGACACTCCGCAAGTTCAGCCAGGGGTGCTGATCGGAGTGGCGGCCCGTAACGGAGATTGAGGAGCTCCGTGAACCGGCACCATGACGGGGTACCCTCGTCCGTCTGGAGCTGGATGTACCACATCTGGGCACCCTCTTCTAGGTTGTAGGAAGCCATCCAGACTTTCTCCTCTTCCATGATCCGCTGCTGGTGGAAGTAGGACTCACAACGGTTGATGAAGATCAGCGGATCACTCTTGCCGTCGTAGCATGGAAAGTCCATCTTCTGGAACTTCGGCGGTCGGTCCTGGTGATGCTCGCCGAACTGTGGCTTGTGGCCCGACGTGGAGGAGAGGGCAGTGATTGCTTGTGCCTGAGCCTCCATGGTCTTGGCGTTGGCTTCTGCAGTCGCCTGCAGGGCAGCAACAGCCTTGGCCACATTAGCCACGGTGGTCTTCAGGTCCTCGGCGTCTCCCATCGGCGATGTGCAGGATGCAGCGGAGGATGGCGTCGGGGAAGCGGGCACAACGAGGGGTGGCGCGGTGGCTGGTGGAGGAGTCTGGGCGACAGCTGGTGGTGGGGAGGTGGACTGGGCAGATGAGGATCGCCAAGATCGCGATACCAGGTTGTCAAAGGCATCAAGCCCTACGGTAGCTGGACCTCGGCTACGTAGTTCGTAGTCGCGATCCGTCTTCTCCGGCGAGTTTTTGCCCCTCAGCCGCAGGCTTAGATTTTAGAAGAGAAAGGAGATTGTAGATAATAATTCTTGCTTGCTTATTTCAATAGAGTCTACATATATTTATGTCCCTTTAACTATGCCTCCTTATGCTAAATAGCCTATTTGGGACTAATATAAATTGCAACTTAAAAGGATAACTAAACTTATAAAAATAACTGGACCAACAATCAAGGCCCGCCCCTAGCCACCTAATTCGGCCTAGCTGCTGGGCGCGCCTTCTCCTGCTGTTGCAGCGCGCTCAGCGGTCCGCCGGATGCCTCGGGCCTACCGTTGACGTGTGTATGTGCGGCCCCACATGAAGCCTATCGGTTCAAATTGACCTATGTTCTGAACTACCGACTACAGCTAATTACAACCGAGATTATATAGAGCTTCTACATATGTACAAAGTGATGTTTCACCAACTATCTACTATATAGGCCATACTACCTACAAGGCCGTCCCGGCAATGTCTGTCTACCTTGCCATTTAGTCAAAGATAAGTATAGAGCAGTACAACGGTAGGTGTGGCAAGAGCTGACCAAATTACTAACACTGTTCTGCAACATCATTCATGATCCCGGCTATTTCCTTCGCCATCTGATCCTCATTTTCGTCTGAATATATATAAATTGAGTTGCCATTTGTCTTCTGCGATTGACATGATAATATCTCAGATCAAATTATATTGTAGTGGCAGTAAGTTGTTGAGAAATAAATGGGATAAAAAAGGCCAACTTGTGTAAATCTTCTTTGACGTCTTGAACCGTTACAAGGCTTCATGTATTTTATCATTGAATTGCAAAGGTCCTTTTTTTCTATGCCCCAATACTAGTCTAATGAATTGTACCACTACAGCATACGTAGTTCTATTTCCTTGACATAACTAGCATTTCATGTCCCTATGAACACAAACAGACAGGGTTTTATCAGTATATAGGGATATATGATTTTTTAGTCCATATTGTTTGCTCATGGACAAAACAAATTTGACTATATGGAAAGTTAATTGCACCATTTTGTGATTGACCATGGAGATGTTTTTCCTTAATTTGATGCTGGGTTTGGACTCAACATGTTTTTATTCTCTGAACTGCTGTCATCAGTAAAGTTAGGATGGAACTCTCAGGTCCACCATCTCCATTGCAGTCTATGAGGGGTAGGCGAGTAAAGTGTGTATGTACCCTGATAACAGATACAGATTACCAGGATGAGCTCCTGCGCTGCTGTGTAGAGACCGGCGCCATAATGTAACTCTCTCTCGATCTCACTGTACTCACGGTCACCACAATTACTGATGTGCCATTAGTCATTCGTCTGAATATGCTGTCACACTCACATTCGCCTTTGCCATGAATGCATTTATGTTTTAGCGAGCTCGTGTGAAAAGTCATGACTGAAAATACTGTTCGCGAAATTATTTATAAGAAAAAAATATTGCTAGCTAGCAAAAAAAATACATCTTATAAAACAAGCGAACTGAGCCTGGGTCTGAGTCCGTGTGTCCCATGCATGCTGAGAACCAACATTTACACAGATGGGCATGCAATTGCAGTGTTAGGTAGTAGGTGCAATATTAATATCAATGATGCATGCATTGGAAAGAATTCAACTATCCAAGGCACACCAAAGTAGCTAGTCGATCAGGGCGGTGGATCTGATCGAGGAGGTGGAGCCGAGGAGGTCATCTGCACATTATAGCGAGGCAGCCGAACTGTGTACTTGTTGCGTCTTGATGGTAATGCATGTAAGTTGGGCTGGTGTCTCGCATTGAACATCACATGCGGCCGGAACATCACATGTGGATTACAAACGAGTGATCGAGTCATTTCGCTTTACTATTATGCTATACATATTCTGTGATTCAATGTACAGTATATAGGAGAACGATGGCAACCGAGCGAGGGGCACCGTCGGGAGGAATCATCTACAGTAGCATTCATGATTCATGCATGGGGACGATCGACGTACTAGTGTACTACTGCTGGGGCCCCAGCTTAATCAGGGATGCCAGTGCTGAAAAAGGTTTTCAGAGCAAAGAACACATTGAATACCTAGTGTCACGGTTCTTTCAGGTAGGTGCATGCCTTTGATTTCTGGCAAGACGGTCATTCAATGTACTCAAATAGAGTATGCACATCTACTAGTCTCGGGCTTTGTTTAGTTCACTCTGAAATTTAAAAACTTTTTAAAATTTCCGGTCACATTCGAATCTTGTGACACATAGAGCATTAAATTAAATATAGACGAAAATAAAAACTAATTGTACAGTTTACCTGTAAATCACGAGATGAATCTATTGAGTCTAGTTAGTCGATCCATGATTGGATAATATTTACCACAAACAAACGAGAGTGCTACAGTAGCGAAATCCGAAATATTTTCAGAACTAAGGCCTTGTTTAGATACACCCAAAAACTTAAAACTTTACAAGATTCTCTATCACATCGAATCTTGCGTCAAATGCATGAAACATTAAATATAGATAAAAAAGATAACTACTTACACAGTTTACCTGTAAATCACGAGACGAATCTTTTAAGCCTAGTTGTTCCATAATTAAATAATATTTGTCAAATAAAAACGAACGTGCTACAATGTCAAAATTCAAAAAGTTTTTGGATCTAAACAAAGCCTAAACAAGGCATTGATTGGATCTAAACAAGCCCACTCAGATCGAGCTGATATCCAGGACAACACGGATACTGCAGTGAAGTTATTAGATGGCGGGAGAAGATGAGGTTTCAATTATGGTCTCTGCCAGATTTCTTCAGCAATTTATGTCTTACAACTGCCTCTCCATGACGTGCAACATATATACCCCGGACCACCAACTATGGGCGTACTTTCGGGTAGCTAGGAGTTGGACGAAAAATATATATAGGAAAAAAATTCTGCCTCTTCAATATTGAGGCATATAAGGTCTGTTTAGAAATTCTGAGATTAATCGAAACCATTTCCACTCCATTAAAAGTTTCTCAAATGCTCTAGATCCACCGAATCCGGAGAAATGGTGGATTTGAGGGCTAGATTCACCAGTTGGTAGAGCTCCTCATGAGGGGGTGCTTCACCAACTCATGTTTGGTAGAGTTGAGAAAAAAATACACATCACTATCACTAGTTACACACATACTGGTTCATTTCTTTTCTTTTCCTTATTCTTCCCCAAGCTTGTACGGTTCAGGTCCCTCGTGTCCTCTCTAACCGCGTCCTCCTCGATCGGACATGGCGAGTTCTAGTTAGTCCTCGATCACGAGCACCACACCCTTGCTGGCCCAACGTATAGATGCCCCGCACGTCGCTCCCCTGGCTGCCATCCGTCCACGCCCCGCCATGGCTGACCCGCACGGGATCTAGCGAGCCCCCCAGCCACCTGTGCCCCTCCCCTGGCCTCTTCTTGCACTGTTGCGCCACCGCTATGGGGATGTCGTCCACCTCATGCAATGACTTGGGGTGCCATGAACGGTTCGGGTCCACCGTGTCCTACCCGATCGAACATGGCAAAGCTCTCGTGAGCCCCCGGCTGCACATGCCACTCCCTCCGCCGCGCCGCTGTCCCAATCCCCGGTTCTGCTCTACTCTGACTATATAGGAATAGGAATGAAAGAAAAGAGTTGACGCATGGACCTAGGAAGAAGCTTTTTTCGGACATTGACAGGTGGGCCCTATATCCCAAGGGCAAAATAGGCTATTCCCACCAAAATGCCCTTGCATGGATCTAGAGTTGTTGCATTACTCAAACAGTTTCCTGGTAAATCCACAGTGATCCATGGTGAATCTAGGTCCATATTCACTTTTTTAGGTGGTAAATCTCTATTAATTAAACAAGCCTATATTTATCTATTAGTGGTGAATATCTACCAATAAGACCATATCTATCTATCTATCTATCTATCTATCTATAGATAGATTGATAGAAAGATATATATATACAGACAGATATAGGATATGTAAGACTTACAGCTAGCACACCATGGCGAGCATTATATATACCTAGGACCACGAACCACGGTTTCAATATCATCTAGAAGGTGACTCAAGGTTCTCCATAGCATCCCTTTTTTTCGTGTGACGGCCCTGTTAATTTTGTGTTAGTACGTGTAGAGAGAGAGTACACCAGCAGATATATACACGTGCAACGCGCATCGCACGGTTGTGAATGCCACTCGCCCACTCCATCTCCATCCACATCCACATCACATACGCACTCCCCACCCACGCTAGCTAGGACAGTACACACGAGAGTACCATGGTGTCCTTCAAGGCGCGTCGCATGGATCCCGAGCTGGTGTCGCCGGCGCGGCCGACGCCGGCGGAGACGAAAGCCCTCTCCGACCTGGACGACCAGCGCACACTTCGGTACTACGAGACGGTGATCGCCTTCTTCCGCAGCCGCCATGGCTACACCAGCCACAGACGTCCAGATGATCCAGCCAAGGCCATCAAGGCGGCGCTCGCGGAGGCGCTGGTGTACTACTACCCCATCGCCGGCCGCCTCAGGGAGGCCGCCGGTGGGAAGCTGGTGGTGGACTGCACCGCGCAGGGGGTGGTGTTTGTGGAGGCCGATGCCGACGTGCGGCTGGAGGAGCTGGGCAAGCCTCTGCTGCCGCCGTATCCCTGTGTCGAGGAACTCCTGTGCGATGCGGGTGAAACACGAGCCGTGATTGGCAAGCCATTGGTCCTCATGCAGGTATATACAGCCTCCGATGAGCTCCTTTCATGTGCCTCTAGAATATTATACAGAAGTTCTCTAGTTTCTTTGTAAGATTTTATACGTGACTGACATTGTGTCTTTTATGTTTTTTGTTTGTATAGGTGACGAGGCTCAAATGTGGTGGCTTTGTTATCGGATTCCACATGTGCCATACGATCGCAGATGGATTCGGTATGGTTCAATTCTTTAGATGTGTTGCTGAACTAACTCGCGGTGAAAACGTGCCCACAGTTTTGCCCGTGTGGAGAAGAGAGCTCCTAACACGACCACACAAGTCGTCATCATCATCTCTCATCATCACGCATTCAAATGCCTCATCATCAGATTACGACAACAACAACAAATCTGACGACGTGATGCTGTCAACTCCAATGGACAACATGGTAGTCCAGTACTTCCTCTTCGGGCCAAGGGAGATAGCAACCCTACGCGGCCACCTCAGGGGATACCAGCTCGCCGCCACCTCCGCTACGTCCTTCGAGCTGCTCACCGCGGTCATGTGGCGATGCCGCACGACAGCGTTGGGCTACCAGTCCGATCAGCGCGTTCGCCTCATGGTCACCATGAACGCGCGCGGCAAGTGGAACCAGCACACGCTCATCCCGCGGGGCTACTACGGGAACGCCCATGTGTCCCCCATAGCGGAGGCCACCGCCGGCGAGCTCTGCGGCCAGCCGCTCGCCGACACGGTCGAGCTCGTGCGCAAGACCAAGCTCAGCGTGACCAAGGAGCGCATGGAGTCGATGGTGGACACGATCGCGTCGACGCGGCAGTGGCCACCGCCGACGATGGACAGGATCTACGAGGTCTCTGATACCAAGTGGATCGCCACGAATGCGACGCAGTTTGGGTGGGCCGAGCTGGTGGGCGGTGGGATACCACTAGCTGGTGACCTTACTTCGAAGCTGGGAAGCGACCACATGAGCTGCAAGAACCAGGATGGTGAGCACTCCACCATTGTGTCCATGCTTTTGCCCAAGCCGGCGATGGAGAAGTTTAGCGGTGAGCTGTCGGTTTGGTTGAACAACAAACATGATGAGAAGAACTTGGTTATACTGAGTTCCCTCTAGTCTAGGAACAAATTTAAACATTGTTATTGTACGTGCAATTTGTTGTACGAAAGAGAAATGATTGGCTCAAGGTGAATGAGAATTTTTATATAATATCTTTAATTTCAATATTCTTTGCAGTTTATATATGTCAGAGAGAATGGGAGAGAACACGCCGCACACTTTCCATTACATTCAGAGAGGGTTAAATACAACAGCCGGGTGATCACACACTACCTGCCGATCCTATAATTCAAGCAAGGTGAGTGGTGAAGCCGGTGACTAGCTGTTACAATAGAAAGAACTAAGTCATGACCACTCAATCCTAACTATCATGCTAACAATATATATGGCAATGCTGTAACTCTGAGGTTCGATGAGTTTGGACGTCTGTCACATAGCGACTTAACCGCTCACTCATTCTTTATCCACCCACTCCCCGCTCCCCATCCCATCTCATTCCTATTGCCTTTCTTTCTTCTCCCTCCTCTTGGACTCTATTCCTCACAGCACTCCACTCTCTCTTTCTGCCCTGGTGGCGCCGCCCCTCCACGCCGTCCACGCTGCGACAGTGGCGGCTACCGGCGAGCTAGCCCTCTATCCCTCCTCTTCCTCCCTCCATGCCCCTGTGCCCCACACGAATCTCTATGCCACCAAGAGAAAAGGGGCGGCGGCAGAGGCTTCTCGGCATGCAACTCCTTCCTGCTTCCCTATCTCCCTCCCCTTGCTCTGGTGACCTTCATGCCACTTGAGAGAAGCCTGATGGTGGTGGCTTCCGATGAGGTACGTGGATCCTTTCTGGATCTAAGCTGTTTGCTTCCTCCTCCTCCTCATTTGGATCTGAGCTCTCCTCCTCTCCTCACTTGGATCTAAGCTCTCCTCCTCCTACTCCTATACTCTTCCTCCCTCTGGATCTAAGGAATGTGGTGGTCATTAGGGTTCCTACAAGCTCTCGGATTTGGATCTCACTGTGTTGCAATGGTTCTCTCTGACTATTTTGGCAGGTTCCCGTTGATGGTGTAGTAGTGCTGCTTGAGATGTATGTAGTATATTTTAGTTGCTTCAATCTGCATGTTGTAATAGTTATTATATGTTGTTGTAGCAGTTGTTCGGTGTTCACTAGTACACTAAACCACTACACATGAGGTTCCCAATCCCTTTCCATAGGCGGATTGGAGAACCGCCTGCGCTGGATGCCTGTGGAAATAATTTTTTCACAGGCGGGTAGTATGGAACCAACTATAGAAATCAATTTCTACAGGCGGTTCAATTATACCACCCGCCTGTAGAAATATATTTTCTACAGGCGGTTGTTATTACAAAACCGCCTGTATTAACATTTTTAAATCTCTCGCCAATTTTCAAATTATCCCACCAGACCCTATTTTTTAGTTTATACATTAATATATATACATAAACATACATATATATACACATAATATTGAAACTACTAAGGCCTAGAGATCATGTCAACCATTGCAACATGCAATTCATTTATATATATATATCGTTACTTTATACATAAAGTTACATTAATTACAAACATGATGACACATTAAGTTTTTTATGTTTACATACATAAGAGGTTTCACCTTTGAAACCTCTTTAAAGTTACATTAATTACAAACATGTTGAACGCGGTGATGTTTTGCCGAGGTATCAGAGAGTCGCCACTCCCCACTAGTCTTTGTTGGAGCACCCGCGCAAGGGTCTTGCTCCCCTTTGGTCCGCGCAAGGACCAAGTGCTCTCTACAGGCTAATTCTTCGACACTCCGTCGCGGTGAATCGCTCAAAACCGCTCACAAGCTTGACACGAGCCACCCATAAGAACTCTAGGCGGTCTTCATGCCTCCAATCACCACTGAACCATCTAGGTGATGGCGATCACCAAGAGTAACAAGCAAAGAACTCTCACTTGACCCAAACAAGGCTCTAGAGAGTGGTGGATGCACACTTTAACTCTTGGAACTCAACTAGAGAAGGATTCACTCAAGAAATCTCTCAATTCTCAATCCTCTCTTGGCTCTTGCTTCTCTCTTGCACCAGAAGGTGTTTCTCAGCTGATCAAATGGGCAAGAGACCTCCCATGGACGAGGTGGAAGAGTATAAATACTCCCCATCAAGTCCAAGGGCCGGCCATCCAAATTCCTGAGAAAACGGGAGCACCGGACGTGCTCAATAGAGCGTCCCATGCCCCTTTAATGGCTAATTGTACTTGCACCTGCCACACACCGGACGCACCAACAGTGAGTCCGGTGCCTCACTTGGACCATATTCGGTGAGAGGACAGATTGCAACCCTCTCTGGGTACGGGACCAGACGCACCACGGTGGGTCCAGTGCCCGCGTCTGGTGCGAGGTCATTCTGCAGACCTCCCTAGGTATGAGATCGGACGCACCCCAGCGAGTCTGGTGCGTGCGTTTGGTGCCAAACCCTAGGCACCCAGACTCGCTGACCCAAGTCAGCACCACCGGACGCACTCACAGAGCGTCTGGTGCTAGCGTCCGGTGATGTTTCAGCACCCAAACTTCGTCGAAACGCGACGTCTCCAAAACAAAGTTTGTTGCTCTTGATCTAAGGACTTTCTCAAAGCTGCCTAGTGCTAGGTTTACCAAGTGTGCACCACACCTAAACCTAAAGCTTCGCCTAGGTCAAGCTACCCGCTCAATACCCCCCTTAATAGTACGGTCAAAGGAAAAAAAAAGTTCTAAACTACTCTAAGTGCCATTCTTTACCATATGGTACCTAGACCTAGTCTAGTCTCAACGATGTCCAACAATCCTTTGAAAACCGAAACAATTTTCACAATTAAGTTGGCATGAACGATCTAGTCCATCGATCACCATTACCATGACCTAACACAAATGACTTTGCCTCTGCAAAACACACGTTAGTCATAGTAATCAACATTGTCATTAATCACCAAAACTCATTAGGGGCCTAGATGCTTTCACCTCTGCTCTAATAACCGGATCGAGTTAGCTTTAGCCTACTAATCTGCCTTAGCGATCTGTATTCAGGCTTTGCTAGGATGCTGGTCCGATCGTGATATTTCTCTTCGCTGGGAATGACTTCTCTCAATATGAATTTGCAGATGTCCTCAACTATGTTGTATAAAGTGGTTTCACTCACGCTCTTCGCCTTTTCAAAGTCTTTTTGCTGCATAGGAAGTTAGAAAACATCATATATTTAAAGTTCATAATACACAATTAACAACCTTAATCACACAACCATATAAATGACTATTAATTACTTAGAGCATTAATTACATTATAAGGGTTAGTGACATATCTTCCGCCCTCTCTCATGAACTCGTAGACGTAGAATACACACTGGACCGATCTGGGTGGTTGCTTGTGGCACTACATCAAATTGACAAGCTAGAAAAAACAACATTGATGGAATCAACTAAATATATATCTCCATTTCAATAAAATAAATTTGAGAAGGAAACATGAAAAAAGAAAAGGGGAGACATCATCTAACCATCTAAATTAAAGCAACCTCATCCATGAAAAAAATATAGTGCATAATTAAAAAGAATTGAGAAATGGAATATAAAATCATAGTGAAACATGAAAAGGGAGAGAGGAGAGGCATCATCTCACCATCTTAAGCAACCTCATACATGAAAAATGCATATTGCATAATTAAATCAAATTGACATAAAGGAGAACATCCTAAGCAATATAATTAAGTAACAAGAAACCTATCTTTCTCTCTCTTCCCAAACATGGAAATACTATTCATGGAAACCACTACACATATATTTCTTGGATTCACTAATTAGAGAAGGAAATATGCATTGAAAAGGGGAGAGGATAGACATCATCTAACCATCTTAAGCAACCTGATTTGAGCAAATATAGTCCATACCTAGCTACTCTACTCTCTCCCTCTCATGGTGAAATCCTGGATCCAAAAAGTACCTCAAATTGAGCAAGAGGGCAAAAAAAGGCATTAGAGGCATCAACTAACCTTTCTTAGCCCCTCCTTCTAAGAAATGAAGATCAAAACCTCCCCCCTTGTATTTTGGAAAATCTAGATCTCCAAGATGGGCTCTAATGGAAGGTGGCTGCGAGGAGGAAGAAGAGGGGATATTTATAGAAAGAATAGCATAGACCGTTTGCTTAAGAAACCGCCTGTGTAAATCGATTAACACAGGCGGTTCACATAACTGAACCGCCTGTGTAAATGTAGCATTAACATAGGTGGTTCAGTTATGTGAACCGCCTGTACTGACCCATTTACACAGGCGGTTTTTAATTCTCGCTATACAATTTTACAACACATGCGCACGATAACTAAAACCGCCTATGGAAAGTTTTTGCCACTGCTAGCTTAGAGCATCTGTGTACTAGTGGTTGTGGTAATAATATGTTCATGGTGTTTCAGCTACTTTAGCATAATGTTTCAGTTGCTTTTCATTATTGTTGCAATAATATGTTTAAGTTGTTTGAACTTCTTCTCAATATTGCACCTATTGTCCTTTTTTGTTTGTTCCAATATATATGTTTATGGGGTTTCAACTTCTTCAACCTATTGTTGTAGTAGTTTGTTTGGTTGTTGTTGCATAACACGTTTCATGGTGTTTCAGTTGCTTCACCCTACTGTTGCAGCGGTAGGGGGGCAAGTTGGGGGTGGGATGTGGAGGTGAGCTGGCGGTGGGCAGAGGTACTAGGAGGCTAGTGAGGTTGGGGGAAGACAGATCCTATGTGTGTGGGGGCAGGACAGGTGTTGATATTTACTAACGCAATAAGGAAATGATCCGCAAGCGCACGGATATCGGTGAGCATTTCACCCGGGAGGTTTTCCAGAGTATCGTATTTATATTTTTACCACTAGGAGAAAGGGTGCATCTGACTAACCAA
>Ga0182004_10002536_pt1 | contig 14262 bp, 16 predicted proteins | sample Sormic07211540_1_FD_120479 | JGI IMG/M metagenome (GOLD analysis project Ga0182004, IMG submission 120479) | Endophyte microbial communities from Sorghum bicolor roots, Mead, Nebraska, USA - 072115-40_1 MetaG | ecosystem: Host-associated > Plants > Roots > Unclassified | place: USA: Nebraska...
TGCGACGACGACGATGGCAGCCGGATCAATAGGATCGGGCGCCTAAAGAGGGGCGCTGCCCCCGGCGGAGATCGACCTCTCCCCGGGGGCGCGCAGTGCGGAAGCGGCGGCGGCTAGGGTTAGGATCTAAACCTAGGCAAATGATACCATGAAGGAGAATATAATTGGTGGAATATTTGATATGTTGCGTTGGGCCTCATGGGCTGATTATATAGGGTACATAGGACTAACACCTTATATGGGTACACAATGTGGTACTATTCCTATTTACTCTAACAAATCGCATGAAAAAGTTCAGTAAGTCCCAAAAAAAACCTCAAAGTAATTATAAGATCTGAACTTAGCTGCAATAGCAATTAAAATAATCTAAACATACTATTACAATGTGACAATCTGCACGATGAAAAGATGAACTGTTCAGCGGTCAAGACTTAAACCTTTTGGCATGTAACTAGTGGATCATCTGAATAAAATGGTGGATAACCAACAAGCATTTCATACATGATTGCACCAAGAGACCACCTGTATACAATAATGAAATAAACAATAATGTTACAGTTGTTGGAATACGATATCAGGTTTTGGAAGATGAAGAGATAACAAGCATGTGAGCATGTTAACTTCTTAACGTACCAGTCACACTCTAGTCCGTATCCCTTCTTCAGTAGAACCTCTGGAGCAATATAATCAGGTGTCCCAACTGTTGAAAATGCCTGGAAAAACATTTATATAACATGTAAAGAAAAAGTAGTGACAATAAACTACCTTCGAGAGAGAATTAGTGTTACTACAGAGACACCGAATAGGCAAACATGTGTACCAATTTTCTCCTGTTGTTCCGCCAATGCTGAAGCTGTTCATTTGGACTTCTCCACCTCCTACCATTTGCAGTATCAGAGAGAGAACGATCAATGTCCATAGACTCCCTAAGGTTTTCATCAGTCATTGGTTCATCTTCATTCAATGTTGACAACTTCGAACAATCAATTGGCTTGCACAATCCAAAATCTGACAATTTCATATGACCATTCTTGTCTAGAAGTAGGTTGTCAGGCTTAATATCTCTACAACGTTGATAAACAAAAAAAAAGTAAGCAAACGAACCATGCTGGATACCACATAAATAAATCAGATACATAAATATGTAACCTGTGAATGTAGTTATGTTTATGAATGGATTCAATGGCAAGAACAGTCTCAGCTATATAGAATCGAGCCACATTTTCAGTCAGAGTATCCTCTCTCATCAGGAGGGTCATCATGTCACCTCCAGGAAGATACTCCATGATAAGATAGAGGTACTCAACGTCTTGGAAAGAATAATATAGTTTCACAATGCAGTGGCTACCAACTTCCGCCAGCAAGTTTCTTTCAGCTCTAACATGCTCCACCTAATTAGAAACTTGACAGTATTAGCTCCAAATGAAAAGAAATGACAAATAAACGTACTAGTACTTCATCTGCCCTTTTTATAAGGCAAAATTTGACTTGGCATGGGCTTTTAAACTGCAATTTACCAAGAAAAAATCCTTACAACATTCTTACCAACTACAAGACCATGATGATAGGAATGTATCACTAAAATCATATGATGTTAGGCTAGCTGCTTGTCAGAAAATCATAAAGTTCAAAGCTTGAAACACACCCACCCTTACTGTTCTTTTTGTGTGTGTGTGTGTGGTGGGGGGTATACTCCTTTAGTGAACAAAGAATGTAGAAGATGCAACAAAAAAAGGAGCTACAAATAACATACCAAATGGTTTTGGAAAAAAAAAGGAAAAAAAACTCTATATACCCAAATAATTCTCAGTCTTCTAAACACATACAATTTTTGTCAGAGTTAAAATTAAGAAACCATAACAGAGCAGCCTATATCACTAAAAAGTATCTAACAAAATTCGTAAAACTCCAAATGCTTAAACAATTCTCACAATGACATTACTATTGACATCACCAATAATTGTTAGTGTAAAAGAATATCAAAATAAAAATATAAGAATTAGTTAATTATCATATATGTTTTTTCTTGAAATCACAGGACAATTATTATTATCATATATGTATTAACATAAAGAAAAACAAAAGCCAAAATAAGTGTGCAGTTCTCTGTCTTACCTGACCCCTCACAAGCATATCAGTCTTCTTCAGTTTTTTCATGGCATAAATGTTACCAGTGGATTTTTCCCGACATAGTTGAACCTGTAGAATAGCAAAAAATTAAGCTATCAACTCAAGGTATACAAGTCAGACTGTGGAAAACAAGCAGTTGTATTGTGAAGACCAGGCGTTCCAGAGATGTTATAGGTCTTGTTACATGTATCTGAGTAGCACAACTGCATATAACAATTATCCTGTCTAACGAAATATTTGAAGTATAATAAGAAGAAAAGATGAAACTACAAGAATAAATCATTAAAATGATTGCAGACATTTGGAACTACAAACCTGCCCATAAGCACCTTTTCCAATGATAGTGAGCAGCTCAAAGTCATCCACACATATTCTGTGTCTTTTAAGTCTCATGTATTCAGTCTCCTTTCTCTCCAATTCCTTTATTAAGTTTATCTGCTCCTCCCTGGGAACTTGTGACGAAGCTAGCTGCTGTTCCAAAATCAAGCGCCTACAGACACAGATGGTATAATATGGCCCAAGTTCATTAAGTACGGAGATAATCAGTATGTGACCAAAAGGTAACACATGGTACATGAGAGCACATGTAAAGCACCTCATGTCCCCCCCTCCCTAAAATTGAGCAAGTGACCATAAGCACAAACCTAGTTTCTTGCATGCTCCCACTAACACCTGCAACTTTATTTCAATAATGGCAAGCCCTCCTAAAATTGCCACATTGATTCTGGCGAAATCAAGCCCAAACAATTTGGACTCCACAAAGCAACAATCAGCTTTATCTTGTCCACAGCAAGCTCAATCCACTACAAAATTCCCTTTCAATCATGCCACAAAGCTCAGCACTAGTAGATCCTACAGCCACATTCCACAACCAACCTCACTGAAATGCTGATTAATCCTGATTCAGTACAAGTCCAGCTGAACATACATGCAGACCTATCCCCATTATCATGCCCAAAGCCAATTGTCAGTATGCGACCAAAAGGTACACATAGCAGGTGAGAGCACACGTCAAGTAGCTCATGTCCTCTCTCCCTAAGAGACCATAAGTACAAACCTTGTTTCTTTGCATGCCCCCACTAACAGCCTGCAACTTTGTTCCAATAATGGCAAGCCCTCTAAAAAAACGGCAATATTGATTCTAGCCAAGTCAAGCTCAAGAATTTGGACTCCACAAAGCTACAGCTGGTATATCTCAGCCAGACCAATGAGCGACAGCTCAATCCAATACCAAATTACCATGCAACCCTACTCCAAAGCTCAGCACTAGTAGAACCTACAGGCAAATTCCCCAACCAACCACCCAGAAACACTAGTCCTGATTCAGTAACCGTCCAGCTGAATGTGCACGAAGACCTATCCACATTATCATGCCCAAAGCCAATTGCCAACATACGACCAAATGGTAACGCATAGCACGTGAGAGCACAATCAACCGCCATGTGTCCCCTCTCCCTAAAGAGCGAGGAAGTGAACATAAGCAGAAGTGTCGTTTCTTTGCATGAAACCGCTAACGGTCGCGAGCTTTATTCCAATTATGGCAAGCGCTACAATGCCCGCCATATTCATTCAAACCAGTCAAGATCAAGAAATTCAGGCTTCACAAAGTCACAATTTGCTTTATCTCGGACGCAGCAATGCACAACAGCTCAATCCACTGCCAAATTGCCACCCAAGAGGCAGCGATGAGCAACAGGTCAATCCACCGCAAAATTGCCACCCAACATCGCCCCAAAACTCTGCACTAGTAGAACCTACAGACACGTTCCACAACCAACCTCACTGAAACGCTAATCCTAATCCTGATTCAGTACGAGTCCAGTTGAACGTACATGCAGACCTATCCCCATTATCATTCCCAAAGCCAATTGTCAGCTTGTGACTAAAAGGTACGTATAGCAGGTGAGAGCACACATCAAGCAGCTCATGACCCCTCTCCCTCAAAAGGTGAGGAAGAGACCATAAGTGCAAACCTTGTTTCTTTGCATGCCCCCACTAAGAGCCTGCAACTTTATTCCAATAATGGCAAGCCCTCTAAAAACCGGCAATATTGATTCTAGCCATGTCAAGCTCAAGAATTTGGACTTCACAAAGCTACAGCTGGTATATCTCAGCCACAGCAATGAGGAACAGCTCAATCCAACACCAAATTCCCTTGCAATCATGCTCCAAAGCTCAGCACTAGTACTAGTAGAACCTACAGGCACATTCCCCAACCAACCACCCTGAAACACTAGTCCTGATTCAGTAACCGTCCAGCTGAATGTGCACGAAGACTTATCCACATTATCGTGCCCAAAGCCAATTGCCAGCATCTGAACAAAGGGTAACGCTAACGCATAGCACGTGAGAGCAGTCGAGCAAAATCAACTGCCATGTGTCCCCTCTCCCTAAAAGCGAGGGGAGGTGAACAAAAGCACAAGCGTTATTTCTTTGCATCCTCCGACTAACCGCTAACTGTAGGCAGCTTTATTCCAATTATGGCAAGCCCTAGAACGGATGCCATATTGATTCTAGCCAGTCAAGCTCAACAATTCAGACTTCACAATTTGCATTATCTCGGACGCAGCAACGCACAACAGCTCAATCCGCTGCAAAATTGCCACCCAAGAGGGCAACAGTGAGCAACACCTCAATCCACTGCAAAATTGCCACCCAACATCACCCCAAAGCTCAGCACTAGTAGGACCTACAGCCACATTTGACAATCAACTACCCTGGTATGCTAATACGATTCAGTATGCATGAGAAGTGCAGCCCAATCCCTCACACCCACCCCACAGGAGCATAAGCATCCACGCTACCTCTAACTCGTCTACTTGTAGGTTGGACACCTCGATCAGTCTGCCTCACGCGAGATCTATCTAGCTAAACCGCAGGCGCTCAAGCACTAGCCAAATCGCAGGCAAGCACTTCTAGCTCGAGACCTCCTATATAAGAAAAATTATGGAAGCGGGCACGGATTCCAGTACCTCTCCTTGCGCTCCTGGAGGTTCTTCATCTGCGAGCGGTAGTGGTCCTCGATGAACTTCTTCGCGGCCGCCACGCGCTCCATGGTCATGGTGGAGCACACCGGCGCCACCGGGTTCTGCTCCGCCACCTCCTGCCCTTCCTCCGCGACCGCCTCCAGTGGCCGGGCCCGCGCCGCCGCCGCGGCCGGGGACTCCTCCGCCATCTCGCTCTCCATGCCGACGCCCACGCCCCTTATCGCTTGAGAGCGGGCCGGTCCTCGCTGCGGCGAGCTCGAAACTGCTTTCTCTCTCGTCTCTCGCTCGCTCTCCTCTCGCTTGTCTCGCCTCGATTTTCTTTTTCTGATTTGCGATGAGCGCTTTCTTCGTGTGCGGGCGCTTATAAACGCCTGATTTTTATTTTCCGTGCTCCGCAGTCATTAGTTCGTGGTTAGATTAAGCTAATCATGCTGTAAATGAGAGATTAAATGGTTGGAGACAGCTGTATAGAGGTTTTGCTTTGCTTAGGAAACAGGCGTTGCGGCGCGAAAGCTGGACGCAACAGCCGATCCCTTCCCGGGCGTGCTTTTCTCGTTCCGTTTCGCGGGAGCAATACGATGCCTGTTCTGTTTGTTTCACCGGGCAATTCGTGACTTATTATTATCTACATCTACATATAATAACGTACTCCATGTGAGGGCATGACGTCAGTGAGCCCAATCCAGAAGGCCAGGCACGAGCCATAGCGTGCTGTGCTGACTTGGTCCGCGTGCTTGCTGTGTCATGCCTCAGCGGCCCGCGTGTTTGGCCTTCGACCCAAGCACGAGCCCATAGGCTAACTTCGTGTCGTATCGGCCCGCGTAGCCGGGCGGGCCGGACCGGCCCACAGCTCGGTTCTGTAAAAAAATCAAAATAATCATATAATGACAATGACCACTTCACCAGCATAATACCACAATCAACTTTTTACAACTTTTAACTTCTCAGATTCACAATCTCAGTTTTAGATCATAGAAATGACATCAAAAGACATGTAACACAAAAATGAGCTGTTTGTGCAATATCCGCGGAGGTGGCACCGGGCCGTTGCTAGCCCGACCCTTAAAACTCGGGCCGAGCCGGGCCAACCTGCAGACTCAGAGGTCGGCCCAAGCACAGCCTGCACCACCGGGCTAGGCCGGGCTTAGACCGGGCCAAAATGTCATGACGTGGGCTGGGCCGTCGTGTCTCGGGCTGCATGGCTTTCTATATGCACAGCAGCAGAATAGTAGAGGCGAAATTTCTTTCTCTCCTACCCATGGCTATTTCTTTTGAGTCCAGTCCAGAAGGTGATTGTACAAAAATAATTATGTGATACAACTAGGCATCCTAGCCCAATCTATTTCAGCTTGGAGTGTAAATGGTAGCCTTTACCATAGTAAGCTGAAACAAGCAATCAATTTCTTACCATGAATCATATTCAAATAAATAGTCCTTTGTTTCCACTTAGAGCGTCCCCAATGCTTAGCTATTTGGTTAGCTAGATTTGACGTGGAAAGAAAAAAGTAAGAGAAAGAGTAGTCACTAGCGACGAACAAACAACTGATCTATTTCATATAGTCCAAAAACATATGAGAGAAGCATGTGGTCCAATAATACAAAATGTATAAAATAATCTCTACTTATGTCTCTCACCTCCACGTCAACTATCCACTTATGGAAGACGTGCCCACCATAAGAAGCCACGTATACCATTTCACTTATATGGAAGCATGCAAAAGAAGCTCAATAGCAGTTTTCTTTACGCGTTGAATGATCTACTGTTTTGATTATTCTTTATTATGTTGACTGTTATTTCAGAACTTCCAACTAGCAAAATCAAAAATTAATACTACAAATATATTATCATTGTCGGTTAGGAACCCCCACCACAACTAGTTTTGTGATTCGGTGACAAAAGTCAGCTGTGATAATTGAGCTCATTACTGTCAGATGCAAACCAAATCATTATCCAGCTAGTTTTGCGATTCGATGTAAAAGTTAGCTGTGATAATTGAGCTCATTATTGTCGGCTGCAAACCAAATCATTACCACAACTAATTTTGTGATTCGGTGATAAAAGTCAGCTGTGATAATTGAGCATTACTATCAGTACAAACCCAATCTAATCTGAATCAACCTTCATTTAAAGATTTGGTTTATGGCCAAGCAAAAATTAACGAAAATCTCACTGAAAAGATATTTAATAATGATTAAATTTTAGAAAAAATAAACACAAAAGTTGATAGCCTAGCTCCTTCTACTAAGGATCAACTGAGCTTTAATAAAATGATATAAACACAAATAGGTCAGCTTGCTGCCGCTTTATAAGCTCCTGAATCGGGGAAAACTTTGACAAAACCTGAGGTTCACCTCGAGTCAGTTAACATGGTCTCCATAAACTGTGAAAAACATCTGTGCTGAAAGGATCAAGATGCCCAAGAGGGGGAGGTGAATTGGGCTTCTCTAAAAAATTTAAGTAAATGCTAGAATGTAAAGGGTGAGAGCAAGAAGAACATGGCGATGTTTTGCCGAGATATCGGAGAGTCGCCACTAGTTCTCGTTGGAGCACCCACGCAAGGGCCTTGCTCCCCCTTGGTCCACGCAAGGACCAAGTGCTCTCTACGGGCTAATTCTTCGATACTCCGTCGTGGTGAATCACCCACAACCGCTCACAAGCTTGACACGAGCCACCTACAAGAACTTCGGATGGTCTTCGTGCCTCCAATCACTACCGAACCATCTAGGTGATGGCGATCACCAAGAGTAATAAGCAAAGAACTCTCACTTGACCCAAACAAGGCACTAGAGAGTGGTGGATTCACACTTGAACTCTTGAAACTCAGTAGAGAAGGATTCACTCAAGAAATCACTCAATTCTCAATCTTCTCTAGACTCTTGCTTCTCTCTTGCACCACAAGGTGATTCTTAGCTAATTAAATGGGCAAGGGACCTCCCATGGACGAGGTGGAGGAGTATAAATACTCCTCATCAAGTCCAAGGGCCGGCCACTCGAATTCTACAGAAAACGAGTGCACCAGACGCACTTGATGTTGCACCGGACGCACTCCGTAGAAGGTCCGGTGCTACATTAACGGCTAGTTGTACTTGCAAACATACCTCACACCGGACGCACCAATAGATCGTTCGGTGTCCCACCTAGAGCTCGTCCGGTGAGAAACCGATTTGCAACCCTCTCTGGGTAAGGGACTGGATGCACCCTGTAGGGTCCGGTGCGTGCGTCCGGTGCCTAACCCTATACACTCGGCATGTTAGCTCAACTCCAGCATACACCAGACGCGCCAATAGTGACACTATGGTGTTCGGTGCTAGTGGCTGGTGCTCCTAAACAACCAACACTTCGTCGAATCGAGAACTTTCCAAAACGAAGTTTGATTCTCTCGATCTAAGGACTTCATCTGAGCTGCCTAGTACTAGATTTATCAAGTGTACACCACACCTAAACCTAAGGCCTTGTCTAGGTCAAGCTACCCGTTCAATGCCCCCCCTTAATAGTACGGTTAAATGAAAAACAAAGTCCTAAACTACTCTAAGTGCCCTTCAACTCCAAATGGCACTTAGACCTAGCCTAGTCATGACGATGTCGAACAATCCTTTGAAAACCGAAATGATTTCCACCATTAAGTCGGCATGAAACGTCCTAGTCAATCGATCTCCATTACCATGACCTAACTCAAATGATTTTGCCTCTACAAAACACACGTTAGTCATAGTAATCAACATTGTCATTAATCACCAAAACTCATTAGGGGCCTAGATGCTTTGAATCTCCTCCTTTTTGGTGATTTATGACAACAACCTCGAGTATGTTGGTAAAGTGAGGTTTTCAACAAACTTGGTTTATATAAGCATGTGACAATAAGATAAAAAAGGATTAGTCATGCTTATATTAACCAAGCCTAATATCCTACATCCAAATATGTGAGTCCAGTGCAACAGGATACAAATATATATGGCTCATAAGATATCGGAGTTAAAATGTGGAAGCAGAGCAATATGAGCCAAACCACATGTCATAGAAAAATAATAATGAAGCACACATGACAAGTATCACAACCATCAAACAAAGTATTTCACAAATGCAAAAAGTAAACATGATGCATGAAAAGAGTATCACACAAAGAACCAAAAGCCAACTCACTAGCTCCCCCTAAATCTAACATACTCTCCCTCTCCCCCTTTGGCATCAAGCGCCAAAAACCTAAGCGTCTGTAGGTGGAGGTGGAGCGAACGAGTCACGGGGAACTGCCTCCAACTGATCTGTGCCCTCATTAGTGTCATCATGAGTGGAGTCCAAAGAAGTTGCCTGACCCTCAGTATCAGCACGTGTAGGTGAAGCAGTCTAGGCCGGCTCTATAGCTGTCAACTAAGTTGTCTCTGTCGCGACCTAAGTCTCTACTCCTGTGGAAGTGGCTGGCACTGACTCTATGGCTGTCGCTGAGATCTCTGGCACTATAGATGACTGGACTAGCTGCTTAGACGAAGCCACAGAAGAGGACAGATGCTCCATAGTTGTGACTGGCACCATGAAAGCTGCCGGAGCCTACCGAGGAGGTGTCGGCATGCGTGTAAGAGCACTGTAGGAGAACGACAAATCTTGCCCAGCTGATGAGTCCTAAACCAGATGAGAGGTTGTAGCTGACAAAGGAATGAAGCCTGAGTGGTGCGGTGTAAATTGGGTTATATGCTCAAATCCAGAAGAGATAGCACCCTGAGAGACCTGGTGCTATGGAGTAGTAAATGGCTGACTCTGAGCAAGGAGCTGGAGTGGCTGCTGAGACTGACTCTAAAGCCCACTGGGCTGTACAGCTAGAGTCAGAGGTCTAACAAGGGAAGTGCCTGGAAGCTACACCTTTGGAAGTGTAATCCCTATTGCTGCCACTAGCGTTGTCATCAGTGCTGTCTGCTAGGCCTGAAATGCAAGCTGTTACTCCTGAAAAGCAAGAATCTGCCTCTAGAGCTCATCCTGCCTGGCCTAAAGTGCTGCATTTGTGGTGGCCTGCTCTTTGTCACGGCGAGCCTACTCCTCTGCTGCCCTCTACTGATCTGCTCTCATGACCTCAAGTATGGCTAGCAAAGTGGAATCTATAGTAGTGGAGCTGCCAGCCTCACGGTCATGCTGTTGGGGAGGGAGATCTGGAATCGGCAGGTGATAATCATCATCCAAGCTATCCATGGTAAAATCGAACTCTCCCTCTGCCTCAGCCTCTGCAACTAATCCAATAGCAATGTCCTACTCATCCTTGGTAGCAGGTACAACACCTGAACTATGAGTAGCTCTGGGAGAGGAAGCAGGAGCCAGTCTGTGTGGTGCTCATGGGGCTCGCAGGTCCACATGTGTCCTCATCATCTATCGAGGGTCATAGTGGGGAAATACGATCATAGTGTCTGTCGGCTCTCTCTGAATCTGCAATGGGAGAGGATCTGCACGAGCCTAAAGAATCAAGTATGTCAACCAATGGGCATAGAGCAACTGATGACGGCCACTGAACCCCTCAGCAATAGTGTCCTCAATCTCTAACACAATAAGATCCTAGATGTCAAACTCCTGCTGAGCTACTAGGTGAGCTACAAGCCACTGCTGGATCCTAGCGAAACCCTCACGATAGCCTAGCCTGGGTAGCAAGGTCTTCCTCATCACAATATCAAGGATACGAGTAGGACGTGTAAGACTAGTCAAAGCATGGCTCGATCCCTCAGTGAACGGTGGGCGGTAGCACGGTGTAACAAAGTCAACTGGAGACAGATGACCGTCGTGAGGGCAACGAGGAGGCTCGATCCCTGAATAGCATAGCTCATGGATCTTGGTCTCTAAAGCTGTGAGACCCCATGTCTCTCTAGCATGCTGAGCTGTGACCCTGTAGTCTATGCTTGCCAATGCATAGTGAATGTAGTTGTGGTCTGGAGCAATCCACACTGAGGCATAGAACTCTCGTACCCAATCCTCCACATAGGTACCTGGCAGTGCAAGTAGTCCAACCAGCCCTACAAGATAGGCTAGGTAGGGCCTGATGTCCTGTCCAACAATGTTAGCTAGAACCTCAAGATCTACAACTCTCTGCTCTCTGTACTGAGCCCTACTATTGACATACGCCATGTACATGTCCTCCTGGACAACTATGTAGAACCTGGCATGAGCCCTTTGATCTCAGGTGGGAGGAAATCAAGTGGGAAAGGTAGCGGATCTCAGCTCCTAAATCTGACAAGTAGCTACTCTGGTATAATCCTTATGAATATGACTGGTGTGGAAGCTGGTGCAGAGCGAGCTGGTGGTGAGGAGCTAGGCAGAGGTCGCGATTGACGCTATGTAGCAGGCCTAGAGGTAGCCTGAGTATGAGCACAAGTCGACCTCCTGAGGGGCTGCTCCTCTAGCTGTGCCTCTGGCTTCTCCTATGCCTCCTCCTCGGTCTTTATGGCTACCTCAGCCTCTCTGTCACTAGCTTTCCTCTTCTTGTTGGTGACCTTTTTACCCTTCTCAGTTGCTGTGAAGTGACGAGGTCTATCACCACCCCCATCACCTCCTAGAGCCCCTCCTAGAGCACTAGCAGGGGCACCACTAACATTCTTCCAACGTGCCATCACAAAAAATCTCAAGCACAAGCTGTCAAGCTGCTCAGAGAGATGGTGAACTAACACTCGTGAGGCTTGGCCTCAATCCGTACTCGTGGGCTTGGCTCCGAGTTCCACTGACACTTCCAAACTGTCAAACATGACTCACTCGCTGCAATAGATGGAATAGATAGGGTATACATAAGCAAACATAATATCTAGAGAGGAGAAACCCTAATAGAAGCAAGCATTAGATAAGAAGCTAGATGAACATGGCTTACTACCTTAGGTGAGAAGCCTTCTTGAAGAAAGAGATGAGATCGGAAACCACTAGAGTACTCGAATCGACACGCCAAGGTACTACAAAGGTGAAACGAACGAGAACGTCATCAAAATGGCGTTTCGAACGAGTCAGGCAATGTATCGAACACATGGCGTGTAGGGTATAAGAAATCTCACCCCAAACCCTAAACTCCATGTGTGAGAGAGTCCCTGACCGCGCTGGTGAGGAGGAAAAGGAAGTACAACGCAGGGGAAGAAGACACGCACGCGGGGCGGACCAAGAGCACGGCGGCACTAGAGGACAGGCTTAGCGGCGGTGGATCTCGGTGAGTTGAAGGTGGCGGCGTCGTGATGAGTAGAAGGAAACAGACACACTTGAGTCTGCTGGGGTCGAGTTTTATAACACAGTCTGCGGTCACACCGGACGCACTTAAGTGAGCACCGGACGCGCCCGGTGGTCACCAGACCCGTACGCAGAGAGTTCCCAAAACTCATGAGACCACCAGACACAGACCACTAGACGCTCGCCTAGCGTCTGGTGCTGTGGGCAGCGTAACAAAGTCACACCGGATGCGCTTAGGACACTGTGCGCGAGTCCGATACATGCCCTACAACAAAAACAGTACATAAGATGCACAAGGAGTGTCCGATGCAGAGTCCGGTGCCCTACTAGTCTTGGATTTTCAGCGAGACTTCATGCGACTTTCACCCAACCAAGTTCCAACTCAAAGAAGACTCAAATAAACACCAATTGGAACTGGTATGAGTGACCTCTCTCAAACCTTCAAATTTTCACAAATATTTTATCATAGGCTAAGTAGTTTTTATGAAAATAACCAAGAGAGAGCACCGAGGAGACATCATGTGGCCATTTAGCTAGGGGTCTAAATCATGATGAGTGTTGAATGCTCCGCCTATCAATGGACAAACACAGCGGATGCTTAAAGCATAACCGAAAAGAAATGACAAAACAACACACATGCATATGATATGTAATGCAGTTCTTGAAGTTAAACTAATGGATGTCAAGTTTGATCCAAGGTTAAGCTTTTTCACACACACTAAGGGGGTTATCTTAACCATGTTAGACTGGCCCTACACACAATCTTTTTAGATTTTAATTTTAATATGCTTGGTATGCAAAAACAAAAGCTATGTACAAGAACAACACACAACCTTATTTTTAGTGAAGTTAGAGAGATCAAGAACATTTAGTTCATTTCTCAACATACAAAACCTAGCTTCATCTAGGGGTTTTGTGAAGATACCCGTTAGTTGATTTTTTGTCCCCACATTCTCTAGTGATATGTCACCTTTGACAACATGATCTCTAAGGAAGTGATGGTATGATCGCATCCGACATACCGTCTGTTCTCCTCCCGTTTATGCCCGCGCCTCCGTGTACGGCCCGCCCAAAGCTCCTTCGACGGTGCCGCCTAGGAACACGGAGAAAATATGACAAAGGAACGGCCAAAAATAAAAAGAAATACCTTTCTTTTGAAAAAAAACAAATAAAAAAAAGAATGCAACACGAGGACTTTCCAGGAGGTCACCCATCCTAGTACTACTCTCGCCCAAGCACGCTTAACTTTGGAGTTCTGATGGGATCCGGTGCTTTAGTGCTGGTATGATCGCATCCGACATATCGTGTGTTCTCCTCCCCTTTATGCCCGCGCCTCCGTGTACGAGCCGCCCATAGCTCCTTCGACGGTGCCGCCTAGGAACGCGGAGAAAATATGATAAAGGAACGGCCAAAAATAAAAAGAAATACCTTTTTTTTGAAAAAACAAACAAAAAAAGGAATGCAACACGAGGACTTCCCAGGAGGTCACCCATCCTAGTACTACTCTCGCCCAAGCACGCTTAACTTCGAAGTTCTGATGGGATCCGGTGCTTTAGTGCTGGTATGATCACATCCGACATACCGTGCGTTCTCCTCCCCTTTATGCCCGCGCCTCCGTGTACGGCCCGCCCATAGCTCCTTCGACGGTACCGCCTAGGAACGCGGAGAAACTATGACAAAGGAACGGCCAAAAATAAAAAGAAATACCTTTCTTTTGAAAAAAAAACAAAAAAAAGGAATGCAACACGAGAACTTTCCACGAGGTCACCCATCCTAGTACTACTCTCGTCCAAACACGCTTAACTTCAGAGTTCTAATGGGATCCGGTGCTTTAGTGCTGGTATGATTGCATCCGACATACTGTGCGTTCTCCTCCCCTTTATGCCCGCGCCTCCGTGTACGGCCCGCCCATAGCTCCTTCGACGGCGCCGCCTAGGAACGCGGAGAAAATATGACAAAGGAACGGCCAAA
>Ga0182004_10002537_pt1 | contig 14259 bp, 10 predicted proteins | sample Sormic07211540_1_FD_120479 | JGI IMG/M metagenome (GOLD analysis project Ga0182004, IMG submission 120479) | Endophyte microbial communities from Sorghum bicolor roots, Mead, Nebraska, USA - 072115-40_1 MetaG | ecosystem: Host-associated > Plants > Roots > Unclassified | place: USA: Nebraska...
AGAAAATTTGTATAATATTTAAAGGAAACAGAAAAGCAAAAAAAAAAAAAAAACAAAATTTCCCAAAAAAGCCCCCCCCCCCCCCCCCAAAAAAAAAACAGGGCACAGTTACATGATCACTTCAATAGATAAACATATTACTTTGAGGCCAACTAATTTACGTATCACAGTTTTTAAACAAATATTTATAAACAAACTTTGATGTTGCGTTCAGTATACAAGTGCTAATTTGCAGGGAAACATCTCGCTCATACGCAAGTTGGCTTATAATTAAGATCACAATTTGCAGAAGAGTGTGTTGAACTGTTTCCACGATATGTGTATATGATGGAATATCAAGGTAAATGTAGATGAGCCAAGTAAGCTAGAAGAAACGACACCCCAAATATTATACATGGGAATGCAAGTGTTCTACCCATGGCTTACTTCGGATCAGCTAACTAATGATAGTGGCATGCCGTTTAAATTCATCCCCCTCCCCCATAAAATAGTGAGGTGGAGATGGCATTTTTCTTTTAGCAAATTTTGGGTCAACTTAAAGATGCAAACAAGTGGTGCTTGCATCCATGATCCATAAGTCTACATCTGCACAAGCCCATATTTCTCATGAACTTTAGAATCTTAGTTGAACTTTACAATCTTAGGACTAATAGACAACACATAACAGTAATCTATCTAGTCTAGTATAAAAAGGAACAATTCCTAGTAACCAGAAGCCCTGTAGTACTATCAGTATAAGTTGTACAGGATAGTTAAAGGACAGCTAGACAAAACACAGGCATAGTTTGATTATGCAACTAGAACACTATTACATCATGCATTGCAACAGAAAGCATAATAACGAGCTTTGATTGATCCAGCTTCCAGCATACCTGATCGTCCTTGAGGAACAGTGTGATCTTAGTACCCCTGCCAAGCTGCTCCCCGGATGTGTCACGCGTAACAGTGAACGACCCACCGGCCTGGGATTCCCAGACGTACTGCTCGTCATCGTTATGCTTGGTGGTCACGACGACTCTCTCGGCGACGAGGTAGGCAGAGTAGAAACCGACACCGAACTGGCCAATCATGGACACATCAGCGCCGGCAGCAAGGGCTTCCATGAACTCCTTGGTCCCGGACCTGGCGATGGTACCGAGGTTGTTGACGAGGTCGGACTTGGTCATGCCGATGCCACTGTCGATGATGGAGAGCGTGTTCGAGGCCTTGTCTGGGACAATGTGGATGAACAGCTCCGGCTGCGCATCGAGCTTGCTCTTGTCAGTGAGGCTCTCGAACCTGATCTTGTCCAACGCCTGCACAAGTCGCACAAAAAACAGAAGTCCGAAAGCAAAATCAAGCGTCAGAATCAGCACTAACCGCTTAGAAAGCGCGAGATGCACAGATTCGGATTGGCTGCCGAAAAGATCGAACATCTCGCAGTGTGTAATGACACCACAGCACAAACAGTAACGCATCCAACCTATTAAACACTAACGCACTGAGATGCATCCAGACTTCGACATGGAACGGGGGGGATAACTTACATCGGATGAGTTGGAGATGAGCTCGCGGAGGAAGATCTCCTTGTTGGAGTAGAAGGTGTTGATGATGAGGGAGAGCAGCTGGTTGATCTCAGCCTGAAAAGCGAAGGTCTCCGTGTCCGTCGCCATGGCGCCCTGATTCCTGAGCTCTGGAGCTTGCAGGAGGCGGCTAGGGTTGGAGGGGTTTTCGGATCGAGACGGCCAGCAAGGTTGGGGGTAGCGGAGTATTTATGTGGTGCCGCAGTTCTGGAATGTTCCACATGGGCCTAGAAGCCGGCGAGACTGGAGCATTGACTCGTTCGTTCGCTGCTGGTTGGGCCTCGCGGGCATGTTGTCCATCGTCGGCCTTGCGTTCTTTCTGGCCCACCAAGTATGGAAGGTTTCCATTATTGCAATTGTCTTAAGGCGTATTGGCATTAATTGGTTGGAACGTTGATATACTCCCTCTATCTGAAACCTTCAACTTAGAGTTGTCTCGAGTCAAAATTTTAAATTTTAATCAAATTTAAAAAAATGCTAAAATTTATAATACTAAATTAATACCTTTAGATTTATTATAAAATATATTTTTATAAGATATCAATTTTCTTTTTAGAATTCAAGGGCTATTACCCCGGTTTTTCAATTGACATCGAAAAACTAAGCGTCTTTTACAGCACAGTTTTAAGAAGCTAAAAGTCCACCTGGACTAAAAGAGACTTTAACATCAGAAACTCTAAAGGCAACAAGGAACCTCTAAAAATGTTTTAGGCCACAGACGGTAGGACCAACACACTCAGCAAGGAACTAGACCAGCAAGCCCCACACACACTGATTAGAGTAGGGAAGTGTTCAGCAAACTCCATCACGGCAGCTCCTACCCTCCTTTCACCTTCTCTATAGCCTTCAATGACTTGTGGTTTTCAAACACCTCTTCTTTACTGCTTCTCTGTATCTTTAGGTAGTGGCTTGGTTGGAGACAAAGGAAGCCACAGAATTTTGCTTGTTGCTAAATTGATCTTGTCTATATATTCTTTCATAAAGCCCTTCTTGTCGGCTAGACAGAGGGCCATCCATCTCAATAAAAGACCAACAATCCTGCAAAGAAGCATTTCCATGCCTCTCCAACCAATCCTCTGTAAACAAAAATCATTTCTAATTTTTCCAAACAAACCAAATAACAACAGAAGAAATTATGTTTAGCAAACAATTCTTTTTACTGCTTAGCCAGTAAGTACCAACATTAAATAGATCAACAACTATTTATACCCCAAAAATATCACAAACTACTTTCCAGCATTGTCTCGCCACAACACAATCAACAGAAAATATCATCCTCAACCTTTCTTATTTAGCTAAATTATCTCTTATTAAGGCTCTATTATTCATTACTAACCATAGGAATAAATGAACCCTGGAGAGATTTTGAGATTCCAGGCAGCTAAACACATGAAGCGATTAAACTCCTCTAAAGTTTATGATCTTATACAGGGAATGAGAGGAGTAAAGACCAGAAGAGTTGTACTGCCAAATCATTCCATCTTCTTCATCTGATAGTTGGATAGAAGCAACTAATTCTACTATGTCAAGTCAAGATTGATACAGCTCATTAGAGACATTCCTCCTAAAAGTACAATGTAAATTAACCCCATCCCAGAGCTCTACAATCATTTTTCCTTTTTCATTCACAATCCTATACAAAGGATAAAACTAAATGGCTAGACTTGAAGACCCCAGCCAATTATTTTCCCATAATCTATTTTTTATCATTACCTACTTTCCACTTGCAGCCCATTTTGGCTGCTTGTGCAGCCAAAATAAAACCCTTTAAAGAAGCTAGAAGCACCTATAGTTTATGTTTAGAAGATATATATTAGGTTTCTGTGTATCATACTTATAGTCAATAAGCTCTTTCCAAAGCTTATCTCTATCAGTTTTGTATCTCTTCAACCACGAAGCCAAAAGACTAATATTAAGACCTCTGAGATTTGGAAGACCTAGACCACCATATTCTTTCTTCAAGGAGACTAGTTCCCAATTAGATACTAATTTTATGTCATAGATATTGATGTTGTTGTGACTAACATGGATTCTAGAAATTGAAGCTTTTAGAGACATAGTATTTTCTAGTTTGAGTAAGAATAAGTATAGTAAGAGGTTATAAGATGGCTAAATACCAAGGTGGAGGAGAGAAGAGAGAGAGGAAACAGACTGGCTTAGGCACAAGAACCAAAAAAATTTATAGAAGAGACATGTGAGCCGTATATTAATAAGAAAATATAACTATTATATGTGTGAGCTAAGAGAAGGTTGTAAAAAACTTTATAGTCGGATGTATTATTAACTTGCTCTAAGAAACTGATTTCTAGGGACTATATTTGGGATTCAGAATTTCAAACAAATTCACAAATATAGGCAAAATGTTCTGCTTGCGGAATATTGGGAAACATAATTCCCATCATGAAACTGGCGCAAGTACGCAGCACTTAGGCCTTGTTTAGATCTAATAAGTTTTTGGATTTTGACACTGTAGCACTTTTGTTTTTATTTGATAAACATTGTCTAATTATGGAGTAACCAGGGCCTTGTTTAGATCAAAAAGTTTTTGGATTTTGACACAATAGCACTTTCTTTTTTATTTAACAAACATTGTCCAATTACGAAGTAAATATGCTTAGAAGATTCGTCTCGCAATTTACAAGCAAACTGTGCAATTAGTTTTTGTTTTTATCTATATTTAATACCCCATGCATGTGCTGCAAGATTCGATGTGACGGATAATCTTAAAAAGTTTTTGGTTTTGAAGTGAACTAAACAAGACCTAGGCTTAAAAGATTCGTCTCGCGATTTACAAGCAAACTATGCAATTAGTTTTTATTTTCATCTATATTTAATGCTCCATGTATGTGTCGTAAGATTCAATATGATAAGGAATCTTAAAAAAGTTTTTAGTTTTTGGAGTCAACTAAACAAGGCCTTAGCACAAAGTTCGACACGATTCTGAAATTCTAGACGAATTCAATTTCGAGGGACCTACTACTGTTGTAGGTGCACAATACACACAGTTTCTGATGGAACGGACCAGAACAGAATTTCAAGGCTGATAAATTCCACCTACATGTAACTCTACGTACAAAGACTACTTACGTCGAACTATCCTAACTAACTAATGTTTGTAGCTTAATATATAATAATGGCAATGCTACGTTCGAATGTCTGGTTGCACTTTCCACTTTTGGTCGCCGAGAAAGGTACAAGGGGTATCGTGTAGATTCCTGGAAGATAAGCACTTCATATCTGCAGTCATCAATCATGTACCTCCAAATCCCCAGGGCCTCTGGATACAGTCAATTCTTCATCTGCATTTGCATCCAAGAGCTATAGTTAGTCCCAAGTTAACTTAACAAAGGTTCACTTTGTAGATGTTGAATAAGGAATGGAAATGAAGTGAGGAAAATCTTTAAGGCCTTGTTTGGATGTTATTGCATATGTTAGAGTGGATTGGTGTGGAATTTAGTTCAAGTTACGATAACATCCAAACAAGGCTTAAGAAAAGAGTATCTAAATTACAGGGACGAGTTCTCTTACTGGGACTTTCTGTAGTACTATCATCATCGCAGTCTCCATTTCGCGAAGTGAAAATAGGAGTAAGGTAATTTTTGTCCAGTAAAGCGAAAGACGAGGTGCTGCGTTATAAATAAGATAATTGAATCACCAGAGTGTAATAGGTTAACACAATAAATAAAAAACTAGAGGTTGTAAAAAAATCAAACGAGATCAGCAGCATTTCAATCAAGAGCTAGTTAGTTCACCTTCTCCTTAGATCTCTAAGTTTAGATCTGATTTTGCTTGAAGCGGATGCTCCTTCATCATAATTTTGTCCCATGTAACCAGTGTCGTCGCCATTAGAATTCTCCTACAGTTACCCAGCAAGGCATTTATAATACAGAAAGAATCAGTAACACTCATGGTATATAAAGTTAAATACAAATAAAATACTTGAATTTGCGGCATTGGACAACATTAATGGTCCGCTTGTAAGCACCAAAATAAAACCACAACATGGTGATCACAACCCCTCGCGTGTTTGTAATTTTCTATGCAGATGGCAAATAGAGTGCATTTCTGTAGAGAACCACTAGGAGGGGGTCCATGGTGCAAGAAATGCAATGTGTGTATATTTTTTTGTACCAATCGGCATTAAGGTTACAATGTACTAGATGACTCGAAAAGAATAAAAGTGTTTAATTGTTGTTACACATTGCAAAAGAAGTTACCTCATACAGTTGGCGATAACGGTTGCTGTCCCCAACTACCTGTAGAGCCTCAAGCATTGTTCCAGTTGAGCCACCAATAAGGAGTACCTTGAATATTGCCATGCAAGGGTTATTTATGCCAGAATTTTGAAAGAATTCCAAAGGATAAATTCAATTCAAATCAAGTAAAATTTTGCATTTGAAGCAAGGCCTTGTTATGTAGGATCACAAAATTCAGAGGCATACCATCCAAATCATTTCCATACAGATATTCTAAGTTCATTTTTATTTACTTTCAAAAAAAGTTCATTTTATATAATGTGGAAAGAATTACACCGAGCGACTTACAGTTAGAACAACAATAGATGTGGTAGCAGTAAAAATTGTCTCGCCATGTCCATCCGGAAGATCATGAACAGACTGAAGAGCGAGGGCAAAAGCCATAGCTCCTCTAAGCCCTGAAGAAGTAGCATCAGTACTTGGAAGCATGAAAATGTATGACGTCATAGTTTATGGCGGAATTATCGAAAGTGAACATGTTTTATTTCACACATACCACTATACCAAAGAGCCTGCTGATATTGCCTAGGTATTTGGCAATGTGGAGGTCGTGCCAAATTCAGTATGTATGCACAAGGGAAGACATTTGCAGCCCTTCAAAATCAAAACGATATGAGAAACTGAAAAAAAAAGAAAGAAAGTGGAAACTGGAAAGCATTTTCCAAAAGCAGTCAATCAAGTTGATAAACATCCAAAACACAGAAAATAGAGGGGTGGGGGAGGGGATTTCGATGAGCCAAATGATACCTTGCAAGTAGTATGAAGATCTACACGTCAATGATAAACAACAGATTAAGGAAGCAACAGAAAAAATAGAAACATATTTCATTATGTCATATTTCATTATGTACAGTGCATAGTAGAAGTTTGGTGGTTCAATCCAACAGAAGGATACAATTGAGAAAAATATGAATCCAATATGTGACCAGCTTTGACGTTCCATTGCAATATCAACTCCCATGTATATGAACCTGAATAGAAGCACAGCCAACTCATCATCTAGAGTTGTTTGCATATGCAAGCTGAAGTACAGCCTGACTTACACGAAAGCTTCTGCTAGTGAAGAAAGAAGATGAAAAAAGCGAGCTGTAAAACGCTGAGAATCATCTGATAAGTTAGAGAATGTGTATCTCTTCATCACCTGGAAGTAGTAAACAATTTAGGTTCGCGAAACTGAATGCAGCTACAACTCATAGGATAAATGGAAGTATTTTTGAGTCCAGCAATAAAAGCCTAGAACAAGATCCATGGTAAATTATTGGAGTTGAACTTACAATACCAGTGAAGAGAATAGAAACAATGCCAGATAGACCAATGCCTTCTGCTAGCATGTACCTAATACATATGATGGTAACTAATAGAAACCTTTAGAAAAAACATAAAAAAATGAAGTTCAAATAAGGCTTACGAGAAGTATGGAAAAAGCACAAACAAGCAACTCTCCAGATTGTGAAGGCTGAAAATGGTACAAAGTTTAGTTGTCTATGTGATGAGATCCAGTTTCAGACAAACTACAAGTGCCAACTTGTACTTACTTCTCAACGCCCAGTGCTGCATACTTGAAGAGGTTCGACCGAATTAAGGACTGGCAAAGTTGAGACATGACTTGACAAAAGTACAAAAACACATCTAAGTGGTGCTGGTTCAAAAAGGATGTCTTATATTTTTTTTGGGAGGAGGGGGGACTTTTAAGATCTAGTGCAGATTTTTGCAGTCTACATAGCTGTCAGCCCTTTTTGGGTGAGCCTCAGCTTGTATGTGCTAAAAATTTCCCCATGAGTGAACAAGACTTACTATAAAAGAAGCCAAACCTCCCACACAGCTTTCAAGATTAATCATGTTCATTTTTATAAAGTAAAATTAGATTAAAGGATATGAGAGCGGAAATCAGTCCAACACCGATGCCTACAAGAGAAAAGGTCATTACAATATAAAATGTGAAACAACATATAAATGCTTACAAGCAATCATAAAAATGAGAGGGAATAATCTGATTAAGACAACTAAGGTTATAGGCTGCTCATAATATGTTCTGATATACTCCCTCCGTATAGGATTTAGAAGTCGTTTTTTGGACAGGGTTTGGGTCAAACATTGAGAATATAAATCATCAATAACTTTAAATTGTTGAGTTTACAAATGTGAAAATTATATGAATAGATTTTCCTTGAAAAATACTATCATAAAAGTGTGTGTATATATATATTCCTAAATATTTTTATAAAAAGAAGAGGTCAAAGTTGTGTTTTGGAGACCGTGTCGCTATCCTAAACGACTTCTAAATCCTATATAGAGGGAGTACATAAAGAACTATAAAATACCTGATGACATTGATCCAACAAAATTTTCAAGAAACCTCAGAATTACAAGGAAAAAGTTCTTTCCAGAATGGTGCGTCCTCATAGATGCCATAGTCCTGAGAGGTAAAGCTATTCAAAATAGGATTATTCAAATAAGAAATAAAAAAAACTCAGAAGCACATCCTCACCTGTACAAGGATATAGCCACCTTAAATGACAGACCATAGAAGGGTACCGAGAATTTTATAAGCATCAGTAGAAAAAAAATTAAAGAAATGGGTATGAGGTAAGGAAAAGTTTCTGCATACAGCATCATTTAAAACTGATTCTCCAAAAACCAGTGCATATAGATTTGTATCAGTACCAAGCTCCTGCAATTTCATAAACATTCTTTCAAGATAGCAGTAGATATGAGAGGCATGTAAGAATTTGTTTCAACATAGCCCAAAACATTTCCTTTCAAAAACATAGCCCAAAACATGCACAAATTCTTTTTGTATTTGATAAGTGGTGGCAAAAACCTGAAATATAGACAAAACCGTCACAGGATCAGTTGCTGATACAAGAGCACCAAACATCATACACTCCACCAGTGGGAGCCTGTAGACAATGTATAGTAACCCACCAAGGTAGCTGACACAGGTGTAAATTAGATTACTTGCATTTGTCAATGGAATAAATAAGTATGAAAACGTATGGATGCAATTGAAATGGGTTCTTACACCAAAAGACCGGTAACAATGGAGGCGATGAAGGTTCCCAGGATTGCAAATGTTATGATAGCATCAAAGTTCGAAAAGAATGGTTTCTATAAAATAAATAATAATATAATGATTAACTGTTCCTGATATGCTAAGCATCTAAAGGGCCTCAGGATCCAACACTTACTGGTGCTAAGCTGAATCCTGACTGGGTAAGATGCAGTCAAGTAAAACATGAAAAATCTCCGCAATGAGCAATAAGAAATAAAAGCAGAATACAATCAAGGATATAATATAATTGGAGGCAGTAAGAAGAGAAGGAAAAAGTCCTCCCGAAAATTGAACCATCTCCTGAATTGACAAAAGGAAAGAAACATCAAACAATGTTCAAAACTAACTAACAACAATGTTTTTGTGGGGATTATTTGGTCAACCAAAAGGAGTAAGAGATGTAGCATATACACCTGATGCTTTTCTGAGTGTTTGATATGTTAGCAAGTCCTCCAACAATCATCCCTGACACACAAAAAAAATGATTTCTCATTTCTCATCAGGTACAGGGTGCAATTAAAAGCTTCAGTTTACCAGAAGAAACTTGTATAACATTTCAGTAGTTTACAGTATCGATTCAAGATAACATGACTATTGTTATTCTGGTACATGCCTTAATAAAATAAAGTAACAAAGCGAAAGCTCCTAAAGGCCCTCAGTAAGTCATATTATTAAGAAAACTAAGTCAATAATCAACTTGGCAACTCGTGACTCACATTTGAATGCCTGTGTTAGGTTTTATAGGTAAACACATTTGAATGCATGTGTTAGGTTTTATAGGTAAACACATTAACTCCTGAGTCCTAGCAAGTGCATAACACGTGTCACATGAAGCAGACATTATTTGTTTTAAGAAAAAATGCAGTAGCATTCGATTTCATTAGAACAACATTATTGAATTAACAAGCAAGACCAGCTGAGAATAATGCAAAGACATTGGCCTGTCATAGATCGAGCACATTGACATGTCTAGGGAAAAAAGCACCCATATGTTTTCATGTGGCATTAACTGACCAAATATCTAGTAACTGAAGTGTGAAAGTGAACGTTGACTCAACAAATTATCTGACTCTAAAAGTGACCCATGTTACTAGAGGTTCTATTCTTAAGGTTCGTAGATAGAAAATAAATAGTGTTAGTAATATTGTAATCCATCCAAATGCTACATTCATCTTAAACCTTCACTTATCATAAAAGTTAAACCAGTTTCTAGCAGCAACAAGATAGTTGATCAGGATAACAAGCATCCTTCAGTGTAAATTTCCAAGGTGAAGGCTCATTTTCTCTCCTGCAAAGCGCAGACAAATTACAGCTAGACACGCCATGATAGTAGAATCAGAAGGCTGCGATCTAAAAATGTAGATATACTAATGGAACAATACAGTATGATGCGTGCATTTTTTTTGTTAATCGAGCCCAAGGTACCCTTAAAAACACTCTCATATTATCTCTCAAATAAAAGAAAAACTGAACTCTCCTATGCCGGATGAACATTTGCTTTGTCCGAACGCTCCACGTCGCAACTTGCATTTGTCATAGCCGGACTCATAACATCCCCAGACACCAACTGATCCAGTCGCATTTATCTTATCATCCCCCTGCCACTTGAATTTTAGAATCCCCAGCTCCGAATGTGCTGATCGGAATTTCGAAATTCTAGCAAACAAAACTGCGAGGATCAAGGTGGCGGGCGGGGAACGCGTACGCACCGATCAGGAGGGAGCCGCTGGCCTCGGGGATGTAGTAGAACTTTCGGCGGCGTAGGATGTGCCCGAGCACGAAGGAGAGCACGAGCATCGATATCTGAAGCAAGATGCCGACCCCCGCCGCCTGCTCCTCCACCGACCCCGATCCCGTGACCGAAGCAACATGAGGCGCCGCCGCCAGGGAAACCCCCGTCGCCATTCCCACACCTTCTAGAGCTCCTCCCCGGCCTTCTCCGACGATTCGTTCGCCCCCGGGTTGGTGCGATTTTCCCTCGACGCTTGCGCTGCGCCTGCGCGGTCGACGGACGCCTCCTCTCCTTCCGTTGCGGACTGGGAGACTGGACTCGGCCGAACGGAGAGGCGAGGAGGGGTGGCGGAGACGGACGATCGTGGATGCGTTTTCTGCTGGTCCAACGGACTGGATTTAGGACTTGGTTGTGGGCCTCCACAGTGTCGTGGACGGAATGGATTCGGCGGGAAGACATACGGGCCTGGGGTTGTTTTAGCTCCAGATGGGTGTGGCCTGGGTCGGATCGGATAGTAGCCAAAGCATATGGAAAGCTGGTAAGAGCTTTTCTTAAAAAAAAAAATTGGAAAGGTAAGAGCTCTTTTTAAAATCTTACTTTCTAATAAATAAAAAATACTTTGTAAATAAAAAATTCTAAAATTTAATACTTTCTAAATAAATTAGCATTTAGAGAGTCATTTTAAGGGAAAATTATTTTATTTTTTTGCTACTGGGAAATTCAAAATGGATGATGGAAATATTTAAAGATTCAATTACAAAAGTTGTTGGGGACTTTCGAAAACTCTATTTCTATTAATTAAGAATGATATAAAGATATTTTCAGAGTTGCTCTCTAGACAAACCTTTAATAAATAGCTCTAATCTATTAGTACACGTGAATTAGAAAGGCCGAAAACTTTTAAAAGACATAAATTTTCTATCTCTACTAACAAAATAGAGAATATATAGATAACGAATACTTTCAATATTGGGCATATATGTGAGAATCATGTGTCCATGATAATACCTTTTAGCTTTGGTGAATGTGATGGAAACACAAGTATGCCTACGTATCATATGCAATTCAGCTTCGTGTGCAACCTATACAACCACCAATTAAGGCCACAAAATCTAGATCCAACGTTTGAGGTTTTTTTCACTTAAACCCCTCCGCCCGTGGGTTTAAATATAACCCGTGTGTATCCAGATGGAAGGGTTTAAGTGAAAAAAAATCTCGGATGTTGGATCTAAATCATGTGGTCTTAATTGATGGTTGCATAGGTTGCACACGAAGCTGGGTTGCACATGATACGTTCCCCACAAGTATATGCCCATGTATGCATTAAATATGTGCAAGATGCAAGATAGTACGTTATAGTAGGGCCTCGTTTAGTTTCACCTAAAATCTTTTTTTTTCAAAATTTTCTATCGCGTCGAATCTCACGGCACATACACGAAGCATTAAATATAGATTACAAAATAACTAATTATACAGTTTATCTGTAATTTGCGAGATAAATCTTTTAAACCTAGTTAATCCGTGGTTGAACAATAATTGTCAAATACAAACGATAGTGCTATAATCCAAATCCAAAAAAATAAATCTTCAATGCCTAATTCCCAAGAACATAAGCTTAAAGTTTGATCGAGATCAGAGTTCAAATGGATAAAAAATGATGATGATTCCCTCGAGAATCCTCATCGACAATGAAGTTTAATATGTCAACCAAAGGAAACAAACATCCTGTTTCGCTTGAGATTGTATGTTAAATATATCAGTCATTCAACAATGTTTTTCTCTCATGATAAATCAGTGAATTGTACTTCCAGCCATGACTTTTCAGCCCATCAAATGACACAGTGAAGACAAGAAGGATTCCACGAATCATCTAGTGCACATTATAGAACCGACACAACTAAAGACCTTGAACATCATGTCCAAGAAATGATATGGTGCAGCAATGAGCACTCATACAAAATTGTTTAATGCAATTGTAGATTTTTTATTATGTGTCTAAAGTTAGACTAAATATATGTAAAACAATTTTAATGTTTATGACACCATATCTATATCTCTTATCTGTTATTTTTTCTTATAAAATTAATATCCACTATAAGTTATGTCTCAACGTGCAAGTCATCCGTATCATCTACCACTAACTGTCCATATGATCTCCCACGAATAGCTATAACAACACACTAACTTTCAACCTCCCAAAACAAGCTACCTCCGTGATCCCCTCCCTCTTTCCTATCTTCACCATGAGCACTGACCAGAGACCCCCGATCCCCTTCCCCTTTCCATCGTCGTGAGCAAAGACTGAAGACCCTTTCCTATCCCTCCGTGATCCGCATCTGCGGCACCCTCCGTGATCCGCATCGACTCGGAGAAGCTGGGCAGCGGTAGGCCCCCCATCCCCTCCGTGATCTGCAAGTCGCTCGTCGTCGGTGGCGTCGCGGGAGGAGTGTGAGTCCCCTTCCCTTCACTCGCCTTCTCCCCTGCTCCGATCCTGTGTCGTCATCGTCCTCCTTCTCCTTCGGTTCTCCTGGGCTTGGATTTTGTCCTCGCGTGCGTGTGCCATTCGGTTGTTCTAGGTGTGGGTTTCCCTGATTAGGTTCGGCTCGGATCAATTTCGGCGTGTTCCGCAGCGTCTCCTAAGTGATGGAGAACGGTGGAATCGAGGAAGCCGACGACGCACTGCCGGTGCCCGCGCCGCCCAATGGGCGGCGGTACCGGCCAGTCGGGTCGAGCGACCGCGCCGTGATGCAGATGACTTCCATGGAGTCGGGATCCTCCTCTGCCACCATCAACGCCGTCGTGACGCCCCAGCCGCCAAGGTGATGCGGACTTTATTCCCATTTGCAGGTTTAGCGAGCAAATTTTTATGTCACGTGCTAGCAGATTGCATAGGTGCTGCGTGGACCACCAGTATAGTTGCTGCAAATTAGTGTGTGCATTGTCTTGGACATGCATTGCTTAGCACATGGGGTGTTGAACGGAGCAATTGGAGAGTAGTTGTGGACTGTTGAGCATACTCGATCTATTGGATGTATCGGAAGTTATGATTTTAGGTGGACTTCCATTGGGTGCTAGGAAACACTGAAACTACTATTTTGGGCCTTGGGTTGCTTCCTCCTATTTAAAACTGTGGGCATCGGGCGCAAGTCTGTGAGACCATGTCTGTCATATCTGTTTTATGGGAGCACTTGCAACTGCAATGCCACCATTGTTGAAATCAGTACAAAATAGGCTGTCAAGCAACTATAAGCTTGTTGATGTAGATTTTAGTTTTGCGGCTAGACTGTGTAATGTCAGTTTGTGATGCTTGAAAGGGAATATTGTTTTGTCCTTGTATCGATTTTACTTCTTGTGCATGGTATGGCTTGCCACATGGCATATATACCCTCAACCTTGTTTTCTTTGATGAACAACTTGAAATGGTATTACTGGTCATGATCTTTCTTATTTGTTTTTTGTCCTTTTCTTTTGAAAATCATAGATACAAGAGAATTTAGTAGAAAACATATTGTCGAGGTGCTAGGTGTATGGACTCACTCTTTTATGTTTGATATAGGAACATGAAGCCTGATGCTAATCTAACTATTGATCCAAGTATTCGGGAAGGTTCTCCTGATGATCATGATACATCCAGTGGATCTCAAGGGGATTCAAAGC
>Ga0182004_10002538_pt1 | contig 14258 bp, 16 predicted proteins | sample Sormic07211540_1_FD_120479 | JGI IMG/M metagenome (GOLD analysis project Ga0182004, IMG submission 120479) | Endophyte microbial communities from Sorghum bicolor roots, Mead, Nebraska, USA - 072115-40_1 MetaG | ecosystem: Host-associated > Plants > Roots > Unclassified | place: USA: Nebraska...
AATTGTTCACCGACTAAACTCGATCATCGATCATCAACACACAAACAATCGGAGACAACATACACGAAGCAAACAAGGCTACAATTAGAACAGTACAGCAATCATATAAAAACAGTATGAAAAATTTATAAAATGATTTTACGCATCGCTACGATTTCATAGACGTCAAGATCACGAAAATCGGAGTTAAAACGTAGGAGTTATGAATTTTCTAAGATTTTACATAGAAGAGTAATTAATTAATTAAGGTCACGAAATTAAAAAGTTTCAAACTGGTGAATAAGGTTTACTAACATGTAGAGCTCATGAAAACGAACCTAACGCAATTTGAATGGATCAAAACGGATTTAAAATGACCAATTTATGAGCAAAATACTTTCAGTGGCAATTTAGTAAATACTGAAAACGTATTTTGAAACCAAGACGAGTTATTTACGCTTTCAAAAGGACAAAGCGTATTCTCAGAAACCGTCATGGAATGTGGGTTCTATATCTAAGAAGTAGAGGGGCTCTTTAATAAAAATCCCCGCGAAGGGGTATCCTCCAAATCTGGCCGTTAGATCGTGTTTCAATGGCTCTGATCAAATTCCAGGGGGAGAGAGAGGGGTCTCTCAGCCGGCCGGTCACCGGAACAGGACCTCCGGTGGCGGCGCCATTGATGGCCTCGTCGGAGTTGATGGGAAACATGCTACCGAGAGCCAAACTCCAATTTAAAAACACGGGAAGCAAGAGGAGGTCAAGACGAACTCACTGGGAGGGTTTTCAAGGCCGGGGAGAGCTTGGAGTCGGGCGGACCACACGGATGGCGGACGGTGACTTCCTGAGCAAGTTCGGCATTGGTTAGCGTGGCCTAGAATGTGAGAGAGAGCAAACGGAAGGTCTTGGTGGCTTCGTTACCCAAACGCGGAGCTCGGCAGCAAATCAATTTCGGCCGAACACTCGCGAATTGCAAGAGCCACGGCAGCGGCGAGCTTAGTTCCCGGTGAGATCCAAATCGCGCTGCAAACAGCGGCTAGGGCTCGGTTAAAGCGTGCGCTAAGAAAAAGGGGGTCGCGGCGGGGTCTTAGGGCCTTTATAGTGAGCTTGGACCACACGTTTGCAAGGAAATCTCGGGTTTCTGGGATCGTATGGCGCGGTTGGGGTAGGAGTCCATCTTGGTAACGAAACGAGGAAGGAGAAAGGAAGGGAAAGGGAAGACACTGACAAGCGGGGCCCAGCTGGCAGTGGAAAGAAGGGAAGGGGAGGCGCGGCTGGGCTGACCTGCTGCGTATCGGGCCGAGCGGAGGGGAAAGGGGGAAAAAGAGGGGTGCGCTGGCTTGGGCCGGAGAGGGGAAGTGGGGCGCCACTCGGGTCATGGGCTGGCTGAGCTTCACGGCCTATGAAAGCAGAAGGAGAGGAGGTGCACTGGCGGGCCGTGGGTGGGGAGAGGGGATTTGGGCCATCAGGCCAGGAAGAGGGAGAGGAGGGGATTTGTCTTTTATTTTCTATTTCCATTTCTTTAATTGCAAAGCCATTTTCAAAACCATTATAAAAATCACTTTGAATTATGTTTGAAATATTTTTGATCTTTGGTCAAATCACTCATCACAATAAAAATGAATTTTCGAGCATGAATGCTCAACCTTATTTCTAATCCTATGATAAATTTTAATTTACTAAAAAAATATTATTTCTCTATATTCCATGAACACAAAAATGCAAAATTAAATCATTTCACCTATTTCAAAAATTATAAATTTTAGGGTGTTACACGTTCTTACTATGTTCTACTTTCATATGCGATGATATTTTTGTCTACATGCGCACAGTAGTGAAGTAGAACGATCCCTCAGCAATATTTAAATTACATTCTTCCCCAAACCTTGCACTGTTATGTGTCTTGTACGATCGGTGGTAGGTCTATGAAATTAGGGTGCCACTGATTTTCCTTAACTAGGTAGGTTTGTATCAGATACTTACTGCAGAAGGGTTGGTTACTTAAACAAGGTCATCCTAACGGTTAGGGACCTCGGAGCATAAGTAGTTGGGCAACACAAGCATTGAGATGCCACCCCAACAACAAGAGTCACATGTGATATGATCAGCAAGGATTTGCTTACCGATCTACCATGTCTACTAGTGGTGATGCTAAAGCTCACTAGTATACTTGTTAGTTGTGGGTCTTGAATCACTAAGTATCAATCGAGGGTCTTGAATCACTAAGTCTGTAGTTAAGACATGTGAAGAGGCTCACGAGATATGTAAGTCTTGCTTACTAGGAAAGATGACCAAGGCACCTTTCACAGGCTTTCCTGAGAGAGCGTCTGACGTGTTGGAACTTGTACATACTGATGTATGTGGACCAATGAGCACGACAGCTAAAGGCGGATTCCAATACTTCATAACTTTTACTGATGATTTTAGTAGATATGGATATGTCTACTTAATGAAGCATAAGTCTAAAACATTTGAAAATTTCAAAGAATTTTGGAATGAAGTAGAGAATCAACATGGCAAGAAAATTAAGGCTTTGCAGTCTAATCGTGGAGGCGAATATTTGAGTCATGAATTTAGCAATCATCTAAAGAGTTGTGGAATTGTTCCACAACTTATGCCACCTAGAACGCCTTAGAGGAACAGCGTGTCCGAGTGACATAATCAAACTTTGTTGGACATGGTTCGATCTATGATGAGCAAGTCGGACCTACCTTTATTGTTTTGGGGATACGCTCTAGAAATAGCCGCTTTCACTTTAAATAGGGTGCCATCTAAGTCTGTAGTTAATACACCATATGAGATGTGGACTAGTAAGTGTCCTAGTTTGTCTTTTCTAAAAATTTGGGGTTGTGAAGTTTATGTCAAACGACTTATATAAGATAAACTAACACCCAAATCGGACAAATGTTTTTTCGTGGGATACCCCAAAGGAAACTTTAGGGTATTATGTCTATAACCAGACAGAGGGCAAAGTGTTTGTTACTCGAAACGGTGTTTTCTTAGAGAAAGAGTTTCTCAAAAGGGAGAAAAATGGACAGAAAGTTTATCTTAAAGAAGTTCAAGATGATCCAGTTGGGAATGACTCTTCAAGTGATGCTAATGTAGCAGAACAAGTTGAGACACCCGTGGTAGTAGAAACACCACCACAACTATGAAGATCTGCAAGACTTCATGAATTGCATGGGAAATTGTTATTGTTAGACGATAACAAACCTGCAAATTATGCAAAAGCAATGATGGACCTAGATTCCAAGAAATGGCAAAGTGCCATGAGATCCGAGATAGATTCCATGGGAGACAATCAAGTTTGAAACTTGGTTGATCCGCCTGATGGGGTTAGACCCATAGAGTGCAAATGGATCTATAAAAAGAAAAAGATTATGAATGGAAATGTTCATGTCTACAAAGCTTGACTTGTCACAAAGGGTTTCAGGCAAGTTCAAGGAATTGTTTACAATGAGACTTTCTCACCAGTAGTGATGCTTAAATCTATCTAGATCATTCTAGCAATCGTATTTTGATTATGAGATATGGCAGATGGATGTTAAAACAACCTTTCTAACTGGAAACCTAGAAGAGGAAGTGTATATGATACAACCTGAAGGTTTTGTTGATCTTAATAATGCTAGAAAATATGCATGCTTAAGAAATCCATTTATGGATTAAAGCAAGCATCTCGGAGTTGGAATATTCATTTTGATGCAGTGGTCAAAGGATTGGCTTTCGTCAGAATAAAGAAGAACCTTCTATTTACAAGAAGGAAAGTGGGAGCGCTGTTGTATTTCTAATCTTATATGTGGATGACATATTATTGATTGGGAATGACATTGTAATATTGCAATCAGTGAAGACTTCACTGAATAATAGTTTTTCTATGAAGGATTTAGGAGAAGTAGCATACATTTTGGGCATTAAGATCTATAGAGATTGGTCCAAAAGGCTAATAGGATTAAGCCAAGATACACACATAGACAAGGTGTTAAAATGGTTCAACATGGAACAATCTAAAAGAGGGTTCTTGCCTATGTCACATGGCATGCGCTTTAGCAATAACTAGTGTCCTTCATTAGAAGAAGAGCGCAAACGCATGAGTAAGGTTTTATATGCATCGGCAGTTGGTTCGATCATGTATGCCATGATATGTACTCGCCCAGATGTCTTATATGCTCTAAGTGTTGCGAGCAGGTACCAAGCTAGTCTAGGTGAAAGTCACTGGACACTTGTTAAAACCATTCTTAAGTACATGAGAAGGACTAAAGATGTGTTCCTAATCTATGGGGTGACAAGGAGCTCGTTGTAAATAGTTACACAGATGCTAGCTTCCAAACTGACACAGATGATTCGCACTCTCAATCATGTTTTGTGTTCACAATAAATGGTGGTGCAGCCAGCTAGAAAAGTTCCAAGCATGCGAGAGTGACCGATTCTACAACTAAGGTCGAGTACATCACAGCTTCTGAATCTACAAAAGGAAGGTGTTTGGATGAGGAGGTTCCTCATTGAACTTGGTGTGTTTCTAAATGAGTCAAGCCAATTGAATCTACTTTGTGACAACAATTGGACGATTGTGTAGGCTAAGGAGCCTAGGAATCACCAAAAGAACAAACATGTGCTGTGGAAGTTTCACCTCATTCAAGAGTTCGTTAGGCGAGGTGCAATTACGATGTGCAAGATACATATGAATTTGAATATTGCAGATCCTTTCACAAAGGCTCTTCCACAGCCTAAGCATGAGGCACACTTGAGGTCTACGGGTATTAGATATCTTAGAGATTAACTCTAGTGCAAGTGGGAGACTGTTAGGAATATGCCCTAGAGGTAATCATAGAGATGATGATATTACAGTTGTATCCATTACATATATTATGAGTTTGATGAATATCCATTATAGACAAACTTGTATCGATTAACAATTATGTGAATTGTTTGTGAAACTCTTTTACTTGTATGGTTATGTTGATGCAAAAGTGGATTTGCAAACATAAAGGACTAATTCCTGATTCAACGTTAAGGCGTGCCAACCGATTTGACCTACAACCGACAAAGGTGATAACTCGAATACTTTGGTCCCGACAACAGCGATGCGCCCGGATGCCATGGCCAAGAGGTATTCACGCGGAACTTGAGAATCCGTCGAGTTTGACTTGATGAATTCCTAAGAACTCGTAAGTAAAAAGAAAATATGTGAGTTGACGAAGTCGTCGAAAAGTAGATGCTAGAATAGATGTGAAAACTTGTGTTTGATTGATTGTGTTGTCTCTTACATCGCTACTAGGTCTATATTCATTCCCTGTCATAAAGAGTTACAACCAGGTACGACTAGGATTCTAATTCCAAATTAAACAGAATCCGTATATAAAACAAACTCTAATAACTATGGAAATCACTAATTTATCTATCCAAGGTGATCGGCACACCACCATCATCTTCCCGATGATCCCTACGCCTTCCTCCACTATCAACGGCATATCATCCTCCATCGACATCGGCAACCATTAATATCAGCCATCGGCATAGATCAACCATTATTCTGGACTTGGTCATATCCTGCTGCTTTATCATCGGCAACTCCTCTGTCAACTGGTCATCACTTTTTCGCCTGCCGATCCAAGTTCTATCAGTTTTCCAGATACGTGTCAAAAAATGGTGTCAACGCATGCCCCCCCAATTTCGGAGTATAAAATCATTAATTCTCTGAAATTCTCTCCTAGTAATGACACTCTTTTCGTAGTTATTACCTTCTGACAGCAATTAATTACCAAATCCAAACAACCTTAACTCGGATTTCCAGCAGGCACCTCAAATTTCTCAACCTCCCGAACCAAATCTCCTAAACATCCGCTCATCGGCAACTATTCCTTTAGAGTGGACTACCGATGAGCCGACCAGGAGATTCTGCACAGTGAAATATCTCCTAAAATCAAGACCGCTTGCTGTCAAATCACCTGTATAATCCCTTGATTACCGTGCGAATAGTTACCATATCCACCTGAACACCCTCGAATTTCACGGATACGGCAAAGAGATAAGTCAGAAATGCCCGTGCTCATTTTACCCTATAAATACTTCCTTCCTTGGTACTCTTTCTCTACCTTACCATCCTTCATTCCCCAAACTCATCTATTCCGGCGGCAGCATTGTTGAAGAGCCCGAAAATTTCAGCAAAGTCCTCCCCAACGGTTCCTCAAGTCTCCGATCTTCTCCTCCGGGAAGCAATGGCCGCCAACTTCATCGTCTCTAAGGTTAATCTATTCCCATCTTTCCTCTTTTTGCCGCACCTCTTTACTTTTTGCAAGTTTACTTACTTAGCATTTTTCTTTCTTCTTTCTTTTTCTCTGTTCTTCCAATCTTCAAACCATAGGAACTGAGCGAGAAAATCGTCATTCCTACCGAGCAACCTCACCTTTAATGCCTCAGTCCACTGGGTAATCCAGATCCTACCGATCTGATTAATGCAGAGACAAATAGAATTCCCTTTAGAGCCGAGAACTTTTCTTTAGATCTGTGGAAAGATGCCTTCTGATCCCGGGCAAGTTCCACCAAGGGATGGAAGGATTGGTTCCTGAGGGTTAGCGACACGAATGAAGTGTTTTGGGGTGAACACAAACTAGATCAATGCATGAGGTTATCTATTGCCGATATGGAGAGAAATGAGTCACTGCTGATAGCTTCCTCATACTTCTGGTCAGATACCCTCAATGCCTTCCTTTTTGGTCACGGCCTAGCTTCCACCACTCTTGTCGATGTTCTCATGCTTATCTGTTTAGACATTGCAACTGCCGATGATGGCCATTTGTTCGATCGCATGGCCGAACGCAAAGTAGAAACCCGCAACATCGACGGTTGGTCAGGGTATATCCAGAAGTATCAGAGAACAAGACTAGTTGGGCAGAGGGAACACGCCATTTTCCTGAACATGTGGCTAGATAAATTCATCTTCTATGGTCGATCGGTAGGGCCAACTTCTGTGTACTTATCGGCAGCAGAAAGGTTGGCCGATGGTGGCCGATTCCCTCTTGGCCAATATCGACTAGGCTCCGCCTATCATCTCCTCCATCAAGTGACTGAGAAACTCCTGTTAGGTGAACCCATCGGCAACTTAGGAGGCCCCTGGTGGTTCATCAACATGTGGCTCAATGTTCATATGCACAAATGCGTTCGGTTTGATTTCTTTGCACAGCAATTCCCCAAAGACATTGCCGAAGATTATGAACTGGCCGACGATGAATCGGCCACTCGCTCACCCCTCAATTATGGTGAAGCTGCCATAGTTCTCCCTCGCACCGGATGCAATGAAAACCAGATTGGCCGATTCTTTCAGACCTTGTATGATGGCCTCTCCAAATATCAATGAGCATAGATGCCTTATGAAGATTTAGAAACCAGATTCCCACTCACTTTCCATCCTTTTGACAATACTCTTAACAAGGATAATGACTTGATGATGGCAATCATCACTCTGAGGGCAATTTCAGTGAACACCTTCGGTACCGGGAAGAACACCAACCCCACCTATGAGTTCTACAACCCATCGGCATTAGCTCGCCAACTAGCTTTCGGCCAACTGCCGAACAGACTCTGTTATGCCGATGTGCTGAAACCAAGGGAGACCATAACCAGTGGACTTGAGTGGATAAGGATAGCTCAACTCCAACCAAATGCCGATACAACAGACATCGATCTATCGGCCTGGGTTCCAGCTCTCTTTATTACTCAGCTGTATAAACATTGGTGGGAGGAATGGAAGGAGCATCTGTTCAGCGCATCGGCTCACACATACCGCGGTAGGATCGACTTTGACTATAAAGTCCTCGATAACATCGTAAGTCTTTTTACCGATACTTTGGTTCCTTTGTTACCTTTGATCTTATTGGCAACTTACTTGTTTTTTTATTTCAACAGGTCGACAACCTAGCACCAGCAATCAGCAGAAGTGGAAGGCTGATCGAACTTCTCCCATCAGGTCCGATTTCTCTGATCGGCCACAATGCGCCAAGCCTAGCAGCCCTGATGCATCGGAACATACGCTTCAAGAAGACGACCACCAAACGGTCAAAAGTATCTCCATCGGTTGCTGCTGCTACCTTGGCACAGGCTTTCAAGGTAAAACTCTTAATAATAATTTTTATTACTGAATTCATCCCATACTCACTTCAGTTTATTCAGGGTACATCGGCTACAACAGGAACTTCATCGGTAATTTTTTATCCTTCAGCAGAATTCCATCAGTACTCTTTCATATTTTTACTCATGAAATTTTGGTTGTTGTAGCAGCAAACTGGCAAATCGGCTAAGACCAGAAGCGCTCAAACGTCAAGTGCCGATGCCCCCCAGCCCCATCAAGCTCCAACCAAGAGAAAGGGTCCCAAAAGCACCAAGACCCAGCCGAAACGTCAGAATACAACACCATCTTTTCCACCTCGTCTAGTATCATCGATCCAGGTAGCATCATCTCCTTCTCCACCGGAAACCCAGACATAAGAAACATCTCCTCCTCCCCGATCAGTACCTCAACTGCAAGAAGCACCAGCCGATGTTTCGGAACAGATAGCCGATCCGGTTGATCTGGGCACATCATCGGCCATCCCTCCAGAACAGACGATCATTATACCTCCTCAAGGTAAAGCACTGATCACAGAATTATTACCGATGAATTTATCTTATAATTCATAATCATCCTTGTAACTTTTTAGTTGAAGTCATTCCATCGACAACCCCAGCCGATCAAACCATAGCACCAGCTGCATCTCCTCGTCAGAGGCAAGAAATCTCCCTAAAGCAAGTAAGTTATCCAATTTTTAGACTTTACATTATCAACATTTAGTCTTGAATAACTCATATTCTTCCTTTTCTAGGAACAAGATTCCCCAGACAACCTATTTTCCTTTGCCATTGACATTTCTGATGATGAAGGCGAAGAAGCTAGCTCTTCTTAGGCAGTTGGAATCTCATCGGCAGAAATCAAAGCCAAGTTGGAAGATCTATTAGCTCTGCTGCACCAAGACACGGCTCAGCTAGTAGATGATTCTGCTTCGGCCAAGGCTTTATTCAAGACTCTTTGTGGTCAGATTCCAACCGATGCTGAAGAGATCCTTTTTCAAGCTGCTCACTTGGAAAGCCGCTAGCTCCAGTATCAGAAGGCCACTCAGCGTCTTGCCGATAGAGCTGCTCACGCCCGACTCGCAGAGGAAATGATGCAAGTAAAGCATGCTGCCGATGAGAAACACAAGAGTATCGGTGTTCTACAGTCCTCAGGGGATGAGCTAAAACAAAAGATCTCCGACCTATCGGCAAGAAGAGAAGCTCTGCTGGCTGAACTCAAGCAAGTGGAAGAAGCCTTGACTCAAGCTCAACAAGAAGAAAGTCAGCTGCCCGCGGTGCTCAAAACTCTTCAGCAAGAAAGAGATGCCTAGGCCCGCAAAGCACTGCATATGAAGAAGAAGCTGAAGCCGGTGGAGGGTTCTGCTGATGAAGATACTCGAGAAACAGAAGAGGCCAACCAGATCCGTCTGTGTGCCATATCAGCTATCCAAGCTCTGCTGAACCTATGAGCTCTTCATCGACAACTTGTTCAATTCTGCCATCAAAACTTCTAATTATTTTGGTCTAGCCAATAGGACTGTTATCGGCACTTAAACACTATGCATGATTCCAGATACATTTTATCCAGCCGATAGGTTTGTTATCGGCATTTGAACTTCTATGCATTAATCCAGATACTAGGATAGTATCTTTTTAAATATTTTCCATTTAATGCTCTGGGAAATTCAACTCCTTTGAGAGTTTCTAAAATATAAGCATTACCAGGAGCAGATCGACTTATTCGATAAGGACCCTCCCAATTAGGAGACCATTTTCTAAATTTTGAACTTTTAGTGTCAATCGGTAGAATCAGCTTCCACAGTAAATCTCCATCAGCAAACCCCTTGGCCTTTACTTTCTTATCATACCATTTAGCAACTATCTTTTTATTTTCTTCTATGCTAATTAAAGCTCTCAACCGATGCCCTGCTAAATCATCCAACTCGTCTTTCATCAAGGTGGCATAGTCATCGGTATTTAGTTGATCCTGAGAAAAGATCCGCCTAGAACCAATCTTTATCTCCCATGGTAATACGCATCATGCCCATACACCAATTGATAGGGTGAAACTTTGGTTGAGCCATGACACGTCATCCGATATGACCACAAAGCTTCAATTAACAATGTGTGCCATCTCCTAGGATTTTCTTCAACTTTCCGTTTGATGAGCTTAATAATCCCCTTATTAGAAGCTTCGGCCTGCCCATTAGCTTGAGCATAGTAAGGAGAAGAATTCAACACCTTAATCCCCATACCGATTGCAAATTCATCAAACTCTCACGATGTAAACATAGTACCCTGATCGGTAGTAATCGTCTGGGGAATACCAAATCGGTAAACAATATGCTCCTTTACAAAATCGATCATATTGGCTGATGTCACTTTCTTCAAGGGATTAGCCTCAACCCATTTAGTGAAATAATCAGTGGCGACTAAGATAAACTTATGCCCTTTGCTTGATGGTGGATAAATTTAACCGAGGAGATCAATAGCCCATCCCCGGAACGGCCAAGTTTTAATAATAGGATTCATGGCCGATGTGGGCACTCTTTGAATATTGCCAAACTTCTGACATCCTTGACATCCCTTGAAATATTTAAAGCAATCTTCAAGTATAGTCGGCCAATAATACTCGTTTCTCCTAATCATCCATTTCATCTTGAAAGCCGATTAATGTGCCCTACACACTTAAGCACTTAAGCAAGACTCTATCTATCGTTCGGTAGTATAACTCTTCTTCAAGGAGTACATATTTTGCAGCTTGAAACCTAACACGCCTTTCAACTTTCATGGATGGATCCTTTAAATAATCAATAATTTCGTGTGAGGACACACATAAATAATCATAACCCATCGACAACTCCTCTGTCAACCGGTCATCACTTTTTCGCCTGCCGATCCAAGTTCTATCAGCTTTCTAGATATGTGTCAAAAAACGGTGTCAACAGGTTATTCTAAAGTTGTCCTTGATCAGAGTTCGTGTGAGGACACACATGAATATTAGATTAGCACATGTATTAGTTGATGACTATATTTCACAAGTCATAGACATAGAGATGTCAAACTAATAATATTGACACATGTATGACATGTGGCTGGACTGACCTAATGTGAGATGTTCTTATTATCTCTTTATGCATCATGTACGTTATGTCCTTAGACCTGAGATTGTCGTATGTTCTCGAGATGTGAAACGACCTACTTAGAGACTACTAAATGCTACTCCATAACAGGGTGGTTATAAAGGTGGTCTTTGGGTTTGTCGGGAAACATGTTGTGAGACATAGATAATGAAGATGGAACTTGCCCCTCTCTATGTAAGAGAGATATAACTGGATCTCTCAAGTAATTGGATCAACAAATAATGCATGGCCTTGCTTATTCGGTTAAGTGTTAACCCCATGAATTGGACCAAATATCGTGAGGCAAGGGAATAATATGTATGTGTTTGCAGTGGTTCGTCTGATATGATCTTTGCATGCGTATAGGAGTTGTCACGCCTTGCTAGAGGCCACTGTCAACTATTGGGCGAGTAAGGAGTACTCGGCCCAAGTCCATATGTACGTGAACCATAGGGTCGCACGCTTAAGGCGCTAGAAGCCTAATTCGGGTTGGACCCAAATTAGACAAGGCTTAAGGTTTTCTAATTAGGCCTCCAGCTCGGGGCTGATTAGGGGATGCCTATATAAGAGAGGGAGGGGGCACAGCCAGGGTTAACTCATGCCATTAGGCAGCCGCCGCCGCTCACCCACGCTCGTGCCAATTGCTCTTCACGGACCTAGCAATCCGGAGGCGTGATACTTCTTCCCCGCATGTGTGGGATACCTCGGAGGTGCTGCATCTAGAGCACAAGGACGAACCACATGAGAGGGATTGATGTGGTGGACGACCATGCAACTGCACGGCACTGCTACTATGCGCACGACTACACCGAGTCGCTTCCGTTGCACCTGCGCGTCTAGTGGTAATCTCGTGATCTATAACTGGCAGTTGATCCTATTTTATGAGGTCGAAATTTTTATTTTCTAGCTAGCGTAGCATCCTTATGATCCTTCAGAGCATGTGGGGCACAAAGATTTGATGGAATAGAGAAAAGGGAGCAGACGCAAGACAGAAAGAGGAAAGAGAGCTCACGCCTGATGCAGTGGCTTTTTAATGAGAGGGTGAATGCACGATCCCGCAGCTGGACACAGACCACACTAGACCGCATGAAACGGCTTAGTGCAATTCGTGTGTTTTCCAAAACATGGGAAACAACGCTGGCTCATCTTAGGCCAATCTCAATACATAGTTTCATGGTACAGTTACTAAAACTATAAACTAGGTAACGGAGCCTGTGGAGTTTCATGGGGATGAAACTCCTTCATTTAATGACCCTGTCAAATCAGCAATTTTGCTTGTATGACACCCTATTTAATGTGCATAACACTCTCATGAAACATGCATTGAGACTGACCTTATGACCATAAAACTCCAATCCTCACTCTCTTCCTTGATACATTCAAAATATTTTTTTTCTGACATGTCACTCCATTTAATATGCATGAAATCTCCATGATATCCTTATTAAGATTGGCCTAATAGATAATTCCGTGTGACCCATCAGCCATCATAAAAGAGCCTTACTACCCATCAAACATGTTCTTTGACCGTTTATGCGTATACAAGCTTATTATAAAAATTCTGGTGGTTTATATATACCATAATATGAGGTCGTCAATTGGTTTTCGTTGCTCTCTTTAAGTCATTTAACCGTATAATACCATCTTTTTTGTTTTTAGCCTTTTTTCAAAAAAAATCTCATAAATATGTTCCTGGTAGTTTTATTTCGAAATATGGACTCAGGGCTTGGCGCCATGGACAATGATGCCAAGCCAACACAGCTTGGCGCCAATGGCAATGGCGCCAAGCCCCCGTCTATGTGGAAGTTGTGGCTAACATGGAGGGGCCCCTTGGCGCCATGATGGGTGGTGTCAAGGTTGGCGCCATGCATCGTGGCTCTAAACCCCTGTTTAAATGAATTGGTAGCCCCTCTTTCTCCCTAAGGTTTCTTTCTTTTCTTCCTCCTTTATCTTGTGTTTTCACTCTCACCACTACACCCTACCTCATGAATCCATATTTTCACCCGTAAACTTGGATTTGATCCATAGATCTTCGAGAGCAACGTACCCTCTCTCCCAACCATAGTGACAATTCAAATGTTCTAAAATACAACTAACACGTACCGAAATAATGCGAAACACATAATTTTGGTATGTATTAGTTGTATTTTAGAACATTTGAATTGTCACTATGGTTTTAATGTTAATTTAATATGTAATGCGCACCCGTAGGATGCCTAGGCATGGAAAGACTAGGAAACCAAGGTATGCGTTCATTGTTGTGCATTATGTTGTAAACCCTAGGTTTATGCTTTAATGTTTCGTGTTCAGATAATAGAAGTAAATTATTTCAATTGTAGCTATGGTCAGACCATCGGAAGTCCTTACGAGCTAAAGCCTCTCTCTAGTGGTGTTCCAAGACCCATGTGCTTTTGTGGTGATCCTTGTAAGGTAGAAATTTCTGAAGATGAGGAAACTTATAAGCAGAGGTATTGGATGTGTTCCAATTTTGCATGGAAGCCAACACCGCAATAGCACCGTAGTAACTTTATTGTGAGAAAAATTTTTATTGTGCATTGAGTATTTTGTCATATGAAGCATGATTTATTTGTTTTATAACAAATATCTTTGTTGTAGACCCCTTGTGCGATTTTGAGCCATGGATCGAGACAGAGATTCAGGAGTCGGACAAGCGGCTTCTACAAGGCCTGAAAGAGTGTCACACCCCAATTTTTTTTGATTTTGGGTTGTGCATAGAAAATACTAATTAAAATAAATATTTTTGATATTTGGATAAAACTTCTAATGTGAGTTTAAAATAGCATCAATTAGTTATAGGAAATATATCATTCTTTAAAATTTTCTAAATTAATTTGATGGGCTTTTGTTGATGTGGTGTGATGCTTGTTTGCTGCTTGGCTTTGTGTTTGGCTAAAATTTAGACTGCGTTAGTAAGTCGTTGTTTTTTTATCCGACATGACTTTGTCCTTTTCTATAATCAAGTTTCCTCTTTCTTGATCTTAACCTTTTTATTTAGAGTTTTTCATATCCCTTTATTCTTCTCTAAATCAATCTTTTGGGTATATCTTCCATCAATCA
>Ga0182004_10002539_pt1 | contig 14253 bp, 9 predicted proteins | sample Sormic07211540_1_FD_120479 | JGI IMG/M metagenome (GOLD analysis project Ga0182004, IMG submission 120479) | Endophyte microbial communities from Sorghum bicolor roots, Mead, Nebraska, USA - 072115-40_1 MetaG | ecosystem: Host-associated > Plants > Roots > Unclassified | place: USA: Nebraska...
ACTAGGCTCAAAAGATTCATCTCGCGGTTTACAGATGAACTGTGCAAATAGTTTTTGTTTTCATGTATATTTAATGCTCCATGCATGTGCCGTAAGATTCGATGTGACGGGGAATCTTGAAAATTTTTGGGAACTAAACAAGGCCATAGGAGTAGATGCAACTAGCAGCTCGGTGGTTCATGGTCGGCCATCATCGACGACGACGCCACTGGAGTGAAGGAAACCCACAAGGCAGCAGCAGCACAGCAGAGAGAGAGAGGCACAGCGCGCCCTCCGCCGTGTCTTATTAAATCACCCCTTGTACCCTCTGACCATCATACTTGTATACCTACGCCCATTAACTCCGCCGTAATCATGAACTGCTTCTTGTGCTTGTGGTGCGCATTCATGCCTATTCAGTTTAGTTCCGAAAAAATATTTTAGATTTCGGTATTGTAATATTTTTATTTTTATTTGACAAATATTATCTAATCATAGATTAACTAAGATTAAAAGATTTATCTCGTAATTTATAGGCAAACTGTGCAATTAGTTTTTTTCTGTATTTAATGCTCCATGTATATGCGTGACAAAGAATGTTGGCCTTGTTTAGTTCACCAAAAATTTTGCAAAATTTTTTAGATTCCCCGTCACATCGTTATTTTTATTTGACAAATATTATCTAATCATAGATTAACTAGGATTAAAAGATTTATCTCGTAATTTATAGGCAAACTGTGCAATTAGTTTTTTTTTTCTGTATTTAATGCTCCATGCATATGCGTGACAAAGAATGTTGGCCTTGTTTAGTTCACCAAAAATTTTGCAAAATTTTTTAGATTCCCCGTCACATCGAATCTTTAGACATATGCATGAAGTATTAAATATAGATAAAAATAAAAACTAATTGCACAGTTTGGTCGGAATTGACGAGACGAATTTTTTGAGCCTACTTAGTCTATGATTGGACAATATTTGTCAAATACAAACGAAATTGCTACAGTGCTCATTTTATCAAAAATTTTGGAACTAAACAAGGCCGTTGAAATGTTTTGGGATGAACTAAACAAGGTCCAAGTTGGAGTTCTAGGCCTTGTTTAGTTCTATTTTTTTTGGTTTTGTTACCGTAGCACTTGCTTATTTGGTAATTATTATTTAGTTATTGACTAGCTAGGCTTAAAAGATTCATCTTGTGATTTATAGGCAAATTGTGTAATTACTTTTTGTTTTTGTTTATATTTAATGCTTCATGCATGTACCCCAAGATTTGATGTAACGGAGAATCTTTTTCGGGTGAACTAAACAAGGCCTTAGGTGCACTCAAAATCTAAAATCTTTTCAAGATTCTCTGTCACATCGAATCTTACGGCACATGTATGGGACATTAAATACAAAAAAAATAACTAATTGCACAGTTTGCCTATAATTTGCGAGACAAATCCTTTAAATCTAATTAGTCCATGGTTGAACAATAATTGCTAAATACAAATAAAAGTACTACATTACCCAAATGCTCAAATGGATTTCTTTCTCATACACTGTATAAACTCGGGAAACAGCCCATGGAGTAAGGCCTTGTTTAGATGCAAAAAGTTTTTGGATTTTGACACTGTAGCATTTTCGTTTTTATTTGACAAATATTGTCTAATTATGGAGTAACTAGACTTAAAAAATTCGTCTCGTGATTTACAGTTAAACTGTGTAATTAGTTATTTTTTTATCTATATTTAATACTTCATACATGTGCTATAAGATTCGATGTGACAGGGAATCTTGTAAAGTTTTAAATTTTTGGGTGTATCTAGACCTAAATAGCTAGGACAAGGCATTTGGAGGGAATAATAAATATTAGGCTACATTTGTTGGCCCTTGTACTCTTCATGTTCACCAGTGCCAACCACAGCAATAAATAACGGTGCCTCTCCATCTCCATGGTTGTTGGGAGCGTGTATGAACCAACTCATGCTTACATCTGTCCCTATTGCCACCTCTCTTAATTTGATTTGACTTTTGTCTATTGTTTTCTACAAGTGCAAGTTTGGGCCTTGTTTAGTTGTAAAAAACTTTGCAAAATTGATACAGTAGCAATTTCGTTTATATTTAATAAATATTGTCCAATCACGAACTATCTAGCTCAGAAGATTCGTCTCGCAAATTACAAGCAAACTATGCAATTGGTTATTTTTTATCTATATTTAATGCTCCATGTATGTGCCACAAGATTCGATGTGATGGGAAATATTAAAAATTTTTGAAAAATTTTTGTAAGTAAACAAGGCCCAAGGAGTTTCAATTTTTGATAAGGAGTTTCAATTTCATCGAGGCCTTGTTTAGTTCCTAAAAATTTTCAAGATTTCTCATATCACTAAATCTTTGGACGCATGCATGGAATATAGGTAAACTAATTGCACAATTTGTCTGTAATTTGCGAGACAAATCTTTTGAGCTTAGTTAGTCCATGGTTGAACAATAATTATTATATACAAACGAAAGTACTACCGTAGCTGAACCTAAAAATTTTCGTGAACTAAGGTCTTGTTTAGTTCGTAAAAAATTTGGTTTTTGGCACCGTAGCACTTTTGTTTTTATTTAACAAATATTGTCCAATCACGGAGTAATTAGGCTCAAAAGATTTATCTCATAAATTACAGGTATATATTTGCTCAAAGTCGTAAGAGTTTGACTCATTAGGAAGCAAGAATGACACTTATTATGGGATGAAGGGAAAACTTAAGTGGTGTATAGAATTACCGAGGCTATGAATTTTTTAGATACTTTTAGCTAGCCTATGAAACTATCAAGCCTTTTTAGTTGACACCGTGAAACTATTAGATACTTTTATCTAGCTACTATGAAACTATCAAGTGAAATTGTGCCCTAAGATAGGTCATTTCATTCACACTTAAACCTCTAAATATGATGTCGTACTCTTGGAAACTACATATAATGGAACTCTCCTCTGAGACAAGCCTAGCTAAGACAGATTGATGATAAGTTAGCGTGTCTCTGTGTGTGAGTAAACTACTTTGTTGATTAGCATGTGCGAGGACCGGCTATCTAACATTGGGGCTTTGATGTCATACTTGTGGTGAACTTATGGTTTCGCAATTAATCAGACATGATTAGAATTGAGAATAAATGCGCAGCACGTGCATATCGTCCTGTCCGGTCCATGCTCATCTTCTTTTTATAGTTAACTGTACTTATTATTATAGACACTGTAAAACAAATGACCAACTTTCATTCAGGTTCTGACCTCCCTTTGAGGATTGCAGGTTGCTTGGCGTGTGTGAAGGGATTGATTACTTCTAATACCCAGATCCTGTACCTGCGGCATCAACAAGTACTCTGGGACCATGCTGACGTGTCAACTAGTTTGGTGCAGATGCATTTGATTCTTTTTATTGTCCCTTCTTATGGGATCTGTTAAATGGAGTGTGTAAGTTTTGATCAAGGGCTTGTTTAGTTCCAAAACTTTTTATAAAATAGGAATAGTACCACTTTTGTTTGTATTTGACAAATATTATCCAATCATGTACTAACTAGACTCAAAAGATTCGTCTCGTCAATTTCGACCAAACTGTGCAATTAGTTTTTATTTTTGTCTATATTTAATACTTCATGTATGCGTCTAAAGATTTGATGTGACAGAAAATCTAAAATTTTTTGCAAAATTTTTTAGGAACTAAATAAGGCCCAAGTATCCAAGGAGCAAGGACTAGCTAACCAAGTTCGGCGCTTTCATGGCATCCTTGTGGTGCACTCTTCGTTTCAAAACCAGTTAAATATAATTGTTGTGGTTATTATGAAGCGATGCGTAGCACGTGAGTGTACTGCCCTCTGTTGGTTCCTCGTTCATTTTCTTGGTTTTAACTAGGGCCTTGTTTACTTCCATCTAAAAACCCAAAATTTTTCAAGATTCCCTGTCACATCGAATCTTTAGGCGTATGCATGGAGTATTAAATATTGACGAAAATAAAGACTAATTACACAGTTTGGTTGAAATTGACGAGACGAATCTTTTGAGCCTAGTTAGTTCACGATTGGACAATAATTACCACAAACAAACGAAAGTGCTACAGTGTCACGAAATTATTTCGTTGAGAAACTAAACACGGCCTAGCATGAGTTATTTTATTATTAATTCTTATTCCTAGACACTGTAAAACACTATCATGAAACTCTGGGAGGATCTGCTGTTGTTTCCCATTTGAGCGCACCCTTCTTTGTGGTTGTTCCGGTGCTAAGCAAAGGCATAATTTTTTGGCTACTGGCATATGTGCCCATGTGACTCTTTCCACTATCCTGCATTCATGCATCCCTTCTAGCTAGGGATGAAAACAGATCGGATATGGACGGATATCATCGATATCATATTTGTTTTCATATTTCTAGTCGGATTTGGATTCGAATATGGATAATGTCAATCATGTCGGATAAGATATGATTAGATGTTGACATCATAAATATACAATTTAAGTATTTGAATACAGATACGGTATCGAATGTTGAATATTCAGACTCGGATACTAATAGATATGAACCTCTCTAAACGAATTCGGTCTCGAATATGATCGGAAAATATCCGTATCATTGCTCCAACCAAATAATCCATTCCATCCCCGTAACTAGGGATAGAACGATCCCGTTCTCCTATGCTCTCCGACCAAACACACCCTAGATGGTCAAGTGCGAGTGGATTTTTTTATCTACTTTCATGTTTCCATCTATTATTTTATGGATTTAAGTTTAAAATTGAGATATTCATCTCAACCTATGTATTTATAGGCTACTTTTGTTATCTTGCTTTGGCAAAGACAATATGTATGCTTTGACAATGGCCCTAGGTGTCAAAATTGACGAGCTCTGCCACTAAGTGTGAAGATGGTTTCTTTTTTTGTTGTCTAGACTCTTGCATCTCCCGTTGCTTGATTAGTGTGAATATGGTTTCTCTTTGAGATTCTTAGATATACGTTATGTCTAGATACTTAACGAAAACAATGTATGTATCTAGAATAGAGGGAGCAGTACACTCTACTTTGGAGATTACGACAATTGGGTCGGTGTACATCTTTATATATCACATTTGGCATAACTTAGAGTTTGGCCTGTAGTGGCCTATGTGCTTGTTAATGAGATATTATGCGGTGTTTAGTACCACTTTGGTTGTTGAAGATGGGTTAGTCCAACATATAAGGCTTCTAGAGTTTATCCCACTATCCGAGGTTAATCCTTAGCATAAGTAGGAGGGTGATAGGTGTGGATCTAATCTGTTTGGACTTTGGAGCGTTATATTATGATGATGATGATTTCTTTATTACCACTTTTATGGACTCAAACTTTGCTGATCTATTTGGACTCTTCATTGATCTATTTGGACTCTGGGGCCTTACATTATGATTCCTTCATCACCACTTTTATGGACTTAAACTTTGCTGATTGAGAAAATCCTCAATCTTGGTTGGGTCGTTACCTTCACCACTCTTCATCACCACTTTTATGGACTCAAACTTTGCTGATTGAGAAAATCCTCAATAGGTTGGGGCATTACCTTCACCACTTTTATGGACTCAAACTTTTCTGGTTGAGAAAATCCTCAATCTTGGTTTTGACGGTGTGGTGATTTTGTTTAACATTATGCAATTCTTGCACATGTGAGGTGGGGAGTAACTCCCAACATGTTAGTTTGCACGATCGTTGACGACTATCCAACCACCAAGCTACTCGTTTGTTAGATAATATTTTATATAACATTATCTTTTATGATAGTCGCAATTGTTGCATAGACATCAAAATATTAACGTTCAAAATACCATAATAACTATGAAATTCATATGTGACGTAATAAACAAGATGATGATAGGGGACAAAATTGAAATGATTCACATGCAATGCATATCCTGAAGTATGGGCCATAAACTCCATCCCACCATTTTAATGGAAGCTCTGAGAACTTTTTTTAGCATCTTTAACATGAATTCACTTATATAGGTCCTATTTGACAAAGCTCCCGGAACTGATTCTCTCCTTAATCCAGCAGGAGCTATGCTCAGAGTAAGTGACTCTCTACTGATTCCGTAAAGTGATTCTCTGAAATAAACTATACTGAGAGCTTAAAAAGAAAGTAGCTTCTCCGGATTGTGTGAAGTAATTCTCCATCGTGATTTTAAGAGCTTATGCTAAAGAATCAAATAGAATCATTATCAGTCATAAAATCACTTCTCTCGTAGAATCAGCTTCCTTAGAGAATCAGAATAGATAGAGCTCTACCAAACAGACTCATATTAGTTGGATATGCATCCATATTTTATCAGTTTTATTTTAGAGTGATTCCAGACAGTAATATAGAATCTGAATCCTATCTAAAAATGATCGACACGTTTGGATCCTGGATCATGCATAGCAAAATCTCTGAATAACAGAGTTTGAATATAGATAGTTAGATTGTAGAATTTCGTTCCACAATATAAATATTTGGATCTCATTCTCAATTTTCTTCTTTTTTTCATATTCTATTTTTTTTCCTTGAAGATGCACTGAAAACTTGTGTTCGTCTGGTTCTTGATGTGCCATCAGTTATTACCATCTTAGTCATGCCCGTGAAGTGACCATGAGACATGAGCTCTGCAACACATTAACCACTGAAGGTATGTACAGAGATCATTTAAGGGCTTGTTTAGTTCAAAATTTTTTTCAAGATTCTCCGTCACATCGAATCTTGCGCCACATGCATGAAGCATTAAATATAAACGAAAATAAAAACTAATTACACAGTTTGCCTGTAAATCGCGAGACGAATCTTTTAACCCTACTTAGTCTATGATTGAATAATATTTACTACAAGTAAACGAAAGTGCTAAAGTAATGAAATCTAAAAAATTTCGCGAACTGAACCCGGCCTAATGCCTAAATGGTTTGCCAACTAAATTTCGGTGACATTTATGTCACTAGAAAATTGATTAGAGACAACCCTTCTTTATAGAGGCGGATTAAAAGTGTTCCCGTTTCAAAAAAAAAAAAAAGACGAGATAGACAATCCAACAAAATGCCATGTTTTTTCTTCTCAAACAATGTAATACAAGAACTACGTGTCATTTTATTAGAAGGGGTGGGGAGGACAAGTAGAGTGAAGGCAAAGTCTCGAGTTACAAACGCACCACAAACAAAAGATTCAAACTCGACTAAACAGAGACCTTACATGCTGTTTGGTCACCAGTAACGCAAATGTAAATAAAATTAGTTAATCGTGTCTCCCACTGGTAACGTCCACAACTTTAAATCATTTTTGTTTGCGTTACCAATGATAGAACCGAGCATGTTACTTGTGTCCAAAGGTTAAGAGACCAGATAAGTAGTTCATGGACAGCTGAAGTACACCACAAACTACTCTCATTTGCCACAACCTGTAAAACTATCCAAATACGATCTTAAAAAAAATAGATCTTTCAAAAACACTATATCACCCTCAAACACACAAGTGTCCCAACGTTTCCAAATTTCCAAGCCACAAGGATGATGAGGGAATTTACCCCTTTCTTTGTGTCCTTTGGAACATTTTTTATCGCGCCATTCTACCAGCTGCAGAAAGAGTGGCAGTAGATCGAGGAGCAAGTGCAGCCAGGCCTGTGTTTTTGAGAATAAATAGCCACACTTGCCTTGCGAAGACATAGGAGACTGGAACATGTTGAATTGTTTTATCTTTTTGGTCGAGGCCTAGGTTTTTGGAGAATAAACAACCACACTTGCCTTGCGAAGACATAGCCATATAGGAGACTAGACATGAGGCAGGTTGGGGCAATAATATGGATTTGCTCCTTGGTTGGTACTAGTGTCCTGCAAAACAAAAGGTTGCATACCTGATGGGTGTGCGAACCCGACCGAGGATTAGGGAGGGTTGTGTTCATAGTGGGTCATGTAGGCTTGGGCTGCTTGATGCACCTGTTGTGGCGTCCATTCCTTCTTGTTAAAGTGATAATCGTTCCTGGCTTTCCATATATACCATAGGATGTAAAGGGTTTTGTATAGTAAAGAGTCATTTGATTATGAGAGACAGAGTATTTTGGATACCATCGACGTCCTAGGGAAAATTGGCAGTGTTGATAGATGGGTTGACTGTGAGCCATACCTGTGCTGGCAAAATGCAATAGAAAAAAGGTGGGAGTCATTTTCAATCATATTGCATTTGTCACACCTGTTGTCACCTGTAGTGGAGAATCTGGTGGCCCTTTCTGCTGTGGCAAGTGCTCTTCTAATGAGTCTCCAGGTAAAACTTTTAAGGATGGGAGGGATACTTTTGGACTTCCAAACCCTGCATAAGATTCTTCTTGCTTCAGGAGTGATGCTTCTGGCACCTATAGAAGGAAGCTAGATGTTATTGGAATCAGAGATGTAATTGTAAATAGCTTTGGAGGATCCAATTCCATCCTTAGCAGGAGTCCATCTGAGGATGTCACTGGATGCATTGTGAACAATAGGAGTAGCAAGGATTTGTTGAACAGCTTGATTATCAAAAGTAGTATTGAGGAGGTGAATGTTCCACTGGTGGGTGTTGGGGTACCAAAGGTCACTGACATTGTCAGGAATGGGTTGCGTAGTGACTGGGAGTAGAAGGTGGTCATGGATGGAATTCCAGATGTTGCACCAAGGGGTGGACTAGATGGAACTGTTGCCTTGGTGGAGTTGGAGCTGTACATTGTCAGAAAATTCCTTTTTGACCTGCAAGATAGAAGACCAAAAGACAGATCTGGTGCCTGTATTAGTAGCAGTTCAGAAAGAAGCATTAGGATAATATTTAGCTTTGATCACTGCCGTTAGGAAAGGGTTTTTGTTGGTAGCTATGTTGTAAGCCGTATGCATACAGCACCTTGCAAGCACAACTCTTCAAGATTAGTAGACATGCAAATATAACTGTAGATACTTTGGCAAAACAAGTCCAAAGTTCTATTCCCTCTACACAAGCCTTCCATTGTAATAGATCTCAATGTGGATCAATATGCTCTCTCCTTCAGGTTCTACTCAATGTAGACCTCACCAATGTAACTATCTTCACAGCAGCTTGCTATGGTTAATAAAATATGGTTGTTGTAAAAAAAAAAGAATTGTTTCATCTTCTTGGTCATAAAGGGGATATGCAGTGGGATGTGGCAATCCTCTTTTAGCTAAACAATTCGCTTGAGCTTATGTGCCGGTCTTGCCACTTATTTAGCAGTGTTTTCTCTCACAATAAATCAGATCCGGCACCTATTTTTATTGCTAAACAAATAAAGAACTCGGTGAAACCAAGGAAATATGCATTGTAAGCTGACTTACTAGTATAGGTACCTGACTGAGTAGTCGCCGTATGAACGTTGGTCTGGCACATTTTGTTGCGGAGCCAGATTATTTAGCAGATCCCATGGTAGAAGACATTCAGCAAGTACTTTACAGTTTGGGCTCAATGTCCGCCACCCATCATCTACCATCAAGTGCTTGGGAGACGATCCGTTATTTAACTGCTCACTTGGGGATTGTCTTGATCAGGTTTGGAGCAAGTTCTACCATTGTTTATCCTTGCAACCAGCGACCAGTCTAGAATCTGGTATTTTCACTTTAACCATTGCCAATGACGACGGTCTCAAATTACCACTTCAAACAAGGCTTGAACATTACATGGCAAATGAATTAGGCCTTGTTTAGTTCACCCCCAAAAACTATTTTTTTTAAGATTCCCCGTTACATCGAATCTTGCGGCATATGCATGGAGCATTAAATATAGACAAAAACAAAAACTAATTGTACAGTTTGCCTATAATTTGCGAGATGAATCTTTTAAGCCTAGTTATTCTATAATTGGACAATGTTTATCAAATAAAAACGAAAGTGCTACAGTGCTCTAACCCAAAAATTTTGGGAACTAAACAAGGCCTTAGTAAACCAGTCCATGGCCGATTAGCCTTAGGCTCCATTTGGCACAACTTCTCCAGCAGCTTCACGAGCTGTTTAAAGCTATTTTATGCCAAACGAATAATTTTCAAATATGTGAGGCTCCATAGAACATGTTCTCACAAGAGATTAGTGTGGGTTGAAGCTGAAAAAAATAGTTTCAGCTAGCTTTAACTAGCTTTGATGGCCCCCTGCATGAGATTTATGGGAGCATGTTTAAAGAGCTTTAGATATAGAGCTGTTTTGTCAAACAACTCACCAAATAGCTTTAGCTTTACTAGTAGAGATATTCATTGAGCTGAAGCTAAAAAACTACTCCATCAATGAAGCTAAGCTGTAACAAACGATACCTCGATCAGTTTTTAACCAAACGGTGTTACAACGCTACCACCACCGAGATCGATCCTGAAGCTAAAGTATGTGCAATGCCATCCATGATCTCCAAATTTTTACTATGCCTAAGCCACCTACTGGAGGGGTTGCTTAATGTGCTCCTAGGGATTGCTTACTTGCTCCCGACCTTTCCATAGAAATCCCCTTCTTCTCTTGTCTATAGCTTTGATAACTCACTTAGGTAAATCCATGGCAATCATTAAGTAAATAGGAATAGAAGTCAACACCACACAAACAGTAAGGCCTTGTTTAGTTCTCTGAGCGAAAAGTTTTTGGGTATTGTAGCACTTTTATTTGTATTGGTAATTATTGTCCAATCATGGACTAACTAGGCTCAGAAGATTCATCTCGCATGTACCAAAAGATTCGATGTGACGGAAAATCTTAATTTTTTTTGATTTTAGGTGTAAATAAACATAGCGTAAATTAAACGACCCGCTCTATTTATAAGAGAGCCTTCGGCCTTGCTTCTCAGGAGGTTATGAGTGTAACGCCCGAGAAAAAATAAGATAAAAGAAAAAAGGTAAAAATAAAAAAATACTAGGGCGTCCCTGTTCATCGTAATGTTAGGGTGTTTTAGAGGCTTTAATAAATTTTGAGCCTGTGGACAAAGTTGTAGAGGACTTCAATATCTTTCTTTGGACGCCAAGAACTCTATCGTAGCAGTTATAATTTGTGAGATACCGAGTTTTCAATCTGACTGTTTTCCAGTGACAAAAATCTAGACAGTTTTGGATCTGAGCAGTTTTTGACCCTGTTGATGAAATAATTAGGTCTTCGATTATTAACAAAAGTTTTAGGATTTTTGTTCTGATTTCTAGATTGGTAAAGTTTGTAATTTTTGAATAAGTATATCTCCAGTTATGAATTTTTGAAGTTTGATGTTCTGTTTTGGACGTCAGAAATGTTCAGTTAGGTTCCATGTTTAATTACCCCATCTTGAAGGCTTGTTATGCAAAAAATTATAATACCCATATTGTTTATAATTGAGTTTTACATAGGATGATAAATTTTGAGAATTTTTGGATGAGTATTCTGAAGTATATGAAAAAGAGAAGAGTCAGTGCTGCTGTCTTGATCGGTAGCGCAAACGGTAGAGGCTTGAATGTTGGGTTTGGGGCGCTTTAGTGCGTATTTGTTCTTAATCTTGCTCGTATGTTGGTGTATGCACTGAGTATTATTTGTGATCAGGTGGTAGCACTTCGGAACGTCGCTAGTATTTTTGTTCTCCTTCGGTAAAGAGGCAAGTGAATGTAGCGGTGGTTTGCTACCGTTTTGGCTTGTTATTTTCATCACCTACAGCTTATTGTCTATAAGAATGTCATCCCTCTAATACCTAAAATTTATGATCTTGTGTATTCAGTCTTAGTTAAATTGTGCTCTTATTTAAGTATTCATGGTGATGGTATTATTTCATATTGTTATTTGTGGCTAGCCCACATACCTGAATTTGAAGTTGGAGTATCATTGGTAGTTTATTAATTTTATTGCAAGATGCTAAATGCATTGCATTATTCATTGGCATTGGAGGTTATGTCTTGACCTCTGGTCATGACTGTACCGGTACGCATCATATGATGCAGCTCCACACGTTGTTGGGTGTGCAGACAAGAGACATATGCAGTGCATTCATATGCATTCATGAGAAGCATTTTATTGAATGGATTTTATCCATATTATTATGAAGCTGTCTATTGTTGGCTATGTTCCAAATCGGAAGTCTGTTACTTTAATTTGATATCATGTCAATTGGAAACACCATACTAAATTGATGTTAGTTCAACTTGTGGTTTAAATAGCTTGTCAAAACAAGTTTGCTTGCTGAGATATTCATCTCATCTTTGCTTTACTCAATCTAGGTGCTTGATGCTTGCTTGGAAGGGAAGAGAATTAGCTGCACATCACACACTTCTTCATTTAGAGACCTTTTGTTTTAATAAATAATAATTTGGTTTGCTCATTGATTTTGGAAGGTGATTGTTTAAAGTGTGAATGTTGAACTTAATTCTTATTGAAGTAACTCATTTGCGTTAGGATGTTCATTAAATCTAGTTTTTTATTTCAGTTATTTATTTATTTTGTTCTTTCGCTTGCTATAAATACAAAGGAGATGCTGCCAAATTATTTATTGGTTGTGTGCAACTATTGTTTGTGTAGTTTAGTAGCATTCCGGTGTATTTGTGGTTTCTGGGGTGTTACAGTTGGTACCAAAGCTGGTTTTAGGTTCTCGGAAATTAAAATATTAATTTGACACACTTGGAGTTTTAGGATGGGTAATTATCTTCTTATCTACTCTTGATTCTTATGACTGTTTAATATATAATTTATTTTAGTTGATGTTGGCTTGTGCTTGTATTTGTTTTTTATGTTGTTGTTGTTCATTTATTGTAGTGGCTGCAGCTATGTCGCCTAAAGGACGATGGGGTCGACTAGCAACTAATCGTTCGATGGATAATATTCCACATCCTGATCCAACAACAATGGCAGCCGCGATGCAGGCGATGCAGCAGGAGTTGTAGACCTTAAGGCAAGCTGCCAACGCTGCTACCGCTGCTACTGTTGGTGCCGCTACTAGCACCGTTCCTCCTACGGGTGCTAATCTCACTGGTGTTCCTCAGACTGCACTTCCGGTCAGTGGTGTTTCTCTTGTGAAGTGGATTGGTATGAAGTTGGATTCCTTTGATGGTAGTGGCTCTCCTTTTGAAGCATCAAATTGGCTAACTTATGTGGAGGATAAGATGGATGTCTTTGAAGTGGCTTATGGGGATCGTGTTCGCTATGGGACACAGTTGCTGAAGGGTGAGGCTCAAATATGGTGGAAGGGTGTGAAGACATCTCATTCATCTGCACCTGGAAATTTGACTTGGCATGTCTTGGCTAGGGAATTTGAGAGAAGGTTTTATCCAGCTACTTTTCGAGAGAAGATGAAGATAGACCTACAAGCAGGATAAGAAAATAGTGGCAGAGTATGAGGTGGGCTTCAACAAGATTGTTTGCTTTGTTCCACATGTGGCCCGTAATGAGGTAGAGAAGGCAAGCCAGTTTCATCAAGGTTTGAAACCATCGATCAGGCACACTTTGGGGGCCTTTCCATTGGTGGATTTTCGCACCACTTTGGAGCAGGCTCTAGGTGTGGAGATGCAGCAGCAGTACACTATTAAAACTCAGAAATCCTCAGGTGTTGATCAGTCTCGCTCTCAAGATGACAAGAAGGGCTAGTCTAGTGGTCCTGCTCAGAAGAAGGGGAAGTTTCAGCGTCACTATCCATACCATGGCAAGACCTCTCACTCGAATTCTTCAGGAGGCAGTACACCTCAATATTGGGCTATTCCTAAACCTAGTATGGGGCTGGTTTGTTTCCGTTGTGGTGATGCACACCGACGTGCAGACTGCAAGTGGAATGGGAGATGTTCTATTTGTGGCCAAGATCAGAAGGATGTGGTATGTAGGAGAGATCCAAATGCAAAACACCGTTGGGAATGTCTTCTTCAGCTTCTAGTGGCACTGCCAACATGTTGTCATCTACACCGCAACATGTCCCTATGCCCGTGACTCAGCAGTACTGAAGGGTCGAGATGGCGGACTAGAGGGGGGTGAATAGTCCTTTCTAAAAATTGTTATGCCGGCTAACCAAAACAAATGCGGAATTAAAACTATCAGTCTAGCCAAGACTACACCCCTCTATCTAAGTTCTCTAGCACCTTGTAAAAGATCCTAAACAAGCAAGCAAGGTGCTACCTTAGCATGAGCTCACCTAATCAATTCTAGGAGCAAGGTCACACAAACCTATGCCATTAGTACTTTGCAAACCGGGGACCTCCTACACAACTAGTAAGCAAAAGCACAAAGCTCCTAAGCTCACTAGCAAGCTCAATAACAAGGCAACTAATGCCAAATTAGAGAGCACAACTTACTTAGCTACACAAACTAAGCAATGTGACTAACAAGGTTACACAAACC
>Ga0182004_10002540_pt1 | contig 14251 bp, 5 predicted proteins | sample Sormic07211540_1_FD_120479 | JGI IMG/M metagenome (GOLD analysis project Ga0182004, IMG submission 120479) | Endophyte microbial communities from Sorghum bicolor roots, Mead, Nebraska, USA - 072115-40_1 MetaG | ecosystem: Host-associated > Plants > Roots > Unclassified | place: USA: Nebraska...
CAACACAAAACTATAGAGTGTCAAAAAGAAAAAGATAAAAAATAAATAAATAATTTTAACTTTTGTTTTTGGGGGGGGGGGGGGAGGAAACGTGTTGATGTTGCCTATTTTTCAGAAGAAGAAAAATGACCAAGAACAAAGGTACCAGTAATCTTTCTATTTAAACTTTCTTGTGTTCCATTTAAATTCCAGCAAATGAAAAGAAAAATCCTAAAATATTTTATTGCTGTGCAATTTCCTTTAAGTGATATATCTTATCAAAACTGGAAAAACTAGTCATTTCACTGCACATTGGATTAGTCCTAGCAACACAAGGAATACTATCTGGGAATTACATAACTGTAACACCCAAGTAAAGATCTTGTTTAACAAATAGAATAACTAAGTGATGAATAAAACAAAAAAAACATGGTTCCCAAATCCATGTCTAAGATAAGGCATTTGTGTAATAAAAAAGGTGCATGCAAACTAAGATGATCAGCGAAAAAAATGAATGGAAGAATAGGGTAAGCTGGAATACCTGGTTGACAAATATACGCTGGAAAGGACTCTTATCCTCATTCAACTGCAAAAGATAAGAAAAGATATCAGCAAAATCCATACTGTAACAGTCAACAGAAAGAGGAACATATCGTGTTGGAGTTGGACGATGACATCACAAGAACAAGGTAAAAAAAAACAAAATAGTGTCTCTTCTTCATATATGGTCACTAGTAGCTCAAAACAAATATAGCTTCCCCATGCAACCCCTCTCCCTCCATTTAATCAAACATCAAGTGAAGAAAAAATAACAAGGAAAACAATAGGTTTTGAAACCAACCATCCTTACCAATTTACCTTCAAACAATGTTACAACAAACTGACAGTAACATGTGATGCCTCAGAATAAAATCTAACATAATGATAATGAGTCGGAATATAAAATAAAAGGCATATATAAAACTAAGAGAGTAAACTGAAAATGACATGCCAAGGTTTAAACACCTAATCTCAAAATGACAAAACATCATTACTCATTTCATTGAACCAATTTATCAGTCTGACTTGCTACATTTGCTTAAAAGCAGAAGACTATGCGTAATGGTACAAGTAACAAAGAGTATAACTTAACTCTATAATATTTTGTTCGCACAGACAGTCAAAAGCACACACAGTGGCAATTCTTTTGCATACACTGGCTTAAGGTCAACACAGATGGATACTGTGAATATGATCACGCGAAGCTAAAGCACAGTGATCCAATTTCGCGCTTGTCATGAAAAGCCCTCCTGCTCTCCTACATTGACCCATTCACGTGAGCCATTCCCGTGAACCTGAGTCCTCAATGAGATTGCTGGGCGTGTTCCTCTGATCTAAACCCGACCTCCCACGCCAACCGATCAGCGCGGACGCCCAAGCCAGCTCAGACGTGAAACGCGCGCCAAACCGGGATCGAATGACACCGGAGATCAAAACACTAGCTCTCCAATCCGACCACGGCCTAGAGCTAGATCCAACAGAGCGCAGAGCGTGACGCGCGCGAGCGGGGCCGGGAGAGAGATCACGACTCTCGAGGCTGGATTTAGGTAGATCCGGGGCGAGAAAGCCAGAGGCGGTGAGGTAGCAGGGAGCGGCGGAAGAGAGGGAGGGGCACTCACGTCCTTGAACTGGAGTAGGCCGAGCTCGCCGAGGTAGGTGACGGCGAGGCGCGAGCTCTCGGCGGGCATGATGAGCTGCACGAAGCACATCTTCTCGGACCGCATGTGGTCCATCGGCGGCAGCCGGTCGAACACCCCCATCCCGCCCGCCCGCCCGCCCGCCGGAGCGGAGCGCGGCCTCCCGAAGCTTCCAGAAGGCGTCGCGAGCGCGAGGAGGACGACGACGCGGTGCGGTGGCCGGTGGTCGGGGTGGCGCCTCAGATCTGGCTCTGAGAGGGTAGGCCTAAATTCTATTTTCCACTCTGTTCTGCCGAGTGCGCAACTGCCATGAGCCCATGACCCATCGGTGACGGAGGGAGGAAGCGGCTCGGAAGGGAGGCGCGCAGTCTCTGGCCCGTGGGCCACCACCTCCTGGTGGGAGGGGACCGGTCGAAGGTTTCGGTTGGGCGCTCGGGCCCCCGGGTTTGGTGTTTTTTACGCAAGTAACCCTGTCGGTCCCGCGTTTATCGGAACTGGGCCTGCCTTTGCCTTTGCCTCCTCGTCATGGCCAGACAGACGACCGTCGACGGACGTGAATGGAACGCAAAGAGCCACAAGGAAAGGAAACAATCTGGCGCGCGCGAGGCGTGGGATCAATGCGCTAGCGGCTGGGCTGTGTGGCCTTGTGGGCGGAATATACGGGCCGTATCAGAGGCATCGTTTGGTACAGCCCATTTGCAGATTTTCTTTGTGAATTTCGAACCGAATCGTGTCCTGGCCTTACCCTTTTTGATTTCTGCAATAGATCGGAAACTCGCCTGCATTAGGAACCGGATCTATTTTTCATGAACGGCAGGGGGCTCCTGCCATTTTAGTTCAATTTCGAACCGGGTCTGTTTCTGACAGCGGATTTGTGTTGCCAGTCGTATGTATACGTAGCTGTTAACTTTTGACTTTGAGATTTTTATTACGAGATTTCGAACCGGGTCTGTTTCTAACAGCGGATTTGTGTTGACAGTCGTATGTATACGTAGCGGTTAAGTTTTGACTTTGGCATTCTTATTACGAGATGCCGCGTTGCTCCAGTCCACAATCTCCGCTGCTTCCCATTCCAATATGACTTGTGTTGAAGTCTTGCGTTGATTATTTCCTGCCTCATGCGTCTAGCCTAAGCACGATTCTCACTTTCCCGACTCCGGATGTTTATTTCACTGCTTATATTATTCGGCAGCTCTGCACTATGTACGCCGCCACGCCGGTGCCTCGTCAATTTCTTCTCGTCTGAACTGGAACCGCGCGCACCGTCAATCCAGTCAGAAAGGTTCGGGCTGGACGCACCTGCATCTGGAACCGCCTGTCCGTCTCGGCAGGCTCTCCCGGACGGACGATCGATCACCTCGTGAAAACGACGTGCCGCCGATACACAGTAGGGTATGCATGTACACAATTCTACAAAGACGAGGCCGGCAGCCACACTACACCCACTAGGGTCAGGGTGTGGTCAGTGGAGCTATATGCACGCGGGCTCGAGCCAGGCTACAGGATCGACGTCTGATACTGACCCAGCAGCGAACGATTGAACGAAAGCCCTAAGGGGCTCATGACGCAGACGTACTACGAACTACGAGACGCCGACGGTGGAGCGTGGAGCGCGATCCGTATCCCTTCGCCATTACTTTGGTGGTTAGGAGCAAACCGGGCGTGGGCAGTCGTTGATGTCGCGATCGCGCGCGCGCGGACACGAGCGGAGCCGGCGTATTGAATGCAGTCGCTGCACGCGCGCGCGAGCTAGCCATGGATGATGATGGCGCGGTGGACGGAGACGGAGCTGGACGTAGGTGTCAACCGAGCAGTGGATACGACGGCAAGCAAGTCAAGTACGTACGATGCCTACCCGCCGCCGGCAGCTGCGTCGTCGTCGATGGCATCTACGTATTCTGAGTTCAGCCACCGTACCGCACGCATGCGAGTTGCTTTCAGATCAGATGAACATATATCTTGATGGGTATCGGAGGATCCGTCAGTAAACCTTTGGCTTCAGTACTCATCAGCGACTAAACTTCAGAGCGGTACATGTAACTTCAGGTCAGTACATGCATGTACATCACGGGAAGGAATTCACCCCGTGGAATCACGTGTTGGTCTGTCATAACTCGCTATACGCCCGATCCCGGGCGTACGTACGTACGCTCTGTGAAACGATGGCTCGTCACGAGCGGCCGGATTCACATGCACACAGTACGCCGTCCGATCCCCATCCGCCGATCCGCGCGCACCCAGCCGCGCGCGCCGGCGAGCGGGACACGCCTTGGCGCCTTGCCGCTGCTGCAGACAGCAGACCTGCATCGATCGCTGCTGCTCCGCGCGCGCGCGCGCATCGCTGCTTGCCGTCGTGTAGCCGATGCGCCGCAGTCCCGCGCGCGTGGTCCGCGTCGAGCGCGCTCGAAAGTCGAAAGTGAGATACCATTCATGTCGTGTTACGGTTACGGACGGGGGCTGGTCTCTGCTCTGCTCTGAGCGGTCTCCTTGTCGCCCAGGCGTGTGACCGTATCGTACCGGTGGGGGCACCCCCGGCATGCACGCCGGAATACTAGAGCACAAAACCGTGTGGATCATCTGCTCGTCCTCTCCGGACTGACACTGTAGATCTGAAGTTCTGAACAATTTGAAGTAGCGCCGTACGGACATATGCTTCGCCATGCGGTTAATATAAAACACCTGCTGGTTCTATCTGTAACAGTAACTGTGTTTGCCGCTGCCAGCAGGAGTGTGTGTTGTAGGCAGTGCAAGACAGTGGTGGAACTGATGCACGACACAGTGAAACGTTACTACTCGGATGCACCAACACTCACGAAAGCGCGGGAGTGGGAGTTTGCTATGAGGCCCTTTGGCATGGTTCGTCGTGGCTCTGGCTCTTCTCGACACCAGGATGAAGTTATCGTGCAACCACTCACGTTCTGGAAGCGTGCCACCTGTTGTTTACCTCATATCTGCCTCCTCCCCAACCCATTTCTCCTTTCTCATGCCTCTCCTCAACGGCCCTCTCCCTCACCAACGACCATTGCCCCGACGCGGCCGCGCAAAGGTTTCGCCGGAGCCCCACGGTTGTAGCCGTGATGCCGCCAAATTCTCCTCCCTCATCCCACAGTAGCCCTCTCCCTCACCAACGACCATGGCCCTCTACGCCCTTCCTGACACGGCTGCCTCCACCACCGCCAATGCCCCTAACTACCCAGCTACCTTCCCTATCACCTAGTCGCCTTGCCTCCCCCCGGCTGTCGCCTTCGATGTCCGTTAGAGTTTGCAGGAGTTAGGAATAAGAGGGAGAGAAATTGGAGAAAGAGAGGGCACGATTATGAGGAGATGAACTTACCTCAAATCCTAACTCCGGTCTCTAATGCTAGTGAAACGCTCGCCAGAACCCTAGCCACTGACATAGGCGCGGTCAAGCGCAAGTGCGTCACGCATCGTCCATGAGCCGGCTCACGTCACACACTCACATGCCCCGTCGTGTAAAAGCTTTTGCGCAACCGTATATGGCACCATAGAAGTTTCAAGTAAAAAAAATAAAAGAGCTCGTAAAATCAGTTGTCTTCACGAGTTTTGTGAAGAGCCACTGCTACCGCCACAAGCTATGCGAAAAAAGATCCTTAGCATTTTTTAGGAAAAAAATATTTATGAGATCTGCATATCTTTGCATTTAATAGAAAAAATAGTTTTTTACGGTAGAAAAATTAGTTTTGTTAGAAGATGCGCTTGGTTTTGGCGGCGTACAAGTTTGTGCATAAGATATTCAAATCAGTAAACAGCCCGGAATCCAGCTTTATTTGAATAGCAATCTCCCTTTTTTCAATTGAACTACGCGACCAAATTTACTTGATCTGGTTTCAATTCACAGCTCTCCCTCTTTTCAGATCACCAACAGATCAAGGCCTTGTAATTCTAATATTTTTACAAAATAGATACCGTAGTATTTTCGTTTGTATTTGACAAATATTATCCAATCAAGAAATAACTAAGCTAAAAAAAATTCATCTCATAAATTACAGTAAACTATACAATTAATTATTTATTTTATATATATTTAATGTTTCATGTATGTGCTATAAAATTATGATAGAGAATGTGAAAAATTTTGCTAAATTTTTTAAAACTAAACAAGCCCCAAGCGAGGCCGATACTCCTCTGAATTCTGAACGTCTCTCTGTTTCACGTGACCAGAGCGAGGAGAGCGTCGGAGCCGATCGCCGCTCCACTGACAGCGGAGGCGCTGCGAAAACACGCCCTTTTGGTCTCGATCATGCGGTTGCCACGTGCTTCGTTACAGCGCTATACGCCTTTTTCCGTACTTCATCAAAACAAAGCATCATCGGTCATCGAGTGGACAACACGGGGTGATCATCATTATCCGAGATCAGCGATCGACGTCCGAGCCCCCAACGGCAACATCAGGATCAGGGGGGGCGTTGAAACAACTCCTGGCAAAAATATTTGCCGAAAATCATCAGGTACGGATACGACGATCTCATTTTTCATTTGATTTTCTAGCACGGAGCGGGAGACCGAGCACACCGAAATGATTGTTCCTCATCTCGCATCCGCAGCCGGGGCAGCCTTCTCTCAGAAATCCTGACTAGCCTGCTGTCTGCTTTCCTATACTGCTTACTTAAAGAAGAAGAAGAAGATGGCATCCCACTCCCCCCTGTGCAGGTGCAGCGCAGATGCATTCTCTCCACAGCTCCGTCCCCTTCGGGCAATGGCTCCGCGGACTCGGAGTCGGAGCATGAGATGAAGGCCAAGGTCAAGCAACGGAGACCCGGAGAGGAGACGGAAGGCATCCTCGTCGTCGCCGTGCAGCACAGCAAGTCCTGGATAGGTGAGGTGAGGCTGTTTCTTCTTCCACTTGCCGTGTCCTCACTCAGTGACTCTCCATCACATCATGGGCGGTTGCGCTATGCAAGCATGCATGACCGTGGATCCAATCAATCAGGCACCGACCGAATGCTCGCGTCGCTACCACTACCACCTCCTCTGTTCTGTTGGAACTGGTCCAGGAGTTCATAGCTCTCGTTTCGTTTGCATGCATTTCTCGTTGGAGGAACCATCTCCGCTCCGCTTCCTCACACAACACAAACCTGTCAAAGTCTAGCACCTACTACCCTGCTGCCTGGTCTATTAGTAGCTCACAGTATCTTACAGCTTACTCCTACTGCTACTACTTATCTACCCAGGCACGAACAAGCTGTAAAGCCTTGGATCATCTCCAAGCCTTTGTCTCATCGCCTCCACTCATCCCAAGGCCCCCACCCCACAGCTCATGCGCGTGGCTATCAAGAGTTAGTTATCCGGAGGTACGTAAGATAGCATTGCAAAGCAAGACCAACACGCGTGTCTCTTCTTCTGGCTTCTGCCTGCTGTTGCGCTTCATTCTGCTATCAATCAATCGAAAAAAAAAGAGGTTGCTCTGTATCCGGGCGTGGTTTTCGTTCTGTTAAGGCTCCAACTACTTATGCACCACGCGCATGATTCCAGGCAAGCAGCGCAGCGGGGCGTCTGCTGAGTGTGGGCGGCGCCGCTACTGCTTTTTGTGTGGGCGCGTTGAGTGAGTGCAAAGACTAAGCGAGATCGAGAGCGAACAAAAGGGGGAGCCGTGGAGTGGTGGGTTCTTGCTTGCTTCAGGCCTACCTTTCGGCAGCCTTAAGCTTGGTGGTTGTAGTGGCGCGCGTATAATGCGTTTATCCTCCACCAAAGGACCGACCGGACCATCCTTGTAGTATCCATCCATGTAGCTGCAGTAGGCCTCTACTTAGTAGCGGAGATCATGAGCTGCAGAGAGCCAAGGCATCGCCCGTGGCAAAGCTTAAAGAAACCTCACCTCACCATGTGTCCCCCGGTTTAAGGATGTCAATTGTTTAGAAAACCACACGGCTGTCGCTGTCCCTGTCGACGTCGCTGGCTAAGTGGTTGGAGGACTGACTAGTTAGTGCCAGATTAGCCGGGCAAGCCAGCAGCAGCCGATTCCTCCGTGTTGTCCATTATTTAGTTGCTTTGCGCGCGTGCAGACAGAGCGAGCTAGCCTATAGGCTATCTATAGCGAGCTCCGCCGTCGCCATTGCTAGACACCTTAGCTTAGCTCGCTCGCCGGCCTCTCGCATCAGTCTCTTTCCTGCCTGCCGCCCCGCGCTCGTCCATGACAAAAGCGAGCGGGAGCTAGCTGACAGCCGCTTTCGTCTTTTGTCCTGTCGCAGGCAAGCATTCCTCTTGGTCTTGGAGGCGTGGTGGTAGCCGGTAGCTTGTGCTCTGTGCCACCGAGCTCCCGCGGCCTCCGGAAATAAAGATTCGTCATGCAGGCGGCGGCCAAGACAAGGTTTGTTCATGTTCAGTTTCATCCCCTTCCATGCTAAATTCCATGTGCGGTCTGATGATTGCTGCATAGTATGCATTTTTTTTTCTTGTTTATTTATTTCTCTCTGCGTCAATCTTGCCGATGTTCATTAGATTCTCCTCTCCAAGTCAATGTCCGTGCTTCTCTCTCTCCTCTGCTCTTCGCTCTTCAGTTTGGCCATTAGCCCATGTTCCACTCTATTGGAGGTTGGAGCACGCACGAGTTAATCGCCTACTCTATGACTGTACACGCCTCACGAAAGTGCAGGGAGAACTGTTCATCCATTCATGTTCGGACCTCGGCTCAGTGGTGGCGGCAAAGCAACAGAGGCTCCCACAGCTGCAGTCACAGGCTCACTCACAGCTGCAGCGCCGATTTTACACGCGGCTAAGCTAGCAAGGTTTGAGATGGAGTTATGCGACTGGGCGGCTCTAAACTAATGCTTTCCTCCTCATCACCATATGTGTCTGTCCCCTCCTTTCCCATTTATTTTTTACCTTTTCATGGAGCCGAGCGAGGAGGAAGCGGCCAAGTTTTCAAATCACGGCCGCATGTGACCGTGACTGTTCGCAGATAGCTCCATGCGCAAGGGGTGTCCCGTTCTTGAGCTCGGAGCCAAGGAGGACAGGCAGGTCCACTTGTTGCCTAACCAGCATCTGTAAAGCAAAGCCCCCTCTCCACCCCATCACACACTCTGCCCGCTCGGCCTTTTGATCCCCCCGCCCGTGCTCACCTACGCGGCGGCGGAGGAGATTATGTTAAGCTAATGCCGCGGCCCCTTTCGTCGACTCCTGTCCCGGGTCTCGGCGTTGGCGTTGCTCCTCCCCTCCACTTCCTGTCGGCCTCTTGCGCTTTCCGGCCTCGGATTCTTTGTCGCGTGCCCCCATTGCATCTCGCTGCTGCTTCTTCTTCTTCTTCTTCGCTTTGCATCTGAGTTGAGCTGGAGCATCGATCCGCCTCGTCCTTCCGGACGCGGCTTCGGCTCGAATCCACCGCCCTTTAGTTTGGTTTCCAATCAGAGGCAGAGCTTCCAACCGGTTGTACTCGATTTGGATTTTGGAGCTGGAGTCTCCCCACAAAGCAAAAGCTTTCCTTTTTCTTCCTTCCCCTTTGCATTTGACATGAAGAGAGACGCTACAGTTTGCCTTCTGTTCTGAGCATGTTGTCCTTGAACAAAATGCATTTTCTCAAGTTGTATTCCAGCAGCAACAGCTCCAGGTAATGTGCTGCTCGGGGGGTGTGAGCTCGCCGCCTTGCCTTGCCTGTTCTTTGTAGTTTTTGAGGTCCTCGAATTCTTACCTGATGTTGTGGTTGGTTTTCTTTTGGCATGCGTGAAGGAATGGCTCCTTGGAACACCCCACCCGGACGTCCTCCCAGGGCAGCAACAAGGCCGGGCGGACGGCGAGGATGGCCGAGTCGCCCACCGGCCTCAGCCCCAAGGTCGACCGCCGCACGGCGGTGAGCGCCGAGAGAGAGGTAAATGGCGAAAACCCCCCTGTGTCTCTCTGCAGTTGCTCCATTTCAGAATGCTGTTAGATACAGTAATTTCGCCTGGCAGAAGATAAAGCAAGCTTCAGTGTTTCTGTGTGGTAGTGGTAGTACGTCGGTGCTATCATATCAGGGGCACCGTCCAATTAAGTTCGTGACAAGTCTTTGAAAGACTGTTAACTGCTCTTAAATGCGTCGAATTTCTATACCATTTCTCATGGTTCTTGTGATTAGACGGTACCGCTTATATCTGTAGTTTAGCTCTGATACTCTCACTCAATTAGGAGTGGTTGGGTCTCGGCGTCTCGCTTCTGTCTCTCATGATGGAGCAAACTGACAATTAGACTGAAACAGACAAGTATTAGGTACTAGCTAAGTGCCCAAATCAAATGGTCCAGAGATATTGAATGGCTAGCAAATCCGTGACATAATTGAAGCTGGTCCTCGTGTTGCTACCAAACTGGTGGATTAAGATAGCGGTACCAGTTCTGCTACCATCAGTGTCGCTGCAACCAACGGCAAAACAGGCGTATCTGATAGAACTGACTCAAGCCCTTGTTTGGGACCGGGACCAGGAACCGTAATTGACACCCGTGTTTTATTCTCAATCTGTACTGATTATGATCTTGAGAAGCACCCTGACAATAGGAAGGCTAATTTGGTAGTTGCACTTTTTAAACACTCCGATAGTTAGGCTATCAATCATTTTCTCGTACAGAAAACTAATCAAAATTATCAACTAGCATTTGGTTGCAAGATTATCACCGACATTTGAACAGCTACATGTTCTTTTTTCTGGATATACTGGAGATGAGTTAGACAGTTAACACAACAACAGCATTTCTCATGTCCACTGCATTGGTTAAGCTCGCCAGCGTCTCCCTTAAAAAAAAGAGACTTGCTCAATTCAGGTGTCTTGAATTTTAGCTGCTTTGATCCTTTCAAGCCACTGTTATTGCATATATTTATACTGAATTTATAGGTTTAGTTCGTTGCAATTTATGTAGGCGTAATTTGCAATTAAAGGTTTTGAGAATAGAAAACTGGTTAGATAAAACCACAAACTCGACGAAATGTAATCCGTGCTGGCACAAAGACAATCAACAATTTACAAATGTTTCTATAGTTAGATAAATCACAAAATTAACAATTTACTGTCCTAGTTGGTTTCTACAACAGTGTTGTTTGAAATCATATTAAAGTTCCTGCAATACGGGAGAAGTGAAAAAAATAAAAACTGTCACTGTGGAAATCAAACCACCAGCGGTTTTTCAAACGGGGCTTCAGGAGTAGTACAGTACTAACACTACCATCAGTGATCTTGTCGGCATTAATTTGTCCTTGTGTGCAATGAAATCACCAGAAAAGGAGGCCACCGACGACGAAGCTGTCGGAGCTGGAGTCCCAGCTGTCGCAGCTGCAAGACGAGCTCAAGAGGGCCAAGGAGCAGCTCCATTCCTCCGAGCTCTCCAGGAAGCGGGCCCTGCAGGAGGCCGACGACGCCAAGGCGCAGGCCGCCGCGGCGTCCGCGCAGGCGCGCGACTCCGAGGCGCAGCTCGCCGAGCTCTCGTCGGCCGAGGAGGCCCGCCTCCTGGAGCTGCGTCGCCTGTCTCAGGAGCGCGACCGCTCGTGGCAGTCGGAGCTGGAGGCCATGCAGAAGCAGCACGCCGCGGACTCGACCGCGCTGGCCGCGGCGATGGGCGAGGTGCACCGCCTCCGCGTCCAGCTCGCCGCCGCGGCGCGCGCCGACCGCCGGCAGGACGTGGTGGAGGCGCTGGCCACCATCGACGAGCTCAGGGTGAAGCTCAAGGCGAGCGAGGAGGCCGAGGCGCAGGCGCGCGCCATGCACGAGGAGTGCAAGCAGCAGCTGGAGGCGAGCCGGGCCACCATCGACTCGCTGCTCACCGACGGGTCCAAGCTGATGGACTCGTTCAGCCTCGTGGTGAAGGAGCTCGAGGAGTCGCGTGCCAAGGTCAAGACTCTCGAGGACGAGATCGCGGAGACGTCGTCGAAGGCCGCAAGCGACCGTTGCAACTGCTCGGGCTCGGAGTCGGAGGCCGCTGAGCTGAGGGCGGAGCTGGAGGCCGCGGAGGCTAGGTACCAGGAAGAGAAGATCCTTAGCACCGTCGAGACGCAGTGCGCGTACGAGCTCATGGACCAGATAAAGACGGAGTCCGACCTGCGGCACGGCAAGCTCGCGGCGGCGCTCGAGGGCGCAAAGTCCGAGGTCATCTTCCTCAAGGCGAGTCTGTTCGACAAGGAATCCGAGCTACGGAGCGCGCTGGACGCGAACAAGAAGCTACAAGAGGAGACGAGAAGAGACAGCTCGGCCGACGCGCTGAAGAAGCAGCTGCAGGGCGCGCTGCACGAGAATGGGCAGCTGAAGCAGGAGCTGCGTCAGTACGAGTCCGAGAAGGGCTCCGCAACCGCGAGGACGGCGGAGGCCGAGGCGGCCGAGGCGGCGAAGAAGGGCGAGATGGAAACCGAGCTGCGTCGCCTCCGGGTGCAGGCCGAGCAGTGGCGGAAGGCCGCGGAGACAGCCATGGCGCTGCTGACGGTTGGCAAGGGCGGGAACGGCAAGGTCGTGGAGCGGAGCGAGTCGTGGGAGGGCGGCAAGTACGCGGGCCTCTGCGAGGAATTGGACGACGACGCGGCCGCCAGGAAGAACGGCAACGTGCTCAGGAGGATCAGCGGCATGTGGAAGAAATGAGGGTGATCGGACAGCGGAGCGGTGGCCGGCGGCCGCGGCCGCGGCGAGGGTTGTACTACTCTGTAGGGAGCCCTGGGTCTCTCTGGTGTAATTGTTTTGCCGGTTCTTGTGGTGTAAAAATGAAACATAGTAGAGTGATGTACTGGTTGGGGGTAAACGTGCTCATAGCTGTATTATACAACGTGGTATATGGAGGACGAACAATTCGTCCGGGTGTGACAGGGTTGTGGTAGGTCTCCTATGGTTGCATCCGACAGTGTCTAGTCATGAAGAATTCGAATTTGATACTTCTTGTTTTCTTTTTTTTAAAAAAAAGGGAAGTTCGGTTGATTCCTAACCACATTGGTCCACTGTTTTTCATTTTCGGAATGACAGGGGATCTATCTTGATTAATATGGCGCTCGTTTCGGATCTTTGATCTTTCATTTCAGTTGGTAGCGTGCAAGCAAATGAGTATTTCAGCCCAGTTTATGTGGCATCTCAGCCCATTCCACGGTCCAATTGGCAACTTTTTACGGTCCAGTTGGTATGCACAAAACGGTCCAACGTTTACCAGAAGCATATGACGATTACCAATTTGATTTATTTCCAACGCAGCGGTGCCGCCACGAACTACGTGACGATTACATACACCATACTAAAAATGCAGCTCGGTGTTCCGCTTTGGCTCAATAAAAAACAAACAAGCCATTATTGTTCTTCATCATTTCATTTCATGATTCATCACCCATCAGTATGCTCCTAACCTCCTGTACATCAGAGCAATCGAAGCCTCATGTCGGGGCCTAGTTGGAGCAATTGACACAGACGAGTCTATCAGTGCAACTAGGCTGCTAACCCACCTCAGTAGCCTTGCACTGCAGTAACAGTGATTAAGTATAGAGTTCAACATAAAGCTTAACTTGCTGGGAAGGCAGGCAATTCACTTTATATTTAGCACCCCTCTTCACGTGGATGCTACTTCAGGCCTCAGGGTGGAATAGTAACTCAAAACCTCTGGCTCTATACTATGTTAAATTACATGCATCGACCAGTTTGATCCAAAAAAAGAAAACTGATGAGAAGGCAGACAATTCATGTGACTCCATGATCATAAACATGAGTAACAAAACATAATACCAAGAAAATGAATTAATTACAGTAGAGCTCAGGATGCGATATCGTGCACTCAAACCTTTGTTACACATAGTACTGAAAATAAAGAATAACAGCAAGACTCTTACATATTGGACTACATCATACACATCATTACAGCACTAAGTTTGTGAGAACCTTATTCAGATTCCAGAACCAGCAGATTTCACTGCTTCTGTGTTCTGCACTGAAGGCTCATGAGGAGGGCATGCCAATTCCCATGCCGTAATCTGCGCATTGGAAAATCCGTGCCTTCAGGTGGCTGAAAGTGGTTCATTAGAAAGCAGTTAGAAACAAAAGGGTTCAGTAGCATGACCACATAAAGAAAGGTTTAGGAGTTCCTAATATGATTAGTAAAAAAACATGGGCAAGTGACTGCAGACTGAAAAGCAACAAAATGACCCACAATTCTGTTTCAAAAAAGACAAGACCCACAATGAGGTGAGAAGTGGGTTTGTAATTGTAACTATCAACCAGCTACTTCTTTATTGGGCCGTTATACTAGTTTCCTTGGGAGACCTTTTTTCTTCTTCTTTTTCAGTGTTATAACCCCTCTGATATCCTAGTGACTTGTGGTTATTTGTAAGGGCCATTAAGGAACCATTTCCTTGATCTCTCTTTATTATATGATACACAGCTCTCACGCGTTTCAAAAAAGAATAATTAAGCTGCACTTAGTTAGCATTTCACAAAAAATGAAACCTTGACATTTGTATAGCAAACTAGATTATGATTTACATTTTTAACTATCCATCCGAAACATAGCTCCAAGATGCTTATGGATAAGAACATTTAGTAAGGGCACTCACAATGCAGACTCTATCATAGAGTCTAAAGTTATTTATTACCTCGAACAATGTGGACTTAGAGTCTAAATAAGACTTGGAGTCTTATTTTTTCTACCTCTTTCTTCAATAA
>Ga0182004_10002541_pt1 | contig 14250 bp, 16 predicted proteins | sample Sormic07211540_1_FD_120479 | JGI IMG/M metagenome (GOLD analysis project Ga0182004, IMG submission 120479) | Endophyte microbial communities from Sorghum bicolor roots, Mead, Nebraska, USA - 072115-40_1 MetaG | ecosystem: Host-associated > Plants > Roots > Unclassified | place: USA: Nebraska...
AATAGACAAACACCAAAACTCGTGGAATTCTGTCAGATAAAACCCTAAGTTTAGATGTTGATTTCATTTGGATCCTTTTCTTTATTTATTTGATAATTAAATTTGATACTTAAGGACCGTCAAAAGGTAGATAAGTATCATTTTTATATCAACAAGATAATGTAACAAGGGCATAATACAATCACCAACAATATAATAAGGTTTTATCTAACAGAATTCTATAGGTTTTGGTGAATATCTATTTCTACAGGGGGGTGATCAGGAAATGACTAACAGAGGCCCACATGTCATGATTACATAGAGAGAAACGATATATCAATGCCACGTATGAAGAAGAAGAGTCTAGAAGAGTCGGGAAGACCGCTGGCCAAGGGGGTGCCCACCTGGCATAGGGCCAGGGCACCCGCCCCGCCCCTCAGCCAATTAGGGCTGAGGGCATAGATCATGGACTAAACCGCCTCTAAGGATTAATAATCTTCGTCCAATTAATTCGGTTTGATCTAATAGCTATGAATCATTCCATTGGGCTATATAAGGAGGGCCAGACCCTAGGGTTTTAGATCATTTTCATTCATTCATTCAGAAGAGGAGTCATTTCATATAATCAAGCCACCATCTCTCTAGAGCTCCATAGTTTAGAAGCATAGCTACATATATAGGATAGAACGAGTAGGAGGCAAGCCTTTTCTTGGTTTCCGAATCCGTCAGAGAGATACTTGGTAATTCTTGTAATCTTTCTCCTACTTTATTCTAGTTCATCATTGTATACATTATTTATCTCATTATATGAATATGACTTTGCTCTATTCTATTATATGGATATGACTTTGCTCTATTTGCCTATTAGTCTATTATGATTATATGCTTGACATAGCTAAATTAGATTTATATTGAAATATATGTCCTAGCGCTCGCTCATTGATATCCTGGGTGGATGGTTGACACTGGGTAGGCGTGGTGTCTACACCGGTTTGCCTAGTTTGCACCCTATATTCTAGGCCATGTGATAGATCGCGGGTACAACTAACCTATTCAGTCCTCTGTAGTCCACCCCCGAATGTAGTTCTTCTTGTAGACCCTGATTTCAAGGAAATGATTGCTCTGTTCCTGATTTTCTGTAGTAATGTCCCTATGTGTACATATAACCTTGTCTTGCTATAATTGTCAAGTATAAATGCACTAATCATGATATGCTTTGACTATATAGTTAAAATTACATAGGAATTATCCTCGTAGATCTTCCTAATTCATGCTAGTGCTACCGACTGGAGTACTCTAGAGATACATTTATCATTTTATGTATGGTTTATCATTACTTATTATATATATATATATATCATATGACTCACCCCTCCATGAGATAGATAGATAGATAAAGACATGGTTTATCTCTTGATGAGGATACATGCAAGTGATATCTAATTCCTTGGCTATCCTTCCCATGAGTAAAATTATAAATAACGATACCCGATTTACTTCTGGTGAAATTCTACAATGTCTGTTACACCGTGCGCTTGCAGATACTTTATTCTATATTCATTTCAAGAAAGCATTGCATATTCATTACCACTAGTGCAGTTCTAGTGTCATGCTGGGGATGATGACAACCTAGCCACTGAGGATTGGGTCTTACTCTATTCTTAGTAGTGACGCTACGATTTGCCAACAAGGCCCAAATGGCTCCTTATAAAACTTGCTAATATACTCTTTAAGATTTTCATATCCTTCAATCAATCTTTCCCTCCTGGTCAACCGAGAAAATGTGCTTTCTTCTATGCTTGTCTTTAGCAATGAGCTGGAAATACATGTCATAGGAGTACGTCCTTTACCTTAGCCCTTTGGAAATATTTAATTTCCTCTTCTTGTAGCTGAGTTTTTTTTTTGCGAGACCCAGTAGAGACGCAGACGCTCATATAGACGAGTGCATACTCACCCCCTATGAACGTATGTACGCACACCCTAACCCTATGAGCACCTTCAAAAAACCTAGTTAGAATGATAAAATCTCGAGATTAACGAAATCACCACAGGCATCTCGCTGTCGATGGAAACGTCACCTACACTGAAAGCATACGCCATTAAATCCTAGAATAAATCTAGAAAAATACGAGCATCCGTGTCAAGTCGAGGACTTAAACCTGGGTGGACAGGTTCCACCTTAAGGAACCCAATCAGACAAATCACGGAACTCAGCCTCCAAATCAAGGTCACTAAGAGCAACTCCAGCCGAAGCACCCAAATCAAGACCTCTATTTTTGATTTGGGTGCTCATCTCTATTTTTCTGGGTCCAAGAAATTGATTCTACTCCAACCATATTGGTCAAATAAAGCCCCTAAACTCATACTAGCACACGCCATTGACTAGCGAAGCAGCATGGAGATGCAGACGCAGGATACCAGGCACGCATGCCTGCAGGGGCGTTCCTGTGACCCCGCGAAGCCGATGGCTAGGAGCGACACATCTGACTATCTGAGATCCGCGCGCGCCTCAGTTGTCGTGTTCAAGCGAAGCGATGGACCAAAATAGCTCTGGTGGTCGCCATGGACACAAATTAGCTATCGGCTAGCGCATGAATGAATGAATCAAGAAAGAAAAGCAACAACAAGAAGAAGAAACAGTACGTGTACGTGGCGTGGTGAAGCAGAAGCACCCGCCGGCAAATAAAAGCAGCTGCGTAGCGAGAGAGAGAGAGAGAGAGGCGAGGCGGCCATGCAGGCGGTGCAGACGCGGCCGGAGCAGCTCGCTGCGGAGGCGGTGGTGGTGGAGGCGATCCCGCACGGGAGCGTGAGGTCGTGGAGCCCCGAGGCGGAGATCGGCATGCGCGTGGAGGACATCTGGGATTGGCATGCGCGGTCGTGGTGGCCACTACGCACCGACGGAGCTCGCTGGCATCGCGCGTCGTCCAGGCTGCCCGTCTGCTCGCTGGCGCACCGCGCTGGGCCGCCAGCTCGCCTGCGCGCCGCCGCCCCACGCTGGGCCGCCACCTCGCCTATGCGCCGCCACCTCGCCTGCGCGCCGCCACCCCGCGCTGGTCCGCCAGCTCGCCTGCGCGTGCGTCGACGGAAAAGGAGGGGAAGTGGTGTGGGGCCCATGGATAAGAGGGGGATAGGGGGCTGCTAGATCCGTAGACCTGAAACTATAATTTGAGACGACATTAAAAATAGGAGCCAAAATAGGAGGTGAGTTGGAATTGATTTTTTTGACCAAGTCTCTAAATTTGGAATAGGAGCCTGTTTAGGAGGTGGGTTGGAGTTGCTCTAATAGTGGGCTGTAAACTTGTGCTTTGTATTGACAAATTTTACTTGCTTCACAACCTCTTAAATGTGTGAGCAAAGTAATGAATTTATTAGTCCATCTTGAAACAGGGGTTGTTTGTTTCAACTTGTTACGACAAGGTCATAATAATTATCCCGAGTCAACCAAGACAGTTCCAATTTGAACTGTTTTCATTCCCGGTAAAAGTTGGTGCCTCTGTATCTAACAACAATGGAGTATGATCCGATACACTCCTATCAAGGACTTGCACGGTCACCAAAGGGTCTTTAGTTCCCATTCCATAGTCATGAAAATTTTATCCAACTTCTCATAGAGGTTGGAACAGGTAGCGAATTTGCTTAGGTAAATTGTTGACCAGTCAAATCAATTTCCCTAAGATCAAACCTATCAAACAGCATTGAATATGAAGGGCCACCTGTCATTATACATGTTATTGTTCTTTTCACTACTGTCGTGCAAAATGTTAAAATCACCACCAATTAGGGTAGGAAGTGGATTTTCTTGACAGGCTCTCTGAAATTCAGCTAAAAGATAGACTTGAAGTCTGTCTTGAGATGGACCATAAACAACCATGAGAATCCACATGAACTCATCAGCTTTGCTGCAGAGATGGAATTTTATATAAAATTCCCCTTCCGCAACAAAAGAAAGATCTAAAATTGCAACATTAATTCCTAGTAAATGGAGCAAGGCAACGCCAAATTAACTAAATCAGTGCCTCCACATAGGTGGACCTGATTAGTCTTTGATAAAACTTTCTTCCCGGTCTACATAATAGCTAGAAAATCTAAATGATTATTTGCATCTGAGACATAACGAAATTTAGTCAAGTCTGATAGTCCTCTTCTATTCCAATACATGCCTTTCATAGTGAAACTCTCTTTTATAATTTAGATTTAAAGCTCCCACCATCCGTAGATGTGCGTTCCTTTTTCTTATCCACCTCATCCAAGTCAACCTCGGAAGTATCCCTCACCAGGTGGGCACTATCTGTTGTAGTAGTGTCCGGCGGCTTTACCTTCACGCCCTGTATCAGCTGTGGATATATACAACAGAAATGTTTTCAGCCTTTCAGGGGGTTATGAGTTGCTGCTGAAATAAAACCAAGTGCACAACAAGATTAAAGGATGCCCCTGCACTTGATTGCCATTTAATTACATACACAAAACGGTGGCATGCTAAACAATTGTGTTGAATCATGCACCATGCAGGTTTCAAGGGTATCAAGACGCTAGACCAATATGTAGCAAGGAAAATAGATAGGAAGAACATTACATATTTGCCCGACTTGACATCAGAGTAGATCACTATGAAATCTCCCTGCTGAAGCTCATTGGAACGAACAAATTCCCCTGCAAGTTGAGAAAAAACAGAAAAATGTTTACATCAGACTGCAAAGAAACAATGTCTATGTCGGATGGAAATCATATATGTACTCCATTCTAAATTATACGACATTTTTTTAGATACAAGTTTTGACTATACATTGACTTAGATGTACACTATGTCTATATACATAGTTAAAGCAAAATGTATCTAAAAAGGCTACACACATATAATTTAGAACAGAGAGAGTATAACGTCAGATCCTCTCACCAGTGTTCCCCAACACATACATTCTGCTCTTGTTGTCGGACCAAAACCTGCATGCATGCAAGGAGCATATGAGGCACTGACACTGCACTGGCAACGGTCGATGTCATACCATATAAACAGTAAATTTAATATACAGCAAGGCAATCCAGTTCCAGAACAAATATCATCAGATCGCATACAGAAAATGGTAGCTATATTTTGCACAGAACTCTAGTACTGGAACAAATTGTTATTAACAAGCTGGAGGACATCTTTATGTGGCTGAAATAGTGCTGCATGACGCAGCCTAATCATATTTTGGATCGAAGAAGCCATTTTTCAGAACAAATATCAACTAATCGTACATAGGATACTAAGATTATAAAGAATCTGTTATATACTAAATAGAACAGAATCAAAATGAGCCTCCACGTCCATGGAGACGGCCTAAAAATTATGAGATTATTCAAAAAAAGAAAAAAAATATGCATCCTTAGATTTTATTATGTTCTAACAACCAAAAATAGAGATTAAAAAAGAATATAATATACATCGTTGGACTTTACAATAAACTAACGGCCAAGAATAAATAGAGTTTCCATATCAAATACAAGACCTAGAATTTGAGAGATTAATTTGAAAAAATGAGAAAAGAACAATAGAATCAAAAGGTGCCTCACGTTCACTGATGGCATGAGTGGGCCTAGAAATTATGATATAATCGGAGAAAGGATAAGACTATATACACGTACCGTTGGATTTTAAGATGATCTAACAACCAAAAATAAATAGAGTACCAGAAAACTACAACTCACACCTTCATATCTTACAGTTGCATTGCATGTAGGCTTGACTAAAGGTTGGGCCAGAATTGATCTAAACTCGAACTAAAAAAATAGCATGTCAAAAACATAAAATCTATAATAATAAAAAGGTTAAGTCTCTTAAAAGTAAGGAATAATAAAATAACAATTACTCATAAATAAACACATAAATAGCATAAGGGAGACATACAGTCATGGACAATTACGGCAAACCATCAAAATTTTAAGAAAACAATAAACTAAGTAATATGAATTTTAATTTATAAGAGATGCAAAGGACTGAACATTTGAGATAGCCTTAAACATTAGTTGAAGCTCATTTAAAAAATGGAGGCTAAATTTGAATTCACAAGGACGAGGAGATAGAGATGACAATACACAAAACAATATATATACAGAAGCAGTTATCTTGAATGTAGAAAAAATCCAAATATACAATGAGAAAAACTAGCTACGCACGCTATTTGCGTGGGCCAGCTTGCTAGTATTTTAGTACTGAAGCCAATAAACCAAGAACACCCCCTTTTCAATAAAAAAAGGAAAGGAGAGAAGAAACAACGGTTCAAAGAAAACAAACAATTGGGTTTAACAATGCTGCCTCAATGACACTAACCTGTACTGCATGTTCCATACGCGCGATGTTCCGATGTCCTCCATGGGGATGGAGATTCCATACTTCGTCTTGAGCTCCGGCAGGTGAACCTCTGCTTCCATCTGAATCGTGCAAAGAAGGCAAGACGATTTTTAGGATAGACACCAAATCATATTCAATCCAACTGCCCAAATTGTCTTGGGCTTTCAATTCGCTAGCTCCATTTGAAGAACTGATTCAAGCTTAGATGCATATATCTATGATCTATCCATGATTGGTTTTAGTTCAAGAACAAAAGTGACCAAGTGGCATGCACAAACGGGGTAAGATATGATGCAGATTATGAAGGGCGTCGTCTCGTCTGTCTCACTTTGGGGAGCACGATGCGTCCGAGTTCCCCGACGTCGCTCTGCTTCAGCTCCTTCTGCAGCAGGAACCGCAGCTTCTCCTCCGCCTTTGCCCCCTGCAGTATAATCCCACATAATTACATCAGATCCGTGCTTGAGCACCATAAACAGAAGACAGATTGGTATAGATATTATGCAATCTGCATGCATGCACCTGACGCTTATAAGCTGCCAAGCGCTGGACACTGTCATCCTTCTGCTTCTCCTTGGTCGCCGAGGCCTCCACACCTGCCATGATCAGGTGGCTGGCGGCACCGGCGTACTGACCGCCGAATCCGGGGGAGAACAGCTGTCTGCTCACAACCACACTGCTCTTGCTGGAGCTCTGGTGGAAAAGGTGGTGTTGGCCTGCCGCTCTTGCAGGCGGCGTGGACGGCTGCTGGATGAGGGGCGTCAAGGATGTGCCGCCGCCTGCGGCGATGTGCTGTCCACCCGCGGGGAACTCATATCCTGGTACTGGGTTGGCGCCCGGCGGGCTGCTGGAGACCTGGCCGTGCAGGCCCGCCGCCTCCTCCATCACGTCACGAGGGCGCTGATGGTTGTTCTGCACCCAAGTGAAGATGAGCTTGAGCAACTGCAGATTGCCCTGGCGACCGCCGCCGAGCCGGGCTGTGGCGGCCTGGATGGTGGAGCGGCGGAAACGGATGTTGCAGAGATCCTCGGCCGAGATGCTCTCACGGATGCTCGTGACCCACCAGTCTATTAAGAACTGCGGCGGCTCCTCCTCCCCTGCTGCTGACACATGCGTGTAGGCCACCTCTGACCCCGTGACTCCCGGCACGTATTTCTCTTCACGACTGCCGTCGGCGTCGCTCGCCAGATGCGGTGGCGCGGACATGACGTCCATACCAGCGGAAGCAGGCTTGGAAGGCACGCCGGTGGAGGCGTCCATGCAGAGAGACACGACGAGTTGACGACAAAGGAAGGAAAGAGACGGTGTATGTGTCTTCCCTCTGTCGCCGCCTCTCGGTGTAGGTGTGCGGGTGTGGTTATTGAGGAGACGAACTGGACAAGCAAGAGGTGGAGGGGGAACCGGGGACGAAGAGGGACTAGGTATACGAGGCCAAACGGCAGCACGGGCACGGCTAGACACGGCACTGCGCAGCACGGTAGCTTGCCTGCCTGATAGTGCCACCAAGTCACCGTCTTGACCTAGGCACAGTACTATGGCCTTTTACCTATGCCATGACACCTGCTGAGATCTTCAAATTCATAGTGACTACATCACAGATTGAAAAAAGAAACTTAAGAATCATAGATCGAGAAGAGAAATAGATCGATGAATCAAAGAAAAACATATCAAAAATACAGATCAACAAATGTTTGTCTCATATAAAACCACACATCACAGGTTAGGCTAGCCCACCACCGTAGGAAGGCTGCCACCGCACTACCGGGGATGGGGCCGCCGCCACAAGCTTCGAGAGTGGCGAGGCCACGCACGCGCCTATGCGAAGTGAAGGGATCGGAGAGAGGAAGAGTGGGAGTCGGAGAGAGCGATAGTGCGCCTATGTGGGAAAAGGGAGTGGGGAGAGGGAGAGCGCAGCGGCGCCTGCGTAGGAGAGGTGGAGAGGTAGGGTTTCAGGCACATCTTTCCTTATATGTGACAGTCTCGGCTGATCCAACGGTGCTGGTGTCTCCTATGGCTATCCAATGGCGCAAAATAATAGGGTCGCTGTCGTGCCGGCCCATTAACCATGTCATGCCCCATGTCGGCATTGCGGGCCGAACCAACGGCCTAGGCACAGCCTTACATCATGCTTGTGCTTTTTTTTTGTGCCAAGCCCATGCCGATCGTGTCCGGCCCATTTGGCCATATATAGGAGGGAACCGAAGAGACTAGGACTAGGGACTATCGGACTAGGGAGCACTCCACCGCCCATGCCAGCCTCTCCTCGGCCATCCTGCTTCTCACCCATAGCATACACCCTATACCTCTGTCAGAGACATGGGGCCAGAAAGGTACAGGCCCACTTGTCATTAAGGTATCATAAACCACAACGAGTGAGGGTTTGTTGTGTATGCTCTTGTTCTATAGCAGTGGGCCGAGCGATGTCGGGCCATGAGTCACTATCTTTGATTTCAGCTCTTGCCAAAGATTTGATAGGGTTTGCTAAGCAAGGTCAAGGTCAGCCTTGCCAGCAGTAGGGAGCTTTTTTCTCATTCTAGTTGGTGAGATAAATTAGATCGGTCATCACCCATGCTCTCTATTTCACATCATAATAACTTGCTAACTAACAAATTTGTTGATGTGTCATATCATGAAATGAGAATGAAATTCTTTTGTAAGTCACATTGAGACTGGCCTCGTAGAAGTATGAAATCCAAATTAGCAAGCAAACCATCTAAACAAATGTCAATTTTCTTAGGGTACTCATAGTATAGAAACTATCATAGTTTCTATGTGCACTAACTGTGCTACATAAGTATTTTGCTAATATAGCAAGGAATAGAGAGAAGAGAGGAGAGAAGAGCAAAAACATACAAATTGTTTCCTTTTGTTTCTAAATAGGAAACAATATCTTCACATCGATCAAAGCACAAGAAACCCTGGTCGAAAAAGAGGGAAGCACCCACTTTGGTCAAACTTGATTGGGTCCTTTGTACTACAATACATATTGGGAACCACTCTTTCCAAAGTGTATCTTGCGGAGCCAAGCTTTTGATATCTCTGATCATTGCCCCTTGGTGCTCGGTCTCAAAGATGGTATTCATATCAAGCATGGCTTCCATTTTGAGAGTTACTGGACAAAGCTACCGGGCTTTTATGACATAGTGGAAGCTTCCTAGAATGAATCAATCCCTTTTTATCTGTGCTTCGCCTTACTCGCGCCCTCCAATCCTAGAGCCAACGGCAGGTAGGCCATATCAAGAAAGAGCATGTCATTGCTCGAGAGATACTCCCTCATCTTGAGATTGCATAGGACCATTGGAAGTTAAATAGATAGGAGAACTGGTTGAGATATACTCTAAGAAACATTATCTCATGTTGGCCTTCCTTGAGAGGACGATCACTCGCCTTCGGTCATGCATATGGTTCTTGAACGATGGAGATGCCAACATGGCTCTCTTCCATGGGCAAGCAGGATTCTACAAAAGGAAAAATTTTATTCTGAAGCTCATGTGTGAGGATCAGGTCGTCACCAGCCAAGGGGACAAGCATAATGTCATATTTGACTACTTTGATGGCCTTTTAGGTTTTGCCTTGTGCTGTGCCTATACTCTTGACCTCAAATTATTCCATAGGGAGGGAGTCGATCTATTGGCATTGGATGTAGTGATGTTAGAAGAGGAAGTGTGGGATACAATAAAATCTTTCCTGGCGGATAGAGCTCCTGGTCTGGATAGACATACAGGTTGGTTCTTTAAATCACATTGGCAGTTGATAAAGGCATATTTCATGGCATCCATCATGATGTTGCAGCAAGGAGATGCAAGGAAATTACGGCTACTAGTTCAACACATATCTCACTCTTATTCCAAAGAAGGCCGAGGCTCTACATCTCAAGGACTTCAGTTCGATAAGCCTCATTCATAATTTTGCAAAGCTAGTGATAAAATCATGGAAACGATTTGGCTCCTCTGCTAAATGATTTGGTAGCTACTAACCAAAGTGCTTTTCTTTGGGAATGATGTATTCATGAAAACTACATACTGGTGCAGCAAACGATCAAACTCCTCCATCATCGACAAGTCCCGAGCCTCTTTCTGAAGCTTGATATTTCTAAAGCTTTTGACTTAGTATATTTGTCCTTTTTATTGCAGGTCCTCACTATTGTATGTTCATCTACAATATCTATCATATGAATCAATATAATAGGAATCATGCACTAAAAAATGGACACTCAATAAGTGCCACTTTGCGCATGAGCTCGCTAACCATCAGACTGTCCAATGTGGAGCGGCAAAGGCGCAACTAAACTCTAAACCCTAAACCCTAAATCCTAAACCCGCATTATGGGACAACGATTGCCAAGATAGTGGCGGTGTGGTAGGAGGTGCAGCATGACCAAATAGGTCAATAGGAGGAGGAGCACGTGGCTGTCACAATGCATGTGCAATGATGGAGGCAACCAGCACCAGTGTTAGCAACTCCCCTGAGCCCCTGTGCAAACTCCCACAAAGTAGAGTGCATAGTCTAGCGCAGTAGCCAGAGCAGCCACCCGCCAAATCGAAGGTCACCATGGAGACACTACTAGCTTAGGAGTTGTTGATATTTCTTGTCTATTAGATATTTCCACGAGACAAAAGATATTGAAGTCGCACATCTCTTTGGAGTATACCGAGGTTGTATTTATATTTCTACAGGAAAAAGCAAATGACCAAGATGATTAAGGCATATGATTCCTTATGGCTAAGTTCTAAAACAACTACATGACCTTAGTCAGAAGTAAATGACTATGGCACATGTTGTCATAAGGCTAAGCGATATGGGTAAATATAAAGTATAAGATTTTTAGAAAAAGTAGTAGACGACATAGCTATTGGGAGAGGGAGAGAGAACAAAAGAGTCCTATGTTACTTCTACTATCAAGCAAAACTTAGGTATAAGCTATAGCAACTTAGCTAAACCAAGAAATAGAGGGAGTGATAGCACTTTGGCACAACCCACCCTAATCAACCTAGAGGATTAACTGAGTAGAAATACAATGTGTCCTATGATTTAATAACTAGACCTATCATGGTGGAATACAAAGGATAGACTTAGGGCTTTAAGTGACAATTTCCATGAGTTTTGGTAAATGTCTGTTTCTACAGGGGGTTATCAGGAATTAACCAAAGGATACCCACATGTCATATTTACATAGAGAGAATACCACATCCAATAATCAAAGAACAATCTAGAAGACTCGAGAATGCAGCACCATGAAGCTAGGGCCCACCTAGCATTGTGCCTGGCCGAGCGCCCAAGCTCTCTAGGTGGCCACCCCTCTCCGTGGACCAATCAGGGGGAGTCTCATGGATCCTGCCTCCACCGACCTTGAGGAGTAATCTTGACCACCTGTTTAGGTTAGTTTGGTCTGAGGGTTGTGGTGCTTCCTAGAGGGCTATATATTTAGGGCCCCCCAGGAGAAACCCAAATTCATTCTCTAATTCATTTGAGAATTGAGATATACAGGTAGCCATCAACAGATCCAGGGTTTAGAGATCTCTCCACCAGAGAATTAGAATAGCTACTCTAATTCTTCAAGTTCTACATAGGTTTAGACTAGATAGAGGAAGAGTCGAGTGCTTGTGCTTAGAATTCTAGATCTTCATCATCAAAGATTGGTATTATCTTGTATCTTTCTTTGTGACTTTATTCTAAATGTCATTATGTTTCTATTTATTATGTTCCTAGTTTACTCTAGTTCTACATTTGATATGGTTATGATTGGTAATGAGTTTATGTATATGTTTGCAAAGCACTTAGCTCTCTTCCTGGGAGGGTTAGGTGGTAGATTTCACGTAAGCATGGTGCTTAGATGTCGTTTACCTACAAATGCACCCTATTGGTTAGGTCATGTGGTAGATCACGGAAATGACAGCTCCATTGAGTCCTTCGTATTCCATCCCCCATTGATAGGACAGGTAGAACCACAGTTGCGTAGGAAGTCCTGCTATGTCTTGGCTTTTTATAGTAATGTTCCTTATACATATATGAAGACTTTTGTGCTATATATGATAGTGTAGCGTTAGAGTAGATGAATGACTTAGTAGATTAGAGCTACATAGGATTTTCTATCTCTTGAACTAATCATACGTCGTATGTTGAGTAGTTTATCTCTAATCTATGCATGATTTATTCCCTGAGCTTTATAATTCATATTATTTATCTATCATGGTTTACCCCCTGTCAAGTATGTGACTATGCAACCTATCACTCATAAGTTGTCATGTTTTGCAAGTTTATCTCATTGTTAAGTCCTTAGTTCTTTCGCTTGAGCTAAATATAAATAATAATACCTAGAATACTGCCCGATGAAGTTCTTGAATGGTATTAAATCTGTACGCTTGCGGATTCTATATTTATTTTATTAGAGGAGTATTTTTTATACCAACACTTCTGGCGCCATGCTAGGGATGACAAACTAGCTTAAGTGGTGTGAAGTGTCAACAAGTATTTCTAGCGTTGTTGCCAGGGAAGGAATGAACTTTTTGAGAAAAATTGCCTAAACAGATACTTAGTACATGAGTGGTTGTTGCTAGTCACCTCTACTTGGTAGGTTTAAGCCCTGTTTGTTTTCTATGTTTATATTTTATACAGGGCGTTAGCATGATTGAAACTGATTCACTCAACTCTACATCATCAGAATCAGATCAATCAAGATGGAAGCTTGTCACCAATGCCTGAAGCTATGGCTGAAAAGACCTTGTTGGAGTTCTCTACTCCAACAGTGGGGAACATTCATACTGATCCAGCACTAGAAATAGAAGATCTTGAGTTTGAGCTCAAGCCAAGCCTCATCAACATGGTGCAAGCTATCCAATTCAGTGGAAAGGTACATGAAGATGTAAGTGTACATCTATAGGACATCATGGAGATTGGAAGCACCATCGCCATAGAAGGAGTTAATCAAGATACCATACTACTTCGCCTCTTTCCATTCTTGCTAGTGGGAAGAGCGAAGCAGTGATTCTAAGCCAACAAAGAAGACATCAACACATGGGCAAAGTGTTCCAAGGCCTTTCTAGCAAAATTCTTCCCAATAGGCAAGACCAATGCCTTAAGAGGAAAGATTACCAATTTCCAATAGCAGAAGACAGAAAAAATTTCAGAAGCATGGGAGCATTTGCAAGGATACATTCAAGATTGTCCTATTCATAGAATGGAAGAATGGTTACTCATGCAAGGCTTTTATCATGGATTACCCAGAAGATGTGTGAGCACCTCGATGCCACTACTAAAGGATCATTCTTATCACTTACTCTCAAGAAGGCTAAGAAGCTTATGGAGAAGATATCAGATAATCAAAGCTGGTCCCAAGACAATATTTAACATTATCATCAAAGTGAAGATGAAATTGAAGAAGTAAATGCACTATCTACCAAGATGGATGATTTGCTCCACTAGCTAGACCAGAGGGCCAAGTACAAGAAAGACTAGAGGGCGATTGAAGCAATGTAGAAGCAAAACTCAAGCCCCGCCATCAGGAAGGTTCCCCATCAACCAAATTGGAGACAACAACACAATAGACATGGTATAAATTTAGGTAATTTTACAACGCAACCTTCTTTAAAACAATTAGTTATGCAGCAATCTAAAATACATCTAGACATTAAAGATAAAATTGTTGTTAATGATAAAACCTTGGACGGTATAATTGATAAAATGGATAGTTTCTCATCTGCCTTTAATAATCAACTTGAGTATAATAAAAATATAGAAGCAAAGATAGCACAGTTGGCTGTTGCGTTGCTTGTTGCCACTAACCCTAAGCAGGTAAGATGTATGTCACACCCATATTTTAAGAACAAAATAGGATGCATAAAAGACTCATATGTGCCCCAGAAACAGTCGCACACATAAGTAGACAAATCTCAAATGTACCATTGCAGTTTTTATTACATAGCGGAATATAATATATCACATAG
>Ga0182004_10002542_pt1 | contig 14249 bp, 13 predicted proteins | sample Sormic07211540_1_FD_120479 | JGI IMG/M metagenome (GOLD analysis project Ga0182004, IMG submission 120479) | Endophyte microbial communities from Sorghum bicolor roots, Mead, Nebraska, USA - 072115-40_1 MetaG | ecosystem: Host-associated > Plants > Roots > Unclassified | place: USA: Nebraska...
ATGGTGTTTCGCCTCTCTCTCCTCTCAACATATGTGGTATTTTTTGGCATAAGGCAGAGTAGCATTGTACCTTCCCTCTTCTCTCCTTATAACTATTAAGCTTATGTGGAGCTAGTGGTAATTTGAGGATATAGCATACTTACCTTGCATATGTTTCTTAATCAAACCGGGATCCTCAGTGGGGAAACCATACTCTTAGATCATGATGTGCATGTGTGTGGACCTATATATATGGAATGGGTGTGTATGTGGTGGTGGATATATGGTGGAACAATGGGTGTAACATAACAAGGGTGAAAACAATGGTAAGAGAACATGTTGGAAACCTTATCTCTATTTGCCTGCTCCTTGAGGGGATACTTCTCTCTTTTGAACTTTGAAAACTTTGAAGAATACTTGGGCTAGATACTCATTTTTTTCTTTCTTTTCTCTTTTTCCCTTTTTTAACTAGCCTTCCAAGCTTCTTTTGCTGATGAATAGCAAGAGATAGTAACAAGGATTGTTGGAGCATTTACTAAATAGCGATAAAGACAATGATAAGGTTTGATGGAAAAAGGAATTATTTTTGGTTGTTCATTTCTAGGGTAGGAATGGAACATTTTTGGTGGATCTAAATGGAAAACATGTTGCATACTTCTAGGGTAGAAGCAACATATTTGGGGTGGAGTGTACATGATCTTGATCTTGGGAGTATGATGAACTTCTTGACAAGGATCTTATACGGGTTGATCAAACTCAACACAAAGTAAGTAGCCTATGAGCTGGTTTTCCTAGTGTAGCATATATATGGCTATGGTAGGAATTTAATCATTCATCATACAAAAACTCATCATGTGGTAATTTTAGATTTTTCAAAAGATAAATCTCAAGTACTCTAGCATCTCTAGAAAAAGGATAAATAGCAGCTCAGAACCTTTTCATATCATATTTGTCAAGCACCTAGACTTAGATCAAGCCTTTTGCAACCCACAAGTTTTAGGTTTAGAGCAAATCTTTATATCAAAACAATCTTATCCTAAAACTTGAGAGAATTTAAGGTTGAACACTAAGTACTTGAAAGGAATTATGGCAGAGCAACTATTCATCATCTCCATGCAAACAGATTATCTAGAGATTAATTAAGGGCAGGTAAAACAAACTTGTACACTCTCTTTTTATTACCTAATCATTTATTAACTCATGGATATAGTAGACTCTTTTTATTTTGTTTTCTAAGTTATTTATCTTATCAAAAATACATCACACATAAGGAAATACATAATTAGCTAGATACATGGGGGATGCTCCTCCCCCAAGTTGAATGTTGATGTAGTCATTCATCTTGAATCTTGATAGCGTAGATGTTATCCGTCCCTGTGGGTCTCTAAAAGTAGATGGCTGATGAAGAGGTCTTCCTAGAGTGGGTGAAAACTTCTGCTATTCTTGTTGAATCCTGTCTTAACTCAAATAGACAACAAAGCTCGTGGAACATATTATGCGTTAGTGGTAAAACCATTTATTCCATATCCGTTTAGAAAAACTTTATAAATTTCCAATTAAGCAATTTTCAACAAGATCTCAATATTTTTTTTGGATTTTCTAGTTTTGTATGCAGATGCAAAATTATTTTTGTGCCTCCACACTAAATAGCCGAGACTTATTCACATGGTGCTTAAGGTTTTTCTCATTTTGTTAGATGCAATGCTATGATGCAACAACATAAATTTTTATTATTCTTTTTAATGCAATGAGGAAATATAAATATGTTGAATGCATATGACTTAAATGCGGAAAAGTAAATATGCTAAAGCAAAAACTACGTAGGAAAGTAAATATGAGGATAACTAACGATGTAACCTTTCGATGAAGGTTTAGAGATTTAGTTCCATCGAACCGAACCTTCTCGCTCGATCACGCACTTGAGGGGGTGTCTGAGGGGACAGAGTCCTCTCCTAATTTCTCTTCTTCTGTCTGTGTCGATGAAATATGGTTGGCAGTCTACCTAGGGGTATGCCCAAGGTAGTAGATTTTCGGCAGACAGGTACGCAAGCTATGAACTAGATGGTGACACAAGACACAGACAAGGATTTTATCTAGGTTCGGCCACCATGAGGGTGTAATACCTACATCCTATGTATGATTGTATTGATGATATGAGATGTAATGAGATGATGAGGGGGGTCCCGTACATACCCTTATATAGTTCGGGAGGCAGGGTTACAAATCTAGAAACTAATTCTAATCGGTTACAATTGCCATAGATAGTCACATATCAATCCCTATTCTAACGGACCGGGATTTTGCTTGATCTCCATGTTTGCCTTTCTTGCGCAGAACTCTGAAAAGAGTGATCAAACCACAAATTGACTTCTAATGGGCCAGTTCTTTTGGCTCATACATGGTCGTAACGGTATAGGGATTTATACCCCCACAGCTAGTCCTGGAGCACTATGTATTGTGATATGACATGCCATGTTGAGCTTCTTCGACCAATGAAACTTGTGTTTTTGTTGCTTCACCTAATTGGAATATTTCTCAAGCAGTCGCAGCAGGATTCAACTAGTTTAGGCTTCAGTCGACCACCATTAACATCAGAGAAGCAGGTTGTCTGAAGAATGCATGGTGCTCTTTGAGAAAAAATATTTCTTTCCTAATAAAGTGTGCCCACTTTTTTGGAAAGTGTAGGGTTTGAAAGCATATTCACCGTAAGATGATGTGTGCCCACTTAGTCCCCAAGCATAGTAGTAGGTGACGTAGACACGTGGTGCCAGGGTCTAAAAAGAAAAGTCCATGTAGATATTGTGATACTGAGATGCATCACTAGGTGCATCATACTGATGTAGTCCCTGAGCTTGCTGGAAGGCAAAGTGTGAACCTTGTAGCAAGGTCTAAAAAATTAAAATTGCCCCTCAGTTGTATATGAGTCTAATTCATATATAACAAAGAAGAGCAGTCCCCAACCTATGATTGGAGAATAATTGAAGCAGTCCTCAAGTATAACATAGGGAATGGTTAATGAGTCCCCGAGCATGGTTGGGAATGTAAACATGCTCGGTGGTCGGACAGTCCCTAAGCATAGCGTAGGGAATGGTGGATGAGTCCCTAAGCATGGTTGTAAACATGCTCGGTGGTCGGTCTAGTCCCCGAGCACAATATAGGAAATAGTCGACAAGTCCCCATGCCTAAAAATGCAGAATTATGAAGCATGTAATAAAAGTTGTAATCAAAAGAAGTCTCTCAATGGTATATGAGTCAAGTTCATATGTAACAAAGAGGAGCAATCACCAAGCAGTAGTCGAAGAGTGGTCAGAGCAGTCCCCGAGCATGAGCATAGAAAGTGATCGATGAGTCCCCAAGCGTCCTTAATGATCAGAATAATATCCACAATTTCTGGTCAAAAAGGAAACTTTGATCTTCACCAATCATGTTGCATGTTTGTCATCTTCTCTCTCTCTTCTTATTTACTCCATCATGTTTAAAATATTGTTCTATCATGACATCACAAAATTTGCAATGGCATGGCATGGCCAGCTTTAGTCTTGTCGATCTGAACAATGCGACAACAACTTTAAATCCTCTAATACTGTGATATGCAAAAAGATAGACTCATTAGCAACAAAGCCTAAGTAAAAATGTGTTTTATGGCACAAGAACCAAGTTTAAGAGTGCCTGTGTTTACTAGAACCGATGTAAAAACTATCGGTGGATTAATAGAGTGAAATGGGAAACTGCAATGACACCTTAGGTGTTAATTGTGCACGTCTCCCAAGATTTTCGAGGTGGTGGGTTGGTGCCGCTGATAAAATAAATAGTTCTGTATGAGACAACAACCATTCCTTACCCAGTAAGTTGCCATTCTCATCTTGAAGGTCGTCTTCTTCCTCCCGCCAGCCATCTGCCATAAGAGATCCCAACTCCACAAATCAATCAAACACTAGCCCAAATGGCCAAAAGCAATGCCAAGAAGAGGGCAGATATGATGGCCAAGGAGTGTTGGAAATCCAAATCCACAACTCAGTCTATCAACAAACTCGTCAACATGGGGGTGCTCCACAATTAGGAGCTTGGAGGGTGGAGAGCGCGTGAAGAAGAAAGCTTTCCTGACCCAAGGTCTGATGAGATTATTGTACTTGAAGATTTCTTCAAAAGGGGTTTTGGGGTTCCTGTTCATCCTTTTCTGCAAGGCCTGCTTCTTTATTATGAGATTGGGATCTGCAACCTGCACCTCAACTCTATTCTTCTTATTTCCACCTTCATTCATCTCTATGAGGCCTTTGCTAGCATAGAACCACACTTTGATCTTTTTGCTATCTCTTCTGCCTTAGAAAGAAAGGTGCCCATGGGGTATCCAAGATTGCAGGAGGAGAATACCTTAATCTTCAAGATGGAATGAAGGCACATTATCTGAACTATCCTTGGAATACCTCCTTATTATAATGGTATAAAAGGTGGTTCTACATCTGGGAAGAACCCAACTCAGCCACCTTCTATGATGTTGGGTGCATGCCAGAGAAAAGAGTAAGCTGGATCGATAGGCCAGAATTCGTTGGGCAGGTAGAAGACTTGATGGGCCTAATCCCATGGAGTCACCTTGATGGTCTAGCAGTGGTCAGTAGTTTCATAAGCTGACGAGTACAACCATGCTAGAGGAGGATACACGCTGACTACGAGTACTAAGGGAGCATCGACACGACCAGGATGAAGAAGGAGAGACTCGATGGACCAGAAGTGCATTAGTGAATCAATGAACTTTTCGACCTGGCTGATGCAAATTACTCCCCGACCAACAACATTGTCCATACCTACAAGCTGGCTCGACCACCACCAAAGGTACCCTTGTACATCTTGTTCATTTCTACAGCAGTTGACATAGAAAAATAACACATAATCTATATTCTGTATTGTAGGTTGGCGATCTAGAAAGATCTACCATCTATTTCTCATTGGCACCTAGCGTGGAGCATCCGAGGGGTGTAGATCTAATGATGCAGAATGTAGCTCAGTGTTACACATACATAAGCGACAAAGAAAATGATGAGCAGAGGACACTAACCCCAGAAGCAGATGTCAGAGCAGCCGGTAAGTGACCAATTGCCACTGAACTATCGAAGAAAAGGGGAGGTGATCCCGCTCACACCGGTGGATCACTAATAATCAATGAGCCATTAGTTGAATACCCGGCGCCAAAACATCATCAATTGATGCAACTCATTAAATGATGATGGAGACAAAGACACCAACACTCTAAACCTGGTCCCTCGAGCACAAAGGTGCCTAGAGGATGTAGTGCCACTAGTGCTGGCACCACCATCGATGCCACCAACCACTATAGCGACTGCGAGCAGGATCATCGAGCAGGCAATTCCTGGGCCTCCACCACTGAACATGGGTCTAGGACATGCTCGATGACGAGTCTTTTCCACATCACATTGGGCTTCAGACTTGTAAGTGATTACAACATCTTTCCTCAAGGTATAAGAGTATGGCTCCTTAAAATTGTTCTTGTACTATACTAGCATGGCATCTGACATGAATCTAGACTAGCTAGGCAAAGGAGGAACGTCAATAGCTAGGGCCACGAAATCCATTATGGGGGTAGCACAGTGACTCTGACCCAAGGTGAAACACCATTGATGAGGCAAGAAATAGAACAGCCTAGGACTGAGCCTACACTAGAAAACCCATCCATGACTAGCATGATAGAGCCTGATCTATTGTTAGCTGAACACACCAAAACATTAGTTGGTGATGCAATGGTTGCACTGACCACCAGAGCTAGCACCACTACAGAGGCATCAGAGCGGGGAAAAGGCCCAATGCTTCCCTCATTCATGGGAACTACCAGTGGTGATGCTAACAATCCTTCAGCAGAGTCTGACGATGGAGTTGAAGAGATTGAAGGGCATCCTCGAGATGGTCATCAACATGTTTATGTGTGTCGCCATCGAGGAGACCATTGGGCTTGTCATGAGGAAATTGCCGAGGTTGAGGAGGCAGATAGGGTGGAGCGTGCAGCCAAATGTCTTATCACCAAAGTTAAGGTGAGTCATGCAAGAACTAAACTTGACATAAATTTATTAGTAATCAATTCTATAGCAACATGCAAACTAAATGTCTATGTGCAGGATGTCATGAAGACGACAAAGTACCAAAAATGGTGCTTCGACTAGATTGAGGGGATAGCGGCGACAACAAAGTGTATACGGCCGAGGTGGACCGATTACGTGTAGAATTAGAGAATGCTGAGAAGGAGAAGGTTGCACAAAGTGAATAGCAACTCAGCATTACGCTACAGCTAAATCATAAAGAAGAGCAAAAAGGTGAGAAATGAAATTGCTATCCCTCGAGCACTGAAAAATTCTTTGCTTATGGTCTTAACCCTTTGCGCAATAGCCCTATCGAAGGAGGTGGTTTGGCTGTGGGAAGAGAGAGATTAGCTAGCACGAGACCACACTCAAGTCAAGGAGAGGATAGGGAAAATGGCGGAAGATCTCAAAGCAAGAAACTTACATTTGAAGAGTAAGTGCTAGCCACTTGTCTGAAATCATTAGGGTAGATTTGAGTTGCATTGTATGGTGTTTGTGTCCTATAGGGTTGAAGGTAAATACGAAGAAACACTTGGAGGAGTTCATAAAGGACTCGGACCTCTAGAAAGGGCGATGCACTCAGGTGGTGAATGGCATAATGCTAGTGCTCGAGCTGATTAGCCCTAAACTGTCGAAGAGCAAACCCCGTGTACAAGCGCTAGGACTGATTGAGAAGTGTCAGCATGCATGGGGATGCCTCCAACAGTTCATAATGGAGGTCGGCGAGTATGCGGGCACCCCATGTGTTGAGCATGGTGCGTGCACATTATTCACTGGTCATCCTTAATCAGCTCGAGAGGGGCTACCCCAAAGTGGTCAGTCCATAGGAAGCAAAAGATCTGCGCATCAGTCTCCTGGACCTATCAGTGATGGTCATTGGGGACATCAGCCCTGCCGATCTAATTGAGCTCAAAGGTATCGCCATCTTCATGGCATGCAATCTCATTGGTCGTAGATGAGCGACCAGTGCCTACGGTCTCAACCAGCCAGATGCTAGTGGCTTAGACTCATTCAGCGAGGTCGGCGGTGCAACCTACTAGGGATGGGAGTGAAGCCTCTAGGCAACCTAAGCAGCAACCACCGACCAGTCTATAAAGGTAGACCATAGCTGACCAGGAGTTTTTTTAGTTTATTGTAAACTTTGCACATTGGTAATAAAGTTTGTAATAAAGTTTATCACTATTCATAATGTAAGCTTTTGATGTTGTTTAGTAGAAACATGCGTAGCTTGTATATTGTGTTGAATGTTACTAAGTGAGAATGTTTGACTGCTCTGCTTTAGTTGTATCACCCATGCTTGATTCGCTCCCCTTATACAACATAGGTGATTGTGATGAGCCAAACACTTTGAGTATGAGGCATGATGCCTGCACATATGTGAGAATATTTAGGCCCGTCTAGTATGACATCTATCGAGCAGCCCCAATCATGAAGGGCATGATATGAAAATGAACCCTACTTTTATAAAAATTTAAAGCGATGTGGTCAAAAAAGACATAAACGAGGCCTTGAGGATGACCGAGCAGGTAATAATTTATAATGGAAAAGAATACTTAAAAATGAGGTACATAGTTGTTTACTCAAAGCTCCTTAGGGATAGAAACGTCAAAGCTTGTCGATATGCCAAGAGTTTGGCAATTTACGGCCATCTTGGTAAGCCAGTCTATATGAAGTAGGTCGTGTGACTTCCATTACCATGAACAAGCCTTCCCATGGTGTTGACAACTTATGCATACCATCTTTAGAACTAGACACTAACCACAAAGAAGTGTTCCTTGATGTTTTGGTTATAATACTTACGCAAGACATCAAGGTACTTAGCGGTTCATATGCAAGAGTCAAGGCGCCTCTCCTCTGTGCAGTTGATTTTGAGTCCTCTAGATTCATTGACTCTGTGTTCATCAAAGTGATCAATTTTGGGTGATCTGAAGTTAATGTCAGCTGTGAGTACGGCTTCGGCCCCATATACCATGAAATATGGTTATACACCCGTATTATGACTAGGTTGTGTCCACAGACCCCAGACCATGGCTAACAACTCCTTAATCAATCTTCCTAGGGCTTTATTGTTCTCTCTGTACAATCTTTTCTTCAATGCATCTGGAATCATGTCGTTACCTCTCTCAACCTATCCATTGGCTCTAGGATGTGCAACCGACACATACTCCATGACTATGCTTCTGTCATCGCAGAAGTCCCAAAAGGTACTTTCGATAAACTTAGTCCCTAGATCTGTAATGATGCTATTGGGTATGCCGTAACGGTGGATGATTTGGTCTAGAAATTCAACTGCTTTTTTCTATGAATGCTTTTGTTAAGGGCATATACTTTATCCATTTAGAGAACTTGTCGATTAAGATGAAAACACATTTGAAGTTGCCGGGAGTAGGTTTGAAAGGTTCTGTCATGTCCAAACCCTAGCATGCAAACGGCCATGAAGCTAGTAACCGTCTGGATCTTGTGGGTTGGTACATGAATGCGTTTGGTGAAGAACTGACAACCTTCACAACATCGGACCAGTTTTTCTGCGTTAGTGATGGCTAACAGCCAATAAAAACCTACTCAGAAAGCTTTTTTGACCAGTGTTCTAGAAGTTGTGTGATTGTTGCATGTGCCGGCATATATTTCTACAAGGAGTTTGATGCCTTCATCCTGGGTAACATATTACATAAGTATTTCTTCTTTTATGTTTTTGTGCATGAGAACTCCATCGACCAGTAAATAATGCTTTCTACACCATACAAGGCGCTTGTTCTCCATTTTGTCCATGTAACCAGTCCCATCCGTTAAGTATTTAATGAAAGGTATTCGCCAATTGGAGGAAGACGTGATCGAGGATGGTACAAGAGTAACTAACGCCACTAGTGGTTGTTTTGGAGGATTCTCGACCATGATGTTTTCCTCCTCCTAGATAGTTGGCTTCACGAGGTCCTGAACAAATACACCATGTGGGACTTCATGAGGTCCGAGATAGTTGGCTTCACGGGATGACCATGATAGCGCATCGGCTGCTTGATTTTTATCCTAGACCATGTGTATGTATTCGACATCATAGAATTTCCTTCTAGCTTCCTGATTTCTTTACAATATGCATCTATTTTTTTGTGGACCATGTCCCAATCCTTATTTAGCTGGTTTATGACTAGTGTCGAGTCTATTGGGAATATGCCCTAAAGGTAATCATAGAAATGATGATATTATGATTGTATCCATGACATATATTATGAGTTTGATGAATATCCATTATAGACAAACTTGTATTGATTGACAATTATGTGAATTGTTTGTGAAACTCTTTTACTTGTATGGTTATTCTAAAGTTGTCCCTAATCAGAGTTCGTGTGAGGATTAGACACATGAATATTAGATTAGCACATGTATTAGTTGATGACTATGTTTCACAAGTCATAGACATAGAGATGTCAAACTAATAATGTGGGCACATGTATGACATGGGGCTGGACTGCCCCAACATGAGATGTTCTTATTATCTCTTTATATATCATGTATGTTTTGTCCTTAGACCTAAGATTATCGTATGTTCTCAAGATATGAAATGACCTACTCAGAGACTATTAAATGCTACTCCATAATAGGGTAGTTATAAAAGTGGTCTTTGGGTTTGTTATGAAATATGCTGTGAGACATAGATGATCAAGATGGAACTTGCCCCTCCCTATGTGAGAGAGATATCACTTGATCAATCAAGTGATTGGATCAACAAATGCATGGTCGTGCTTGGGTTAAGTGTTAACCCACAAGTTGGACCAAATATCATGTGGCAAGGGAATAACATGTATGTGTATATAGTAGTTCATCTGATATGATCTTTGCGTGCATATAGGAGTTGTCATGCGCTGCTAGATGCCACTGTCAACTATTGGGCGAGTAGGAGTACTCGACCCATGTCTATATGTATGTGAACCCATAGGGTCGCACAATTAAGGGGCTGGAAGCCTAATTCGGGTTGGATCCGAATTAGACAAGGCTTAGGGTTTCCTAATTTGGCCTCCAACTCGGGGCTGATTGGAGGACGCCTATATGAGAGAGGGAGGGGGCGTGGCTAGGGTTATCTCACACCGTTAGACAGTCGCCGCCGCTCACCTATGCTCGCGCCTATTGCTCCTCATGGACCTAGCAGTCTAGAGGCACAATGCTTCATCCCCGCATGTGTGGGATACCTCAAAGGTGCTACATCTAGAGCACAAGGATGAACCACGCGAGGGGGATTGCCGTGGTGGATGACCACGCAACTGCGTGACACTGCTACTACGTGCATGACTACACCGACGCGTCTAGTGGTAATCCCGTGATCTATAACTGGTGGTTGATCCTATTTTATGAGGTCAAAATTTTTGTTTTCTAGCTAGCATAGCGTCCTCATAATCCATCAGTGGTATTAGAGCCATTACTGTATTTTTATAGATTCAATTGGGTACATATAGAGATATGTGTAGTTATAGATGAGCCTCTAATCTTGGTAAATGATCTTGCTATGCTGGTATTGTAATAATCTGCTCATGCCGCTTAGAATTCTACCATCCAAGTTAAGTGATACATGTAAATCCAGTCATGATGAGATAGAGATCAATCAAATTGATCTAATTGAACCCTAGGTCAAGTGCCGAGCGCATATGATGCGCGGCGGTAGTAGATGGGATCTACTACCGGGCAACAAATTACCGGGAAAAGTGTTGTTCGATAAAACAACCATAACTCAGATTAAGACAATCTCTAAATGAAAATCATAGAGAAAAAAGTTTACATTTGATTTGCCAGGGTAAAACCATGTTCAGCAAAATTGGAATTGCAAAAAAAAGGCTGGGAAAATAGAGTTTTTGGCCCTGCAAGTTTAGACGTCAAAATCAGTTAACTCTGTTTTGCAGGGAGTGATGACTGGTACAACCCTTATAAGTATGTGATGCATGTATGTAATAAATTCATGGCTTTCATGCCATGATAATGATAATATGGCTGGAGCCACATAGATATTGTCCATCAGATGTAATGGCCTACGTGCCAATCTATGATGATCCTACCTGTGACTATGTAATTTTAATTCACTGTCTTGCGTTAATGATAGCTAGTCTTGGTGGAATCATTGCTGGAGGATGGCATACATAGATCATGGAGATGGAGATCACCATGATGAATAGATACAAGGAGATGGAGATCCCCAAATTGATAATGGGCTATACCAAGTCATATTTGTGTTAACGTCGTTCTTACTATGTTCTACTTTTATATGCGATGATGTTTTTGTCTACATGCATGCGGTAGTAAAGTAGAATGATCCCTCAACAATGTTTAAGTTACATGCTCCCAAAAACCTTGCACTGTCATGTGTCTTGTACAATCGGTGGTAGGTCTATGAAATTAGGGAGCCACTGGTTTTCCTTGACTAGGCAGGTTCGTATCGGATACTTACTGCAGAAGGGTTGGTTTCTTGAACAAGGTCATCCTAACGGTTAGGGACCTTAGAGCATAAGTAGTTGGGCAACACAAGCATAGAGATGCCACCCCAACAACAAGAGTCATATATGATATGATTAGCAAGGAGTTGCTTACCGATCTACCATGTCTACTAGCAGTGATGCTAAAGCTCACTAGTACACTTGTTAGTTGTGGGTCTTGAATCACTAAGTATCAACTGAAGGATATTGATTTTAGTGGGAGTAGATTTTATTTAATATTATTTACTCTATCTTGGATATGTTGTCTTAGTATTTTGCATTACTTTCGTTGTAGATTAATGGCGTCCACCAATCAAATATTTACTTTGCGCTCAATTCTTGAGAAAGATAAGTTGAATGGAACAAACTATGCGGATTGGATCTACAACCTGAGAATTGTTCTTAGGGCTAAGAAAAAGGAATAGATTCTAGACATCCCATTACTAGAAGCACCTACTGATAATGCATCTGCTGCAGAGAAGAACGCTTACAAGAGAGCATGTGATGCTGATCTTGAAGTGAGTTGCCTCCTGCTTGCTTGTATGGAACCTGAGCTGCACATGTAGTTTGAAAATAATCATGCAGTGTATGATATAAGCATAGCGCTTAATGATACGTTCCAAGCTAAGGCTAGGACTGAAAGGTTCCAAGTCTCAAAAGCTTTTGTTGAATACAAGCTAGCGTTGTAGAAGCTGGGCTTCCCATTGGCCAAGAGTTGGCTACTGATTTCATTCTCTCGACTCTTTCGCCTAGTTATGGAAACTTCATCTTGAACTACCATATGCATGGGGCAGAGAATGGCTTGAATGAATTGTGTGGCATGCTGAAAATAGCAGAGGCTGACATCAAGATAAGTTCAGGCAGTAGCCAAGTGTTGGCTATCCAAAACAAGCCTAACTTTAAGAGAAAGAAGGGCAACGCTTGGAAGAAGAAAAAGGGTAAGGCTAAGGATGAGATCCATAAGCCAAACCCACCTGCACCCAAGGCTAGACCAGCTTCTGATGAAGAGTGCTTTCACTGGAAGAGGAAAGGTCACTGGAAGAGGAACTACAAGTTGTACTTGGCATCCTTGATAAAGGATGGTGGTAGTAAAGGTACTCCCGCTGCTCATACACTTGTTGTTTATGTTACAGATATTTTCTTTGCTAACTCTTATATTAATTCTTGGGTATTTGATACCGAATCGGTTGCTCATATTTGCAATACGATGTAGAGAATGATAAGAAGTAGAAGTGTTGAAAAGGGAGAAGTTGATTTCCGCATGGGCAGTAATGCAAGAGTTGCTACGTTGAACATCAGAATGATGCAACTCCATCTACCATAGGGATTTATTGGAATTGAATAATTATTATTTTGTTCCTAGTTTAAGTCAAAACATCATATCACCTTCATGTTTTATGAAGGATGGTTATTCATTTGCGAGTAAAGACAATGGTTTTGTGATCTCTAAGAATGACAAATTTCTGGCTTTTGCATCCATTGTGAATGGGTTATTTATTTTAAATCTTGATGATGCACCTATCTGTAATGTTAGTGCTAAAAGGCCTTAGCTTAATGAGTTAAGTCCTACCTATATGTGGCATTGTCGTTTGGGTCATATAAGTGAGAATCACATGAAGAGGCTCCATGATGATGGGCTTTTAACTTTGTTTGATTTTGAATCATACAAGACATGTGAGTCTTGCTTACTAGGAAAGGTGACCAAGGCGCCTTTCACATGTTTTCTTGAGAGAGCGTCTGACTTGTTGGAACTTATATATACTGATGTGTGTGGACCCATGAGCACGACAGCTAGAGGTGGATTCCAATACTTCATACCTTTTACTAATGATTTTAGTATATATAGATATGTCTACTCAATGAAACATAAGTCCAAAACATTTGAAAAGTTCTAAGAATTTTAGAATGAAGTAGAGAATCAACGTGGCAAGAAAATTAAGGCTTTGCGATCTGATCGTGGCAGTGAATATTGGGTTTTTTGGAACGGTGCCATTACAATTTCTAAGTATTTGAAATATGCCATTATAATTCAGGTATCCTAAAGCGGACCATTACAATTCTTGCAAAATTTGAAATATGCCATTGGATATGGTAGAAGGGTGCTTGAGCCCGCTTGCAGGCCGACATGGCATACGGTCGACCGTATGCGCCCGTCGCCGTGACCCATCTAAACGGCGTGGCACAAAACGTCGTCTCCACCCCGCCCCTCACTCTCATTCTTGCTCCCCACCTCTCTGTCTCTCTCGAGCGCAACCCTAGGCGGTGGCGGCATGGAATCCATCTACACAAGGCTTTAGAGCAAGGAATCCATCTACACAAGGCTTTAGAGCAACAAACATTCTTTTGAATATGTTCTCCTTACCAACTTTCTGAACTTCTACCTCTACAATGCTACCAGGAGATACCTTTTCAATTTGAGCACCCCAATTGAATAGCAGTTGAAAACTTTCCTCATATTTACCATGGATTTGATCCATTGTGCACTGCATACCTGATCAAGCCTTTGAATACTTCAGCTTGATGCTATAATCATCTTCCAACTTCTCCCTGCACTCTTTCGCATGTTTTGTTGGATGTTTTTTTATCCAATCTACCAGCCTATCTGCACACCAGGACTGTGATGCCATCTTCCCTTCTACCAGTTTTTGACTTGCACAATTGTGATCTGCAGGTAGTACTTTGATCTGTGCATACGAAACATGTCAGGTAAAGAAAAAATAAAACTTGCACA
>Ga0182004_10002543_pt1 | contig 14249 bp, 7 predicted proteins | sample Sormic07211540_1_FD_120479 | JGI IMG/M metagenome (GOLD analysis project Ga0182004, IMG submission 120479) | Endophyte microbial communities from Sorghum bicolor roots, Mead, Nebraska, USA - 072115-40_1 MetaG | ecosystem: Host-associated > Plants > Roots > Unclassified | place: USA: Nebraska...
CGACCAGCTTTCTGGTCGAACTAATCGAGTCGGACCTCCTAATCGAATCCTAGGAGCGACCTGGACGATTAATCGCGATTAATCGGACGACCTGAAATCATTGGTATGTTATGCCCGTCATAACAGGTGCACTTCAGAAACAGCTGAATTATAATGGCATGGATCTATTTTTTTCTTGAACTTAATGGCATGGATCTAATTAACGTATTTTTTTAGTTTGCTCCTCACTTTTGGTGCATATTTTTGCAACAAGTGTGAAAATTATAATTGCCACGATTTCCATGATGATAGCTTGATTTTGAATGGCATCTCTACGTCCTATGTACTGTTTTGCCTAGCTTTTTTTTTTAATATTGCACTAATTTATGACATGAAATTGTCAGGTTATTTCAATGGTGCCATCATCTCAGAGATTTGACATCTTACAAGCTCTTGTAAACAATAGTACATCTCCATCCTTGGTAAGGACACTGTTTTCTCTAACACTATGTTCAAGTAGTCATTCTTTATGTTTTGGTAACTCCATCTTATGTATGCTCGTAATATATTGGAGGACAAAGAGTTATATGAATGTTACTGCCCTTAACCACTGACCTTAATCTTCTAAGGCACTATGTTGAGAATGGCAAACATGGCTCTTAAAATTTGAGTTTCTGTTTTAGCGTCATCAATAAAATTCTGACTTCTGGTTACTGTCAGACTGCAATTCTCCTTGATCTAGTGAGGGAGGAAGTTTCGAGAGAGAGTCGCCGAGCTGACAATGATTGTGTTGAAGATGATGGATTTCGAGGTAGCGGGTTGCCGCGCTGGGCATCTCATGCACTTGAGTTAGTGGAGCTGATTTTGAGGCCTCCAGAAGGTGGTCCTCCTTGCCTTCCTGATCACAGTGAACAGGTATATTTCCTTTTAATGATCTTATTATTGCACTTAAAGTAATGATAACTTGTGTATAGGCAAATGATTTAGGAAATTCCTTTGACTGATCATTTCCTTCCTAATCTAATGAAATGGGATCTGGTTCGGTGATCAAATTCTTTGCGGCTATGATTGGTTGGCCTCTTTGATTTTTCTTCTTGAAAACACAGGAGAGCTGTGCCTCATTATATTAAGAAGAGAAGAGGGCAAGAGCCCAAGCAACCCCACAGACACCACAAACACCCACTTTTACGCCCCAACAGCTACAAGGATTACATTCGCACCCGTGACAAAACTACACAAGGCGACCACTGCTGAGCTAGACACTCAACTACCGAGGAGGAGGGCAGTCAAGAATGATAGCCCTAGAGCCCCTGCCATAGACCACAAGTGGCACTCCTCGCCAGCTATGATCAAAGCACAAGCTAAGTTTGGAGATGCTCCATCAAAAACACACCCACTGCGATTGTTCCATATACTCCAAGCTCCGAGTATAATGAGCGAATTAATTCCTTGCCTCATCAACCCATCAACAGTGCTGCTGCTAGTTTTCTCCCACCTAGCATGGAAGGAATTCTGTAGGCTGAGGGGACAAGGTCTTCTTGGTCACAAAGGGGACAGTACTCCGGATGAGGTAGCCCACGACGTGCTAGGCGATCAGCCGTCCAACACTTACTGTGCGCGACCACGAGATGGCAACGGGTACAAACCCGCTGGGTTTTGCCAATCCAAACCTATGCCCATGAACATAAAATCTTCCCGCTAAAAAACCCATGACCCATCATGGGTTTGATTCTATGCCAAACCCATGCCCGCTCGAGTCACGGGTACCCATCGGGTTGCCCATGTACACAACAGCACAAGAAGAAAACTGGACCAAAAAATTCGTTTTGGAAGGTTCCTGAATTTTCAGCCCACAAATACTGTATTTTTTAGGATTGCAATATATGGCACTAATATTGCATATTATATTGCATATATTGCACAATGAAAAATAACGGTAGCAAAGCAGGCAGCGCCTTCATTATTCTATAAGCATGGCACCTCCTGTCGCTCGCTTGCGCATGCGAGGTGGTGCTATTGTGCTACAACTAGCTACAGTTGTACAGTATTGATCACCGTGGCCTGTTGTGCGCCTAAGCTCAGGCCAGCGTAGCCTAAGTTCCTCTACATCACCAGCACCTCACCCACTGGTCATCACCTACCACAGTTATCACACCTTGGTTAGGCCATCTGCTTATCTCCAGTAACCTTTTTTCCTTTCATATGGTTGAGCAAGGTGGCCTTCTGGTGCTATGTGTTCGCCACTCTTTGACCAATGGGTTCTTGGTTCAGTGGTTTCTATTTAAGGTGCTCTGTTATTGTAAATTTTACTTGTCTGCCCTACTAATTGTGTTGTCAGTTTTCACAACATTGTGCAGTTTTTGTCTGGAAATAACTTCCTAGAATATTTCACGTTTGTCCTATTTCTATGCAGGTAATATCAGCTCTAAACTTGCTAAGATTTATTCTGATAATAGATTCAAGAGGTAACGTCCAAAAACTTAACATTAACAATTTATCTTCAGATATTGATAATTTGTCACAGCCGTGATGTACTCTTGTTTTTTCAATTCATGCTATGCCTGTATTTGCATCCACTACATTTCGACTCCTGCAATATTTTAACTACTATTTGAAATATGGTTCAAAATTTTGCAGGTTTTTTTTTCCATCAATGTAGATTTCTTATTTTGTGGTCATAATTAAGCATTTTGGTTTAATATTATATAACTTGTGTCAAATCCAATGAACTTTGTTGGCAAAATTGTTAGATTTTTAAAAACAATCTTACCAAAAGTTGAAATTAACACTTGGGGGTCTGGCATCGGTCCTTATTCCTAATTTATAAGTCATGCACATACATGTCCTTATTCATGTCTGGAAGTGGTAATGAACCTTTCCAAAGATCCTTATTCCTAATTTTTAAGTCATGCACCTATATAACTTTCCAAAGAGCAATAACCTTAGAAGCATACCCTCCATTTCAAATTATAAGATGGTTTTGGCAATTTCTAAATACATTACAAAAGTAATGTAGTCCTTTTTTTTTAAGTGTCTTATTTGGCTTTTGTGCACAGACCAAGGCAGAGATTAACTCTGAGTTAAGTCTTCACATTTCTGTATTCTGTTCGATTATGCCGCTTCGTGTACAGCGATTGGCAATTACTCCTGCATGGCAATTACTTCTGCGGATCTAGAATTTCAATCATAGGGGTACAGACCTAAGTGGCCCAATTCTCATATTTATCTTATACTTATGTTATGTTCATGTGTTCATTCTGGTTTCTAGAAGAAAGAGCTATAGTACAAGGTTGCAGACTATTATCCCTCTTGTCTAAGTAATTGAGCTCAAGAGATTGCTATTTGATAAAGTGTTCTAGATAATAATACAATATAGGTATATATACTTATAGTGTTTCTACAAAAATTTTGGGGGTACAGCCGTACCCTCATGCACCTATACTGCATCCGCCACTGCTGCAAACCAAGCGAACGGTGCGGCCAGACAAAATACGACACTTATTTGCGATTTTCTCCCAAAACCAAATACGACACTTGAAAAAAAACAGAGGGAGTATTTAGAAAAAAAATGTCTTATAATTTGGGATGGAGAGAGTACTGTGCAATGGAATTTCAAATTGGTAATGGAACTGATAAGATGTGTGTTTTTTTGTCAATTTTTTCCATTCTTGTAAACCAGCAGAATGTAGGAAGGATTCCTCAGTTTTGCATCATCGCCTGATTAATGGATTAGAATTTGCATGTGCCACAATGGATTATGTGTTTGATCACCTTTTGTCTTCCCCTTTTGATCAGGAGAAAGATCTGGAAAATTGTTTCAGAAAGAGACATTGCACAAGGTGCACTTGGAGTGGCTGACCCCATTAAGACCAATCGCGGCGGAAATTCAGTTGGAAAATGAAAAGGATGCTGGTGAGGTTACAAATGAGATAGTGTGCACGTTAAATCTTGTTCAATTGGTGTTATACCGCTGCATTGAGTTGGTGGAGGAAAAATTGAAGGGCTGCTGAAGTTTTTGGTACCTAGTCATTTCCATACAGTGCCGAGTGCTGTATCTAGATGGAATGTTCTCGTGGATACTAATTCCTCAGCTTATGGTATACTGACGTCCTTTACAGCGACTTGGCCAGGAAGTCTGGTTTTACTTAAAGTGTGTCTAGTGTGTTCACACGAATTTATGTGTTACTATCATAGATAGACTAAGCAAATAGAATGTGGTTAACCCGTGACCAGTTGCGCCGGTTGCCTACAACGTGCGACACCCCTGATTGCACATAATGAATTAACGTGCGTCTATGACCGTGTGTGATGAGTGCCTCTTGTGTACTGTACATTCATTTTGGATGGCAAAATTGGCTGCCCGGCCTGGCAAGGCACGGCTTGATATTATTAGGCTAGGCATGGCACTAGTGTGCTTGTTGGCTGTGTCTGTTTTTGTGCTGTTTTTTTTTTTAGAAAGCACGGTACGCCTTGTAGCGGGGCTATCTCGAAGCTCCTCGCACGCTTTGCATACTTCTGTTTCTGTTTGGTCTCGGGGTTTTTTTTTTTTTTTTAAACGTTCTTTCGTGGTGATCTTTCGCCATTTCTGCCAGCTACCCTGGTCGATCTTCCACCAAACTAATCATATCATCCGTTTGGTGCTCCAAATGTCTCCACCTTGGCCACTACAATCCAAACGGCTGCCCCTGATGTAACTGCAAAACGGGTGCCTCTGATGCAACTCCGGTTGTTAGACCGTGTCACTATCACCTCGGTAATGAGCAAAGTGATGTGCCTAAGCAATGAGGTAAGCGATGTACGCTTCCCCTTGGGTGGTCAGTTATCTAGTTTTGCAAGTGAAGGTTCCGCTAGGAGTAAATCAAAATTTCCATAGATTCTCCAAGGGCAAATGAGCTAAACTTTGAGAGGTCTCGCAAAAAAGCAGAAGTTAAACTTTGAGAGATTGAGGACAATTCTTTTGTAGTTCTTGTGTCAAGTCTGTAGGGACAATCCAAAACGGTTCATTTATTGACGTTTTCTTTTCACCAACATACTTTGTAAATTATATTTGTGTTTATATATTTTCCCCAACAATGTAATTTTACTAACCTCTATTTTTATATAGTCCCTAGCACGCTCTTATTCTAGCCTCTGATACACGTAGTCCGACATAGTCTCTATTCAAGCCTCTAAAGTAGGGAGGCCACCTGGTCTGGCTCTACTGACTCCCCCAGGCCTCCATCGTGTGGCACATCCCCGCAACAAAATTCTTGTTTAGTTTCTAAATTTTTGTAAGATTTCTTGTCTCATTGAACTTTTAAACGTATGCAGATCGAATATTAAATATAGATAAAAAATAACTAATTATATAATTTATTTGTAATTTGCGAGGCGAATTTTTTGAGTCTAATTAATCAATAGTTGAACAATAATTTTCATATACAAACGAAAGTGTTACATTAGCCGAACACAAAAAATTCCGTGAACTAAGGCCTTGTTTAGATGCAAAAAGTTTTTGGGTTTTGACACTGTAGCATTTTCGTTTTCATTTGACAAATATTGTCTAATTATGGAGTAACTAGGCTTAAAAGATTCGTCTCGTGATTTACAGGTAAACTGTGCAATTAGTTATTCTTTTTATCTATATTTAATACCTCATGCATGTGTCGCAAGATTCGATGTGACGAGAAATCTTGTAAAGTTTTGAGTTTTTTGGGCGTAAACAATGCCTAAACAAGGCCGAAGTGGCGAAGTCCTCCTGCCAAGGCCCTCTCCGCCATGTGCCTCCCCGGTGAGCCCCTGCCCGTACAACAATAGAAGATGGGAGAAGAAAAAGAAAAGAAAAGAAAAACACATGAAATTGACATAAGGATCACTTTCAAAAAAAAAGTAGAAGCTCAAAATTGAGAGCTATTGCTGGAGATAGCGTAGAACTTTAAAAGTTGAAAAATAAGAAAAACTCTCAAATCCCATGATGCGTCCTGATGTAGGGCAATTGCTGGAGATGCTCAGTACTCCTGCTTGCTAACTTTGAGCGCAATAGTAACTAAGGTAAGCCACATTTTTTATATAAAAAAGTAATTCACATTTGTAGAATAAAACCCAAAATACTCTTATGCAGTTATTTTTAAGTATTTCTATTCCATAGTAATTTTAAGATAAACTAGATAAAATGTGTCTTTCCACAAACTTTAGAGCATCTCCAAGAGTCTTTGCTAATCTCACTCTCTAAATCATCATTTAGACAACTATTTTCATAAGAATCGCGTTCTATATTTCTTCACTCTACAACAGATTTTCTATCTCTCGTGCGCATTCTAGAGAGTCATTCTCGTTTTCTATTTGTGGCTAGCAAAAAAATCCAGAATAAAAGATGACTATATTTGTATAACCATTTAGATAGAGGGTAATTTTCACCAAAAATCTCTATTCGTAACATTTAGGAAGGCTTTAAAGAATATCTTGGAGTTGCTCTTAGGCGTCAAGTATTTGTATTCCAAAATTTTATACAAATAAAGTGGCAAAAAAAATGCCAGCATTTAGAAATAGTGGTTCACAATTTAACTGCTATATTTCTTTAGGCCTTGTTCAGTTCCAAAATATTTTGAAAAATAGGCACTGTAGCACTTTCATTTGTATGTGACAAATATTATGTCCAACCATAGACTAAATAGGTTCAAAAGATTCGTCTAACAAATTACAGATAAACTGTGTAATTAGTTATTTTTTATCTATATTTTATGTTCCATCCATGTGACGCAAGATTCGATGTGACGAAAAATATGAAAAATTTTTACAAAATTTTGTGGGAACTAAACAAGGCCTTATTTTTCTTATTACCTTCTTGGCTTCTTGTACATCCCGGTTGCGTGTAGATTCAAAGATTTCGTGCATCCCAGCTCCAGCACGCCAGATGCTACAGTTCTGAGCAATTTTTCTCGAAACCTAGACCCGCGAGAAGGAAAACACGCGCGGAAATGCGGACTGCTTTGCTTCTGAATGGTTAGCGCAGCAGCAAGGCAGCAACCCATCAGCCGTTCCAAGCCGCACATCGTTTTCAGGCGGCGTCACGCGCTCACGCCTGTCCCCCCTCTCCCTCCTCGCTGTTCTCCCGGCGAGCTCCTCCACCACGCGTGCACCAACCAACCACCAGTTGGACCCAGGCCAAGCTACCGTGACGCTCGATCGGCTTCGGCTCTTAGTTTGCGGAGGCGTGGAGGCGGACCGCCCCGGCCCCGTACCGTGAGGCTGGAGGAGTCATGGAAGTGCCGCCTCTGCCAACGGCGGCGGCGGAAGAGGAGCGCCGGAGCGTAGCGACGGGGCCGTGCCTCCCCAGGCTGCTCTCCGGCGTCCTCTCGGGGGCCCTCACCGGCATCTTCGCCGTCGGTAAGCAAGCGCGCACCTGCGCGGCTGCGCCCCACATAGCGTTGACGCGGCACCTTAATTGTGTTGCTTCTGTGTGTTTGGTTTGCGTGCTCTGCCGCCTCTGGTATTCTGTTGACGCGGATTTCACTGTTTTGCCTGCCTGGGGTAGCTGGAGGCCTGACGGGGGCGTTCACCGGCGCATTGGCCGGCCGAGCTTCCGACAGTGGCGTCCTCCGGGGAGCCGGGCTGGGGGCCTTTGCGGGGGCGGTGCTCTCCATCGAGGTTCTCGAGGCTTCGCGCGCCTACTGGAGGGCGGACCGATCGAGCCCGCAGAGCACATCCTCCATGGTCCGTGACCTACTTCTTCACATTCATCCGGCATGATTACTTGTGCAAAATCAAACAATAGAGTGTATCCGTCTTGCTTTAGCTACAGAAACTCCATCGGAATTAGTTTGGAAATTCTTATATGCTCCTAGTATTGTTCCTTCAGCCCAGACTATGGAAATTATATAGTATTGTTAGTTCATTCAGCCCAGACTATGGAAATTATATAGTACTCACTCCGTCCACGAAAGAGTCAATTTCTAGAGTTGTCCTAAGTCAATTTTTTTTAAACTTTGACCAAATTTTTAGAAAAAAATGCTAAGATTTATAGTATCAAATTAGTATTATTATATTCATCATAGAACATATTTTCATATAATGTGCATTTTATATTATAGATGTTGTTACTCTTTTCTATAAAGTTAGTCAAACTTTAAAAAGTTTGACTGACACGGATCCTAGGAATTGATTCTTTCGTAGACGGAGGGAGTATTCTTAGTTCATTCAACCCAGACCACGGAAATTATACTTTTGCAACCACATTATTTTCAGTGATCCATGGGGGACATGCATTTAAGAGAATCACCTGTTGCATTTTCCAGGGGGACTTCATAGAACAACTCCTTCATGCTCGATTTGTGCAAGAGCAGTATGAGCCATCAGCATATATGGCATATCGTTGGCAGGTCTGTTTGTTGTTTTAGTTACCACTGGTAGCAGCATCCTCTTTGACAGAAAGCACATAAACGCATTACAACATTACATTTTTGCAAGTATTTTTAATACTACAATGCACATGTAATTTACATGTTCTCAAACTGGATAATTTGAAGTTGTTGACCTCCTGTAGTTTTAAGGTTTTGCTACATGGCATGTTTTTTTTATCAGAGTAGTAGATATTTTCCAACAGGTTGGAATTGCGGACAATGATGATCTGTTCGATGTCCTTGAAGATGTTTTATCTGAAGGGCTATCACAAGATACTCTAAAGAAGTTGCCACGTCATGTGGTGACTGAACAGAAGCAGGAATCGATTGGTGAAAACGTGTCTTGCGCTATTTGCCTGCAGGTACTAATAATGTCACATTACATATTTTTCTAGTGGAAAACTAACCTGCGTTAAAATCATAATTCTCTGGGAATTTTACTGTTTAGGAGCTTGCTTTGTTTTGTGTTGATAAATTAATATGATGTGCATAGGGCATTTCCTTTTGGAGGTTGGCAGTTGATTAATCATGGGGAAAGTGTGATTTGACACTCATTAACATGGCTGAAACTAAGATGGTGGGAGTTGAATCAGGAGTGCCCATCACTCCAGCTCATAGATTGATTATAGTTTACTCTGGTGATCACTTTTGTCCACCTACTGGTTGCTTGCCTTACATTCCAAAGACTTTTTAGGGCAAGTTATCTTAAGTGCCGTATGCATTGGTTCTCTGGTTAGATCGCATAGCTCAAACTAGCTTGTGCGCAATATATTGAACAAAATTGATATTGCTTTTCTTTTTAATTTTCTCTCTGGTCCAAAAATATGTGTCACATTTGACTTTGAATGGTCACCATTATCTTCTAGAATATATATTTTTTAAAATCTTTCAAAATTATGAAATTTTGCAAGTATTTTCCAATATAAATGTATATATATCTTGCATGTATCCAATCTAAATAATTTAGAAGTTATTGAAGTTTATAGTTTTTTTAGGTTTGACCAAATCTTGTCGTACACATCATATTTTGATGACAGGAGGAAGTATTGAAGTATTCACATTTTGTTTTGTATGTGTCTGATGCTATAGTTAGCCTTCTTTTTTTTCTCTTGAAATGACATGCTTCGGTTAGGATTCTTTTGATGCTGATGTAGAAAAGGCATTTCTACTGTTTCAATTAAACTTTATCTGTTAGTCCTGACAGTTTACCTTCTCCCAGGATGTTGTTAGCGGAGAGACAGTGAGGAAGTTGCCAAAGTGCTCTCACACCTTCCATCAGCCTTGTGTGGACAGATGGTTCATTGACCATGGTTCATGCCCAGTATGTAGGCAGGATGTGTAGGTTAGATCATGTTGGATTCTGGGTTATCATCATGCGGTCATGCCTTTGCAAAGTTGCTACCATAGAAAGAAAGATACATAGCATGTAAATTAAAGTCCTGCATTTGTCCCTATTGTGAGCAAAGGTTTACTCATAAGTGATTGAGTTTCATGTATTCTCATTTTATTTGAGCATATATAATAATGATTATGAGCCTATTTGGATCGGCTAAAGCCAATAGTTAGCCCTGTTCGCTGGTCCGAAAAGTTGTCCCTTTGTTCGCTGGTTCGAAAAGTCATGACTGAAATTACTGTTGACTGATTTATTGTAAAAAAAAACTATGCTGGCTGGCAAAAAAAGTACAACTAATAAGACAAGCGAACGGAACCCGATCCAAACACCAAAGGCCTTGTTCAGTTGGAGAAATTTTTTTGTTTTGGGTACTATAACACTTTCGTTTATATTTGGTAATTATTATTCAATTATAGACTAACCAGACTCTAAAAAATTTTGTTTCACAAATTACAGACAAACTATGTAATTAATTATTTTTTTTACTCTATATTTAGTGCTTTATGTATGTACCGCAACATTCGATCTGATGGGAAATCTAGAAGAAATTTTTTGGAACTAAACAAGGCCTAAACCTAAAATTTCTTTCACACTTCAAAGCAGCGAATTAGTAATGTCTGAAATACAGAAACTTGTCTAAAACTTCTCAATGAAACCCTTCCCCAAGGCTTATCAACTGATGTCTATGTGGCGTGAAGAGATTGGAAATTGGAGGGCAAGGAGTCGAGCATGGCACCAAGGTGTATGGGCTGTTAAGCCGAATAGGCAGAGAGGACAGAGCCAATATTTGAGCCAACAAACAGAATTCTTTAGTTCTATCGTGAGCACGCTACAGCAGTGTAACTTCATTTAACAAGCATAGCAAGCAGCACAGAGCGTACAAAAATTGACACAATCCAGCCATTAGGTTGGTTCTAGACACATGTCACAGTTCTAAATGATATTTCTGACACATTACAAAAGAACTGATCAAAATTTGTTTCACACTAATAACGGACTCAAAGACAACCTAATGCAGACTGGTAGAAGCCCGAACAAATCCTCAAGCTAATTTTGCTCTAGAGAAGTCCATCTCCGGGTGCTGCCATGGAAAAAAGAGAAACGAATCAGATGCACGAAATAGGATGGAAAGCCAACGTACATACATAATGGCTTTGCTGCAGACTTACCTCAGACATGAACTTCTTGAGAATTTCTTGCTTTTGCATTTCATCACTAGTTGGAAGGCCCATCTGCTTCTGGCGCTGGTCAAACTACAAACCAATTGAACGATTTTAGCTATTTCCAAGCAGCATTTACGAAATCATATGAACATCAGGTTCTGTGTCTTACCATCATCTTCTCCACGGTTTGTCTAGTCTCAGGATCCAAATCAGAGAGTTTGCTGCTCTCGGGTTCCACCTTTTGGGTATCAACTTCAGGGTCACCCTTTATAACAGACTTCCACCACTCCATTTGGTTGTGCTTTGTAAGCAATATGGATAGAGTTTTTCCATCCTCTACAAAATGTTAGGCAACCATACTTCTATCAGTAAGGGGCTTAGGATCAAAGAAAAGTGAGCTCAGATTAAGCAGCTGCAGCAGCAGCCATATATAAGTGCAGCCAAGCAGGCTGAAACCCAATTGACTTACCTATGCTCCAGAAGCAGTCATCAACCTTAACTGGCTTATGGAGCTCGCCCTGGTAATAAAGAAAGCACCAACAGGAAGTTAGAGCCCAGAATATGTATTTTGTAAAAACACATTTGGTTCACCAGAAACGTTGTTGTCTCATAAGACAAGATGAAATTTATTGCAGTAGCAACTTACATCAATGATAGGTGGCTGGCCCTTCAGACCAACCTTCAGATGATTCTTCTTTATATCAAAGACCACAAATCTTGATTTTGTTCCTTGAGGAACAGGAATGGTGATGTTAACCTCTGGCAACTGTTGAGTCCACGAGTACTTCTCCAAATCAAGACCATTTCCAGCATTTGGTTCTGATTATTAGGAATGAAAACAAAATTAGATATTATATTAGGAGATCCCATAAAATGCAGAAGTAGAAATCACATCTGAAGAATTGTCTTAAAGATGCAATAATGAAATAAAACGGTTATTAGGGCATCATGTTAGCAATTTCAACTTATATAGTTTCACATATAACGCAGCACAGACCCAAGCCTCAGCAGACCACTACAACAGAGAGAGAACTTTTGTCGGACTGCAATCAACAGTGGACCAATGGATAATTTACTCTAAGGTCAATGAGAAGCAAATAAAGGGCAAATTAATGTAGTTTTTTTTTCCTAACAAGTTATATGTTCTAAGCATCTTGTTGCCTATTAATGTAGTTTCTTTTTCCTAACAAATTATAAGTTATAAGTTCTAGAGTATAGATACCTAAATCAAACCACATACGCTAATCAGAGTATCAACCCCAATCTATCTAGCTTGTCCTAACTCCACAAGCCTAATCACCAGAATATGCTAGATCGGGCTTATTCCACATAGCAACAAAATCCCTAAAACGCAGCAGCAATATAACATTTTCAATTTTCAAAACAGGGCAGCAAGGGAATAGAGCACTCACGTCTCACGTTGCCTTCCTCCTTCTTATCCACTTCCATGCTGTCCTTCTCCACCGAGCTCTCTGGCTTCTCCACCGCCGCCGCCGCCGCAGCCGCAGTCTCCTTGGCAACCTTCTGCGCCTCGGCGGCAGCCTTCCTCTCGGTCTCCTCCACCTTTCTCTTGGCCTCCCTGGCCGCCCTCTCCTCGGCCTCCACCTGCGCCCTGACGGCCGCCGCCATCGCGGTGACCTTGCTCACCGCCGCAGGGTCGCGGAACAGTCCGGACCTGCGGTGGGCGACATCGATGGCCGCCTCGAGGAAGGGGAGCGCGCCGCCGCTCCTCTCCAGCGCCGCCACGAGGGCCTCCTCGACGCCGGGGCCGTTCGCCGGCGCAGCCGCCGCCTGCTGCGGAGCCTCGTCCTCCTTGAAGTCGGAGATGATCGCCATGGAGCGATCCGTCAACCTAGGGTTTGAGTGGCGATGCGTCTGGATGGATCTCAGAACTTCGCGAGGGTTTTGGTCTTTTTTGGATGAGGGGAAACGGGGCTTTTGGACTTCGATTATATGGAGGCGCCGAGGGGGCGACCGCAAGCCCGGAACGGAAGTGGAAACGAGTTGGAACTTGGAATTGGAACTCGAGACGTCTCTGGTTAGAGTCAGCAAGGCGGTCGGTGACAGGTGGGGTCGGAGCACATTGCTTCCATGTTAGGGTACCTTGTTTAGTTTTCAAAAAAATTTGCAAAATTTTTCATATTTCACGTCACATCAAATCTTTAGACGCATGCATGGAGTATTAAATATAGACAAAAATAAAAACTAATTGCACAGTTTGGTCGGAATTGACGAGACGAATCTTTTGAGCCTAGTTAGTTTATGATTTGACAATATTTGTCAAATACAAACGAAAGTACTACTATTCCTATTTTGTAAAATTTTTTGGAACTAAACAAGGAAAATAGACCACTTTGGTAGAGGCTGTCTTCAAGAGGAGACTCAGGCCTTATTTAGATATATTTTTTAATTTAGACACTATAACATTTTTCATTTGTATTTGGTAATTATTGTTTAATTATGGATTAATTAGGCTCAAAAGATTTATCTTGTAGATTACAGATAAAGCAATTAGCTATTTTATATCTACATTTAATGCTTTATGCATGTGCCGCAAGATTCGATGCACCGGAAAATCTTGAAAAGTTTTTTGTTTTTGGGTGCAACTAAACAAGGCCTTATTGCGGAATATAAATTTAAAATAGGTCTCCAACATAGTACATATAGTCTTCAATAGAGTACCTATATCATAGGCGGCGCCAGGGGTATGCCCCTGTATTCCGGTCCCTTACCCAGAGGGCACTGCAAACGCGCAAGGACACCGGACGCACCCTGAGCGTCCGGTGCTCTCAGTCAGAGACACCCGTAGAAGTTAGGCAGCACTGGACGCACCAACAGAGTTTAACCCGCGTCCAGTGCCTGGAGTCCGGTGCCTAATCCTAACAGAGCCAGGCACTGATAGCACACCGGTAGACTCAGCGTCCGGTGCCTCCGTCGCCAGCGTCCGGTGCACTCCCGCTACTTCTCCAAACTTCTCACCGGCGCAATAGAAAATATGCATATCATTTTCTCACCGGAGAGAGGAATCTAAACCCCTCTCTACCCTTCAACCTCAACCTCCTTCTCAAAGTGTGCCAACACCACCAGGTGTGTACCAACAAGTGCACGTGTGTTAGTATTTTCACAATTATTTTCTTTGAAGGAGTTGAGTTAGCTTACTAGGTTCTAAATGCATGCACATGAACAATGACACCTAGTGACATTTGATAACCACTTAGCCAAAGAATTCCCCTCTTTATAGTACGGCTATCTATCCTAAATGTGATCACACCCTCTATGGTGTCTTGATCACCAAAACTAAAACCCTAAGCAATACCTTTGCCTTGATCTCCATAG
>Ga0182004_10002544_pt1 | contig 14248 bp, 11 predicted proteins | sample Sormic07211540_1_FD_120479 | JGI IMG/M metagenome (GOLD analysis project Ga0182004, IMG submission 120479) | Endophyte microbial communities from Sorghum bicolor roots, Mead, Nebraska, USA - 072115-40_1 MetaG | ecosystem: Host-associated > Plants > Roots > Unclassified | place: USA: Nebraska...
AGCATCCAGGTCGAGCCCTAGCTTAGCCGCCCCTCAGATCATCTCAATTCCTCCCGCCGGCTGATCGGAGCCCCCTCCCGTCGCAGTCCAGAACTTCTCCGTCGTCGATTGCAGGAGGCGAAGGATGAGGAAGCTCGCGTTCCACGAGCGGAAGCGGCTCAAGAGGGTCAACTTGCTGGACTACGACAAGGGCAAGGGGCGCCGCGAGGGCCGCGTGACGCAGCGCTACCACATCGTCGAGAGGGACGACTACACCAAGTACTAACTGCTCGCCACCCCCCGCTTCACCGTCTTCACGATCGCAAGTTTAGTGGATCGATCGACTCGTAATGCAATGCGTGCGTCAGTTGTGGTGGCAAAATCTGTCGATCGATCTTGTCGACGCACTTCCGACGATCATGGGCAACTCTTTTTTTTTTTTGTGGTGGCAGGTACAATGGGATATGCCTGATGGTGCAGAAGCAAGTGAGCATTATCAGGCAGATGGACCCGCGGGACCCTTTCAGGATCCAGATGACGGACATGCTGCTCGATAAGCTGTATAAGTTAATTTAGTAATTGCTTATGTGAATTTCGAGTTGGAGAATCAATGCTCCTCAGACACGAACTGCGTAACAATTTTGCTCTCTGTAGCTGTGTTTGGATTGTTGATCTGTTGATACATTCACATCTCACCTATATGGTGTGCGATGGGACAGATTTTGATATTTGATATACAGTTCGTGAGTCTTTCAAGATCTGACACGTTGACAACGACACGTCAGTTTTCCAAATTTCTCGATCGTGTGATGGATATCAGTGGTAAAATGCAGTTAGACTAGGGCTTTGTTTAGTTCAGCTCAAAAACCAAAAAGTTTTTAAGATTCTCCGTCACATCAAATCTTTCGGCACATGTATGAAGCATTAAATATAGATAAAAATAAAAACTAATTCCACAATTTACTTGTAAATCGTTTGACAAATCTTTTGATTCTAGTTATTCTATGATTAGACAATATTTGCCACAAACAAACGAAAATGCTACAGTAGCGAAAAACTAAAATCTTTTCGCATCTAAACAAGGCCTAGATCACAAGGCAATCTAGACTACTATTTCAGATGGTATTTCAGGTGTAAGGTAACTTAACCAAACTGAACTTCTTTTCAATCTGTGAGCTCCTTTTCAATCTGACAATCTGTGAGTTCTGGATTTTTTTTTAGAATTTTGTGCTGTGTACACCGTGGCAAAAGTCGAGTGCATTTTCAATCTCTCTAAGCTAATTGCCCCTAATTATACTTGAATGCATGTGCTTATGTCTGGCCATACGCTCTTATACTTGGATCAGCATGTGGTTGGGTTGGAGTCACATTTGCACCGGACTGAATGGTCATAAGCCATCATGGCATGTCCTGTGATCTGTGGAGCTTGTTCTTGTTTCATAAGCTGTCTTGCGATGACTATTGTCACTTCTGATGCTATAGTGTCAGTATAGTGTGTCATCTTAGGAAAAATATCTAGCCGTATTTGTTTTGACAAAATTATCTGATTTTTCGTTCAATTCGTGTTGGCAGCTTCAGGATTTCTTACTTTGCATACTGATCTGTGTTGTCTGACGAAGTACCTTAACTTCAGGTATAATATGGGTGTAATTTCGATAAAAGAGAGCTTGGTAAAATGTGAGAAACTTTCAGCGAGCTCCTTCTGCAGGTCTCTCTTCCAGCCGGCCATTCTCTTTCCACTCACTCACATCACATCACATATCACATGCACTCACCTTTTGCTTTGCTAATTACTGCAGACGAAGACTAGCAACAGTTATGACGAGGATCAAGATGGCAGAGCACCTCAAAGAGGCCGTGACATACATTGAACAGGGCCATGTGCGTGTTGGCCCTGAGGTCGTCACCGATCCAGCCTTTCTTGTAACCAGGAACATGGAGGACTTCATCACCTGGGTGGATTCCTCAAAGATCAAGAAAAAAGTCATGGAGTACAATGATGCATTGGATGATTATGATGCCATGGGTTGAGGGTACTGTTCAGAGAATTTCTGTGTGGCCAGGAATGTACGCTGATGATGTGTGATATTCTTTAGGTTATCATCTGAGATGATTGTTACAGAGGTACTAGCTTGTGCATTTGGCTATTTTGGGCTGCAGATGTTGATGCGATTATATACTAATAGTTAACTAACAATGATATAGCAGCACACAGAAATTGTGATACTGGGTGTGATAACCACATTAGGGCACCTCCAGTGTTGCAGCAGAATCGAACCAAGGGCCTCTATAACCGAACCATCAACACTACAGCCATCGAACCGTAGATGTCAGAAACAAAAGCGGATGCTGCACAAGCACCGAACACAGGGAATAAAATAATCCCAAACAAATGCAAACGACGAGTATGGAGCGGCACTTTTGCGTCTATTGTGTGACTGAGCTGCAATTTTTTATACGTAAAGAGCCCATGTAACTGAAATGCACACTGGAGCTTGCCGAACCGAATTTTTGGTCTGCTCCTTCCGAACTATACGGTTCGCTGCAGCACTGGAGATGCCCTTATGATGGTGCATTTATCTTCAGGACCAAATTCAGTCTGCCTCGGTGATTGAAGTGCTTGCTCTGTGCTGATCCTGTAATTCTGTGCTGTTGTGCTCGCATGCATTTTCCTTGAATTGGTTTCTAAAGCATTTAGAATGTGATCTTGATGTCATCCAAGAACGAAATATAGCATTTAACCGCATAGTTCGGTTCCGACAATTCCTTCAGCTACACAAATCATATATATATATATAAAAAAGAAAAGCAAGGCGGAGGTGGCGGGGTGGGGTTAACAGAAATGTGCCCAACACATGTAGAACAGACATCGCAATTTACAAAAGCAAAAGTCATATGAAACGCACACTGTTTTTGTTTACACGCAAGATAAAAATTACATGTTAGTGGATCAGAGCACAGCCAACAAGCATATGCTGAACAACTTGGTTTCAGTACACAAAAGCACACAGCAGACTGAGTCTAGCAAGAGTCGATCCAAGCCATGCATCATTTGAAGAATTGTGGAGCTATTTGATATGTGAAGGAATCATAAAAGGACTACTCCTTTGCATTACCTAAGCTAAATCCTGTTAGAAGCTATAACTACAAAGCTAAACTTGGGATTCTAAATCTCTTTCTGATGTTCGAGAGAGACTACTGCCTTTCGATTCTTGCATCTCCACTTCAACAGTAATCACTTCTTTTGACTTGCCGTTTTCTGTCTCCATCCGTCTGATTTTTTCTTTTTGTATGGCGCGTAGCTCATACCTACAAAAAGTAGAATGTGTGTATACTGATGTTGTCAATAACAAATGGTAGCTGGTATAGGCAAATATAATATCATACATGGAAGAGGTAAAATCTATATGGTAATGTAATTGCTCATCAAATAGCAATGGTTCAATCCTCAATTAATATATTTGCACAGAGAAACTGGCAGTAATAACTTTGGTCAATGGATTGACAATTATGTCAGTTTGAACCCTCAAACATCTCAACTTTTTGCTTGGCAAAAAGCTTAATGTGATCTTCCTATATATGACTTCACTGCTTATTCTCCAGGGAACATACAGATTACATTTTTTAGCCTAAACAGAAAAGCTTACTATTTCTTCAGGTTATCTATGTAGTGGAAATTTTTTCCATGTCATCTTCCTATATATAGCTTCATTGCTTGTGCTTATTCTCCATGGAACTAATAACAGATTACATTTTTTAGCATAAACAGGAAAGCCCACTATTTCTCCAGGTTAATAGGTTATCTATATTCCATCTGATCTTCCTAGCAGTAAGAGTTTCTACCCTAAGAACAATCACCTTGTGGTATTCCATGATAGTAAGTATATAATAGAATTATAGTAAGTGGAGATAGCAGGAAGAAGCAGAATTCCTTCGATATAATGTTTCTGTTTATAGCAATATAGCCAAAGACCAAATTTTCAATCCTCTAACTTTTGAATTGTTAGCTTGTCTACAAAACTTCACTCCTACATGCTTCAACAGAATATTCATAAGGAAACTTATAACTTGCATTTTATTAGCCTAATAAAGCCCTAAATAGGATAGCCCACTACCTTTTAAAGTTATATAGTCGAAAATGTGTTTCATCTTCCTAGCAGAAGTATGTATAGTAAAGAACAATCACCTTCCAGAATTTCATGATGGTAAAAGCAGACTAACAAACGCATAGCAAGTAGTCATAGCTTGAAGAAGCATAACGCTGACAATTTGAATGTTACTGTTAATGGATAAGTTCAATTTTCAATATGATCATCAGTCCCAGGTTCGATTTTTCTGAATATGCAAGATTTACTCACATCTAGAGACAAGATTAATTGTGTTTGTGTACAAGGACAGCAGAATACTATAGTCACACTGCAGATACCGTAATCCATAGATAATTTTAAATTAATTGATAAGGTTACAGTGAACTCCATAGAAGATAAAACTCAACTGATTGTAACCAAAGTGAGATGCTAATTTGGAAGTTAACTCCTGTTGCTAATTTTGTTCATTAATCAACGACTGATAAACTGCGAGAACAATTGAACTTCACAACAGAAGCATCACACACACATGGGATACTATTAAGACGAGAGCTTACGGTGAGATGTAACTCTTGGCGAGCAGGAAGTATATCTTCCAGAACTGCTTATCCTTCATGTGCCGAGGGCACAGATCGTACCGAATCTTGGCGAGTTCCTGCACGGGAAGCACACAGGTGCAGCTCACGCTTCATAACCTTTCGGGCAGAGTTAAGCAGGGAGACGAGATCCACGGGAAACCACCAACCTTAGCTTTGGACAGCACGAGCACGGCGTGCCGCTCCTGCCAGCTGGTGAGGTCGCCGGCGGCCGCCTCCGTGGAGCCTCCTGCGATCAGCGCACCAGAAGAGTATCAGGATCTAGCCGGATCGAGTAGGGCAGCAGAATCGGTGGGAGGGGAGGGGCATGGGGAGGGGGGGGAACGGAATCATTGGTTGCCTTGGAGCTGGAGGGCGGCGGCCTTGAAGGCGTCGGGCGAGAGCGTCCGGAGGAAGTCGAGCAGCTGCGGGGTCACGCCCAGCTCCTCCTCCTCCGCGGCCGTGGCAGCGGACTTACTTGCGCCACTGCCGCCAGCCCCGCCGCCGCTCCCACGGCGGCGAAACGGCCATGAGAAAGCGGAGAAGGCCATGGCGTTGTCAGTTGACACGCTGATCCGGCTCTCCCTCTCCGCGGCAGAGATAGATTCCCGTTGGATATCTCGGCAGAGAGGAACTAATCCCGTAAACCCGTACGCAATATATTATTATTTCTATTATATATACGCCGTCCGATTCACCGATTGAGGCCGAATTTGGCGTATAATCCAATGCGAGGCGTATTCGGCATCTCCACATATCGTAATGAACTCTAGTCCAATATATCAGTTATTATAGTTGAAGTTTGAAATTCGTCCTTCTAAGACCAATCTTAATGAAGTTTTATTAGAATTTTATACACACTAGCAAATATACATGTGCGACACGCACGTGTCTTTAGAATCTATTTCAAATACAGTAAAAATATTAATTGTTGTATTGTCAGTATTTAATAAAGGTATATTTCTAGTTAAATAATTTTAATTTTTTTTCATCTTAGAGTGAGCCTAACATCTTTCTTTATTTTATATCAGACAATTTAATTTTATTTTCTAGGGATATGAACACAAAATATCTATCCTATTTTTTCACTTTGGTTTTTCGTTCATTGAGTCGTACTGTATCCATCCTGTTTTTTTTTGTTTTTTTCTTTCCTCTATTTGTTTGCACGTAATAAGAAGTCTAAGAGTCAGATTTTACTTCCAAGCAAAATAAAATATGAAAGGAAAATATGTATTCATGTAATAAAATATGTATTCCTGTAATAAGAATCATATTTTTCATGAGTGATAACTTATGTATAGCATATTACAATACAATAAAAATTGAAGAGTTTATGTTTCCAAAATTCACTTAGCACCGTAGAAGTTTCTTTTTCTTCCATTGTTTTAGCAGTTCCCTCTTGGAAGATATGCTTCTCTGTTGATGTATTTTATATTGGAGTCCAAGAATCGGTCCGGTCATGTAGACACTGAACGAATACATGCTTGATTTTTTATTGTGTTATTGGTTGCCGCTTCTCGTTTTGTTTTATATTTGTTATAAAGAGCCGTGTCACATTAGGATTTATATTGAAATTTTGCAAGATCATAGAGTCTGTTTGGGATTGTACATATGTGACGTGAGATTGAGTTATACACGTTTACATCTTATATACATGTAAGATGTAAGATCACGAACGGTTATTACGTAAGGAGTTTCTCTAAAAAAAACTCGCTCTTTTATAATATGATGATTAATTATACTGATGTGACATTGTATTTAGTCATGGCAAATAATACCCGCTTAGACATGACAAAATATGAATTTAAATTGCCTAGGCACAATTGTTCAAGATTTCATGGCAAATTATGACCACGAACCAAACTGCCCATGTTTACCAATCAACAGGATCAGTCCAGATGGTTAGTATTTAAGACTTGCTACAAATCAATCATGAACGGAGATGAATTGCATGACGTACAACGTACAGGTTCACTATAAATCAATCACAAGAAACGAAATTCTACATCATGAAACATGATGCATCAGATGAAATAGCACCGAGATCTACAGAAAACTTGAGGTATGATCTAAAGCTCGTACAATTTAATTGGTTTCTCTTGCCATTGACCTTATCATACATGAAATAAACATCAAAATGTCCATTCAAGGTCAAGACAATTGGTTCGAGCACGACCGACCGTGATAACATGTCATCACAAGTTTCATCCCTTTTCTTAGCCACCAATCAGTGATCAAAAGCATGTTTAGCTCCCGGCAGCAGTAGGAATGGCGGTCGGTTTCGAATCCTCAGCCTTCTCGTGCTCCTTGTTTAGCATCTGGAATCACAACAATTAACAGACAAGATTTCAGGTCCACAACAAAATTGAGTAATTCCATTACAAGTGATCAATGTCACAAAGATATCAATCTACAAGGAAATACAAGGAATGCATACAGGGACTGAAACAGCATCAGAAGCAGATAGAAAAAACCAACCTTATTGTTGATCAAATTGTGAAGAGCAATGACGCTCCGGATCAGAGAAGACAGGTATATCACCAACATCATGTCATTTGTTTTCACTGCACAAAAGAAAGGGAAAATTAGGCTGCTGCAATAAGGTTTCCAAGAATATAAAAAGATCAGGTCAGTTATGTTAAATCAGAAGAAAAATGCAAGATTACCTGCAAAGGCTTTAATTAGCTCATTTACGTTCAGATTTGGAAGGAGATTAAAGACATCCTGCAAAAAGAACTCATAATGAATATAATCTACAAAAAAAACTTAAAACAGTGTGGAAAATAACTGTTCTCAAGGGATCGATTTGTACTAAAATACAAAGAAAAAGTTGATCATCAAACCAAAAAATATACTGAATCTTTACTCATCTTATGTGTTCGATTCCGATTGCAATACTACTGCGACTAAGATAGCTGGTATATTTCAGCATTTACTGTTTAGTTCATTCAATTCCAATGAAAGTAGTACATGACAAATTGCAAGAGAGAGACTAACCTGCAAATGGTATAAAATTTCATGATTCAGTGGGAGCTTCCCGTCAATTACAAGATCCAAATAGCTTCGGATCTCCCTAAGCCTTGCATCGAGTCCCTTCAAGGCTGCAAGCTTGCTAGTGACCTTAATTGACAAAGGAAAGTGATATTTAGGGTGCGCCTTAAATAAAACACTACGCAATAGGAAAATCCAGTCGTGACATATTACCTCTGTAGCAAGTGTGCTTATTGTTGTGTCCTTTACATCCCTTAGAAGGTGCTCAACTCCTGAAGATAGCACAAGGCATATCAGTTAAACCGTCACAGCACAATTTCTATGAATATTTCTTGGTAACTATTTTTGTTCCTCAAAATGAAACTAGCCTATTGGAGGACTCTAAGTGATGACATTGAGAATAGGGTCCGAATAATAAATTGAACATAATTATAATTTAGAAGGTGCCCAAATCCTGATGATAGCACAAAACATGAGTAAAGCATCATAGTGTGAACTCTAATATTTATACATAATTATTTTTTTGCTCAAAATAAAGGCAGCAATTGGTGGACCCCTAATGATAACATTTGACAATACCATCTGGATAGTAAAATCCACATAACTTTTTGTTGTTGTTCATGCAGTATCAGATCAACAAGTCTTACCAATTTCCTCAACTTCATGAGCAGCAATTTCTGAAGGAACATGGACAAATACCTTCTGACTTTTCTGAGTAGCATTCTGTGAAGGACAAAAAAAAATTAAACACTGAGCAAGCAAGTGAAATACTCCAGCATCTCAGCCCCCAGACATACCTCTTTAACCTCCTCCACAGCATAGTATGCTTTAGTGGGTATTCCCAGCTCCTTGGGTTGAACATCAATAATCACCAGGACAGGATTAGGAACATAACTGCAAATTGGAGAGCGAGAATCGGAATAAACAGCTGACAAAAGCACCACAGGCAATACAGGATGAGCACCCAGTGACCAAGCTAGCAGAACTAACATTATATAGGTTTGAGCAACATATCCAACATCCCTAGAGAAGGACAAAGAAAATGAAATGTAGAGGGGGAAAACATTTGAAGTTGACCATTAGAAAGTATTGATGGCTCCCAAAGCTCATGATTTAGTTTGACGCAACAAAATTATTCTTTTACAGAAGTATGTGGAGAAGAAATTGACTCTGGTGGGAATACTAACACTTGACTGTTCTCTCCATACGTTTTCTTTTCCCAGCAATCTACATTACCAGTGCTAGGACAGTAAACGTAGAACTTCAGAGAAAAATTCATGAGAAAATGTATTGGTTATGCAGTTCTGGATCAAGGAGCAAATGTTTTGAGCACAGAGGAAAACAGAAATATGTCTGTAACCATGTATCACTAACAGTAGGTGAAACATAGCCGAATAGCTTGTGGAAGCTAATCTACATATGATAACACTTCAAACAATCATCCTAAGTTGACTGGAAAGCTACACACTCATCTATAACTTAGGACAGTACCTACAAAATTGTAATATGAGTTAAGAAGAACAATCATAATAAGAGGACATAACTTCACATGCAGATTCACCATACCTGTTGAATAACGCATGGACATCCAAGTCGTTCTCCCTTAGTTTTGGGCCAGTGCTGTACCAGCCAACAACATGCTCCTTGGCTGCGCCACAAACAGCCCATGCTCATTAAGGCAACAGAATCAATAGCACCAAGCAGGACCAACAAGTTTTGATAATTTCGATACAGCATACCATTAATCCTCTTGAACATGGAGAACATCGACTCATGGTAATTGTGGTCAAGGAACCAGATCCTAGGATCCTTGTCATCCTCCTCGAACGGCACTACAAAATCAAGTAGCGGATTCAGCGTTACCCCCGGGACAACATCACAGATCTAATGAATCACGCATGAGCAGCATGGGCAATCCACGTCAATAGATCTAACTGCATCTACACCCGCAGCCAATTCAGCGAAAACCCTAAGCAGCACAGCAGCCCCATCCGTGACCGGAAGCGTGCACCCCGAGCGGCGCAAACCCTAGCGACGGTCAGAGAAACAGGAGGCGGGGGTTGTTGGGAGGTTTACCGGCGTAGGAGTTGGTGACGTCGACGGAGCCGCGGGAGGAGGTGCCGAGGAGGACGCCGACGACGCGCTTGCGGGTGTCGCGGGCGACGCGGTTGTAGTGGTCGACGATGCTGAGCAGCACCAGGGGGTGCACCACCACCCGTTCCAGCGTCCGCCCGGACAGCTGCGCCGCCTTCACCACGTCCATCTCGCCGGAACCCTAGCGGCGACCACGGATCTGCGGTGCGCGGTCTCGCTCCTCCTCGTAGCCTGGTGGCGTGATTGGGGAGGGGGTGCGTGTCGCTGCTGCTGCTGCGGGCTGCGGCGGCCGCCTCTGTGTGCGCTTGTGCTTTGCTTCCCCAGTTCCTTTTCTTTTTCTTTCTTGCGGGAGCGGAAGGTCGGGATCGCTTTTGAATAACAACTTGGGGCGAGGGGTGAAGGCGTAAAAGGACTCGGCCTTCTGCTGTGACCGCGGCCCGATTAGAAACGGACGGCCGAGACTCATCTGGGCGGATTCGAATTGGGCCACAGGCCCTGCTCGACCGAACGGCCCAATGGCCCATCTGGCCTTCCCACCCCCAAATCCCCAATTCTCCCTCGGCCCCTCGAACTCCTGCCTCCAGACCGATTGACCGGCGCCGCCGACTGCCACCCGGCCCCGCCAGAACATCGCCGGCCGACCACCCGACCCGCCAGGGCCAGGCAGTGCCGCCACCCGCTCGTGCCGCGCTCGGGCGTCGCCCGGCGCTCACCACTGACCGCCCCACCGGACTATCGCTCGGCACCGGCGCAGCTACGCGGGGCGGATCCAGCCACCGGACCAGGAGCAAGACTGGAGGAGGCCCCGCGCGCTCCATCCCCAATTCCCCGTCCAGTGGCCCAGTGCTGAGTGCTCGAGTTGTTTTGGTTTCTTCGTTTAGAGGTAATCAAAATTCAAACCCCGCTTGCCCTTTATTCTTTGTAATCTCTTTATTCCAGTGGCCAGTGCTGCAATGAGGGATGGGAAAGTTAAAATCGATTTTTAATTTCTTCTAATAATTTGTAATCTCTCTTTGTTATGGAACACATTTAGTTTGAACTATATGTATCTTTTATTTAAGCTCTTGTGTGGAATGTTTGTGTTTCGAGATTGTGACTAGTTTAGATTTACATGTCTTAGAAAGAAATTTTGGTCTAATTTGTGTTCTATATGTTTCTAGGGTAACTAGTTATTGGTCATGTTTTAGATTGTGGAAGTTGCCCCTGCATTTTTTTTGGTTTACTTGGATAAATAATTGTAATTGGAGTAAGTACTCAACCATGCTGTGCTGGTCTGATTAAACAAATTAAAAGGCTCCTGAGTCTGTATTCTATAGTGTAGTGTCTTGTGATATGTGGTATTAGGCTGTGGCTGCAATTAGAAAGTTGAGTGGCAAGCATCTCCACCAGTACCCCAATCCACATTCCCAGTGAGAAAAACATGTAGTTTGAGGGATTTGCAAGCTCCAGCAGTCCTCCAATCCTATCCCCAATGAGGAAAAAAAAAATTCTCATCCCCCTCAAAACCAGCCCTCCAACCCTAAAAAAAGGGGAACAGCCCCTCCCTGCAAATTTCCCCGCATACCATGTAATTTTGGCAGGAGTGAAGTTTCACAGGCAACCGTCGTCGTGGGTAGGGGAGGATCCCGCTGCAGCTCGGGGAGAGACCCTGTCTCCCATGGCAGATTCGAGCTCCACGCCTGGGAGCCACCGCTACTGCTGCTGAGGTGGACGAGCCGCCGCCGTACACTGTTAGCTATAGAGAGAGAGAGAGAGGTGGGGAGCAGGGGAGTGTCGCCGTTGTTGCTCAGGATGGAGAGGAACGAGAAAGAGAGTTGGGAGGAGGGTCCGGTGAAAAAATATAGAGAAGAAGATTGCCCACTTACAGATGGGCCCCACGCGACATGTGAGATTTTGGGTATGAGATTTTCTCATTCTGCTGGAGTAGAGATCTGTACAGGCCCCTCAAAATAATTGAGCTCCCAAATGAGTTGTTTTGGGGGTTAGGTTTTCTCCTACTGTTGGAGATGCTCTATGCATGTGGATTTCTCCATACTTACTTTTAGTCAGCATGTAAGTTAGGGCATGTTTGGTTCCCCCTTGCTAAATTTTAGCTAGCTAAACTTTAGTCACTTTAGTAGCTAAAGTTCCAAACACATTGACTAAAAGGAGCTAAAATAGTGTAGTCTCATTAGTCACCCAAGAGTAGCTAAAATAAGCCCTTAAAATAGCGGCAATATTGCAAAATGTTTGTTTCACTGTCATTTTGCTTTGAATTATATATCGTAAATGTCATTTGATTCACTGAGCTTTAGTAAACTAAAACCAAACATAGGAATTGTACAACTTTGCCTCTAAGAAGTTATATCATTTGACTTGACAGCTCAATCTCTATGCTAATATATGGTTTTGCGTTGCGTATGGCAGGATGGCAATGGCCACATCATCATCGTATCCTCCACCTCCTCCATTTTACCGATTGTACAAGAATTTTGAGCAAGATGCCTCATCCGCACCAGAACCACCACCACCAATTGATGGACCATTCAAAGCCTTGGGTGTTGATTACACAGTATGTTTTATCATACTGCCTCTGCTAATCTGCTATCGATGGCATTAAACTGATTCTGGTTTGCCTCTTTGGTACTAGGGAGATGTTGTGATTCCAAGCTTGGAGAGTCATAATGTTCGTCAGCTTTATCCAAAGGGCCCCAATATTGGTGCGTTGATTCTTGAGAAATAGATATGTTTAGCTGCATATGCATACATAACTCAATTCTTTGTGATTGTTAATGTTAAAACTGTTTATGTAAGTAGACACTAGTTGAAATTTTTATATACCAAATAAGTTGTTATACTGTTACTTTTGAGGTCTTAATAAGTTGTCTTGATTTAATGAGCTGAATGTTTGGACATTTGTTAAATTTTAGACTTCAAAAAGGAGCTAAGGACCCTCAACAGAGAGCTTCAATTGCATATTTTGGAGCTGGCAGATATTTTAGTTGAGAGACCATCTCAATATGCTCGTAGGGTAGAAGATATTACACTCATATTCAAGAACTTACATCATCTTCTCAATTCCCTACGACCTCATCAGGTGTGAACCTCAGATTTCGTTCCATGTGGTGTATTTTTCTGCTATTCTTCCAAAATTTACTTAGATTCCTTAATATATTTTAGGCAAGGGCCACATTGATTCACATGCTTGAGAGCCAAATTCAGCACCGCAAGCAAGCAATTGAAGATATAAAGCAGTGAGTGACTAGTCTTTATTCAGCTTGGCTGCATAAGTTTGGGATTTCCATCTAATGTGGTTTATAAAAGAATAAGGGTAGACCTCTGAGCCAAAAAGATATTCATCAGTATTAAGTCAATCCTGCACAACACTCCGGTACATGCTGAAGCTGTCATATATGTTCCAATGTTTCATCAATATTTATATATTCTTACCTAGAGTTGGGAAAATGGGTAGTGTCTGGACATGCTTATTGTTCACAACTGTTGCAAAAATCTTTTTTTACCCACTGCATTATGGGTTTGGTATAGTATAGAACTATAGATGACGTGGACTATAGTCATCCGTCACAGTTTACGATATCAAAAGGGTCGTTTAACTACTGCTTGCTGCCCTGATTCGAAACATATAGTGTAGTTCAAGATATGGTCAGCTGATAGTTTTGATAAAAAAATGTTGTAGAATAATACTATGCTATTCTTTGAAGATGACCTCTGTTACCATGCATACAAATTTTGTATAGTATCCTGTATGCTTGCTTTATTTTTGCGAATAACCTTCATCTTTAGAAACATGGTAACTAGTCGCTTGCTTGCACGTCTTCTGGTTTCATTGTAAATTGTGACTGCATAAATGCTTGTCTTCTATACGCCCCTGAGTATTTTCTTAATTCATCAGGAGGAGAGAGGAAGCACAAAAACTGCTTGGGGAATCACTGCATATCTTGGATGGAAGCCAAACTAATTAAGCTGACGACAAGTTAGCTGGTTCAAGACCGATTCTTCTATTAGTCTATTAGTGAAGAGAGTGTTAGTAGAGACAACGTAGAGATGGTGTTGAGATATGTCTGGATTGTTGTGGTATTATCTGTTGTGGCTCATGGTATTTCCAGCTTTGATAACTGAATTCCTTACTTCCAAGGTCGCTGTTAGCAAACTCCGGCTACTTAATGTTCAACTGTGATTTCCACGTAAATGGTTCGTACCTTTTCTCAGCTGCATGTTCGATTACTTTGTTGTGGAAGTATAGATTGTGAGATTGATGATGCCTCGTGGTTATCATATGCTAATAATATGCTGTCTTCCAAAGGAAGATTTGTCGTCTTTTTTTTGTTATAGATTATAGATAGGATTTGTCGATAAATCAATCAATATAGATAAAGTATCGACTCTTGCGGTACGGAGTATCTGGGAATTGGAATGCGTAAAACAAGTCGTTCCTCTTCCACCTTTGCAACTGGGCCGGTTCCTAAGGTCGCTGCCAGCAGGCAAGCCCAAACCGTGTACAATACAGGCCCACCTGAGCAA
>Ga0182004_10002545_pt1 | contig 14247 bp, 15 predicted proteins | sample Sormic07211540_1_FD_120479 | JGI IMG/M metagenome (GOLD analysis project Ga0182004, IMG submission 120479) | Endophyte microbial communities from Sorghum bicolor roots, Mead, Nebraska, USA - 072115-40_1 MetaG | ecosystem: Host-associated > Plants > Roots > Unclassified | place: USA: Nebraska...
ATAATAATAATAATAATAATAATAATAATAATAATAATAATAATAATAATAATAATAATAATAATAATAATAATAATAATAATAATAATAATAATAATAATAATAATAATAATAATAATACAAAAACTTTTGATTTATTAATATTTCATCATATATGTAAGTGCATCATTTTAGAATTTGTTCTAGCTTTGCCACAGAACATGATCTTATTGTCTTGCTTCTAAATAAATCAATATCTAAAATGGTTCTGAGTAATTATTTTTTTATGAGTTCGACTAATTTTATAGAAAAAAGTACCAATATACATATATATGACACCATGCTAATATACACATATTATATGATGTATCAAAGGGTACTGATTCGCAGAAATTTAGTTGTTTAATTGAGTTAACTCTAGAAATTGGTTTTTTTTTGACAAGAGAAGTATAATATATGAACAGGGACCCTTCCCTCCCTAAAGGTCTAGACACACAGTTTGATATGTGTGTGTCACGGTCAGGCAGGCCAACTACTCGCGGAAAAACGAAACAAATAGACGCGTGGAGCTTTGACTAGCGTAGCTAGCTGTAGAGTAAAGTCGCCGCTTGCCATGGCTACACACAGGAGTTAGTAGGACCGGAACGCCGGCCGGATGGGCTCTGCCAAACCAAATAATCACCACCGCCATGCATGCAGCTGGGTGGTTCCACTTCCACGCCCCCTGCACGGCTGTCTATGCAGCTAGTCTCGGCCGGCACCGGTCACCGTGCTCCATGCCTGCCCAAATGTGCATGGTTTGGTCGCCCTGTGCCCGTGCTTGGCTCGGCTGCTTCTGCTTGCACTGGGCCTTGTTTAGTTCCAAATTATTTTGAAAAAATCAACATTGCAGTACTTTCGTTTGTATTTGACAAATATTGTTCAATTATGGAGTAAATAGGCTCAAAAGATTCATCTCGTCAATTTCGATCAAATTGTGCAATTAGTTTTTATTTTCGCTTATATTTAATACTCCATGTATACGTCTAAAGATTCGATATGACGAGAAATCTGAAAAATTTTGTAAAATTTTTTTGAAAACTAAACAATGCCCAGTGTCAGCGTGCATGTGTCGTCTTCATCACTTGCTTGTGTACTCCTGCCTTTGACTACTCCGAAGGTGACGCTGAAAAGTATGGAGCAATTCCTGGATTACATATCTCCTTGTACAGTAGTAACATGATTTTTTTTTTCTCTCCCCTCGTGTTGCTAGCTGGCACAATAAATAAATAAGTAAATAAATAAATAAGTGTTTATGCTTGTTTATCACACACCGATCAACTGCATGCGGTGCCTTGCTTTTGGGGTCAAGCAAGCGGGTCTTGTGCGGGGCTTCCTTTCGTTGCGATCTTTGAGGAGGACGTGTGTGACTGCCACTACGTACGTGTCGTCGTTCGCGCTGGCTGATGACCGACCTGCAACCATGCAACGCCGCTGAACCAACACTTGCTTGCATTGGTGGAGATCGACACACACACACACAGGTTACGGTGTGGACGCCGTGCTAGTGCACCCCCATTTTCAGCTCCTCCTTTTTCCCGTTTATATTAGTTGCCACTCAGCGTTTTGCACTCTTCACTCCACTCCAGCCAGGGATGCATGATCGGAACGGATAGCATGCAGCACCCTACTGGGATTCGGGCCCGGCCGTGCCTGACAGACGACACCTGCAGATCGGTTTTAGCCATTATCCTATAATATCTGTGATGAAATTAGCTAGGGCCGCAGTATTCTGCTGAATCCTTGAAAACAGCTTCGATTCTGACGGTTGCCAACAAGTCAAGAAATCCTGGCTCTTTCTCCACCACTACTACTCAAATAAAATCATCTTCTATACTAAAGTTTGATACAGGTAGCTCCTACAAGAGCAGGAGCAAGAGCCGAAGCCGGAAGCACGCAGAGCCACTTGTGGTGCCATACACGTCTCCGTCGCGGCGTCACTGCGTGCGTGGCTTGGCTGATGGCTCTGTCGTGTGGGACGTACGCGTCCATACAACATTTAGGCCGTGTTTAGTTTGTAGAGGAAAAAATTTCGCAACACTGTAACACTTTCGTTTGTTTGCGGTAATTATTGTTCAACTATAAACTAACTAGGTTTAAAAGATTTGTCTCGTAAATTTCGACCAAATTGTACAATTAGTTTTTATTTCTGTCTATATTTAATACTCCATGCATGCGTCTAAAGATTCGATGTGATGGAGAATTTTGAAAAATTTTGGGCTTTTGGTGGAAGTAAATTGTTGAGTTTAGTTAGTCTATGATTAGACAATAATTATCAAATAAAAACGAAAATACTACAGTACCAAAAACCAAAAAAATTTTCTGAAGTAAACAAGACCTTACTATTCTTCAATTCAAGGTCAACGCACACCCGGCTTTACCGCTTACCGAGTTCGGCCAATGGACCTCTCCAGCTTGGTCAGTCGTCGCAGGCTTCGTTTCAACGTGTTTGACCCAACAGAGCCACGAGACCAAGACCCTGCACCTGCCGTCGCCCTTTCTAGACTTCCAGTGGTGCAACATGAGATTTCACTGAGAGCAGAAATAAAACACATCTTTTTTTTTGAGATGTATGTGCTCGTAGCCTCGCAGGGAATAAACTTCACGCTTGAGAGTAGAGAGGTACTCCAGTAATTAGGCACCGTTTGGATCTTTTATGGTTTTAATTAAGATTCGGAATAAAAACAATGTGTTCTATATATTGCATTTCGTGTCTGTGAGATAAAGGCTCTCTTTGTTCCCTTTGTTAAATTTTAGCTAGCTAAAATTATTTTAGCTACTCTTTGATAACTAATGGAACTAAACTATTTTAGCTCCTTTTAGTCAATGTGTTTAGAACTTTAGCTATTAAAGTGACTAAAGTTTACCTAGCTAAAATTTAGAAGGGGAACCAAACAGGGCCAAAATCTAATTGGAAGAGACTTTAGGATTCTGAGATTTTTCTAATCCACAATCCTAGAATCTAAGGATTCAAACAGGCCCTTATCACCGATCCGCCCCAATTCAGTTGTCTGAAGATGCTCCTGGGATGGTGAAATCACTTGTATTGTAAACCATTGGGTCAGCTAAGTAAAAAATAACACCACGTGACTGCAAACGTAAGAAGGCAGTAAACAGGATGCAATGCAGTGACAACGATGCACCAGTCATTATCATCTAATCCCACTTCCATTACAACGCAGGACAGTAATTTATCACGTAACCTATTATGCATACAAGAAAGAAAAAACAACAACAAAGCCTGACACTGTCATGTCTTAATCCTGGCCTCATGCGTCATGCACTCATGCCCCACGCCCTCTCCAGACGAATCAGTTTTTCGACACATGCCAATATGCCACAACAGCCATCTCAAACAGCAGCATGCAATCAAATCAACCACAACGTTGCAATCAGGCTAGTGGCAGACAACGTTCAGCGTGACTCAGACACAAACCACCATCATTAACATGAGAATCAAATATGAGATGTTATCCATCAGGCCATCACATCCAGGTTGCAAGGGGTTTATGTCAATCTGATGTTTCTTTTGCATCAGATATTACCAGAGTTCCATGGGCAAAGAGTTGATGATTCAGGCTACCAGACACAAAAGCAAAAGTTGAGAAAAAGAAAAGCAAACAAAGCGAACGAACTCTGAAGAAGTCGAATTTCACTCGAGTCCCATGGGCCATGGCACGACCTCCCCTATATATATTGTCTTAATAAAATGGCCACACTGAAATGGCTGAGCAGGAGCATTAGCAGGCATTGTGTTCTTATATTATATAATCAATGGGGATGCAATTTACAGCTCATGTACTGGCCAGATGGTTCACCCAGAGCAGAGCTTTTCAAGAGCCATGTTCTCATCGCCATCCACACTCTTCAGGGTACTTCTCACCAGGTCCTCTGGGAAGCCCATCTCAACCAGCTTCTGCACCTGCAAACAAGTGCAAACAAGAGGTGACCACCGCTGGCAAACACGTACATGTCTTGTATACACAATGGAATGACATGTATACAGTCTATACAATGGAGTGATAAACAGTGTTCACAGTACCTTCTCTTCCATGCCAGTTGACGCACTCTTTGCGAAGGCCTCTGTCCAGTAGCGAGCCGTAGCAGCAAATGTTGGATAGTCACGCAGGTACTGCAGAAACAGATCAACACAGATAAATTAATTGAGACGAGGTCTGCAATAGCAATTCACTTAGGTATCTCATAAGTTCATCCATAGCTCTGTTCGGCTGTTGTTCCAATTCATCATTGATGTGATATTCAGATTTTATGCTTACATCCAAGATTGCAGTGAATATCGATTCAGTTAGGTATCTCAAAAGTTCATCTACAGCTCTATGGAGATGATGCTTTGTTCATTATTGCAGTGAAATTTTAGATATTACGCTTAAATAATGCATCGCCTCACACCCAGTACAAACTCCAGAAGGGAATTTCTAAGGCCCATCCTGTAGTCTATATAATGCCTGGTCTGGGACTACCCTATTAGCCTAGTCCGGCTAGCAAAGTAATAGCCATCAAAATATCATTGGTACACTCCAGCAGAAAACACCTAGCTGTTTTGCTGGACAATTGGCAGCTTTATTCACTACATTTATGTCAAATATGGGTATTTCCTTGGAATGCCTATCCTTCAGCTCAGTCCAGAATATGCTTAATGGTGAACAATATAGTACAGAAGTGCACTTCACATATGAAAATAGCTGATTAGAAACTTCTTGCACTCGGATTTCCACAAAGCAGTGTGGACCAAACTAAATGAATAAGAGCTTGATGAAAATTGAATTGAACAACTTTACACCTTATCTTGTAGTATCCACATTAACGTTACACACAGAATATACAGGTGTAATTTAACAACAGGGGAAATCCATAACAGAGAGAAAAAAGTTATCAGATGTCATAACCACAAACATATTCACTGGTGTAACATTACAGCCAATGGTGCTGCAGGCACTAGCTCATGTGGTGGATGCTACAAAACTCACTTTGAATGGCCATGCCTACTTAGCTGCCATTCATCAACCAGGGCCACAATGAGACAGTTGTGCATAAGTATCAGGCATTCCTTTTTTTTTCAAAAACTGATAAACAGTCATTTCAATTAGCTCCCAACCAACTGTAGCTTCACTGGCGATATTGTAATGCACAAAAAATATAACCAGATAGGGAATACTCAGTTCAAACCTGTTGTGCAACAACAGCATCCTGAGGATCATCAGGTGCAGGAGAAGAAAGCAGAGCTTGAAGGGAAAGGAGTGCCGTCTTCAAGGTAAGGGCTGGGCTCCACTGATCTTTCAGAATATCCAAGCAAATTGCTCCATTTTGGCTGCTGATGTTAGGATGCCTTCAAAATAGATTGGAGAAGTCAGAGCTGTACTAAAGAAAAGGATATAAAACACCCATCAGTCCATCACCACTAGTTGTACTCGTTCATGATCAGGACACCTATCAACTCACATATGTAGGTACATTATGTAACCAGGATGATAATTCATCAATACAACTTCAAATAACATAACAGGGAGTGAACTTGCATACCATACTTTGGTGACAAACTGCATCTTCGGAGGCTCAAAGGGATATCCACCTGCCAACCAAAGACCAAAGCCAATCAGACAGTACTTTTTGACTTCTAGTTTTGTATATTCCCCAGTTATTAGCACATGAGCGTACACAAAACATAACTCTGAGAGTAAGTATCAAAAGAGATTATTTGCATCCCAACAGATAAAACTGAAATGCGTAGAGTTGTAGACTGCTAGCTTGGAACAGAATACATCTGCCTGCTGAGATACGGCGCTTCACTGCACAACGATGCAAAGGTGAATCCGCATACTGCGATGCGGCCAACGAGGGTGAATCCATAGCCTAACCCGGAATCGAAACCAGCCAGATAGCGCGGAGGGCGCAGGCAGCAAACCCTAATCCGCCCTAAACCCCACCCCGAGAGAACCAATCGCGCGCCAAAGCAATCTACCCGGCCACGAATCGCCCGGAATGGTGGAATGGGATCCCCCGCGCACGAGGAGTGGAACGGCAAACAAAGGACGGGCGGAGGTGGGGGATCCGAGGAGAGGAGGACGCGGGAGCGGCGGAATCCGGGGAGGAAGGATCGGCGGGTTGCTCACCGGGGAGGCGGATGTCGATGACGAAGGTGCCGCCCTCGTAGGGGCTGTCAGCGGGCCCGGCGATGGTGCCGGTGAGGTGGGAGATGTTGGCGCCGTCGTGGAGCGCGATGGAGACGCCCGACACCTCCCGGTCGCGGTTGCACTCGGTGAGCTCCTTCTGCACGCGCGAGACGTCCACCATCCTCGATCGATCCCTTCCTTCCTCGCGGCGCCGCCGCCACCTCCTCCTGGCTCTCGTCGGGAGCGGCGCGATGGGGTGGGATGCGAGGACGAGGAGGGTGGGGGTGGGACTGCTGCAGGAAACGGCAGCGCCACCGCCACGCTACTAATAATACAGCCAGTAGTAAATTAGTACAGTAATAATTAGTAATGCTGCTGTTAATATTAATATTACTGGAGTAGTACTTAATTACTCTGATTAGTAATTTGTTTGTTGAGCGGAGAATCTTTCGGATTTGGAATTTTGGTTGCTTGCCTTGCGCTGCCGGGAATTCCTAATCCCATCCCCGCGGTTTGTTTGTTTTGGTTTTATATGATATGATAGGCAATATTTGAACTACTAATAGTGGTGTCGAGACGATGAGATTACGAGTTTTTTTTAAAACAATTTAGATTTTTCTGATTTTTTTTAATCAGAGTATAACACTAATATTATATGAGATTAACGAAGACGTCATAGGTGTAGTAATAGAATAACACTTTTTAAATTATAAAACAAATTAGAAAAATATGAGCATATATGTCAAACTAAGGATTTAAACTAGACAGACATGTGCCCGCACAAGAAACTCAAGTACATGAGCTATATGCTCATCTCGCTTTTAACGGTCTTGCTTTGCCTTGCTTGTCGTCTTTTTCGTTTCTGACTTTTTTCAAAAGATTTTTATAATTACACCTCTAGTAATTTGATTTCAAAATTTGGTAAATTGATTTCAGAATCTATAACCGTCTACATTTTACTTTGTAACCAAATAATAAACTTGTCAGATTTTTAACTGTCCTATATTTTATTTAGTGAAGATGCACAGATTATATATATTCCACGATAACTACTTTTCTTTTTGCACTTATATATATATATAATTATGCAATTAGTTATTTTTTATTTTTATTTAATATTTTATGTATGTGTCACAAGATTCGATATGATGGAGAATTTGAGTTTTTTTAGATGCATAGGCCTATAGTACATACATGCATGTGCTTTGGGAATGAAAAAGGGCAAGGGAATGATCGTCTTTCTTGTTCTGTTGCTCACGCAGAGACAATGCCCATGTCAAGCAACACATCTTTGGCCTTGTTTAGTTCATCCTAATAATAAAAAAAATCAAAAAAATTTCGTCACATCGAATCTTATGACACATGTATGGAGTATTAAATATACTACCTTCGTCCTTTCTTTAATTATCGCTTGCGTTTACCAAAAAACAACTACCAGCAATTATATATTTAAAAATATTAATATTTATAATACATAATTAGTATCATTAGAAAGATTTTTGAATCTAGTTTTTTAATAAATTTATTTAGAAATACAAATATTGCATGTATTTTTTACAAATCGAGTCAAATTTATAGCAGTACACCAATAGCGACAATTAAAAGGGACAGAGAGAGTAGACGAAAACAAAAACTAATTACACAGTTTGTCTGTAAATTGCGAGATGAATCTTTTAATGGGATCAAAATATATACCATCTTCTCCAAACGAGTGGTTCCTTCTTTTTCGAGGGAAACAAATGAACTTTGTTACTAATTTGTCAAGTATATGACAACTTTAGTATATTCGTTTTGTTGCTTCTAGTTGTGCAATTGTATAAAATTAATCATATTTAAGAATGCTTAACTTAAAACAACTTTAGTTAAACTTACTTTTTTAATTGGGAGATTGAGAGAGTATATTAACAAAACAAGAAGTTTCTTTTTCAAGGAAACAATAGAATTATTAATTTGTCATGCATGACAACTGTAGTACATTTGTTTTGTTGCTTGCTTCTACTAGTACACAGAATGCTAGCAGTGTACTTTAAGGAAAGCAAAGATATGACCCTAAGTACACAGTATACTAAGGCCTTGTTTAGGTACAAATTTTTTTTAAATTTTGACATTGTAGTATTTTCGTTTGTATTTGACAAATATTGTCCAATCATGGACTAATTAGGCTTAAAAAAATTGTCTCGTGATTTACAGGTAGATTATGCAATTAGTTATTTTTTATCTATATTTAATGCTTTATACATGTGTTACGAGATTCGATTTGATGAAAAATTTTATAAATTTTTAGATTTTTGAGTGCATCTAAACAAGCCTAACAGTATACTAGCAGTGTACTCTATAGAGTGCTATCTATAGGCGGCGTGGAGCACGTTTGGATTGACCAAGCAATTGGTTTTCGAGCGACCGGAGCTGCTGCTGCTGCTACATGACAGCCAACCTTGTTTTGATTCCATCGGCGGCATCCCGTGATCCGGTCGTGACTCGTGAGCCAATGAAGAACAAGCTGCTAGTAGAGTTCCCTTTCAGCTCCTCCTCGGATGAGGGCGATAGTTCCACTTGACGTGAACTCGAGATTCCTTTTCTTTTCGTCGCAGTTATCGGTTCAGCACGTCGTATATAGAGAAATTCAGAGCAATTCCAAGAATCTCAACTATAATTTTTATCTCTGTATTTAAAGACTCACTTTTTTGAATATATTCTTTTTATATCTCTCGTGTCTCTCCAGTAACGGTCTCTATGCTCCAATAATTTATCATAGTTTTTTTTTGTGTGAAAAAATTCACAGGAGAACTAATAAGGTTGTGTTTGGATCACCAGACAAGGTTGGTTGTCATGTAGCAGAACTAATAAGATTGGCTCTAACTCCTCTAGAGGAGCCTCTCGTGAGGAGCACTGCCAAATAGATCCTTAGTACTTCTATTTTGCATCCAAAACCAGAACTAAAGTTTATTTTAGGTGATCCAAATTCCAAACATCCTCTAACATGTATTAAATTCAGAGAGTGATGTTTTCATTAACATAGAGCAGGAAGGGTGGTTTTAAAGAATGGAAAAGGATAAACAATGGTTTAGAGAATCTATGGAACCTATTTTTCTGTTATTTTTTTTTCTAAATTTAGTGATAAAGTGTCATGTTCCTTAGAGTTCTCTTATCATATGCCACCCACGTTGTGATGGTTTGTCCGTCATCAATCCCCGCTGGAACGTTGCGTTCATATCATAGGTCAAGTATCAGTATAGGACATTTTCAAAACAATGTCAGTGTAGGAAGTCTAAGCTACCATTTATACTCCGTTATTTGTGTGATAAATAATTTACACGTTGCAAAAAAGATATTTTACATGTTTTGACATTCGTGCAGTTACTGGATTCTAACTAACATGACTAGTATACTGTATCAATTCCTGAAAAAATATTGTAGCCCTCAGTTAGCTTTTGGCTAACCTATTGTAATCTTGCTTGTCTCTGTTAAGTTTTAATGCAAGCGCCGGGGAGCTTTGCTCCATAATTTTCATTCAAAAAAAAATCCTGAATGTGATTTTAGTTATGTCGCTGAAGTTCGTTTGAGCATGTTGTTTTGTTTCTACAGGCTGTATGGGCCTTGATCATCAGCGGTTGATGGTATAGTGGGAGGCCAGCTCGATGATGGAGGGCCTGGTTTTTTTTAGTTACCACTTAGAAATGCATATATGGAGGCCCGCTTGGTTTAGTTACCACTTAGTAATGTATGTGTGGATTCCATCTTGTTGGTCGTGTATGTCAAGATCTAGCTCAGAGTTAGTTGAATCAATTTTCTTGCTAAACAGTATAAAAAACAAAGACTAGCGTGTACAAAGAGATAGTCTTGTACATTTTACGATACATATCTCTCTTTGTTGGAGCCACCTTGAGTACCCACCTCTATCAAGAGCCCTCAAATTATAGCCCCTACTCTTGATTTGAGACCCCTCATTTTTAGCTTGATTTTCTACATCTAATTCAGCACTAGCTCTCAAATCAGAGCCCTCAAATCCATTATAACAAACACTGACATAAGGGACCCTCAAATCTAATACTCAATCTTGTGTTGTGGTCTCTGATTCAAAACGAAGGCACACTAAAATCGCATTGCATACAACTATATACTTCATTGAATTTGTACCTACAACATTTAAACCACCACCCTCCTTGGTTAGTCTCATGCAAAAGGGCCCCATCACAATTCATCTTATAAGAGGGTAACAGGTACTGTAACATTTTCGTCTTATTTGGAAATTAGTATCCAATTATAGACTAATTAGACTCAGAAAATTCGTCTCGCAAATTACTCTATATCTGTGTTAGTTTCGTAAATAGTCTATATGTAGTACTCCATGCATGTGTCCAAATATTCGATGCGACGGGCGGTAAACTTTACCGAGAGTAACCAAACAGGGCCTAAATTGTCGGGGGTATCTTCCACCCTACTAAAAATGGCAGATTGTTTGTGTAATGGATCATTCTTGTTTGCAATAAACTCCGTGCTTTCAGATGATAAAACACATCATTACTTCCTTCGTTCCCCACTAGCATGCAGACCACCAGCACCACACTAGTACAAAATTCCTCTATTGCTTATCACAATTCAAATCCCCCCATTGGTTCTTTTGAATTGAATTTATTCTAATAATTATAATTTAGGCACAAATTAATTAAGCTAATATTATAGAATATGTTTGTATATTATTGTTAGTCATACAAGGAAGTTACTTATATGTTCCATTTATACTATATAAAGACGAGTTGAAGACCATGCAATAAGTTGGAGAGTTGAAATATATCATGGTGATTCATAGAATCAATTTTTATGTCTCATACTATAAATTTGAGATAGTCTAACTTAGAAAAGTTATGAAACATCAAATTCTAAGCCAAATAGCCTATCATTATATATTTTTTAAAAAAATAAAAAGATCCAAATGGCCCAAATATTTCTCTGATGGAGCGTATAGAATCCAAATTCAACTGCAGCCAAAATAGCCTGTTGGTTTCATCGTTATCCGTGGCAAATAAAAAACCGATAGCGACACCGAGATAATAGTATATCTCCTCGATCTGGTTGCCACTACCTTATTCTACACGTGCTCATTGACATTTTAATAAATTTCTTCCAGAATAATGCACTATACAGTGGGTGAGATGAATTGTTTCCTAGACGTGCACAGCATGCCACTGCCAGCACCTCTCTAGTCTACTACTACCAGGCTTTCTTTAGTTTTCAAGATCTTTCATCACATTGAATTTTTGGATATATATATGGAGCATTAAATATAGATAAAAAAATAACTAATTACATAACTTGTCTATAATTTGCGAAACAAATCTTTTAAACTTACTTAATAAATAATTAGACAATAATTATCAAATACAAATAAAAATATTACAGTAGCCAAAGCCAAAAAATTCAAAAAAAAAACAATATCCTAGTTGAAAAGGATTTTTCTCTCTTTTTGGTACCTAGATAGAGGCCTTGTTTAGTTTCTAGAAATTTTTAATATTCCTCATCACATCAAATCTTTATACACATGTATGAAGTATTAAATATAAACAAAAATAAAAACTAACTGCACAATTTATTTATAATTTGCGAGACGAATCTTTTAAGACTAATTATTTTATAATTAAATAATAATCATTATAAATAAACTAAAGTGTTACAGTAGCCAAAGCTAAAAATTTTTACGAACTCAACAAGGCCAGAGTATGCATTCATTCACGGCCCAGTCTCTGTCGTCTCCTCGACGACTCCTCTCTGTGTCCTTGTTTGTGCCTGCCATCCAACGACGGGCAGGGGCACCCAACTCCAAAGCCTCCAACTCCTTGTCCTGATATTTCCATCCGTCGTCCTCACATACTCCCTATCTGATATCTCCATCATCGGCTGGGACGGCCGGCTCCTGTATAGTTGCTGCCGATCGATTTGCCTTTCTGTGTGTCATCACGTCGGTCGGGCTCAAAATAAGCATCCTCCTCCTCATCTCGTCGATCTGATTATTATTATACATTGCTCGTGCCATTTTCTTGTGTCTCTGTGCGTGCGTGTGTTTATTTGTCCATGCATATCGATCCATCTCTATACATCTCCAACGACGCCAACCGTACCGCCGGCTAGTCGTCGTCGTCGTGCGTGGGATCGATCCGATCCTCGCCGCCGGCCGCTGCTCACGAGTCACGACCAAGGATGGACACCTCCTCCGGCGACCTCACCAACGGCGGCGGCGCCACCTCCAGCGCCCAGACGACAACGAAGCCTCTGACCATGTTCTACAACGGCGGCGTCGCCGTGTTCCATCTCCCACAAGATAAGGTGTCCATGGACTAACTATACTATACATCCCGATGGCCTTCCATCTGTGTGTATCGGGCGGCGATCAATCTCGCCTCGTTTTCCATCTCATGCCTTGGCGTGCCTATTCACGTGTATGCTGATGATATGCGTGCGGCCATGACGACAGGCGGAGGTTGTCATGAACATGGCGGCGGGTGAGGACGGCGGCGGCGGCGGCCGCCACCTGCAGCCAAACCACGGCGACGAGTTGCTCGCCAAGTTGAGACAAGGTATAGTAGTACTAGGCCATTAATCAACTATGTTTAGATAACTGTCTACAGTTTTCTTTCTGGTAACCAAATACATCTGTCATTCGATCTTAACCATCCTGTATTCGGTTATTGTGGAATACTGGAATATATAATCCATCTTTTTGCTATGTTTAGATTTATCTGAAAATTTGAAACAAGAAGAAACTGTGAGAAGAATTGTAAATGATCTTTATAATAAACGATATGAACAGCTAAAGTTACATCATTTTTTACCAAAAAAAAAGTTATGTTAATTTGAAACAGCCAGAAACCATGTGTGTGTGTGTGTTGGGGGTGGGGGGGGGGGGGTTGGGGGAGGGGGGTAGCCAAGGTGCACATCACAAAGCAGAATCAGATGTCTCAAGATTTAGACTCAACCCTCGACAGATTTTGATGTACAAAATCTATCAACATATTACATACTCCCCCCACCCCCCTAGTCTCAAAATAAATAACTTTCTTAAAACTTTCATATGGATTAAAGACATTGGTAAAAGACGCATACATATCCTCATATCTTTTCCTTTCCTAGGGTATATCTCTTGAATTTGGCAATTATGTTTTGCATGCATCCATAACTTTAGCAGTATTAGAACACAGATATCCCATTTTTTTTACAGAATATTATTTTTTCAAGACAAATTTTAAATACCACAAAGTTATCGTTTTGTGGCGGAGGGAGTAGTATAATTAATACACCTTATTTCTACTTTTTTGGCCCTATAAGTGTAGTATTTTTTTTTTTGGAGAAACGGCACTATAAAAAGTGTAGTGCATGTCACTATATATGTCATACATGCATGCTTTGATAAATGAAAAAAGGGCAATGGAATAATGGCCTTTCTTGTTCTGTTGCGCACGCAGGGATGCCCGCGGCAAGCAAGATATCTCTGCAGCGTTTCTTCCAGAAGCGCAAGGAGAGGTACGCAAGCAGGCACCTCATCTCCGATCCTGTGGTATTATAGGTTTCATCATGAGTTTACTGTTCCAAACAAAAGCCAGCTAGCTAGATCAAACTACTCTCTATCCAGGAAAGAATCAATTCCTAGAATTCGTGCCAGTCAAATTTTTTTAAATTTGACTAACTTTATAGAAAAGAGTATCAACATCTATGACATAAAATGTGCATCATATGAAAATATATTCTATAATGAATCTAATGATACTAATTTAATACCATATATAAGTCTTAGCATTTTTTTTTAGAAATTTGGTCAAAGTTTAAAAAATTTGACTTAGGACAACTCTAGAAATTGATTCTTTCGAGGACGGAGGGAGTACATTAACAAACAAGAAGTTGATTTATGAGGAACAATGAATTCTAAAAGTTGATTTATGAGGAATTGAGAGGGAGTATATCTACTAAGAGCAAGTATTATAGCAGGCTGTAAGCCAGCTAAATGCTGAGGTGGAGGAGAGAGAAGAGGAGAGAGAGTAAAAGCGGGCTGTAAGCTTACAGCCGGCTCAGACACAAAAACCAAGAAAGTCTGTGAGACAGACAAGTG
>Ga0182004_10002546_pt1 | contig 14243 bp, 16 predicted proteins | sample Sormic07211540_1_FD_120479 | JGI IMG/M metagenome (GOLD analysis project Ga0182004, IMG submission 120479) | Endophyte microbial communities from Sorghum bicolor roots, Mead, Nebraska, USA - 072115-40_1 MetaG | ecosystem: Host-associated > Plants > Roots > Unclassified | place: USA: Nebraska...
CGCTTGCATATGAGATTTGGCAAGTTGGGATAAATGCCAAGTTTGGATGCCAAACTGTTGGAGATTTTTTTTTCTTGTTTTGCTAAAATTTGGTGGATGCCAAGTTAAAATAGCAAACTCTTGGACCAATAAAGCTCAACTTTGCATTTTACTTGTTCTTTAGAATATTAGGTGTGCCTCATTTAGTAACACATGAAGCTTATCGCATCCAGAATGCATCACAACGAGCGACATGAATGCAGAAGCCATACCTTCGTGAGAAGGGTAGCCTGAGGAGGAGTGTTGACACTGTATTTATCAAGTCTGGCATGTAAATAAACTGCAGGATGACAATCTGCAGGATTGCCACCCAGAGGTTCTTAGTGATCTGCTCAGCGGCGTGCCTTGCAATAGCATGCCCAACCTAGAAAAAATGGCCACAAAGTTAGTTACAATCCTCTCCAATCACCAAAATCCACACATTAACATGCAGGCCAAGGACCGCACCTCATGCCCAAGCACAGTGGCAACCTCAGCATCGGCCCTGAATTTGTCAAGCAATCCAGTGAAGATTACAATCTTGCCACCGGGCAGGCAAAATGCATTGACGATGTCATCTTTGACAACAATCACCTCCCAATTAAGCCCATCCAGGTGACCCGTCTGCGGCTGCGCCCCGCGTGCCTTACCACGGCTCCGGCTCTCGGTCACCCACCTGTCATCCAGAACCTCGTCGTCTCGCTGAGCGGCCGCGGCAGCGCTCGCGTTCTTGTCAGGGGAAGCACCAAACATCGCTGCAGTAGCGTCGGCGTCGCGGTTCTTGATGGTGAGGTCGTCGGCGATGCCGCCATACCCATATGAGGCATCCTCTCCGTAGGCAGCGCCGTAGCGCTGGTGGCCGGAGACGCCACGGTGGACGGCGCGGACGATCTCCGAGGCGATGAGGCGGACGCGGATGCTGTCAGGGTGGAGCGGGGGCAGGATCTTGGGGCCGAACTCCTTCTTGAGCTGGGCGAACTGGGTCTCGCCGAGCTGGCGCTCGAGCCTCGGCGAGAGGACGACGAGGTGGGAGCGGTTGGTGTAGGGCACGGTCTCCAGATGGCCGAAGTAGAAGACGACCGCCACGCCCCCGGTGACGAGGACCGCCGCCGTGAGCTTCCGCTGGTCGTGGTACCACCGGGACCCGCCGCGGCGGCGGCTGAAGTGGATGACCTCCTGCCGCCGCGGGGATGTGTAGTAGTGCCTAGGTCTCGGCAACTGCGGCGGCGGCAGCGGTGGCGGAGCCGGTCGGGAGACGGCTGGCTTGTTGCGGAGGACGCGGGAGGCGTAGTAGTAGTAGTAACGCGAGGCCGGTGACTGCGGCGCCGGCGTCGGCGGCACGGCTACGTGGGGCCTGTGGCAGAGGAGTCGCGAGAGGACGGAGCGCGAGTTCTTCAAGCAGTTCATGTTGTGTGTTATTTTCCCCTTTTTTGAGGGGATTTTTTCTGGGGCGGCGTTCGATCGCTACGGCCGGAGCGCTGGAATTGTTGGAAGAAGCTGCCAGATGGCGGCGCCCCTCGCGCCGCCGAGCGACTCGTGTGATCGTGTCGCCTGGGGCTGGGGTGCAGTCTCCAGAACCTCCTGAGGAACTTTTGCGAGGCCCGTCTTCGCGTTGCCCCCAGTTCCGTAGGCCCATATATGACATATAGGTGTCCTTATTGGGCTTGGGCTTGCACGATGAGAAACTGGTCGAGAACCGGCTGGAATTTTTCCCGCAACTGATGAGCATGTCAGCGGTGATGAAGAAGGAAATGAATCAATGAGCATCAGTGCTGAGTTGGACTGGCTCATGATCCATTGCCTTGGCCTGGACGATGGAAGCTAAGTTTATATATCCTCGTGCAAGTCAAATGGAATCAGGACGGGTGGCCGCTGCGTGGCTTGCATCAACACACTTGCGCAATGGGAAAGGGTCCATGTTCGTTTATAACAATCAGCATGTTAGTATTAATATATTCAGCATGTTAGTATAATAATCAGCATGTTGGTATAGTAATCAGCATTTTACAATAATCTTGGGCTATTTAGGACCAACATGTTACAATAATCAGCATGTTAGTATTATAATATAATAATCGGACCACGAGAAAAGAACCCTTAACATAGGCTACTGCCATCGTTCAAAATTGTTGCCTCCGATCTCCAAGAGAGCTTGCGCTGGGCAGGGCAGTTCAACCGCTGGGCAGTTGTACAACAGGGCTGGAAAGCAAGTACTCTGCGTCAAGCACACCGCAGAGCAGGTTTCTCGATAGCCTGAACCAAAGAACCCGCTCAACTGCAACAGACAAAGTGCTGGAGCAAAAGAGCACAGGTCCTTCTTCAATGTTTTTTCTTTCGTTTCTCGCAATTCGCGATGTCCTTCTACTCAAGTTTATTGCAGCAACATTCACATATGATGCCGCAATATTCACAACTCGCAATGTCCTTCTAACCCAAGTTTATTGCAGCAACATTCAGATACAATTCGCAAAATGCCGCAACATTCAGATCCACGTTTAACTTCTTCGGGGCAAAATTGAACGGTCTCCAGCCAACAGAATGCCAACACAAGAGAAACCTAAGATATATGCGAGCAACTCCAACAGCTAAATGAACTTGCTATTTCTTGTTTATTTGACAAAACTAGAAAATAATCACTCCAACAGTTTGGTAAATAAGCAGTTTGGTAAATGGGTTGCCATCTTTTGGCAACTTACCATCCAGCAGCACCGCGTGCCCATATTTGTTAACTTACTATCCAGCAGAATAGTTGATTTCTTGTTGGTTGTGGGTCTTCTTTTTAATTTATATCAAGCTCAATTGGCAAACTGTTGGAGATAGAAAGAAAATCTCACTTGCCATATGTTTTAGCAACTTGCCAAATCACAAAAGGCAAGTGAGTTTTACCAAACTATTGGAAATGCTCAAGCTAGTATACTGGAAAACCCTAAACCCAAATGATTCCAGGCAGCAATTGGGAAAGAGCATACGATCTCTCATTTAATCTCAACCTGGCTGTTTTAATATATCAGACTTGATGCATGAGAGGGAAAGAGAACTCGACAAGGGGAAGACTCATGACAGGGTTCATCAACCCGGATAACCATAGTATTTTATTTAGCAGCCTATATACAGTAACTATATCAAACTGTGGTACAAAGACACGAATGATAGGATTTTTACACCACTGAAAGCATCCAATTCTTACACCTCCATACAAACTCATTGCAATTGCAACACTAAACCAAGTAACCACCTGGGGAACTTAAGTTGGGCTGTGGCCACCTAGGTAACCCTCCTAACAACTACATCCCTCTACCTCCCGCTAGGCTAACCCAGATGGCTACTTGCAACCGCAGCCAACCCTCAACACTAACCCTCTGCACCAACTGTTCTTCTACAACCCAGTTACCCTCTGCACCAACTGTTCTTCTACAGCCCAGTTCTTACACCACCCGACCAGGCGCTAACCCTCTGCATCAATTGTTCTTCCACCACCCATCCAGCAGTGCCACACAGCACCTTCCTTTGCCGCCCGCCACCATCACCGCCATTGGGCTAGCTGCCACCACAACTACCCCTCAATAGCCCAGCACTCTTGTAGACCAACCTGCCCACCACCCCTTCTTCCCCGTCTCTTCTTCCTTCTGGCCAAGTTGCGGAATTTGTGGCATGCTCAGAGAAATCCATTCAGGTCACTGATAACCTAAACAAACATCCCAGACTCGAACAAAGAACAGCAACACAACAATCCATTCAGGTGACCTGAATCACCTATATAAGCATTCAGGTCTATAAGAGAGAACAGCAACACAACTATCCATTCAAGTCACCTGATCACTAGATAAGCATCCCAGTCTAGAACATAGAACAGCTACATGACTAGGTTTCAATTTGGAGCTCATTTTTAGATAGAGGATATAAAACACGGCCTCTAATGTCAGCTTATTATGAACAAGAACTAGCTCATTACAAGATGAGCCAATCACATGATAAAAACAGCACGAGTAGCTAAGGCAACTAGACCAATATCTCACAGTATATATTGAGTGCCAACAAATGAACACCAACCAAATCATGGGCAAAAACGCCAATTACGATTCCATTTGTCCAGACAACCTAAACATATCATCATTTCCAAGAGTGTTGTACTTTTTATCTGAAGACAGCAAGACAAAGGAAGCAGATTCTACGAGCAGGTCTCAAATCACGATTCGATATCTAAAACATCCGCACTACAACATACTAAACAAGAAACACAAAGGCAGGGGGAAGAACGAGACCACCGGATGGACGGATGCGGATAGGAGAACGCGATGAAACTGGGATCCGGCCGGCCCATCTATCAGTCGTCGCGCTTCTTGAGCTTGTCGACACGCTGCTGCATCTGCTCGAGCCTGACGACGAGCTGGGTGACGGAGAAGAGGATCCAGTAGAGGAGCAGCGCGGCGGCGATGAGGAGCGCGTTCCGCTGCGACTTCATGATGGACTTTTGGTGGCGGAGGTGCTCGGAGGGTGTGCAGGCGTGCTCGTCGTCGCAGGTGGGGCGCGTCTCGTACTTCCAGTAGATGTCCATGAGCAGGAAGAGGCAGAAGGGCACCACCGACATCATGGGCTTGAGCGCGCTCCGCACCACGGAGATCATGCCCCGGCGCAGGCCGTCGAGGCCCGGCAGCGTCAGCAGCAGCAGCATGATGGCCTCCGCGCCCGCCGCGTAGCCCAGCACCACCCACTCCAGCGCCATGGCCGCCTCCGACGACGAATCGAGTCCCTGGGTTTCGATCTGGGTCGGGAGAGGGTTTGGGAGGAGATTTGGGGGATCGGGTGCGTGCGATGTGGGGAAGGGAATTTCGGCTTGTGCGGCTTTAGCGAGGGGAGCGGAGAGGAGGGCGGTGGATCGCTGAGGTGTTGCGTGGGACGGGTCTATGGACCTAAGGCTGCAGATTGAAGGGGAAGATAGGCGAGGCTCTTGTGGACGCGGCGTGGGCAGTTTGGATGGGTGTTACACGGGCGACACGTTCGAGGAACGCGGTGGCTGAGTCATGGGTGTACGGGAAGGGCCCGGATGGGCACGCCAAAATTGGTGCCGACCACTACTGAGATCGTCGTGGACGTGGACGGGTCCGATCTCCGGTCAGAGCTCGCGCTCTCACGACGCGTGGAGGTTTCCATTGAACAATCTGAATTCAGAACAGATTTCTGGGGTGCTTGGCAGACTCTTTACGCCGTTTTGATAAAATCATAAATTATGATTTGCTTTTCTGTTTTTTATTTAAAAAATAGTTTTTTCTAAAAATATTTGATAGCTTTTTTGAAGAAGCTAAAACCGAAGCCGAAGAGGAATCTCGCTAAATAGGCCCAAAAAATGAAGTTTTATTGTTCCTTTCCTTTGTGATGAAGATAACTCGTGGGGATGAGCAGGCGAAGCAGGGCGGAGGAGGTTTTCTTCGCTGCTAAGGTTTGGATCGAGACACAATTTTTTTTTTTTTAAAAAAAAAAAAAGGTTTGGATCGAGACACTACCGTACCAGCTCGTAGTTAGGTTTTCTTTCAACGATGCTATTAAGGAACTTCTTGCGTTAATTTGGTGTTTGACTACACATACCACGATTTGCTTTGACGAATTGAACGTGATCGCAAATAATACAGTAAGAGCATGTCCAACAACTTGGTATTTCAACATATTATCCTACCAAATTTACTAAAAGCATAAAAAATCCTCCTCCAACAACTCCTTATCTCAACTTGCTAAATTTCCCAAGTTGCTATCCAGAGGTTTCTACTGCCGAGATTTGTCAAGTTGCTATCCCGAGCGCAGCTTGTTGGAGACACATATTCTTTTACCAAGTGAGCGGGTCCCATCTGTCATCCTCTATTTTTACCAAGTGAGAATAGCAACTTATTGGAGACACATCCTTTTTTTTCTTTTGGTAAACAAATTAGCAACTTGCTATAACTCAAGATTTGACAAGTGAATTTTACCAAGTTGTTAGAGATGCTCTAACAAAACGCTGCCAAACCCTAAAACCCTAAGCAAGTATAAATGATACGGTGGTTGGCAATTTAATGTTTGCTACCACATTCCTATCCGGACCGGGCTTAGACTTACAGCGGCTTAGGAGCCGTTTGAAATTGTTTTGTGCCAAATGAAGTAAAAAAATAGCTTTATTAGTAAAACCACTAAAACGTACTTTTATAAAGTTTTGGGGTGTAAAGGAGTAAAAATTAGTGATTTCTTCTTTTTTCAAGCATATTTTCAAAAATGAACTGGTTTGCTAAACAATTTACCAAACAGCTCCAGCTTCATCGATAGAGCAAAACAGTTTATTGGTGAAGTGGAGCCATGCTAAACGAAACCTTTTAATGCTGGGTTGCTGACAATGGTGCTGCATGATTTTCTCTCTTGAGTTCCACGCGGAGAAATCCCTGATCCGTAAGATCGCTATCAGGATCAAAAATAGTGTTATAAACCTTAAAATCTATCATCCAAAATACAACCTAAACATGGCTCGTGAGCCGTCAGTTCACATGCAAGAAAAAGAAAAACTACCACCTCTAACAAGCACACATGAACTACAAACCCTAAAACATTGTCCAATCCAATAACTACATTTACCACGCATGCTTCCAAGGTTCAGAGCAAGGTTCCAACTCAGTCAGCCACCATCTTGTATTTGCTGGATTATATTAGAGCATGACCAATGCTACATGTTAATTGGTTACTAGTGGTCTCACGAAACCGCATAGGTTCTGTTGCTAGGTGAAATTAAAAAACAATGAGAACATGGCTTTGACAATCCGTCAAAGTAGCTTGCAGAAGGAGGCGATGTCTTACATGACAAACTGAAGAAGCGTCTACGGAGCTATGCATTGTGGCTTAGCATGTGTTTTCTTGAGGGAACATGACGAGTAAAGTGGCTAAGAGAAGTGACTCGACCATAGGATGACAAATCAGTATGGAATGGTGGAACCAACAAAAAAAAAAATAGCAGATGTACTACTACGCGTTGGGAAGATATTATTGGTTTCGATGCATCCATTCGTACGTGTATCCTTTTTATTAGGTTGTAGATTGTGTGTATGCCTATATTGATGATGCTCTTAGTTCTCGATTTTTCAGCATCATCGAGGTGGACCAGACTAGCCATTTCCTTTCCACACTATGGGCATGTTTGCCTTGCATATGAAGGCCTTCCCACGAAGCAGGGCCCAACACCATCATACTTGATCCGGCCCACCTAGCCACTACGAGGCCACGAAGTTTTGCTAGGCTGTCCAAGTGTCCATTGTCAGTATGGACGCTGGGATCTCTTGGCAAAATGGCAACAAGCACTTGGGAGTGCAATATTTTAGCTTGTCCCGGCGAGGCGGCGAAGCACGTCGCCGGTGCTCCTACTTTTGACCATTTGCGAAACCCAAAAGGAGGCCAGAATGATAGCAGCAACGACAGTCGACAGGCAAAGCAAGCAAAGTCGGCGTCCGAGCAAAAGCCACTGCCCGGTTGATCCAATCATAGCTAACTGCCGCACTATATCTTGCAACCACAGCCTTTGTGTGCAGCATTTCAAAGTAGCTAAGGCCGAGCTCACTCTGCACTCCTGCATGCAAACCAGAGACCAGAACGATGCTCACTCTGTACAATGATCTGCAGGAAATCGTAAGTATACTTGAAAATTCAGAGAGGATCCACCAGCAGATCAGCTCTTCTGGGAGGCGATTCAGGTAGTAGATGGAGTCAGGGAGGCATGGAGCTACAAGGGTTTTCTTTTTCGGCAAAATTTCGCTGAAATTTCCGAAATTTCGCATTTTTCGGTGAGGTCCAAAAAAAATTATATCGATCAAATTTTTTGGTTAAATTCATGTTTCGCTTCAAAAATTACTCCAAACAATAATAAAATGACCCACCATATCTTCTTGTCTTGTCAAAGTCATAAATTTCTTCAAAATTATTAATTTTCTCACTCACATATTCCGTGACACTAGCATATGCAGCTCGCCCACCGTTAGCCCGTTGTACTACCGCAATAATATATTGTGTTATTTCGTTGATATTATATAAATTTGTGATAAATGATAGATTACAAAATTTTTCTAGTAAAATAATGCTAAATTTTTTTAAAAATCAATTTGAATTTATTTAAATTTCATCCGAAATTTTGAAAATTTCTTATTTATCAGCAAGTGCTGAAAAAAAATTTATACCGAAAAAGAAAACCGCCATGAGATTGCTGAAGTCCAGGTGATGGCTGGTATTCACCATTACTTTCGAAATTTGAACAAAAATGACAGAGAAATACTACGTAAACTTAACTATGATGACATATAGTTGAGTTAACACTAACCTTTTTCCAAAGTAGCATCAAGGTAGCCTAGTAATTAGTGAAAGAGGCCCAATGCTGCTGCTGCTGCTGCTAGCAAAAGCTTACAAAAAGCAATCAACACGCTGCTATCGTACAGCGGAGGCCACAGAGATATCCCTTCATTTCAAAATTCTATTCACGCAAAAGCTGAATCATTTGAATCCACTCTCAGATATACTAAAACTCAGCTGGACGGAAAAAGCGAGTCCACATCAAAAGCTAACCTACAGAGAAAAACAAAGCTCCGAGCAAAGATAAAGGCAGGCAAAACTAAAGCTCTTTTTTATCGCTCGTGCTGTGCCTGCTGTCACATAGTGCCTTTGAACACAGCATGCATGATGAGCCGCTGAGACCAGGATCAGTGTGTGGCCTTGCCCTCAAAATCAAATTATTGGCACTACTGGATTATGTAAACAAATGCACGTACCACGTATGCTTTCTCTATCGACTTAAGCCTTGTTTGGATGCACTCATATCCACCTCAATCCATGTGTGTTGGAGTGGATTGAGTTAGAAAATAGTTTAAGTTCCACTTCAACACATGTGTATTGAGGTGGATCCGACTACATCCAAACAAACCTTAAATCTATCTGAGATTTATTACATGCGCCATCTGTGTTATGGTTTCGCGGGGTAGTTGCAATGCAACTGTACTCACGTTACCAGTATCTGAATAATGTTTTCAGACTCTGCTTCAGTTTTGGATGTGGTTAATGACAGGCAAGATGATTTGGGAGCCTCGTGGTGTCAACCTACATCAGTGACAATCTAAGAGCGATCATCTTGCCAAACTTCTTGATAGCCAAAGCTGCAGCAGATCTCTGATCTGCACGGATGTTTGCAGGAGTAGAATGACATCAGACCGCACGAAAATTAAGATAAGATTATTGGTGGTGGTATAAGTTGCATTGCAATGCAGTAAAAAAACTCTGTATACATGATTCAGCATAGTTTGCATGCATACAACGTAAGAAATTTACAGTTACAAGACTTGAGAGACACAGTTAAGCTACATAAGAGAACACCATTTTACCTTGAGCACAAGAGCAAAAACTGAACTGCACCACAACACTCAAGCATGATGACAAAACACGGCATAGGCATATATAGCTACTGCTCCAGTCTTCAACATCACGTACGGTACGGTGCATCAATACCCTATATGGCAAGTGAGAGTGAGACATAAGCCAAGGAAGCAAAGAAACCGGCGGCGACCACGTGGACAAGATCAAATCCATGGCGGCCGGCGCTGCTGCTGAAACCTCCGTTGCCATTGGCCCAGAATCGGGCGTAGCACTTGCCGAGGTAGACCTCGCCGGCCGTGGCGTAGCCGCACCCGGCCTTGAGCTGTGCGGCCGCGGCCGAGACGCAGTCGGAGCAGGACTTGGCGCCGAGGTCCCCCACGCACTGCGACATGGCCTGCACGGCGCCGGACCCTCCGGCGCGGTACCCTCCGCCCGCCGGCGCCGCCGCGGCGACGAGCGCGCCGAGCGCCGAGTCCCTCATGGACACCCCTCCGGCGTCCCCGGGCGTGCCGCCGCACTTCTTGAACAGCACCGCCGTGTCCTGCTTCCCCAGGAACGAGTCGTTCCCGTAGCGCACGAAGCAGGCCCGCAGCTGCACGGCGCCGCCGACCGCCCAGGCGCAGAGCGAGGAGAGCCTGGAGATGGCGGAGCGGACGCAGCCGCTGCAGACGGAGGCCGGGAGGTCGGAGCGGCACTGGTAGAGCCCGACCACGGACGAGTCGGACGGCGCGGTGAAGTTGTCGTAGGGGGCGTAGGGCGCGCTGTTGGCCACGGAGGTGAGCACGGAGTCCACCCCCGACGCGTACTGGGAATCGGCGCTGTAGCGGCCCTGCGAGCACCCCGCGTACACGAACGCCGAGTAGTCGTCGGCGCAGATGCCCGTGCGGAGCAGGATCAGCAACCAGAGGACGGGGAGGACCGTTGCTGCCGTGACGCGCGTGGCCATGTGCTTGCTTGTCTGCCGGCCTGGTCGGCTTGCGCGCTCTCTCTCTCTCGTTCAGGCTTCAGCGTCAAGTTTACGGGAGAATTCGAGAAGGCGACTACGCGAGCGAATCGAGCTGCTGGGATGAGAATGAGAGCACAAGAGGTTTTAGCATCAGAGCAGCGCGGGTAGTGGTGGTGGTGGTGACTGGTGAGTTGGGTTTAGTGGGCTACGCTGTAGCAGCATAGTCTGAGATGGGCAGAATGGGCCAGTGCTGCGTGGGCTCTCTGCAGATTAGCTAGATACGGTATTTTCGTTAAAAGGCCCATCATCCACCATCAGCAGTTTTTTGTTAAAATTCCGCACAGAATTTTATTTCAACTGATCGTACATCAGCTTGTGGGTGGCTCAAATGATACTACAAGGTTGTATATCTCATTTTTTATTTGAGTTTTTTTGTGACAGATTTTTTATTTGAGTTTGTTTGGTTTCTAAACAATTGTTATGATCCATCAGTTGTAGATCGAAACATTGTACCTTTTTTTAGCACATCTAAATGATCCAAATAAAAAAAAAGAAATACAATGTTATGTATGTCATTCGAAAGAGACATAGGCCTTGTTTAGTTTACCCCGAAATTCAAAAACTTTTCAAGATTCCCCGTCACATCAAATCTTGTGTCACATGCATGAAGCACTAAATATAGAAAAAAAATAAAAATTAATTGCACAGTTTGTCTGTAATTTACGAGACGAATCTTTTGAGCCTGGTTAGTTTATGATTGGACAATATTTATCACAAACAAACGAAAATGCTACAGTACCAAAATCCGAAATCTTTTCGGAACTAAACGAGCCATAATTATTTGAGCTATGTTCTTTTACCGAAATTGTCTTTATCTAAGCTTGTAGTATCAGAAAAAGATACTACCTTCACTGGAAATAGATAGCGTTCCAAACACGAGGCAGGGGGCTGGCTCAATTTGCATCGGGCTTTTCGTCCGAGCATCAAAGTGATCAGAACACAAGCCCAGGAGAGGAGGAGAAAGGAAGTAGCCGAATGTAGCTGTCTGGTCTAGACCTCCAGTCGATTACCTGAAACTGAATTGCGATGGTTAGTTCAGGAGTGTGGATCAGTCCGGAAGCTGAGATTTCATCATTAGAGAGTGGGAAGGTGATCTGACGTCGTGCTAAGGGAGGGGCCGAGTTAACCATTTACTCAGTGCTCTTCATGCTGAATTGATCTGCAAGGGGTGCAAGCAGCTCTCGACCTTGGCATTTGGCAAACTGATCCTGGAGACAACGCCCTGGTCGTTCAGCAGGAATTAGCCTCATCGGCACCAAGTGATCGGCATGAAGGAGGATTGGTTGAGGATTGAGGTCATCAAAAGATTCGTCTCCCAATTTACAAATAAACTATATAATTAGTTATTTTTTTATCTATATTTAATGCTCCATACATGCATGTGTCGGGTGCCGCAAGATATCTAAGTTTTTTTGGTTTGTTAAAAATAAAAATAAAAATAAGCACATTTTTCTAAAAAATAAAATAAGAAATACAGTTATACTAGAGTATAAAACAACAAAGTTTCACGCCCACACTAGGTTGATTTTGATCTGCAGTGGGCGGTGGGCCGGTATATGCTGGGTGTTCAGTTGAGTAACGTAACGTGGAGTACTGCTCGTCAATGTGGAGCTTTGTACTTTCAGCAAATCAGGTATCGAGGTGGTCACAATAGACATGAGTCTTGGATTGCCTGGAAGGGCCCATGGTCGCAAATGAATTTCAAAATTCAACTCTGTTTTGAAACAATAGTTTTTCACCTCTATTTTTCTTGTCAGTAGTGATCACCTGCATCGACCGAAGAGAATCCAACCAGCCACGCTGATTAAACAAGTACGCTGTGTAGAAGTCCCCTCCTTGTGCCATGATTAGAGGAGCTGGTAAGGTATTCCCTTGATGCATGCGATCAGCCAGCTAATAGCTTAATACTACAACCAAATGCAATCAGCAGTTAACAGCGCAGCATCACATATGATGATGAGCCAGCAGATGCCACCTGAAGAAGACACTGAACTGTGCTGTGCTGTGCCATGCAGCAGATGGGAAGATCGGTCTTCAGGGGTGTTTAATTGGAAAGTTTAACAGGTACTGTAATATTTTGTTTTATTTAGTAATTAGTATCTAATTATAAACTAATTAGGTTTAAAAATTTTATCTTGCAAATTACTCTAGCCATGTTTTTAGTTTTTTAAATAGTTTATATTTAATACTTCATGTATATGTCTAAATATTTAATGTGACAACCAAACACACCCGACGCGTAGCACGGCTTTTCTGCAAATGCAAGCCTATTGAGACCTTGTTCAGTTGACAAAATTTTTAGATTTCGGGTACTAGTATTTTCGTTTGTATTTGACAAACATTTAATCAGGCTGAAAAGATTCATTTTACAAATTATAGATAAACTGTGTAATTAATTTTTAGTTTTGTTTATATTTAATACTCCGTGCATGCGCCGAAAAATTTAATGTGACGGAAAATCTATTTTTTGGCATTTTTTTAACTAAACAAGGCCTGAACGGGTTTTCGATTTTTCATCGTAAGAAAGCGACAGCAGACAGGCATCACGGCGTCAAGGTCACGGACAGGAAATGCCAAGCGTTCAAATCCACTGACGGAGGGAATACAACAGATTACAGAACCATCGTACTCACAGGATACAAACAAACACACCAACCGGAAGTATTCATCGTTTTATGGTCCCATCGACAGATTCTATTCACACCATCTGTTTTATAACCTTATCTGAAAGAGTGTTCACACCACCCGTTCACACTCGTTCACACCGACCTCAAACGCACGCGCCTTGCCGTTAGTGCAGCTGAGGCCGCAAATATTATCAATCATAGACTAATTAGGGTCAAAGAATTCATCTCGTGATTTACAAATAAACTGTATAATTAGTTTTTGTTTTCGTCTAAATTTAATACTCCATGCATGTGCCGCAAGATTCGATGTAACGGAGAATCTTGAATTTTTTTGTGAACTAAACAAGGCCTGAGGTTCCAACCCTAGCATCTTCAACAGTTATGCAATTAGAATTTGCTATTTGTTGAAGTTTACCAAGTTCCTAAATATTTTGCCAAAGAAAAATTAAGTTCATCTCCAAGTGTTTGGCATTTTTGACTTGGCATTTCCCAAAATAGTGGACCCAACTATTTTTGTCCGGGAATCTTTCATCTTCGCGGAAAATTCTCTCGCGCGTCGCGCGGACGCTTTCTTTTTCGCGCGCAATTCCTTCGTCCGTCGCCACCAATTCTCTCGCGCGTCGCGCAGCCGTGTTCAACGATCGAGGCAACAGTCCCAGGTTCGCCCGTGTTCATAAGTCCACGTTGCCGCTTGGTCAAAAACTCGAAGCTGCAAGATGACGGCAACAGCACGTGGACTTCGACGTCTTTCTCACGGCGGTGAACCCCAACAAGATGACGACGCTGTGGTACACGAGCGGCACGGTGAGGATGAAAGGTCCAAATGGCTAGAGGGGGGTGAATAGCTTATTTAAAATTTCTACAAACTTCACTAAGCAAGTGAGTTAGTAAAACAAATAGCGAAGCAATTCTAGCACTAGCTCAACTAAGCTATGCAAGCCACCTATACAAACTAGTACAAGGCTAAACACTAAAGTACAACAACAAGAGAACTAAGCTAAACAAGCTACACAACTAGCAAGGTATGCATAAAAGTAAAGGAGAGGTGAGTGATTGTTATACCGACGTTGTAGAGTAGAAATATAGCCAATCAATCAATCACAACTATAAGAGAATCCTCGGCAAGAGATGACACAAGAATTTTTACCGAGGTTCACTTGCTTCCCGGCAAGCTAGTCCTCGTTGTGGCGATACACCCACTTGATGGATCACGAGCTAATTGGCAATCC
>Ga0182004_10002547_pt1 | contig 14242 bp, 8 predicted proteins | sample Sormic07211540_1_FD_120479 | JGI IMG/M metagenome (GOLD analysis project Ga0182004, IMG submission 120479) | Endophyte microbial communities from Sorghum bicolor roots, Mead, Nebraska, USA - 072115-40_1 MetaG | ecosystem: Host-associated > Plants > Roots > Unclassified | place: USA: Nebraska...
ATCCCCAACCGTTTTGCAAATAAGCTTTGCATTCATGTATTTGCAAAAAAGTCTTAAAAACACTTATCCAACGGTTTGGCATTTAGACTTTGCAATTTTGTTAACTTGGCAAAAAGAGAGGAACATATATGTCAAACCTGTTCACACTTGGTATTGGGAAATTGGCGCGAAGTGATTAATGTCAAACCATTAGAGATTGCCTCTTTTCACCTTTGCCATATTTTTTTGAGACTTGACAAACTCTCTCATTTGCCAAACCAATTATGCAAAACGGCTGGGGATGCTCTACGTTTTCATTTTAGATAGCATCCAAACATCATTAAATCTATAACCACCGAGCTTCCAGGTTGTCTTTCGACTCCAAACGATGTCATCTATGATATCTGTGGGGTCTATCATTTCACCATAAGATTTATGACATAGGATTAATGTCGTGTAAAGTATTTTTGATAATATATCTATTTTTACTGAGAATAAATATTTTTTTCTTAAGTTGATATGTCCTTGCGTAACCGAAGACCATATATCAATATTATAATATAACAGGCCCTATTTGGATGCATATTGTGGTTTTGATAAACTATAGTATCAACTTTACTTTTAGAAGCAAGAGACATGTAAAACCATGGTTTATAAAAACGAAAGAGATCTAGAGTGAAGTTTCTAAAGCTCCAATAAGACTGCAGTTTTAGCAATACTATAGTTATCAAAACTATACAATTTGTTCCATCCAAACACTTCATGATGCTCCAAAACCAAAGTATTTTACAAAACCATAGTATTCTTATAGAACTCTAAATTGCATCCAAATGGGGCATCACAGGTCTACGTATCAGATTACAGACATGCTTAAGTTCCGCTCATGATAGCTACCAAAATGTTATATAACACCATCACCGTGTGGTGTGTGTTTGTTCTAAGAGTTTCTTTTCTTAATATTAAAGATTACAAGAAAAGAAGTAGAACTACTAGTGCAGAACGGGACAATAATTAGCCATTACATTTACATGTAGAACGTCAGCAGACTTTATATACAGATACAATGGTGACATGAGGTTATCCACCATCCACGTGAAAAAATCTAGAAAGATTATTACCACAAAAAACTGGAAGACACCATGCTGCTTTATGGAGTGTGCACAAATTATTGCTTTCAGGTTCCATGATGGAAAAATGGAACACCAAAAAGGGTCTACAGAAGGTTATTTTGTCTTCTCAGTCCGGTTCATCACATCATGGTAATACAATAGAACGCACATTGGCTGCCCGTAAATGCAGAAAAAGAACCAAAAGATCATATTGCCAACCTATTCAATATACCACAAATTAGACAGGTCCCCATGAAAAAAAAACAAAATCCTAACAAGTATCAACTGAGGAAAATACGGCTCACCATTGTGTCATTGAATTTATTTTTGAGGTATGATGTCAGTATGATGAGGGGAATCTGGTAAAAAGAGGTAAAGAAACATGGTGTCAGAACAGTTTTCTGTTTAGGAGGACACCACATGGATACATGGAGCCATATTAGATGACTGATGTCTTCTGGTGCTCATAAGACCCCAGACTATATAGCAAATGGAAAAAAGAACTAGTAAAGAAAAAAAAGAAATGAGTAAAGAAAAAAAAGAAACGTTGGATACTAATCCATACAGCATCTTGGGTTGTATTAGATTACCTGAAGCATGATTCCTAAGAAAGCCCAGAACTTGAGTATGTGGCAGGGAACAGCAACACATAACTGGTGTACAATTGTAAAGAAAATGTATCATAAATTTCTCCAAAGAAACTGGATTATGAAATATAGAGTTTTAAATAGAGCACTTCATCCAAGTAATCTACAACTGTTAAGTTTGAACAAAAGCATGTGGAAACTCAAAAGGACACATTTTAAAATATAGAAGTATATAACTAATATATGCATATGAAGAGCGAAAAGGTAAATGACCAAGTTACCTCATGAAATACAGCAGAAACAAAGAACGCTATAAAAGCAGCAACTTCCTGCAACAACACAAATGACTCTTTGAACAGTAATAACAACAGCACAAAAGATTCGACTTAGCAGAGTATAGCACCTCCAGTATACAAGCTAGATTGGAGGACAGTAGATCCATACAAAATTAAGCACATTCTTATTGCTCAATAAACTCACATGATACTTTTACTGTTGGGCTTACAGATTTATGAGTACATGAACTTCAGTTTCACTGATGAACTAATTAGATTGTCCTAAACAGCATGGAGTAATTCTTATAGTTACTTTGAAAAAAATTAGGAATTACAAGCAAGCACTAACTGGCTAAGGGATCTACAAGGCACAAACTGTAATGAAGCTACAGTTTAGTCTGATATCACTGGAAGCAATCCTGAGCAGAACATCTACACAAATATTATTTTACCTTTGATATACCATTTCGTATGCAAGGAAAATATATATGACGAAGCATCCATTTATGCACAGGCTGTCAAAATGTGGACATTATTAGTCATAATATTTCAGCAAATGAAATTAATATAAAATGATGGACCAACAAAGGTCATTGGAGAAGAATAAATCCACAAATTCATGGTATTTATTCAACCTACTTGGAACATATAAATTAGAATAGTTCTGTGTACCAAATAAGTCCTTTAATTTCATTGTTCTCAACAATTTTACAGTGACTTGCCATTTTTAATATGCAGTTGCTTTAAGATGATTACATCTAACCACAACTGTGTATACCATGTCTGGCAGTACATTCTTGATAGAATTATTATTGCAAAGAAAGAAAAGGCATACCATGTTCCATTTTCTCCAGTACTGATCCCATCCAAGTACAGCAGTACAAGCAACAACAGCAAACAATACACACAACATCAGCTATTGTTACCTAGATTCCTTTTTATACTTGAAAAATGAAGTAATACTAGGTTGCAACAAACTTGATAGTAATTCACCTCATCAATTGTTTTTGCATTCCACCAGTCTTTGTAGAATTCACGGTCACCAAATCGAAGAATCTCAGCAAGTATGTTTAACCTGTATAGATGAATAAGTTCAAAACTGCAAACATGCATATTTGAAACGCCAAAAAGGAAATAATTTTCTCCCAGAGCATGGAAGTTCTGAGAAGACACATAGATGACTGATATTAGAATAATATGAGGATTGATCATCTATTTGAATTTGAATGAATAGATAGGAAATATAATTTACCATAGATGGAAAAGGCAATAGAACATGCAAAGCCACAGGTAGACATTTGGTAATGAGAGCTTCAAAACAGTCTCTACAGCATTCAGTAATCCTCCCTTCAATGGATGTTGAGAGTTCACAACAATAGGATTTATGTACTGCAAGATTGTAAAATCAATAAAAGGTTAAGAAATGTATGAGGATATTTTACAAGATATATGGAGATATATAGCTTACTTGCTCAATAATGAATCCTTGGAGACCAGTAAATATCAAGTATAGAATAACTTGACGAACCAGCCAACCTTTTCTAACATAAGGTGTTCGAGGATAACTTGGCTGCATGCATAACGAAAGTAGTACATTTCTAAAATGTTACACCTTGCCAGCAACCTTTTCTGCTGGTAGCCAGAAATGGGCAGTCAAAAGGCAATAAAAGAAATCATGATCAACATACATTACCGGACACTTACCTGATAACAGAGTGTCGGAGCCATCATGAAGTATGTTAGACTCCCAAGAGTTGGAGCTTGTAAATTATCTATGTCAGCCACGGTCAGTTCATTATCAACCTAATAAAAAGGTTGTATTAACTTATGTAACAACAGTTAAATACATATAAAAAGAACATAAGCAGTAGTATTTGAGGTGATCATGCATCGGACAAGGTCGGGCCTGGAAACTCTCAGCTCCTTACCTGAAGCCCAAAATCAGTATTTTTTATATTTTCTTAAAAAATATTAACATGAATAGGATATATTATATTTTTAATAACAATAGTTTTATCCATAACATATACAGATACCTGCATATTTTTGCATTTCATCTACGAACCCACGACCAAGCTAAGCCCAGCACCTTGGGCCAGAGAAGGCTGGGCTACTATGAACATCTCTAAAAGTAACAAAGTACAAGGGAGTCAGGAGAGGGAGGAAAACTCAGTGATGAGAAGCAGCAGGTCCAGCAACATATCATATCAATGTTCATTGTAAATGTTTTTTATGTTAAAATCCCTTTGGTGCATTAAGTGCCACAACTCCTAAAGAATTCTGACAGAGTAGCCGAAAGAATCACTAGAGTAGGTTAAAATATTTGCTAAGTGCTTGTTCAGTTAAATCAAATTCTTGTGGATAATTACTCTGATGTGTTTCGAAAACAAAAGGGGCACTAAAAAGGATAAATGCCAATATCTTCTTCCATAAGGACTCTTACAAAAGAACATCTGAGACCTACTTCAATCAAGTCAAAAGGATCGTAATCCCCTTGGATGGTATTTCAGATGTATTTATAAAACACAAAGAAAAACGATGACTGAATATTTGCTTCGTTCTGACCAACTAATTATATAATTCAAGTAGGAGCTTTAAAGCAAATATAAAACAGATGGAGGAGGAAACAATATAGCACACAGTGTACCTTCTTGCCGCTTGTGATCAGTTTTCTTATATCATGGTTTGTATGTGCAAAAGATACAAGCTTCAGCCAAACAATGCAGGCAATAAACATCAACACAAAGCCTGATAAAACTGCAGAATCACACCTGAACCCAATTACAAAATTTAGTGTTAACACAATGCAAAATGCACGGTATTTGTACAAAAGCACTATTTTCCAAAAGTTACAAATGCGATTTGACATTTGAAGTAAACTTATGGTAGATTCATATGAACTAGACAGCATAAGTTTTAATCTGCTGCTACGTGCATAATCAATAATACATTTCAATAATGCGATTTGACATTTGAAGTAAACTTATGGTAGTCTTAATAAACAAGATGGCAATATCTTGATGTAGAGCGAAGTGCATAATCAATAATACATTTCAAAGGTTATTACATATACTTACTTAAGAATCACAAGCACTGGATATACAATTTCAAGTGTTGTAAGAAAGATGTGAAAACAGGTAGCGGCCTGAAAAAGAAAAGAACCATAAATCGATGGTTTATAAGCAAAACTTGGAGAAACAATACAAACAAAAGGTGTTTCACAACTGTTTCTATAAATGAAACTAATAGTCTGTCAGCCATACACAATATGGACAAATGTATAAACTGTTAATGAGAACCTGGACACAAGAAAAGTAAGCTTTATAGCAAGGAGGTGTGCGCTTACAGCATCAGTAATGAGATTGTTGAATGCCAACTTTTCAACTGCAAATGCACCAAGGGGAAACACAGGTAGACTAAGGCTGAAAATATAAATTAGCTGATAAGTTTCGGAGATAAGAATCCACTGAAGAAGTGGACGATAGAGCAGTATTGACTATTACCAACACATTAGCAGTGGCCAGTCTCGCAATGATGTAGCATTAAACCAAAAGCCAGACCTTATTAATAAGCCATACTGCAAAAGGCATTAGAAAAAGACAGCTCAAATATATTGAGTGAGAGGCGAAAGACCAATGGCATCAATTTGCTCAATCGAAAAAGTATGACAAGAACCTTCATCAGGTTCTCAATAATGAGCCTGCTATTCACTGCAACCAGAACAACAATACATAGGTTGAAAAGGCCTGCATGACTCTGTCAAAAACCAAAAGGGAAGTATTAGCTAACAGGCGCTCAATCAGCTAGATGGTAAAACAATGTACTCTGATAAGACAGCACCAAAAAACACAAAAAGATGAAACAAAAATTAGAGGAATAAAGAAAAGCATAGCCACATAGGGCCCCTTTAGGCAGGAATTCCATAGGAATCATACTGGAAGAATCAGTTCATTTTCACAAAAAATTCCGTCGTTCCAAAGGGACCTCACTATGACCTTAACCTTACCATGTGAGCTAAAGCACACATATCATGTACTGGATCCGTTTGTAAAATGGCAGATCACATATGATGTCAATAAAGGAGGTCACGTGATTTGAACTCACAGCTCCCCCAAAAAAGTTCCTTTTTATCCACACTAATCCACATATCACGCCACTAATTAACTATGTCATCAAAAGGTTGGTGAACTAATAAAACAGAAGGAACTGTGGGCAGCACGCTGTATGCTAGGTTCGAGCTTCTCACACGCATATGCAGCACAAAATGTTAATTTTCCCTCCCAGATTCTCTGAAAAAAAAAAGGCGACGCCTTTATCCCAGATGCGTAGATGCACCTGGAAAACTCCCCCGCTATGATGATTAATTGGTTACACACGAGTTGAAAATCGTAACTGGTGAAACCAAACAAGCATGGTGAAGAAAGTTAAATCGGACGCAGAGTAACTGACAATTCAACGAACAGGCGCGGCAGTCAAATGGGCTTCTGCTCTCACCTGCTTGAAGATAGCGTCGGAGCTGAGGGGGCTCTCCTTGGCTTTCCGGTGGACAGGCGCCGCGGCGCGGAACGTGAAAGCGGAGAAGTCCCCTGCCCCGCCCCGGCCGCCGTCGGCGGCGGACGAGGCGTCCCCGCCGTTGTCGCGGCGGCGGGACGAAGAGGGCTCCCCGGGGCCGGACTCGTCCCCGGAGTCTGCCGCGAAGCTGGCGCGCGCCGCCGCCGCCGCGGCGCCGGAGCTGAGCCGTCGGCGCAACTTGGCCGCGAAGCCCTGGGCAGCGGCAGCACCGCGGGCGGGGCGCGGTGGGCGGCGGTGCACGGCCGGGGCCGGCGGCGCGTCGTCGGTGTCCGCCATTGGAGCTGCTAGGGCTACGACGCTTGGTCGCTCTGTCTCCTTGCCTCTTCTCCGTGCGAATGTTGCCGTGTTGGCCTCTCTCGATTCGGTGTGGACGAGGCGGAGGCGACGGCGAGGCGATGGTGGCGGCCTGGCGGGTGCTGACTATTGTGACGTATCAGAGCAAAAAACTGTTCCTTGTTTTAATATTATTTATTAATTTTATTATTAAATTACGCGTCGAACCGTGAGGACTGAAGGTGGATAGGGCCCACGTGTCCATGTGACTGGCCGGATCACGGGAAGGTTCATTAAGTTAGAGAAATTTGGCAAATGTATAGTTTTGTCAAGTCTCAAAACCAAATATCAAATGAAAAAAGAGATCTTTTCCAACAGTTTTTTTTTGCTTGAAAGAACTTGGCATCCTAGTATTTTTGTCAAAATCACAAAATTGAGCATTCAACAAGTTGGCAAAACTAGTTGGTAAATTGGGATACTTGTGATGTCAAGCGATGGAGGACTTGACATATTTGATAAATGAAGAAAGAATTTTGCCAAGCTTACAAAATTACCAAGTAGTTTTGCTAACTTGTTTGGAGGCTGTTTTTTGTGGTTTTGATAAAAATCCTAAGATGCCAAGTACTTTTAGTACTGTTAGAGTTGGCCTTTGGTCAGTGTCGTTAAATTTTAACTCTCGTCTTATCAAATATTTAGACATATATATAGTATATTAAATATAAATTATTTATGAAACTAAAAACATAGCTAAAGAGTAATTTACGAGACGAATCTTTTAAGTCTAATTAATCTATAATTAGACACTAATTACTAAATAAAACAAAAATATAATACCTCCAACCAAACACGCTGACATGAGATTGGGATCTGTTGGGTATTATAAGAAAACCGTTGTGGAAAATACAAATACTGAAATATATATAAAGAGACAATGACATACTTTCAACATATAGGATTTAAAAGTCATTTTGAATAAGGTTTGGGTCAAACATTAGGAATATAAATTATCAATAACTTTTAAATTGTTGAGTTTGCAAATGGAAAAATTATATGAATAGATTTGTCTTGAAAAATATTTTCATAAAAATATACATAAATCATTTTTTCCTAAATATTTTATAAAAATAAGATGTCAAAGTTATGTTTTGAAGACCACGTGGTTGTCCTAAACGACTTCTAAATCATACACAAATATTAATAATCAAGCATTAAAAATTTAGTGTTCGATTGATATGGATTCATGGACAACTTCACGAGCTGTTTTATAGCTTTATCCACCGATCAAGAAGTTGTCTCTCTGTGAAATCACAAGTGAAAGCCCAGATTTTATGTTGAGACAAGGAGGAGAGAGATGTAAGTTAAAAATAACTAACTTCGACCCCCTTCATCTTGCATTGGTGGAACATGCGCACCCATGGTTTGCTTCCCCCCCCCCCAACGAAGAAGCCCTCGTGCGGGCATGGCTAGGACAGGGGCACGAACAACACGAGGATGAACAACTACGTAGTCGTGCATGGAGGGGCGTAGGTGGCTTGCTCGCATATAGACGAGTGGAGGCAGCACGGCTCCGCCATGTCGCTAGGCGACGCATTTGCGCAGAGAGGCACGACGTGTTCAGGTCGCTAGGCAACGCGTATGTGAGCTGGTCGGGCCACGCGATGCCATTAGGATGGACAAACAGACAGACGGCAGCAAGGGAGAGGAAGAAATGGGAGGAGGACGAAGGCATGAGACAAGGTAGAGAGAGAAGAGAAATACAAAGAGAGAAAATAGAGAGAAAAAGGAAAACAAAACGATATTATGATATTTCACTCTTTCCGGCCACTCAAAGAAGTTACTTTACCAAACGGGTCACCAAAACAAATCTAGTTTCACCGATGAAGGTGCTTCTGGAGCCAAAGCCAAAAAAGTTATTTCAACCTAAAGTTGAGTTGTATCAAACAGGCCCACTCACCACATTGACTTTTAGAACATCTCCAACAAAACCCTAAACCAACATTTATATTATTTTTAGGGCTAAAATTCAAAAATAAGGTCACTAGCATGACCTCTACTCCGATCGTTAAAACTAGGAGACCCTCATATCCCACTCTCAAGCTCATTCCTAATAGGATTTGAGGGGTCACATAAATATGTTTTTTTACCATTGGACACCCCATACTCGTCCACTCCCTCTTTAGTTGCCACAACCTCTTTAGCCACGGCTTGCCTCCCTCCTCCCCGATGCAAGCTTCATCTCGGCTTGGCTTCCTCCTCTAGTACGAACACCTCTTCCAATGATGCCGACATTTAATATAAGCACATCTCCCCCGTGTGCGGAAACCATCCCTGACGTCCTCTTTATGATCGAGCATGTTGTCCCATTGCATGGACACTGTTCAACGGTGTACCCTCTCTAGAGTGGACACTGTCCCGGCATGACCTCCATACCTGATGTCCCCTCCTTTGATGCAACCTCCACCCTTCAATAAATTAATGTTTTAGAGAGATATTTGCTTGCAGTACTCCATAATGCTCACCATATGATGCTTATTCCATCATTGGTTTATGTTTAGTCAATATATATGAAATATAGTGTGTGAAAATATTAATGAGCACAAGAATATTTGTTGCCTCTTCATGCTTAGCTTGCTTAGATACGATAGAAGACGAATTATTGGTGATAGGCATCTCACTATTCACACGATATAGCACTTGCTTGTCCTATAATCAACATCGAATTGAGAAATGAGCTAAAACTTGATAAGTATTATGTGATGAATTTGACTCGAGTGGCAAGGGGGTTAGGTCATGGCAAGATGGGAGAGGTCTTGAATGACATAGCTCGCTCGATTGGCCGGTTAATGAACAAATCTCTTTCAAAGTGAGTTTGAGTGACCTCCCATATAGACCACATGTCACGGATGGGGGTGGTAAGACAAGTAGCTTGTGGTTACTGGATAACCAAGTGGATTCGCCTTGGGGTGAGGCGCAAGGTAGCTAGAATAAGCTAGTACCTCAGCCCATCGCTATACCATTCATGGGCGATTTGGTCACACTTGTGAAAAGTTGGGGACTTGAGGTAACCCTTACTCGGGCATGAGTTATGGAGGTTTGTCCTATAGTCTTCCATAGGCACAGTTGTACACCACTGCAGAGTTTTCTTTGAATGAATGAAGTCTTCAGTCGAATTTGATTGTTCTTACTCCTATAGATTGAGAGCAGCTGTGGCGATGAAGGACTTGTGGAAGATTGAGCTCCATTTTATGCTTATGTGTAGTTGATAGACAACATTTACTTTATGCACAAAATGCTATTTATGCTACCTAACTTTTATTCCTTACTAATGTTACATACATGCTCCTGTGGAGTAGAATATTGTACCAATGGTTCATTAAGTTGTTTTGCAAGTACCTAAAAGACATTAGTGACCATGACATCCCACCGATGCCGACAAAGTGGGCGAATGGCAAGAGCCGTCCAAGCTATAGCAGCAACACCCACAAGCAAGACGACCACTAGTTATTAGTTCGAAATAATCCGTAGCATAAAGCTTTCAAACTATGCTTAGTTTAATTAATGTTGTACAATTAATTTATTAATTCAACAAGACTTCTATTGATTTATGTAATCTTTTATTGAGATGTAATCTTGATATGGGGTGGCTATATTGGTACGATACATACGCAACCGGGATCCTGGGTCTTGATGTATTGGAGATGTGGAAGGCATCTCCTAGGATCACCAAGGTTGATTTCCTTAAATCGGATCGGTTAAGGGGGTGACACTCGATTTAGGTAAATGAAAATGGCGGATCCTTGCATTATCGGTGCTTGTATAGTTGTATAGCAAAATAGAATTATGCATTTAGACAATGAATACCTTTGTACTGATCTTGATAAACATTTATTCATGTAGACCGTATGCCATGTATAGCTTTGATCTTGCAAGCCATTGTTGTAGTATCTTAGTAAGTGCCTGTGTTGCATTTCATCAATTGATGATTGTGCCGCAATTTTTAGATTTTTCATGCAGTTTTCCATAGATGGTAGCCATGATTCAATTGAAAAACCTACAGTCTTTGTAAGGTTTCCAACTTCATTTGTGTTGACAGTTCAAAATCTAGTCTTTTAGTGCATTTTCATCCGGTCTTGATCTTGCTTAGTGCTTCCTTTATGTGTTTTTTGTGGTCTTAGATCATAATATTGTGCTCCTGTTCTCCATATAGATGAATGTATGGGTATTATAGGGCGTGTACGAAAAAAAGGAAAAAGGTACGGTTTTGTTGCATGGAGCCATGGCACGGCCATTTTATGAACTCTTGCCAATCCGCCACACTATGCCTACTCATATATTTACACAGCACACCATGTCCCCTGTCAGTAGCACAAAAACAAAGAAAAGTTCATTTCAGTGTACAACGGGCGCGCAAAGTCATCATCCCTTCCCGCCAAATTCAAAACCACCATTTGCAATGGCAGCCGCATCCGTGGCCTCCGCAGCAGCGAGGCCACCACACCGTCGGCGACGACGATCCCAAACAGCACCCCAACTCGCACCACCCTGCTGCCGGCCCCGTTGTTGCCGCCGCCGCCGGAGCCTCCGTCTCCTTAACTGCAAGCCTGCATGATCATGTCAAACTTTCGCTCGTCAGAAACGGTGACGAAAAACGCATTCGCGCAACGCAAACGATCGATTGGGGCTGCTGGGTCACGAACGTACGTGGTGGAGACGACGACAGAGTGCGAGTGGTTGCCGTCTCCGGAGACGCTCTCGGTGGCGGCGAACCTGACGGACTTCCTGGTCTTGCCGCCGCTGCCGCACCTGGCGCAGTCGTGCCTGACGCACAGCCCCCCTGAGCGGCCCGACGATTGCGACAGGGACGGCAGCTGCCTCAGCGCCGCCGCCGCGTCGCGCCCCATGGACGGGAACCGGGGGAACCCGGCGGCGTCGTAGTAGAAGTCGGCGTACCGCGCGTTGAGGTCGGCGGCGGAGCTGCTGAGTTGGATGCTGAAGAGCGACTCGTTGGAGGTGGCGCTCCACTCGGCGGGGTTCGTCGACCGCGTCCGGAACATGGACGACGGGAGCCTCTTCGGGTCGTACCCCGCGGCGGCGTTGGCGGCGGCCTCAGCCTTCTGCCTGCTGCCCTGCTGCGGCGGCATCATCGTCTGCACCGCCGGAGGCCGCGTCGTGCAGGGCTCGAAGTCGAGGAACTCGTTGTTGTCCGCCGCCGCGGTGGCCGCGTTGCCGGGCCCGAAGTCGGCGGAGTCGTCGTCGAGCGCCTCGATGTGGAAGAAGCTCTCGTAGGACGACGAGGAGGAGAAAGACGAGAGCTTGCCGAGGTCGTCGGGCCCGGACCCGGCGTAGGGGATGCTCTCGCACGACAGCTTGTTGGACGCCGGCAGGTAGGTGGTCGACGACGACGCGTACGAGACCGCCGGTGACGCGGTGAGGGACGACGAGAAGGAGGTGCTGCTGGAGAACTTGCGCTCGTGGTGGTGGTGCTGGGGCATGGGCATGGTGGGCTCCTCGTGGCCGCAGGTGCTGCAGGGCATGTCCGTCGTCTTCAGCGCGGCGGCTGCCGGTGCCGGTGCCGCCTCGGGCGTGGGCGTGGCACCGGAGCACCGATCCGGGGGCGCCATTGGTGCGAGCGGCGGCCCGTGGTTATTACACCACTCGCGGCCGCGGCCGCGGCTCGCCGCCGCGGGTCAAGTCCGCCGAGGGCGCCACGGATCTGCGTGCGACGAATTTGGTGTCAGCAAATGTCCTCCAAGAGCAATCTTGAAGGGGGAATGTCACGAGAGATGCATGGCAGATTGGAAACAAGAAAGTGCATACCAGCCAAGAATAGGGCGGGGTTGGACATGGAGGAGCAGAGGGAGGAATGGCCGGAGCTCGGCGAAGATGCACGAAGCAATCAAGGAACGGAGCTCCGACAAAGGGGAATAGGAGGCGGTGGGCTCGGTTTTATACGCGAAAATGAGAGGGGATCGGAGAAAGGAGCGGGCGGCGGCGGAGGCATCACAGGTCATTTCGGCTGGAATCGACAGAAACTGCTTTCTGTTTCGGCATCAAACACGGGGGAAGGAGATCTTTGCCCTGCTTTTTGCATATCGTGCGCGCGTGACGCAGGAAGGCGACGAAATTAACCGACCAACTGAAAACGCGCCTAGACCGAGCGATCGACCCAAAATAAGACAGACACAGAGATAGAGAATGTTCCTTAGGCCCTATTAAAATCAAAAAAAATTTGGATTTTAACATTATAGTATTTTTATTTGAATTTAGCAATTATTGTCCAACCAAGAACTGATTAGGCTTAAAAAATTTACTCTCATAAATTAGAGGCAAAGTATATAATTAGTTATCTTTTATCTATACTAGTAAAATATACACGTGCGACACACACGTGTTTGTAAAAACTATTTTAAATGCAATGGAAATATTAATTGATTTGTATATATACAGTAAAGGTAGATGGCTAGTACTTGATTGGTTTAAATTATTTGTTCATAGGATGCCTCGGCTGCATATATTGTCTTTCATTTGATATATTTTTAAACGGCTAGCCTAGTGTCTAGTAGCGCCATGTTTTCCTTCCTCATCGCTCGTTCCTCGCCATGGCATCGTCGTAGGTATTTTGCTTTTGCGTCCTCGGCAGCCGAAGTCTGGAGATATGGAAGAAGAGGGGGTCCAAGAGTATGAGGTGCCGCCCTAGCCCCTAGGCCAGCTTCGTCGCTGTCTCATCATTTTCCTCACGCTCATGCTAAGATTCTAAATCCCTTGCATTTTGGGTATACTGTAAGACAAAGGTAGCATTGTAGTATCAATGTAAAAGAATTATATATAATTTAAGAAAATAATTATTCTCATCATCAAAAGATATGGAAACTACATATCCATACAACTATTAATGTGATACAAATAAACTAAAATCTCTTGTAAATAGAGCACAAATAATATACAAAGAGTCGTCAATTTGAACTAACCAGAGAGTTTTTTCATTTGGATTAATGTATATAACCCATGCTCAAATGAGTTAGAATAACTTTAGTATAGACATAGTTAGGAATCCCAATCTAAATTATCCTAGAATCCTAATCCAAATAGAAAAAGAAGTAAAAATATGTTCCTAGCTAATAGTTATAAGTCACGACAAGTTTTTTTAGTTTAGGTTTTACTTATTTTCTTCAAGTTTTTTAAGAATGTCCGGGCTCATTTTTTTGGCTGTAGAAGACCAACAAGCGGACAGGAACGCGAGAGCTAACTCCTTGTCGGCCATGATTTTTTTTTCTTATTCTTTTTAAGTTACGTTTTCTTATTTATCACGTTTACACGTTCAACTAAATATAGAAACATGTAATAATAATAATAATAATAATAATAATAATAATAATAATAATAATAATAATAATAATAATAATAATAATAATAATAATAATAATAATAATAATAATAATAATAATAA
>Ga0182004_10002548_pt1 | contig 14241 bp, 13 predicted proteins | sample Sormic07211540_1_FD_120479 | JGI IMG/M metagenome (GOLD analysis project Ga0182004, IMG submission 120479) | Endophyte microbial communities from Sorghum bicolor roots, Mead, Nebraska, USA - 072115-40_1 MetaG | ecosystem: Host-associated > Plants > Roots > Unclassified | place: USA: Nebraska...
CCGGTTCCCGATACTTTGGAAACAGCGCGCCCGCGTTTCACCGGGATGAAACGATTGCATTCTCTCTCCTTCCTGTTTCATGCAAATATTCCTTCTGTGCTGATGTGTCCCTATATTAAATACACATGAAACGCCCATGAAATGCCCATTCAGACTGGCCTAAAAACAGGTGCGGTGGACTGGCACGGCAAACACTGAAACACCCTCGCTCGAAAACGGAGATGAGGAGATCAATGCACATGTGGGTTTGATTATGCGTTAAGCCCCCTCGCACTAACATGCCTTGTGCCCTCCTTATCCCCTCTCTCTCTCTTCCTTCTCTTCCCCCGCCTGTCTCCAATTCATCTCGCGCGGTGACGCCTTCCTCCCACCGCCTCCCGACTCCCGCGGGCTCGCAGATCCAGGCACACCCCGCCGTCCCCGATGAGCCGCCGCCGGGGAGAGACCTGCGACTCGTGGCGGCCCCCGCGGAAGAACCACGCCGGGGCGCCGCCGCTCCTCCGCGCGGGGCCCCGGATTCCCGCCTTCGCCTCGCTCTCCGTCCGCGAGGGCGGGGACGCCGCTGCCGCCGTCGCCAAGGCGGTCGAGGAAGTGGTCGTTGTCCAGGCCGACGAGGTTAAGGAGCAGAGGGCGGCTTTGGTGGCCGTGGAGGAGAGGGCGAAGACGAAGTCGACGGAGCGCAGGCTGCCCCCCGCGGCGCAGCTGGTGCACCATCCGCTCGCGCTGCTGGCGCTAGTACCCAACAGCGCCGCGCTCTTCGCCGCGGGGGCCGCCGCGGGCACTATAGCCAAGACTGTCACCGCGCCGCTCGACCGCGTCAAGATCCTCATGCAGGCACGGCAACCCACAGCGCTCGCAGCTCTACTAATTCTTTGCTCGTCGGTCTTCTTCATACTATTGCAGTATTGCTTTGCGGCTGACGGGATTTAATTTTGTTCTTTTTCATCTATCTAGACGCATAGCGTGCGGGTGGCGGGAGAGAGCGCCAAGAAGGGTGTTGGATTTCTCGAGGTAACCAATATGAGGCGCTTCTCTTTGCTGGATTTACTTTGATGCTGTGCATTCATCAATGTACCTTCTGAGCTACGCTTTCTGTTGAAAATTGGAGTGTCATGTGCTACGTTCATTCATTAATGTACCTTCTGAACTACGCTTTCTGTTGAAAATTGAAGTCTCATGTGCCACATTCTTTGTGGAAAATTCACATCTGTGGATTGTGGAATAATCTGAAATACACCACAGTTTGCAGAGCTTATCTTTAAGACTTAAACAGGATATGAGATTCCTAATAACTTTCTTCCATCAATGTTAGGGAGACAATTTATACTGGTCAATTAACAAATGACTTCATTAGGAAAAAAAATCCTATGCTTAACATAATACCAGCACTGGTGAGAAAAATTAAGATACAAATCACTAAGGATCAATGGGTGCACCTGTTGCATATGCCCTTGGATGGTCCTCTTTTCTGAGTCCTGACATGCCTATTGAAAATAGAGATCAGCAAATCCTATTGAATCAGCAATCCTAATCCTAAAGATGGGTTTGAATTGTGAAGCATAATCCTTTTTTAAAAAAACTTTTTGATAGGTGCTACCTGGAGTTAAATGGTTACAACTTTAGATAATATATTGTAATCTGATACATCTGCAATTATGCAGGCTATGGCAGACATTGGGAAGAAGGATGGGCTTAAGGGTTACTGGAAAGGCAACCTTCCACAGGTGCTTGATGTTCCCTATCATCCATGGTTGATCTTGCAGTCCTGTGCTGATTCCTATCCATCTCCATTAACTTGTCCAGGTCATTCGCATAATTCCTTACAGTGCGGTGCAGCTCTTCTCGTATGAAGTTTACAAGGTCATAGTTACTCATGGTTACACTTAGTCATCACGTTTCTTTTTACATTCTTTGTGATCTAGTGAGTTCCTCATTTCTCTCCTCACAAGTCACAATGTTACTGCTTTTAATTCAGAAAATTTTCCGGACAAAGGATGGAGAGCTTTCTGTATTTGGGAGACTTGCTGCTGGTGCTTGCGCGGGCATGACATCTACACTTGTAATTTATTTTATTTGCTTACTCACTAGCAAATGTCCCTGTATTTCTGTTTTTGTTAGATATGGGAATTTCGAATATAGTTGGTTTCTTCTTTGGTCTTTAGTTTTTCATGGTACATGAATTTTATCGAAATCCACAGAATACCATCTTAGCACTTTCAGAACTTTCTACTTGTACTTGCTTATAGGTAACTTACCCACTGGATGTTCTCCGGCTCAGGCTAGCAGTTCAATCTGGACACAGCACTTTACCTCAGGTAACCACTCTTGTAAGTTCTTTCTTTATTTTTGGTGGAAACTGGCTTAGCCTGATGACTTTGTAGGTTGCTCTTAACATGCTGAGAGAAGAAGGGCTGGCCTCCTTCTATGGAGGCTTGGGTCCATCTCTTATAGCAATTGCACCTTACATTGCTGTGAACTTCTGTGTTTTTGACCTGTGAGATTCCTTCTACTGCATATGAATACTATGATACACACATGAAAGCTCCACAGAAATTTAAGTATTTACCTCACATTTTTTGTATTGCATTCTCTTTTGATGTACAAGAATGAAGAAATCTGTACCAGAGAAGTACAAGAATAGACCAGAAACATCTCTAGCAACTGCTCTTCTTTCAGCAACATTTGCAACTTTGATGTGTTATCCCCTGGACACTATTAGGAGACAGATGCAGATGAAAGGCACACCATACAATACAGTTTTTGATGCTATTCCAGGTAGTTATGCTAGCATTGCATGAGCTAATGGCTAATACATAACATACACTTGATCTTGATAAATCTGAACTATGTTATTTGCTATTTCTATGTGCTCACATGCTTCTTGATCATGCTAAAATGAAACACATTTTTAAGTCTATTTCAATGCTTAATGCAGGCATTGTGGAGCGTGATGGTCTAACTGGTCTTTATAGAGGTTTTGTGCCAAATGCATTAAAAAATCTACCAAATAGCAGGTATATCCTTTTGCACACCATGGTGACAAAAATATTTGGTTTAGTTTTAGTAAAACTGGGAATGAATTTTTTTTGTCTAACAACACATTCAGTACTCAGTTATTGTTGTAACCATGCAGCATTAAAATGACCGTGTTTGACACGGTGAAGACACTGATAGCTACCGGGCAGAAGGAGATGGACAAATTAATTCAAGAAAATGAGGAGAAAACAAGCTAGGAAAAGAGCCTTGTTCAATCTTGAAGGCTTTGGTAGAAAGCATGCCTCTTTGCATACTCCATGTTGCTATGTTTCCTCCTTTGCTGGGGCCATATTTTAGGATCTAGGCAGCACATCTTTCTGTTCCTTTTCAAATAGGTCCAGTCTGCAGTGTTTTCCTGAGCATACATTCATAGAGATAGAGGTGGCATTGGAGGGAAATAAAAGACAATGAGTTGATCTCTTTAGCTAGTGTCGGTAGCATTCCCCTACAGATCTTATTTTAATAGAGGATAGTGTATCAATGTGACCGCCCCAGATTCCTTAAATATATACATAATTAGCCAGATCAATCAAGTATCATGGAGCACAGGAGCAGGTTTTCCTTGAAATAGCATCTTTGTTTTGACGAACAGATTGGATGTCTTGTACATCATTAAGACCGAAGGCCAGATTTGCTTTTGAATGATTTCATCCAGTTTAGACTTTGGTTAGCATGATCTTTTGAGCTATCAACTCGCTTTTGTTTGTGAAGCCAGTTTGTATTAGAGTAGTAGGCAACAGACGAAAATTGTTGCTTAGGGAGAGGATCAGAGGAAAATGCATCTGTTTTTTAATATATTTATTGAGGTGACCTTACCTATGTATATTTTTTAAGAGAAGTAGTCGGAGTGATATTGGAGAAACTGCCCTGTTATTTCATTTTTCTGGTATAAATTAAGGATGCATAATGTGCATATAGTGGTGGAATTGAATACAATCTGAGTCCACATTTTAGTACACTGCTGGAGTTGGGTGTCACTGTCACCCTATTTCTCTACGTCTCTGTTGTCCTGTCCTACACAAACATATGTGATGAGAATTTTATATATTCCAAACTCACAGACCAAATTGTTAAGAACCTTTTGGGCTTATTTGGAACATAAGATATCCAAAACATAGGAATAGGAAAAACATAGGATTGAAGTTGCATGTCGCTGGCAATTCTACAGGAATTAAAAATGTAGGAAGGTCTCTAATGGAGCATTTGGATACAACACAAGAGAAACACAAGAATTAGAGGAGAGAGAAATAAAGGAAAGTTTCTAAGAGGTTAGACCTCAAGTTAGTTTTCTACAAAATCCCTATAGATTGAGCCATTCCATAGGAATATTGTAGGATTTGGATGGCGAATCCTTTGTTCTAAAGTGCCACATAGAAAAAAAATCTGTTAGAATCCTACAGATTTTCTTCATAAATCCTTTGTTCCAAAGGGGCTCTTTTTTTTTCTGTAACAGCTCTCCCTCCAAAAAAAAGTTTTCTTAAAACATGTACTGATACCTGGAGGTAATCAGATAGCTGAAAGAGCCCAACATACCAAAAGTATTTTCTCAGTTTTATCACACCACCATTCTTAGGCCCCGTTTAGTTTCCAATGAAATGTAAAATGCCAACTATTTTGAAATGATAAAATGTTAAATGCTAAAATTTTTAGGGTTATGTTTAGTTCTACCTAAAATACAAAAAAATTCAGGATTAGATGGGGTAGTGAAGGCTCTTTGGGTTTTTTTTTTGACCTCTTGACTCCAAAATTAAGAATGCAAAATGGTAACTATTTTGCTAAAAAATTTGGATGGTGTTTAGTTCCCTTCTAGAAAATGGTGGGCCAAAACCCAATTCTGTTATGTTTCTTGTCACTAGATCTACATGTTAAAAATATCGCATGTGATTTTTGAGATACTTTTATATAAGGTTTTATTTAATTGTTTAAAATGCTGCTTTCTTGTAAAATGCATAATAAATAGAATATAGCTCAGAAAAATGTGAAACTTGTTTCGTTGGTTTTCTTTTGTGATGTTGTATCTATGAAAAATGTAATATGTGATATGTACTGTGTAGTCAAATAATGTTATGAATTAAGTGCACTTAATGGCTGATTTTGTGAATTTTGTAGTAAATAAAATATGTGTGATATTGACTTGGTAATTTTTTATGATTGTTCTTGTGCTAAGAATAAGAATTAGTTGTTAATAATCTAAAATCTGTTGTTTGATGATTTTCGTAGTATAAAGTATTTTCCCAATAATTAGTTGTAGGCTAAAATACTTATGCAATTAATGTTTTTATGGTAGACTACGTAATGCATGTCTAAGCTACTGTAATTTTCTTAGAATATATTGAGCACCAGAAATATATGCTGCTATTCTAGCTAAAATAATGATTGTTTATGCATGATTAAGATAATTAGGTTACTTTGGTGTATCTTTGAAGCATTATTAACTTGCTTGTATGAATTTAACATGTTTTGTGATAAAGGTCAAAGGTGGCTCAAATGAGGGAGCTAAACATACCTAACATAGGTCTTGTTTACTTTTCTAAAAATTTTCAAGATTTCCCGTTACATCGAATCTTTGGACTGAAACATTAAATATAGATAAAAAATAATTAATTATACAGTTTGTCTGTAATTTGTAAGACAAATCTTTTAAATCTACATAGTCTATGATTTGACAATAATCATCAAATAAAAACGAAAGTAACCAAACCTAAAAAAAATTATTTGAATATTTTCTTCAGGAACATAGACAACGTGACCACGGCCCACGTGCATTCCTCACTTTTTTTCCTCAACCTTCACAAGTACGTTGTGGTATCTGAACTAAGTGGACTCTACTCAAGGAGACCTTTTTTGGAATGAGAGATTTTTTTTTGTTTTATGTGTATTTTAGTAACAATAAACATATTTTTGTGAAAACCCGATACAACTTTCATAAAATTCCTGTGTTTTAAAGGGCCTCAATGTCTTTAGAAACTCGATAGAAAATATTTGAGATTGATTTCACCACCTGCGTCTTGGTTTGGATAGGGAGGACCTAGGCTATGTATAAAAGAAAATTGGCACGGAGTTTGATTGTAGAAGATACTATCTCTGTTCCAACTTATAAGCTTTTTTAGCTTTTCTAGATGCAATATTTTTACTAGGCAACCTATGTATATAGACATAATAGTGTATATCTAAGTGTAAAACAAAAACTACGAATCTAGAGAAGCCGAAGCTAACACATCGTATAATTTAGCCGAAGCTAACACATCGTATAATTTAGAATTAAGGGAATATAACCGTATCATTTTAATGTTTAATTATCTATTATCTATTCTCTTTCATCCAAATTATAAAACATTTTAGGCCTTGTTTAGTTTCCACTAAAACCAAAAACTTTTCAAGATTCTTCGTCACATCGAATCTTGCGGCATATGTATAGAGCATTAAATATAGATGAAAATAAAAACTAATTATACAGTTTAATTGTAAATTGGGAGAGGAATCTTTTGAGCTTAGTTACTCTATGATTGGACAATGTTTGTCAAATAAAAGCAAAAATGCTACCGTGTCAAAATCTAAAAAAATAGATCTGAACAAAGCTTTAGTTTTTCTAGATACATTGATGTAACTATGTTGGATATGTTCGGATTCTTGTTCACGCGGTGCAAAATCAGTTTCAGCAGCTGCTGTCGTTGTCAAGTATTTTAAGTTTATCAAAATTATAGAAAAAATTATAAAGATTTATGACCTCAAATAAATATACTATAAAAATATAATTAACGAAGAATGCAATGATACGTAGTTAATATCATCATAAATGTTATTATTTTATTGGTTAAACTTAAAATATTACATATTACATGACAAAAAACACCAAACGTCTTAATATGATTTCAAATGGAGGGAGAATATACTTAAAACGTATCTGGAATACTAGAAATGACTATTTAATAAAAAAAAGGAAACTTAAAAATAGAGCTCAGTCTAGAGCCAGCGGAACTCATTCAAATATTTGCACGATTATTTCTGCTTCTGTAAGTTATACCCAATGTTAGAAAAATATACACACTAAAAATTGTTTTATTCGGAGCTTTGGCAATTTGCTCACCAAATTTGGCCAAACTTCACCTTTCCGTGTGCCGTTGCCGTCTCTGATGCACCTGCCTACACGTGTCAATATTATTCATTCATATCATACGACTTTCTTTTCTGAAAAAAAGAGTTCACGAAGCGTCGGTTGCACGTTGGAGCTTCAAACGAGGAGCGCACGCCCACCTCTCCTGGACCCGTTCCACCTGCACCGCAGCCTACCCGCACGCCACCATCCCCCACGGGCTCACGTAGACTGGGCCCAGCCTCCGCCCCACCAACCCTGCCTCCCCCCACCTCTTTTTGAAGCCCAGAGGCGCCCCCCGGCCCGGGCATCGACCACTCGTCTCTTTTTCTTCGCCCCGCCCGAAGCCGAGGAGGAGAGGGAGAGGGGAGCAGCGAGATCGCGCGCGCCTCCGAGATCTCCACGAAGGTTGGTGCCGGACCTCCTTCTGTCTTCCCTCTCCTGATCACGTTTCCATTCTGCTTGCTAGGAGGTAATGCCGAAGATCTCGCTCCCGATCTCTCGCTGGTTCTAGATCTGTCGCAGAATGAGGGTGCAGATCTATGCTGTTGAGCCTTCTGTGCGCGCGTAGAATTCTGCTCTTGGTCGTGACGTGTTGGCTGTTCGGATTCTTGTCGCCGTTCAGCGGTTCAGGCCATTGGCTATCGGATCTCGGCTCCCGCGGTTCCGCGTGCTAATGTTGTTTCGAGTTGCATCGTTAGGAATGCTTTTTTTTTGGCAGAAATGGAGGGGCATTATGGTATCCCTCGTAGATCTGTGTTGGTATAGGTCTGTGATGCTGTTGGCTTGGCGCGGTGTATAGTCGTCGGTGATCATTTGGGCGTTGATCTGTTCTTAGCTGAGGCGATCGCATTTCTCTTCTCTTGATATCAGTAGACCGTTATTGTTTGCATAAAGATCTAAATAATTCCGTTGAATGAAATACGAGCGGACTAAAATGATGCTATACATTTATTCTAGAGCTCAATCTCTGATTTGGTGTTTCTCTGTGCTGAGAGTCTCCTTTGTTGGTTTTGGTTGCCGTGCTTTCAATGTAATGTTTGATCACGAAACAATGATAACCCTTGCTCAATGGCTTCCGCAGGTGTGGCAATATGGGGCTCAGCTTCACGAAGCTCTTTAGCCGGCTCTTTGCCAAGAAAGAGATGAGGATCCTTATGGTCGGTCTCGATGCAGCTGGTAAGACCACCATCCTCTACAAGCTCAAGCTCGGAGAGATCGTGACCACCATCCCTACAATCGGTGAGAGTCTATTCTATGCTTTTCAGTATACATTGATCTTCTATATCTTTTGACTCTTGAGAATGCAATACTATAGCTTTATCCACAACAAGCAATAATGATATAAACAATGCTTGTTATTAGTTTGGATCTGTTTCAGGATTAGTGAAAATTACCCGAGAATAGAGAAAGAACATTAGCAAATGGATCTAGCCATCTGTGAAGCTCCCTTTGAATTAGACCAACACAAGGAACACACTGCATTACAATAGTAAAACTATATGAATCACGATTTTTCCACTGCAGCTAATCTGTCAAACTTGTTTTATTGCTGCATGCTTTTACTTGGCTAGTAGATGCGGTTAGACAGTTGTTTGTGTCATTATGTTATATCCATCATGTATCTTTTGTTTTTGTGAAATGGACAAGACCGCAACACATTACTGTAGATAGAAGGAGCAAAGCTGACAAATATTTTGACTTCTATTTTGTGATTTCAAGGGTTTAATGTGGAGACTGTTGAATACAAGAACATTAGCTTCACTGTCTGGGATGTCGGGGGTCAGGACAAGGTACATACGAAAATACAATAGTATACAAAACCTCTCTTCCCTATTTCCAGTAACTTAGCTGCACTAGCTTTTTCTGTGCTGTACCAGAAAGATCGTTCAAAACATCTGATAATAAATCTAATTGTATTCAGGTTTAAGAGACTTTTAACTCACAACATTATTTTTTTCAACCCCAGATCAGGCCATTGTGGAGGCACTATTTCCAGAACACCCAAGGCCTTATCTTTGTTGTTGATAGCAATGACAGAGATCGTGTTGTTGAGGCAAGGGATGAGCTCCACAGGATGCTGAACGAGGTATATTAATTGTGTTCATGTTTCTTGTTATATTTGTTGCATGTTCAATAATGTGCTGTCATTTCTAATTTACATGGACTGTGATTTATAATTTTGAATTTCAAAGCGTTCTCTTCCAGCAATGTTCAGAATGATGCTTTGATCAATTTGAACATGCCAAATGGTGTGTACTTGTGTGTAATGAATTGAATTTAAGTTTGCGATGTGAGAATTCCTAAGAGTCTAAATAACTGCTTGGTATCAGTACCACAGCATGGAATGAAATTTTCTCAGTCTGACTTATGGGAAACATAATAATTTTTGCTGCCAGAATTACCTTTGAAGATTTTTATATATATAAAGATTGCCACAATCGGGTGGTTAACATCTAAGTTTCCAATATCATATAACTGATTTAGCAGAGGAGTATACACATGAACATGTCTGTACATCTGAAATACATTCAACCTGAAATGGCTGGTTGTACATCTTGAGATTTGTTTTCTGGAACTACTGTATTTGTATAACCTGTAGAAAGATCTTTTCCATATGGTTAATGAGTTTGGCTGTATTTAGGTGCTCATTATTCTGATTCTGGTTCCAGTGACATTTGGACTAAGCTGCATACATAAAACTCTCTTAGAATAATTGTCTTTTTTGGGGTACAAGTTTTGAGCATTCATCCACATGTCACTGGCAGGATGAGTTGAGGGATGCTGTCTTGCTCGTTTTTGCTAACAAGCAAGATCTGCCAAATGCAATGAATGCTGCTGAGATCACCGATAAGCTTGGTCTCCATTCCTTGCGCCAACGCCACTGGTAAGATATTGTTGATTTGTTTCACTTGTCAGACTCTTACACAATCCATTTGTCCTGGCAACCATCATATACTAAATTTTAGTTTTATGGTTGCATTGTCCATCCTATTCTCTGTATCTTTCATTTTTAACTTGTCAGTTTCATACAACTCTTGGTATTCTTCCGTATAAAGCTTTTCCTAACTAAATATATTTCTTTATGTATGTTAGCATATTCTTTGTGGACCAAGTATTTTTAATCTGCTGTATTTTAATGTGACTTGTAGGTATATCCAGAGCACTTGTGCTACTACAGGAGAAGGTTTGTACGAGGGTCTTGACTGGCTCTCCAGCAACATTGCAAACAAGGTACTGGCTTCCTTTCCATGTGCCATTTACCAAACTCTACACACTTGTTTGCAAAAAATAGTATAGTTTAATCAGTGTTCCCATGATCTTTGAAATAAATTAGACCTTTTTGCTGCTTAGCATTACCAAGACTGTCATGTACTCATGTGGCCTACTTATTCTCAATGAATGCAGGCCTGATTGGACGATTCTGCGGTTTCATGGAGCACATGGCGAGGCATTTTCTGCAGAAACGGAGCCATGGTCATTTTGACCTGACCTGTTTGTTTCGCTGAAATTTGGCTGATGTTGCTGCTTATGCTGATTTGTTGAGAAGAGAAAAATATTTGTTGTTTCATTGAAATGTTAAGTATTGTATTTCTTTGCTAGGCTTTTCAGAGAGCTGGTTTGTTATGTTGCGTGATTACTCTCTAAAAACCTGTTCCGATATCAAGACTGTAATTGGCCATTGGCACTAGTAGATCGTTTATACTGAGTAATGCAGTTTAAAATATTAATGCATCACAATTGTGCTGTACGATACAACTTTACATTCTTCTCTGTGTGTATCGGACTTTCCAGTTAATCTGGATGGATGTTAACGATAACGAGTCGTATTGTGGGTATATATAATTAGTTCCATACATATATATATGGTTCCTGGCAATAGCTTATTCTTGACAAAGGGTCTAGTTCCTCTTGCTAAATTTTACCTAGCGAAACTTTAGTCAATTTAGCTAAACTTCTAAATACACTGATATCTAAAATAGTTTTACTGGGCTAAAATTTAGCAAGGGATCCAAACACACACAGTTTCACAGTTCGTGTGCAAAGAGAGATTCGTCACCAATTTCAGAGGAATTGTTCTGGTCCGTTGCAATACATTGGTTCTGAATTCGTTCGTGTATAATAATAAGTTAAGCAAAGAAATCACCAGAATGCTTGAGAAAGGGTATAAAATGCATTCAGAAAACAATGACAACGTCAATCGGACACAGTTGCCTTATTATTCAGCAAAGCTCCTCTGTCTAGCCTTGCAGCTCCAGGCGTCGCAGGCGCTCCACCTCCCTGCCGATGACGCCGCAGCGCACCATACTGGCCACCGTCCGCCACAGCAGCCGGAGGTCGCCCCACGGCTCGCCGGGCACCATCCGCTTGTACAGGTAGCTTTCGAAGGTCCGCCGCTGCACGTACTCGTCGGCGCACATCTCCACCAGCGCCTCGCGGCCGGCGTTCCCGCCGTAGAACACGCGCTGCAACAGGTCGAGGAACCGGAACATGAGCAGGAACTCGTCGTCCCAACGCCGCAGGTAGCCGCGCCTCAGCCCGGCCTCCGTCACGGCGCCCGTGCGCGCCCACTCCTCCGCCATGGCCTGCCCGCACAGCCGCCCGGACTTGGCCGCGAAGTAGATGCCCTCGCCGGAGCACCGCGTGACGTACCCCGCCGCGTCGCCGACCAGGGCCACGCGCCCCACGACGCGGCGCGGGCGCGGGTGCTCCGGGATCGGGTGAGCCTCCACCTTGACCACGCGGCCGCCGGCGATCTTGGGGCCCGCGCGCGCCCGGATGCCCGACTGGAGGCGTTTGATCTCCGGCTTGGCGGCGACGGTCCCCGTCCCGACGGCGACGTGGTCGCACTTGGGGAACACCCAGCCATAGAAGTCCGGGGACACGTCCCCGCCCACGTACATCTCGGCGAGGTCGTCGTAGTACCCCATGGCGGCGTCGGGAAGGCGGATGCGCTCCTGGAACGCGATGGCCGTCGTGTAGTCCCCGGCCCCGACCTCGCGCGCCACGCGGCTGTTGGCGCCGTCCGCGCCGACGATGGCGTCCACCTCCAGCACCCCCCGCCCCGCGCCCTCTGGGGAGGAGGACGAGATGTAGTGGACGAGGTAGGGGTCGGCGGGCCCCGCGGGGAGCGAGAGCGAGGTGACGAGACCCGGGACTAGCTCGGCGCCGGCCTCGGCGGCGCGGCGGCGGAGGAAGGAGTCGAGCACCTCGCGGCGGAGCATGGGGATGTGCGCCCCGGGGGGCAGCGCGCGGGAGAAGTCGGCGGCGAGGTTGGAGGGGGAGACGACGCGCATCCGGGTGACGCGGCGGTCCACGAGGTCCCGCGGGATGGCGAACTCGTCGAGCATGCACAGCGGAATGGCGCCGCCGCAGGGCTTGGCACCCGCGGGGCTGCGCTCGAGGAGGAACGTCCGGGCCCCCGCCGAGGCCAGCGCCTCGGCGGCCGACGCGCCCGCGGGGCCGCCCCCCACTACGGCCACGCGCAGCGGGCGCGCTGACGGCGACGACGAGGTGGTGGTGGTGGTGGCTGAGCAGGAGATCATGATGCGCGCTGGGTAGTAGCAGGCGGCGGCCATGGCTGTCCGCTGTGGTTTGGGCGAGTGCTGTGGGTTCACGGATGGGCTGGAGATTTCCTTCTCGGCGAGTGCGAGGTGGAGCACTAGTTTAAGCTTTAGGCCTTGTTTAGTTCCTAAAAAATTTTGTAAAATTTTTCAGATTTCCCGTCACATCGAATCTTTAGACGCATACATAGAGTATTAAATATAGACGAAAATAAAAACTAATTATACAGTTCGGTCGAAATTGACGAGACGAATCTTTTGAGTCTAACTAGTCTATGATTGGACAATATTTGTCAAATACAAACGAAAGTGCTATAGTGTCGATTTTGCAAAAAATTTTGGAACTAAACAAGGCCTTAGCTTGGAGTCTAGCCGCGGGCGCGATGTGGTGGCGCTGCAGTGGCAGTGTGACACTGTCGAGAGGAACGACGCGACGAGCCGGCAGGTGGGATTTCAAAGCGTACCTTGTTGACCGTCGGATCTAAAATGGACACCTGCGGATCGCTTTCCTTTCTTCCCTCCGTCTGGACTACTGGCCAGTGGCCACCCAGAGGATCATCTCGAGTGTACACAGGTTGGCGAAATTTTTTGGTTTTGAGTAGCACTTTGATTTATTTTTTACAATTACTATCCGATCATGAATTAATTATAAGCTTAAAAGATTTATCTCACAAATTAAAGACAAACTACAATTAGTTATTTTTAATTTATATTTAATATTTTAAGTATGTGTTCAAAAATTTTATGTAACGGAAAATCTTAATTTTTTTAAAAAACTAAAGCAGGCCTCAGGCCTACGGCTTTTCGAGCATGAACTATAACAGCGTCAACTCAAAGCAGAGTAAGGCGTCCACTGTTTACAAACATTTGAGCACATTCTGAAGAGGACAAGAGTTGCACGCACAAGGTATTTTCAGAAACAATCAGAAAACTAAACAGAAGAAAGCTTCAAAACTCAATGTTACGCTATAAAGCGCTGGAAAGTGGATAAACATCTGTTGTGTCTCTTGCCACAGGTTAGGACATTCCAACGGACAACAATACACGAATTTTAGACTCTTCCTCTCCGACGTGTTTTCGGCTGCACAGGTCAGGGTCACCTTCAACCCATACGATTGCTAGGCACAGTCCACATGTTTTCAATGTCAAACAAACTGGCCCATATGACAACTGCAAGTCAGGTAAGCACAATGGCTAATGGAACGTCCAGCTCCCAACCTCATTGAAGCACCGTAGCTTCTTCCTTGCCACCTCTGTATCTGTAGTTGCAACGGCATAACTTGTAAACATAATGAAGGCAATGGCTGTCTCCTGGCGTCTTAACTTAACTAGATGACGCATACAGAACGGTACCTCAAATCCTCATGATGCTTGTGAGTTGGTTCCATTGTTGTCGTCCATGGGCATTCCCCTGTTAACAAGTATTTCATCACAATTCATAAGTACAGAGAGAGAGGGGGGAGGGGGGGGGGGGGGGGGGGGGGGAGAGAGTTTTTTTTTTATTTATATTGATTATAGAAAGATTAATTGTCGGGACAAGAAAGGCAC
>Ga0182004_10002549_pt1 | contig 14239 bp, 10 predicted proteins | sample Sormic07211540_1_FD_120479 | JGI IMG/M metagenome (GOLD analysis project Ga0182004, IMG submission 120479) | Endophyte microbial communities from Sorghum bicolor roots, Mead, Nebraska, USA - 072115-40_1 MetaG | ecosystem: Host-associated > Plants > Roots > Unclassified | place: USA: Nebraska...
GCGGATCGGGAGGATACGGTCGATGCGCCGCGGCGGATCGGGGTCGGGGGAGGCCGCCGCCGCCGCCGCGGAGGACGACGTCTTCGTGGGGTGCCAACGCGGCGGCGAGGTCGGGGAGGAAGGCACGCTGTGGACCAAGACGATCATCCTCGGGGAGCGGTGCCGCGTCCCGAGCGGCAGCGACGACGAGGACGGCGGCGTCGATGGCGTGATGGTCAACAGGTGGAAGAGCTACCGGCCGCCCAGGCAGCCAAGGTCGGTACCAGTGACCAGGAGCAACTCCTTCGCCGGCGTGGGAAGCGCCGGCGCACGCAGACCTACCAATCCACGCTTCTAGCTAGCTATATATAGCTCCCAGCCTCCCACCATCTGCATCTTCGACGGCGCACAATGCATGTGCATATATAGGCTCAATTCTTGATTTCCCCTTACAAGGACTTCCTACATATTTCTTCCTTGATTGTTGTTGGTTCTTATTAGCAAGACTTAGGGAGTAGTTTGCAACAAAATATGCTGTCTTGTTTAGAGTGATCGACGATATGTTGGTCTTGAACCAAAACGAATTTCCTTGTTAAAGTTTAGTTCTGTCACGAGTTGTACAGTACATGCATGCACGTGCACTAGCTCATCCTTTAGGCCCTGTTTAGTTCTCCACCCAAAAAATTTTCATCCATCTCATCGAATCTTTGAACACATGCATAGAACATTAAATGTAGATAAAAAAATAAACTAATTACACAGTTTGGTTGAAAAATACGAGACGAATCTTTTAAGCCTAGTTAGTCCATGATTAGCCTTAAGTGCTACAGTAACCCACATGTGCTAATGACACATTAATTATGTTTAATAGATTTGTCTTGCAGTTTCCAGACGAGTTATGTAATTTATTTTTTATTAGTTTCTAAAAACCCCTTCCGACATCCTTCCAACACATCCGATGTGACATCTAAAAAATTTTCATCTTCAATCTAAACAGGGCCTTAATCATATCCCTATATACAGAAGCAAGGACAATGTATATAGACTAGGTAATCTATAAAACATAGGTTCGGCGTTAGATGACTGCATATTTATTTGTTTCACCACAATGTAGGCACATAATGACGTGTTTCTCCCTGCTCCCAAATCCATCTCCATCGTCTACCTAATCCTCTATACACGCAAATCTGTCAGAAAAAATAATTTTTATTTTTATTTTTATAGATAGTCCATAAGACAATGGATACTTTTTGCAATGTATCAACTAATTGGTAGAAAATATTTTACTCTCTATGAAGTATGGACTGCTTTTGCAATACATTGTGGTTGCTCTAAGGCACCTCTAAAAAATTAAGACTGGTCCAGTAAATCTTAAGATTATAACAAAATAAACATGCCTTGCTATCGATGGATAAGTGCCTTGCGATCGACGGAGGCTAACACTAAAACACCGTTAAATCCTAGTACATCAACTATGGTTTAGTTCGCAAAAATTTTCAAGATTCCCCGTCACATCAAATCTTTGATCACATGCATGGAGCATTAAATATAAATAAAAATAAGAACTAATTGCAAGGCCAGTATCTGGATCAATTGTAATCTGACTACTTTTCCCAGCGTTCCAGGGTTCAGTCCTGGCTCAAATCAAGTCTACGTTGATGCACATATGTAAGCAAGATGAGATCTTATGTATAGTTTAGTTATGGCAATTATTAGGAAAAATGTAATGCGTCATAGAAAATGGCTAACCTGATATCACTGTGATCTGTGGCAAGGTTGGTCAGAAATGACAAATGCGCATCTATGCATGTCCGTCATAGTTTTGTTAGTTTTGCTCACTCAAACAAGGTCAGTGGGTGATCATGAACACATTCAATGGACATTACACCCTTTTTGCTCCACATTTTGAGATGCAGAGGGAGAAAACTCTACACGCACAAGATTCCCACATACTTGAATGATAATCACCTTAGATTACTTACGAATTCCACGCATACAGAAAGGAGCAAACGGTGCACGACCGAGCTGACACAGCTCGAGAAGAGAGATTATATATGTGGAAAACGCTAAACCAGAATCCACAAGCACATTATGGACAAATCAGAACCTGTACAGAGCTAAAACATGGCCATGATGCCATTTCTTAAGACAAAAGCTGCTCCAGAACACAGACAGCCCTTTATTTCGCCTAGAGTGCAGTGCTGGGTCAACAAGTGGCCTTGCTCCTCCAGCAGGTAGCTTGGAAGTTACATACTTGCTCTTCATCTGGACTTCAAGATATCATATAGATTGTACACGTCCACGGGATCCACAAGATGCTAGTAGTGGATCCTATCATTGGCATCAACATTTAGGCCTTGGATGCTCCTTAGAGTGGACTCATAATGCTTGGTGTTGGGCATGAGCCTGCCAGACAACGAAACTCCGGAGCGGTCCAAGTACTCATGGGTCTGTGAGGTCCTATGTGTAGGAGCATTTCTTTGGAAAGACCCTGGGCTTCCATCTGGTGTACGACTGCGTAGTAAAGCTTCACTCGTTGGAACTCGGCTGCTAGGAACAGCAGGACGCCTCAACGATCCGCTTGACCGACCCAAAATAGATGAACTGGCGAACTATAAGTCATTTGAGGGGTCAGAAATTATAAAGTAAAATCTCATGCACCAAAAAGAAGCAGTTGTCAAATCAGCAATGTAAAACAACAAAACATGAAAATAAGAACTCACCACAGCATCTTTTGATGTGGACACTTCTTGTCTAACTGGAGATTTCTGCTTTGCCAAGCTGCCTGCATTTATTCCTGCAGGTGGAACCTGGCGTCGCAAGGGATCATCTGACCACCCACTTCTCTTTCCCTCTTCAGTGGCTAAATTAATTCAGGAGACAGTTAGCCCTAAGCAGACCCAGCCAACTCGAAAATTAGATGGACATAACCACAAAAATTCAAAGAATGTAAATTCAAGAGACACATTAGGAAATAGTATCCAAAGAGAATAATGCTTTTGAAAATCCATTTGTATCAAATTTTTTCAAGTGATTTATATTTCTTTTTGCCATAATGGTATATTTTTATTTGGTGTTGGTATAGTTTTGTTATCATAAAGAAGAAACTAATCAAGTTGTTTGTTACAATATTCTTTATCACCAATTCATGTTGCAGCTCATTTTGCAGATTCATGAAGCTTCCAACCCTAAGTGCTTATAAATTATCTGTATGCACACATATCGATGATAGGAGCAGCTGAGTAAGAAACTATTGTCATATCAATCACAGGACAGGCGCACCTGACAGTCCATTATTATTTGCCATTGAAGCCATCCTGGAGCTTTGATCCGTTGCTGCAGCCTGTAACACTTGATCATGTGCATAAGATATTCATAATTGTAGACAAGTGCAGAAAGTGAGCACTATGGACTGTACCAACCATAGCACGCGGTGGAATGGTCATTTGCGATTGCTGGTACTTAAGAATGGTCCAGTCAAAAACATAATCAAACTGAAATCCTGCAGATACAAGAAATTTCCTCTTAGAAGGATGATCTCCAATGGAGCATTTCCTGAAACAGAATGTTGAGAAATAGTAGCAGTCAAGTCATAGATATCAACCCTCTCGAATAAAAAGGTCTCTGAACATTTTCTTCAGGTATTGATAGTCAGGCGCATCATCAAAGCGTAACGCACGGCAGTGATGGAAGTAGCGTTGAAATTCAGGAGGGTATCCACGACAGAGAACCTACATATAAGAAAAATCATAACAACCTCCAATTGCTCAATAGTGATAATTGAATTTTCAGTAAGGAAATCACCTCAACTGAAGTAGCGATCTTCCTTTCACTGATTTTCTCATACTTCTGTTTCTTGGTCCCAGCTTTTAGACCTTGCCAAGGAAGACTGCACAATAAGGGCTATTGTTGGTACACAACAGATAACAAGAGGCAGAAGTACAAGGACAGAAAAAAGAAGCACCCATAAGACCAACCTTCCTCTTAAGAAGTACATGAGTACATATCCAAGTGATTCCATGTCATCCCTCCTGCTTTGTTCTATTGGCAAAGCAGATAAAAAAAAACAAAGCTTACTATTTTGTGAATATAGGCATAAGAGAAACAAAACAAATCCAATACTCAACTTGAAATGTACTTCTATAAAGAAGCTTGAAATTTTAACCTACCAATTCCGAGATGAGTGTTTACACTTGCATATCGTGCTGTCCCAGTCAAATTTTTGTTCTCTCTGCACTTCAGTAGATAAATGTTAGGGCAAATAGCATGCCTTTATAATTCATATCTACCCATCTATCAACAAGATGAAATATACAAACACAATATGGCTGCAGTGGCCAGTGAGGAAAGATCAGGAAGTACGGCACCAATATCATGGTGCAAATAGAACAGAAAGAAATGTTAAACTGTCACCCTCAGAGTCACAGATTTATGAATTGCGACATATTACCTGTATGGAATGTGCTGGTTTGTACTGTCCCTGTATTTCTTTGCCAATCCAAAATCAATCACGTATGCCTGCAGAGGAATGGAGAGAATGTGAAAATCCCAACTATCGAACGGAAGGCCCTCGGACCTATAAGTACAAAAATTGTGACTACATAAGTGAATACAACATGCTAAAAGACTTGCCTGATTCATTCTCTTGCCAAGGCCCATGAGGAAATTGTCTGGCTTAATATCTCGATGTAAGAAGGACTTCATATGAACATACTCGATCCGGTTGATCTACCAAAAATTGAAATTAAAAACTCTGATGTAGACTAAACCAGTTAGGACTATATTGTATAATGATAAAGGCAATGCTTGGCTCAGTTATATAATGTACCAACTGATCAGCAAGCATCAAAACTGTCTTCAGGGACAGTTTTCTGTTGCAAAAGCTGAAAAGCTCTTCAAGGCTTGGACCCAAGAGGTCCATAACAAGAACATTGTAGTCACCCTCGACACCAAACCACTTGATGTTTGGAATTCCAGCTGCAAGAGAAAACAAAATGTAATTTGTAGCAACCATAAGAAAATGAAAACGTTAAATGTATGACAGCCCAACTAGAAAGAAACATGTATTACTTCCACCCTGAAGTATCCTATACAGCTTTGCCTCATACAGCAACTGAGGATGTTTTGTCTTCATATTTTCCTGGACAACACAAAGAGAGAGGTCTGTCAGTAAGCACAGTCCAAGCCCTGCAGTTGTTTAAAGAGATCATCAAGATGAGACATCCTAACAATTCCTATGCAAATAAATCATTTTCAGTGAACACCAAAAATGAAATGGGTTACATTTAGAACAGAAGAAAACAAATTAATCATTTTCAGATAGGAGCCAAAACCTGCTGTTTCTTTCTCTTTTTTTCTCTCTTTTTGTTAAAGAAATAAGGAAGTGGACTATATTAATGCTCAGTGTTCAGCTGTAGTTCAGTAATTACACAAAATCTATTATGAAGTTTTAACTCTATGGAACCAACATGAGCGCAGTTCATTAACTACTAGTCCAAGGTTGCTATGAAAGTGAGTTATAGGCAGAACTACGACTCACAAAACAAACATATGAAACCACAAATAAACATCCGTGATCACTAATCTACCATTAGAATTCAACAGATTACAATTCCACGCTAAACTTAGTTGATATTTTCTAGAGACAAAATATCCAAACAGCTATAGAGTAACTACACTATCGAAAATATGCACATTATTAGAAGAAGAAAAAAAATTATCATCACCCACTTAACAAATGTAGACCGCAAACATCAAAACGGATCACTCCACTTAACAAATGTAGAACGCAAACATTGAACGGATTATCACTTTGTATGAACAGTGAACTCACCAGCTTAATCGCGACCTGCTCGTTGGTCTGCACGTGAGTACCTGCAGCAACAGCGCCAAACAAACAGGCCAATCATCAGAACCACGGGCAAGGGCAAAGGTGAGAGCTTTCGCATGGGAACGCAACATCAAAGCAGAGGAACCGGCGGCACGAACCAAGGAAGATCTCCCCGAAGGATCCGCTCCCGAGCTTGCGCCCGAGGCGGAACTTGTTGGCCACGCGCGGCTCCATTGGCGCGTCCCCGCCTGCCAGACGACTGCTGCCGCCCTAGGCCGCGCGGGTAGAGGGCATCCGGAGACGTAGGAAAGGTTGGGGATTGGGAGCTTTAGGGTTTGGAGGATCGGACTGCGGCGGAATTGGGGATTTTTGCTAGTTTTTGTCAGTGGCGGTGGTGCTTTGTTTTCGCGACAGGGGAGCAGGAGCAAGAGTCATGCACCGTCCGCACCGGGCAGGCCAAGGGACAGCACGCACCCACGAGGTCACGAGGCCCATAGATTTTGATAAATAAAAAAAAAAACCTCTAGTATCATTTTCAAACGTAGAAATTTTACTGGAATCATATAGGAATTTTATAGGAACCAGTTTATTTTTCATAGCTAAAATATAGGAACACAATAAAATTCTATGTTCCAAAGGGCCCAACAGTTTCTTAAAAAATTCTCTAAATATAAATATCGTCTATTCAAGATTTTCCATCCCTCAAAGATGGAGAGCGAGAATGACTCAAATATAGAGAGAGAAAAATGACTCCCTAGAGTACGTACGCGTAAGATACAAAAAGTTGTTAGAGCGTACAAAGATTTAGAAAATAATTTGCAGGTGACGGGGAGAGGAGATGGGCTGCTGCTAGAAATTTGGGAGGAAGAGAGACCTGGAGGAAGAAGACCCGGCCTACTAGGGAGAGAAGATAGAAGACACTTGACTTATTCCTTGCCTAAAATTGAACGGCTACATGGTCTCTTGTATTTATAGTCCTAGGGGACTTAGCCTACAAACAATCTAAACTGATCTGATCTAACCCCTACAGCGGTGACGGTGGCGACGACGGTAGCGACGGCTGTGCACACCCTTAGGTGCATGGCCCATTACGGCATGTCGATTGGGCCTTGGGCCCTAGGCGTGTGACATCACTTCCCCTTTTTTTTCCATGCAGCGTGTTCTCACGCTGCATCGAGCATGTTTGCTTTTTTGAAAAGTTATGGTCGAAAGTAATATTTGTTGATTTATTGTGAGAGAAAAAAAATTGTTGAATGGTTGGTAGATTCGGTAAATAAGTTCAAGCAAACAGGATCCTTGTTGGTTCGTTGCTGCTGATGGTGATGTAGGAGATGATGTACGTGGGAACCCAGAGTCGCGTTGCATCGCTGGGATGCACGGACGGTGTCATCATTAGGTCCGCCTGGTGCCAAACATGAAGTGGCCCAAGCCAAACTTATCTGCCGAGAGGCGGTATAGGTCGCAATCGGATCATACGATGATGTAAACATTGCCGACGCAGATGAACTGTCTGCCCAATTGTGGATGAAGACCATCGTGCCGCGTGCCTGAGACAAAGATAGGTGCGAGTTGAGCACAAGTAGTTCCAATACCTTGGTCCAGCATGTGGCAACATCTGAAGTATGTTAGCTAGAATAGAAGGTGCAACAGGTGTGTAGAGACGACTGTGGAAGTAGGTCAGCCCTTGGTCCATAGACCAGGTTAGCGCTGTCTATCTACGTAGGTCCCATCTTCTCTCGGTTCAACTTAATGTAAATTGTTACTGACTAATAACAACAAGCAATATTATATATGCACAAGTGTGAAATATATAAAAGAACGATGATAGCTACTCATGTGTTCTTCTAAATATGAAATAACACAAATCCTAAAAAAGAATTGCCTGAACTATCATATTGAAGGTAGAAAACATCAATGGAAGAGGTGGTACATGTGTTTAAAACAACTTTGGGCTTTATAGTGAAATGAGCAGTCATGACAACAACCTTTAGATGGTCCTCAAAGAACATGGTACACTTCTAATAACGCTTGCAACCATCTAAAAGAATAAGTTCAAATGAATACTGAGAAAATAATCATGAATGTCCAGAATTTATTTGTGCATATACAAACTTGCACATATGCTACCTGTGTCACCGTGTGAAAAAGGAAGCTAATATCAAATCGAGAGTGTTGGTCGTGTATGACCAATTGAAAAAAAAACTGTAGTGCATCCTCTTTATTCGCTAATTAACATATGCCAAATAGATATATAGTTTATATCCTGTCTACTTCAAATAGCAACTCGGCCTTGCTGATTGGTTTACTTGATTGTGGCAAGAGGAGGAAACTTCGATTGGAATCCTGCGCCCAAGTTGAGAGGATGCGGGTGCAGCCATATGTAGAAAAGAGGATATAACTTTCAGTGAGAAGTTTGCTTTTTAGAGATACAAGTTTTAAATAAAAGAAGCATGCTTTGTAAGGGAGGGAGTAAAACAAGATGCAATGTATGAACGACATCCTCTAGAAAAAAATTGAAATTTTAGCGGATATACGGTGGCATACAAGCGTCTCTCAAGAGCGATAACTAAACAATGTATACAGTGTGTTGTTATTGTACCTACAAAAAAACTTTATTGCAGCCCAACAATTCTCAATATCTCACTCAAGAAAAACAGTAAACTAAGTGCTCACCACATACACATACCCTAGCATGTGTATATAAGTGACACCACATCTACCCAAAATTTAAACACACCACAATTAAGTTCCTTTGTAGTTATATAGTTTTAACACGCAACGACTCCGGAAACCATAGCTAACACTCCCGTAGACTGCCATTTGGACGATCATGCTTTCACAGTTCCCACAAACTTAGGCGTAGGTGTGACGTTGTAGAATTTAAATCTAGCGACATATACGGATGCTCATATATACCTCTACCATTTGACCACAGGGTAGCATAATGCGGTCATCACACATTCATATCTTAGCATTGCCGTAGATGCAGAATTTAAAACCCCCAAGTCAGTACTTAAATAGCCACATAGAGTCCTTATATGGGTATAGAGGATATGACCACTAGCACATTTAGATACATTTTTGGGTTTTTCTTTGAAATATTTTTGTTTTAAATACACGAATGATGTGTTTAGTGTTGAACCTGCTTTGATGCTAGCTGTCACATAACCGACCAAATTATAAAAGCACATGTGCAAAAACAATTGCCGGAGCAATCAAGTTTCTGAACTTGAGCCCATATAATCCCAGTAGTCATCCAAAATCACTAGGGATTTCAAACCAACTAAGCAATTGTAACACCCTAAAATTTGCTCTTTTTTGAAATAGGTGAAAATGATTTAATTTTGTATTTTTGTGCTCATGAAATATAGGTAAATAATATTTTTATTAAAATAAAATCTATCATAGGACCTAGCAACTTGTTTGTGCATTCATTTTTGGAGCACTTGCTTTAATGTAATGAGTGGGTTTAAATTAAGTTAAAGATAAATCAAACTGATTTAAAAAAATGACTTTCAAATTGTTCTTGAATTGGTTTTGGAATAAAAGAAAGGAAAATAGAAAATTTAAAAACAAAACCCCTCCTCCATCTTTTGGCCCGAAGGCCCTCTCCTCCCTCCCCTTTTCTTCTCCCTCGGCCTGGTGGCCCAGCAGCCGAAGGCCCACGCTCTCCTTTCTCTATTTCGGTTGCAGGCCCCAAACCCTCTCCCCTCGGCCCAAACCTCCACTACCGGCCCACTAGCCGCATGCGTGGAAGCCGGCTCAGTCATGCGCGTGAGCGCTGGCCCCATTTTCCCCTTGACTAACGACCGGGACCCACAACTTGTCTCACTGACCGGTGGAGCTCACCTGTCAGGCGCGTTCCCTACCTCTCAGCCTGGGCACAAAATACCGAGAACCGAGAACAGAACCGAAAATACCGAGAACCAAACCGAAAGTACCGAAATTGAATTTTTTCGGTACCTTGTTCGGTTCCTAATTTTCAGGAACCGAATTTACCGAGGTAAATTCGGTACTTTACCTCGGGGAACTGAATTTACCGAATTTACCAAAATGTGCTGAGTTTGAGTGTAGTTATATTATTAATAGCACTATTTTAGTCTATTATATTTTATACATGTGGTACTATACTCATATAATTTAGTGGACTTGTATATGTATGTATTTGACACTATTATTCTTTAAGAATTATTTTCAAATTATGTCACAATTAGCTTTTGAACTTGCTATTATATGTTCATGTGATCAGTTCGGTATTTTTCGGTAAATACCGGAACCGAACCGAAAGTACCGAAACCGAATTTCCTCAGTACCGATTTTTGAAGGAACCAATCGGTACCTATTTTCCGAGGAACCGAATTTCCGTAAGAACCGAAGTACCGAATGTCCAGGGTGACCTACCTCAAGCCGGCGTCGGAGTGGACTCTGCTCCAACGGAATCCACCCAATATCCTGGGATTTCCTTGCCAAGTTGCGAACCGAGCCTCTACAAAACTCCAGGCCCTCTCCTGCGTTTCGCTCTTTTCCATCTATTAGAGCCGTGAGGCCCTATCCACTGCCCAGAGCCGTTTTGGATCTTGCCGTCGAATGTCATCACGCCGCCGTAGTGAAACTCGTGATTGCTGCCGCTCTGATGAAATAGAACTCGTGTCGAGCGTCGCAACTTGATCGCGAAGCCGCAGGTATTCCTTTCCCTCTTTTTCCCGATCTCTGGCTTGCTCTAAACGCCATCGAACACACGCAGGGAAGCACCATCGCCATCTTGTGCCGCACTCCATCCCTGGGACCTCCCCGAGCTTTGAAAACCTCCTAGGTGAGTTCCAGCCTTAAATCGCTAGATCACCGAACTCCGGCGAGAAGCTAGGCTCTCCGGCCATGGCGCCGCGACGGCTGCCACTGCTCCGGCCAGCCAGCCTCCCCCTCCCTCCGATCTGATCTGATCCGCCCAAAGAAGATCCGACGACCACGGTTGATTAATACCCCTTTGCCTGGCATTTTTGTTAAAGAACCCCTGGCCTTTTTCAATATAGAACCCGCGGTCCTAAAGCGCCCTTTCAATAATACGCTTTCTCAGTTTTAAAAACGTATTCCGCGCCGGTTTGAACTAAAATACGTTTTCTGAATTTACAAGTTTGCCACTGAAATTAAATAGCTTATAAAATATTTGTTTTAATTCCGTTTTGATCCATTCAAATTGCGTTGGATTCGTATTAATGAGCTCTACATGTTAGTCTCACTGTTTCGCTAATTTGAAACATTTTAATTTCGTGGTCCTAATTAATTAATTACTTTTCTATAGAAAATCTTAGAAAATTCATATCTTCTCCGTTTTAGCTCCGATTTTCGTGATCTGTACGTCTATGAGATCGTAGCGATGTGTAGAATCATTTTATAAACTTTTCATACTGTTTTTATATGATTGGTGTACTGTTCTAATTGTAGCCTTGTTTGCTTCGTGTATGTTTGTCTCTAATTGTTTGTGTGTTGATGATTGATGATCGAGCTTAGTCGGAGAGCAGTTTTTGGTGATCAAGATGAGAGCTTTGGCAACAAGTAGGACCAGTAGAGTTAGTAAGATCAGCAAGAGCAATTAGATCAAGGCAAGTATAACTTGGGACCATCCTTGTTACCTATACACTTTTAATACATATATCATATGCATGTGTCCACCTTGACAACCCTAGTGAAATCATAGATGATTGTTATCTTGAAATCCTTGATACCTATTTGGATATGCATTTGGGGTAGTTATTGCTAGTGCTTGATTATTAATCCATGATCTTATAATATGAATATTTGGATATACAATTGTTGGGTACCATAAGATGGGATACCCAAATTAGGGGGATAAAAAGCGGCAAAAAATAGTAAAGCGAACGCCCGACCCTTTGGCCTCGGGCGCAAGCTCCGTCTCGCCCGACCCCCTTGGCCTCGGGCGCAAGCTCCGTCTCGTCCGACCCCTCAGGCCTCGAGCACGGACTCCGTCTCGCCCGAGCCCTGGGTCTCGGGCGCAATCTCCGCCTTCCCCAATCTCCACCTTCTTGATCTCAGGCAAATTCAGTGCATAAAAAAGCTAAACCGACATGCCCATAGCACAAAGAGTAAGCCCCTTGTTTGCACGAATGCTAGGACAGTTTGTAGATTTATGTCCTGTATCTCTACAACTATAACAGAATGGAGGTTTATTGCATGTGGAAATGTGGTGATCAACATCATTATAGTTGAGGCACCTAATGGAGGAACCAGCAGACTGACCTGACTCCCAAGTTTGCTGGCTCTGAGGTTGGTAGCCCCCCTTCTTTCGCTCTTCTAGCTTGTGATGAAGATCTCCTCTCTCATACGACGAATATCTCTAACTTCCTGACGATCATTTTCTCTCTTCTAGTTCTATCCTTCACCTTGATCCCAGATTGGTCCTGGTAGTGCCGATGTCCGCGACCTAGAAAGCTCTCACTCCCTTGACCTGTATATCCACTTCTTGCGTCTCTATTCTCCTAGAAGCCCTCCCGACCTTAACGATCTTGGTCAGGAAAGGCATCTCTCATCAAGCGACCCTCTCTAAACCTCTCCCCATCTCTATGATCCCTCCCTTGATACCCTTTTCGATCCATCTTGTTTCTTGCAACCTCAATGAAGGATCTCCCGTCCAGAGTCCATGGATGAACTCAACGGAGATGCTTAGCTTGTTCTCCAAATCTACCAATCTCTTGCACAGTTGCTAGATATCGCTCCGCTGCCGGGTCCCAAACCCTAGTGGCGGGGATCCAAAACCAGCGAGAAGTGATTGGGGGGTGAGAAGTTGGGCAAATGGAGTTCCGACTATGAGGGCAGAAAGAGTGAACAAACAAGTCATCAATTGATAGCCCAGCATGGCCCGACCCAATTTCCTCTTTCCTTTTTTTGGCCCATACAACTTTTAGTTCTTCTCCCCTGTTTCCCCCAACCTCAGCCCCCTGTTTTGCCTGTTCCTATATTGGCAAGGATGTGTTATTGCTGATCTCCTCTAACATCTTCGCGGTATCATTCACCTCCATATCACTGGCTTTACTATTCCACATAAACTTGAGAGGAAGATCACCAACGAGAATTGAGTTAGAGCCAATCACTGCAACTGGAGGTGGTCTTTAATCACGTATACGCACATGCCTTTCTTCATTCGCTGGTTGCGAGTGTTTGGGCAATCCAAATGAGACCGATGGCTTCCACTGTCCCAGAGTGAGCGGTGGAAACTTGTCATAGCTCAGCCAATCCTCTAAATCCACCACCTCTAATTCATGATCATTCTTCTGATAATTCCCAGAGACATTCTCATGGAAGTAGGAGAATTTACTTTTGATTTCTTAGACTTGATCTCAGAGGATTCTAGCTCATCCCGAGGAATAGAGAACGGAGGAACAACCAATGTGAATTTGCCATTCCTCATCTTCAGCAGATCAGAACACCAACAACTCCAACCAAAACTCTAAGTAAACAATCTAAGAGAGCACCTATTGAAAACACAAACTCCCGCACAGTAACCAATTGTTTCTCAAAACTCTCTGACTAACACTAGAGACTTCTCGAAGCAAAGTGAAAATCAGTCCAGCACAGAAAATCCCTCAGTGGAAAGATGCAGCGACGCCCCACGAGATGACTCCCCTCTTGCCAGGGAATCGCCGACAGAGGTGACAAACTCTAAATGCTTGTAGAAGTAGAAGCAAACTCAATCGAGGAAGGGGGAGATGAGAAAGTACCCTGATGGAAAGGTGCAGCGTCACCCTGCGAGATGAATCTCCTACTAATCATCGAGGATCAGCCCAAAGATCGCCGGCGTGGTTCGCCAGAGTTGGAGTGTACAGAGTTTTTGCCCTCCGGTCACCCCTCCCTTTTTGCCATCTCCTCACCCTAAGATGCTCTGATTGAGGCCTATCTAAGCCTATCTTCGTCCTAAAAAAACATCAGAGTTCACTTAGGTTATTACAAACCAAGTTCAAAGTAGCGAAAGCACATAGTTTTGAAGCTAATTCACAAGTTGACGTTATTACATAGCTAGAGTTGGATCAAATCCACAAAAGCATGTTAGGTAAGATGACTAAGAAGACCACGCCTAACAGTCTAGTCTTCATCCCTGATAGGGAGAAGGCAATACTTGCAACACCTGTTGTAGAACGTGTTATCTATAACAAGTGAGAATAAACTCTGAGTACGAGAATGTACTCAGCTAGACTTATCCATCCAACCAAAAACATATGACACTGTTGGGCATTCTTAACGTCATTACCAAAAGTAGACTTAGTTTTCTTTTTCTGATAATGGCGCCAAAAAAATGCCAAATCTATCCCTCATGCCACTTAAGCCAAGTTGTCATCCCCAGCATGACATGAGAGACGCGGTATTGAAATATGCAATTGCTCTTCTGAATAAATAATAAATGAGATCTGCAAGCGCACA
>Ga0182004_10002550_pt1 | contig 14232 bp, 10 predicted proteins | sample Sormic07211540_1_FD_120479 | JGI IMG/M metagenome (GOLD analysis project Ga0182004, IMG submission 120479) | Endophyte microbial communities from Sorghum bicolor roots, Mead, Nebraska, USA - 072115-40_1 MetaG | ecosystem: Host-associated > Plants > Roots > Unclassified | place: USA: Nebraska...
ATAGCTCGTCAGGAAACTGCAAGACAAATCTATTAAGCATAATTAATCTGTCATTAGCACATGTGGGTTACTGTAGCACTTAAGGCTAATCATAGAGTAACTAGGCTTAAAAGATTCGTCTCGTGCTTTTCAACCAAACTGTGTAAACAGGGCCTTAGGCTGGAGCCTGCGAGTGTAGTGTTCATACCTGTCACATAATTTGTAAGTCATCAAGTATTGTATACTCGAGTACAGTGTGGAGTATATGTTAGTGCCATACACATACATATATGCCTCGGTAATGGGCCACTGTTCACTTGAGTCTATCTGTCAAATCTGCCGGCCATTCAAGCCAACAGTACTTTCAGTTATAACTTATCAGCCAAACAAATAGAGATCTACAGATATATAAGCGTCACTAAATAGCAAATCTTGAATTAGAGCAAGTATAATAAGTGGGTATTTAATCTGTTCCAAATTATAAGTCGCTTTGACTTTTTTATACGTAGATTTTTTTTCTATGTATTTATAGACATATAGGGTATTATATCTAGATATATAGTAAAATGGTTGTAAAAAAAAATCAAAGCGACTTATAATTTAGAGCTAAGGGAGGATAAACAGGCTATAGGAGTTAAGTTCCGTTTACACACACAACAGGAAACTACGAGTTGCATTCAGGTTACATAACATGTCCGTGCTAATGTAACTCTAGTTTCCGTGCTAATGTAACCTGAATGCAAAGTTAACTAGAGTTCCGTTTACACACCACACCACCTGGCATTTCATCGAACATCTCTTGTGCTCCCTGAATGTCACTGGATCCACAAACTTGACATGCTTCGTCATGGCTGCAGCAGAATCCTCAAGACGCATTCCATCCAACACCTGGTTCACATCATCCATGTCAGGTTGCAGGGTAAATGAAGGATTACTAGCATGAGTAAGACAGTCATCGTTGGCAAGTTCAACAATTGGGTTCTTCTCCTCACCAACCAAATAGTCGCTACCTTGATCTAGCTGCTTCAATAAACCATGATGGTCAGCCACTTGATGAAATTCCCCATCCCACATCACTTTCTGAGAAGACAATCGTATGCCTCTATATCGACAAATCAATGCCGCCCTTGCCCAACACCAGTTCACCTGGTGACACTACGGGATCAGAGCACTCAACCACCATCTCCCCATCTAAATGTTGCTTTTCCTCATCCCAAACCACTTCTAGATGAGACAATACAGCCAACACTGGATGCCAACTCCATTGTTGTGGCATTCCCACAAACACCCTAGGGGCAAAACATAGCGCAGGTGCTCACTGCTTCAATCACGCCGGAAGGGAATCTGAGGAAGTATGTCAGTGTCACAAGCAGGTACTTGTGGTCGCCGCCACCAGCAATCAGGGGTGCCTCGACCGGAAGCCGCCCGGGGGTCGAGCATCGCCAACGCCTCCACCAACTGTCACACCCCATAGCCACCGGTGATGAGGACCAGGACGTGAGGAAGACGGGGATGATCGTACCAGTAGTTCCCATGCCGGCCGGCGATCCACAAGGATCACGGGACGTGAGAAAATTCGCCACCGGGTAGTTCCCATGCCCACACACAAGGATCGACAGGATGTAAAGTATTATAATACAGAGTAAGATTTCTTTATAGTCTTTTTACAGCCCACTCATATAATGGTTAACTCATCACTATTAATACATGACTCATATATCTGTCTCACAGACTTTCTTGATTTTTGTGTCTAAACCGGCTATAAGAGCAAGTTTAATAATATAGCCCACTTCAGCTTTCTCCCAGCCCACCATACAATAATTAGCTCTTCACTATTAATACATGGCCCACTTATCTCTCTCACAAAGTTTCTTGGTTCTTGTGCCTAAGCTGACTGTAAGAAGTTTACAGTCCTTCTACACTCTCTCATCACTTCTCTCCTCCACCTCAGCATTTAGCCAGCTTACAGCCCACCATAATACTTGCTCTAAGCTTACAACCCGCTTTTACTCTTTCTTCTCCACCTTAGCATTTAGCTAGCTTACAGCTTGCTATAATACTTGCTCTAAGATGGCGATTTTCAAGCGAGGAACCAAATCTAGATTAGGGTGCAGTAGACCTAGAAAGGCCTGCAAAATACAACCGTGGGAGCTGAAACAACTCCTTATGCATAGTACAGAACAGATTTATATATACATATAAGCTATATGTACTACGTGGAACTGGTCATGAACCTACACTAAGAACCACATTTGCCGCATTTGTACATAACCACCCGCCATGGATTCTGATCTTGAAACCACAGCATGGATACTCAAACTTAAGCGGCGCACCGAAAACATCCTCAACAACATTCAATCACTGAATTGCCATGGCAGCTTTGATTTGTTTCCAGGCTTCTTGTAAATTAGGCACCCTCTTATCAGGGACCTAAGTTACCTAATCGACCGAGAAGTTAGGTGGGGTCAGTGCAGATCTTAACATATATCAACTGATTTCTCTATCAGCTGCTGGACGAGGCTGGGGCAGCTCGAGGACGATGAGGAAGAAACTCCGCTCTGACTCCCTGATGTATTGGACCTCACCGCCCATCAATTTGAGGATCTTCCTGCATGTGCTTAGTCCTACGCCTTCTTGGGTTGACCACTGGGAATTGCTGAACATATCCTGGACAATGTCAGCGGGAAGGCCCTCACCAGGGCAGGCAAACCTACGGACATACAAAAATCAAAAGGAAATCACTTAGTTCCATTTATTGGTACTCTCAAGTCCCAATAGAGGCATTGAGTTTTCCGTTGTTAGCATTTGGAAGCTGATTCTCCAGAATCACCTAATGCACAATGCAACAAATGTAGGTTGTTGTCTGTAATAGGCTTTAACGTCGACTTTTGAACTTTTCTTGTTAAACTGGTTGTTCCCAGTATTGTACTGAATGATGTTGCTTTCTTAAAAGCAGAGGTCTTTTCCTCTCTCTTTTTTTTAAAAAAAATGTAGGTTGTTGAAATAATATGAGTTGCAGAAAAGAAAATCACTTTTGCTCAAGTTAGGCCAGCACACTAAAATAGTAAAATTCATCTAAAAGATCCAGATGATTACAGATTTACAGTCCATGGCACCATTACAGGACAGTTTTGAACTTCAATAGGTAAGGTCGTCAATTCTCAGTTTCTCTCACCAATGCTCTATGGCAGGCAGCAGTTTTGGTATGTAACAGACATCCTAAAGTACTAATCAAATAGATCCAGATTTGTATTTGCCTATGCTAATCTAAATATCGTTCTGTAACAAAAAAAAAAGGTGATATCTATTAGTTGGTACATCATATGAGAGCAATTTAAAATATATATTAGTGGGACGGAGGTAGGTTACACACTTGAACCCAGTTCAATCAGGAGCTGTAACGACTTTGTATAAGCTGCAGTATAAATCCAATGTGTGAGCTCAACCAAATAATGTCAGTATTCGTTTCTCTATTTTCCATTACTGTTGCCTTCTGATACTGTTTATGTTACCATCAAATCCCACAGCCAAACAGTACACTAAGGCCTTGTTTAGTTGTTGGGGTGAAATTTTTGGGGTACTGTAGCATTTTGTTTGTATTTGGTAATTAATGTCCAATTATGGATTAACTAGGCTCAAAAGATTTGTCTCGCAAATTACAAGCAAATTATGTAATTAGTTATTATTTTTATCTATGTTTAATGCTCCATGCATGTGCCACAAGATTCGATGTGATGGGGAATCTTGAAAAGTTTTTGGTTTTTGGGTGTAACTAAACAAGGCCTAAGTTAAAGAAATTAAGTCGACAGAAGAAAACGAAAAATATAGCATGACGCAAACAGGATAATTCTCTCGAAATTCTCACGGATGTATATTTGAAAGGTATTAGCCTACCCCAACTTGCTTGGGACTAAAAGGCTTTGTTGTTGTATATTTGAAAGGTATCACACCACATATGCGGCCAACCAGCCAAAGGTTGAAGTAATTCATGTTACTTGTCTTCAACCAAAATTCATCAACAAATATTCCTTGAAGAAACAAAAAAAAACATTTTGTGACGAATTATAATCAAAGAGCAAGCAGCTAACCTGAAGATGAAAAGCTCTGTATCTGTTCCGTCAGAATTCTGTTTTACATTTGGTCTGACTTGTATTTCTACCCAGCCATTCTCGGACGGAGCAGATCGCACCATGCTTAGCAAGAAGTCAGCCAAAACTTGTTGAATTCTAAATTGATCACCATATGCTGATGCATCCTTGATTTCATCAGGGATATCCCGAATAAGTTGTAAATCCCTCTCCCTCAACAATAACATTGCTTGGCTGACAACAGCATTCATAACGTCTCCAAAAGAAAACTCACTTTTCTCAAGTACCAAAGAGCTGTTACATAAAGAGAAACAATTCAACAAATTTTCAGTTAATCAATCGTGGAAATAAGGCAAATAACAGCAGCATTCAAACTTATGTCTTAGGTTACAAAGAAGTGAGAAAACACTACTGTCTACAGTCTAAACACTGGACCAATGAACCTAAATGAAAATTAGGTCAAGCAAATACCTTCTTTAGATAATGAGGTCAAGCAAATAATGTGACAGTAATAATATAGGATTGTGTAAGTAGCTATTCCAAGTGATATCTTGGTAAGTTTGTGTTTAGACTTTGCCAAATGAGAAGCAACTAATATCTTGAACATGCCTTAAGTCACTTTCTGGGAATTCATTACCAATAGCAAGACAGATGGACCTGACCAAGTGTATAAAAATCAACCAGAAGGGATTTGAGTTTCCGTGCAAGCAAATGAAATACAGCATCTCCAAATAATTTATGAAGCTCCTCAAACAAAACTACAGGCAGAGGCATGTTAGACAAAGCTGCTTGAACTTTGGTGACACCCCTCTAAAATGTGGTAAGGTTATCAGTTCACAAGGCTATTCCTTTAATTCTAACAAAAATCCATGATATAGCATTTGAAGCACAAAGTTTCACAATCCTGGTAGTAATAAGTATGCTAACATTGGTAAGCAGAAAACCCCCACTATGCACTTTTTTTGTTTTTACAGAAGTTGACTTTTTTAACATAATTTGACATATTCAGTATATACAGTAGTTATTGTATGTACTTGTGTAGTATTCATGCTATCCTTGAAAAAAATGGAGAAAAAGACACCAGATTCACCAAGTTCCACTGGAAACTGTGAAAACCATCAAATCTGGCTTGGTTCTGGTTTAGTAGCCATATCGTCAACCATTAGATAATTACAACCATAACAATGTACATAATCAGCCAGACGCATGCCAGTTACTGTACAGTATGATGGTATGGTACTTTGTTTCAAATAAAAAGAGGTTCCAAACGCATAGGAGTATTTTTAAGCACAGTACTACAGTAGGATATGCTGAAGCTTCTAAAACACCAATGCATCTTTTGAAGTACAGCAATCTGGACTGCCTTCACATTTGCAACAATATATGTTGGCAAATGTTGCTGATCTTACACAGTTTCAGATATTGGCTGAGAGAGAAGCAGTCCACAGAAGTGCCATAAGGGATAATAACAAAGGTGTCTTAAAGGAAGGGCGTACCCAGTGCTGAGAGCATCCCGCACTGTGCGGGGTCTGGGGAAGGGTATCAGCGGCAAGCCTTACCCTTGCAATGTGCAAATGCAAGGAGGCTGCGGCTCGAACCCAGGACCTTCTGGTGATCTGGTCACAGTCGGTAGTACTCTACCGCCTGCACCAGGCCCGCCCTTCAACAAAGGTGTCTTAAAGGGTGGTACAAAAAACAAGGATCTACGTCTAATGTTGGCAATAACTTAGGTGCAAGGGAAAATATTAAAGAACTGCAAAGACAGTAGAACAAACTGTGATAGTCTAATGACTGATGAACTTCTCTAATTCCTACTCCGATTTTGTACCTCTACCAGTCAAGATTAGCGCCAATTAAAATTTAGATCAAGGCTACTCCAGGCTCAAGTTAAACGAATATGAATGATCAAATGTAAATATTCAATGCAAATATTAGAGAATGGGTGAGCAGAAGGGGTAAACTTAGTACTGACCCGTCCTCAATACTTTGGAGAGTGGCGTCCTTAACAATCTTGGACATCTGTTTCTCACAAGCAGAGCAAGTTTCAAGGAACTGCCTCTGATCATCATTTAAATCAGTCATTTGCAACAGAGAGTTGGTAAATCGGATGCCACTAAGAGGATTCTTTATCTCCTGGCAAATATAGGCCAATTCTTTCATCCTTGCATAACACTTCTTTTCTTGTTGTCTCTGAATCTCAAAGGCTTGCTGTATTTCAGCGCTTGCAATCTGCAAAAAACAAAAGGCGCCAATGGATTTACCATCCATTTTGCTCCTTGTGTTGGCGGTCAATAAGGCCTGCACATACTTTCCATTCTTGTCGAAAAATGAAAAAGGGAACTTCTCATAATCCTGCCCTCCTATAGCATTGTGAATGACAACCATGAACTTTGTCAATGCATCTGGGCCCTTGAGTCGACAAAAACTTCCAAACACCTCTCCAATAAGAAATTTACCAACAACTTCACCTCTCGACCATCCTGTAAGTTTTTCCATGGCTGTGTTCCATTCTGAACAAGAAGTGTTCTCATCTGATGCAAAAATTGGGGGTATCAGAGGATTAGGATTGTGTACAATAGCTTTATAGTCCCCTTGTATGTTGATAAATTTATCCATGACCACCTTTTGTCCTGTGACATCTTGTCCAACAAAACAGACACCAACAATATTTTGTGTGTAATCTCTACTGGAACAAGCATTGACAATAACAAATATTGCTCCGTTAGATTGCTCTGACCCAAATGTCTTCAACTTTATCTCCACATTTTTGTCTTCCTCACCTGTATGGGAAGCAACTTCACAAATTAGCACTCTCCAATCGCACATCCATCAAAGCTAACATAGCTTAGCTACATGCATTGGGAAGTAGATTAAAATAGTTCAAACAGCCTGGGCGAGAAACAATGTACTCCTGTGACTAGCTAACACAACCTTTGGTATAAGTTTCATATGCTTACTTTTCAGATATGAGCATTCCTATCTGCTAGTTATAAGCACCGGATTCTAAAAATACTGTGGAAATGGTTGAGTAAATTTGATGGTAGTCTCTAGTTGGTCCCCATTTTCTATATATTTGTGCATCTAAGAAACTGAGTATATCTATTAAAAAACCTTGACCAACATAGGGGAGCTTTTTAATTAAGAAGAAACATGCAAAAATTCGCCTCAACAAACTTGAACCGGGGGACTGGGTTTGGGCGTACATCCACACCATCGACCAATTGAGCTAGGCTTAGCTCCTTCAAATATCCATTTTCCAAGAGTATATATACCACACGTTTCAATATTTGGTCTAATAAACATGTATACATCATGTCCATACACTTCTGTTATGGCATATACCTTTCTTTTATATATACCTTAAGAGATACAACCAAGAACAGATAATCTTTTCCTCAACAGCACTCCGCAATTCTCATATAACATAATATAAAAAGTAATAGCATCCATGTAAGAAACAAAAATGGAATACCTCTTAAAGCTCGTGAGAGTAGCTTTTCGACTATCTCCTCAGATTCCTTGAAGATAAGATCGTTTACCAGAGATTTGCCCATTGCCTCCTCAACTGAAAGGCCTGTCAACTCAGCAATTTTCGCATTCCAACCATTTATACATCCATCAGTATCTACTGCAAATATGGGTACTGTTGCTGTCTCTATCAACCGAACCATCTCTCTTGCTACAGAGCTAAGCTCATTTATCCCCCGCAATTCTAGCTCCCCAAGCTGAACTTGTCCATTGACAATGGCTTTTGAGTTGCTAGTGCCCTCTGCAGCATCTCTGAAGGAGTCACGCAATATGAGTTGCAAGGAATGTATCGCGTCCATTTCTGCATTCTCCCATGGTAGGCTTCTGCTTTTAACCACTTCAAGAAATGCCTTGAATGATGACCGTGGGTGCATCCTCTGACCATCATCCTTATCCTCAGGGTGATGCTTTGCGCCACCCCATTTGATCTCTTTAGCTGTGTGTGACCGAAACCAAAACAAGTAATCACTCGGTGTAATATAAGCCACCGCCATTCCACACACAGCATCCCCTAATGCAGCAGCACCAAGGTAGCCTGCATCAGCAAGGCTGTCTGTGCTGAGCCCTGTTGAGTCCCCATGACACACCGTCAACCACTCAATGATATCCTTAATCTGAGACTCAGTGGGAGTGACACCCAATGGATAGTACTTCCCATGATAATACAGTGCAGCCCCATCACACTTCACAAGGTCCATGATGCTGGGGCTCTGCGTGACGATGCCAGTTGGTGAATCTCGCAATAGCATGTCACACAATAGCGTCTGAGTTCGCAAAATGTGCTTCTCTGACAGCTGATGCGCAAGCTGCAATTCCATGTTGAGCTGCAGCCCAAATGCCTGCATGAGAAACTCGCAAGCATACCTCAATGGAAAAGGGATACACCGTGGTGACGTATGGTGACACACCACTAACCCCCACAACTTCATTGCCGAGGAGATGCCTCCCCGACCTGTTTGCTCGTCATCACCACCACTGCTAATGATGACTGCCATAACAAGTGATGCAATTGACCCCATGTTCGCCATGTACTGCGCATGGCACCCGTGTGGAGCACGAAGCGTGGAGCCTACCAAACACAGTGGCTGCGACATCCCAGGATCTTGTATGACTCTCACCGGGGTGGCATGGCAATCAGCAATCATCCGCACGCGGTTCTGCCGGAACAGGAAGCGCGATGCCTGGGGGATATCTGTGGCGGGATAATGCAATCCGAGGTAAGGCTCAAGGTTATCGCGCCGGCTCTCGGCGACAACTTCCCCATGCTCGTCTTCATGGAACCTGTACACCATGACACGGTCGTAACCCGTGAGCTCGCGAACATGCTCCACGACTGTGTCGCAGAGGAGCTTGATGTCCCCGCCAGGTAGCGCCTGGAGGCGGGAGATGGCACGGACCGCGAGTTTCTGGGACTGGACTGCGCCGGCGATGGAGAGAGCGGGGTCCTCGGTGCGGGCGGGCTCGAGGTCGATGACGACGCCGACGTCGATGCGGTGGAGGATGGCGTAGAACGGCTTGGAAGAGACCCTGGAGTGGATCCATAGCGGGTTGAGCAGCGAGATCTCGCGCGCGGCGAAGGCGCGCTCCAGGAGGACCGCGGACGAGGGGGAGAAGAGGAGGCGCGCGTCGGCACCCAGGGAAACGGGGGGCGGCGCCGCGGAATCGAGCGAGGGAACGGAGTGGTGCGGCGACAGGTCGAGCAGGTCGGCGGCGTTCTCGGAGAAGGCGAGGAGGCGGAAGGAGGAGTCGTCGGCGACGGCGAGCGTGCAGCCGAAGGGCTGGATGTGGCCGCCGCGCTGGATGCGGGAGAGGTAGGCGGCGATCTGCTGCTCGGAGGACGGCGTGGGCGGCGCGCGCAGCGACTGGGAGTAGTCGAAGCTGCGGCCCGACGCGCCCGATTGCTCGAACACCGCGTGGAGCCGCGCGTCTAGGGTGTACTGCGCCACGGCCTTGGAGACCGACTCCGTGGCCGTGGCCGTAGCCGTGGCCGCGGTGCCCCCGCCACCTCCTCCTCCTCCACCTCCCCCGCCCGCGCGGGACGTGCTCCCGCCCGACGACTGCGAGTGGTGGTGGTGGTGGTGGTGCGCGTGACGCGGCGCCTCGGGTCGCGCGGAGGAGGGGGAGCGCGTGGGCGTGGCGCGGCTGCCCGACGCCATGGCGGCGGAAAAGAAGTCCTGGGGCTCTCTCTGGATTAGGCGGCCCCGGCCCCGGCCGGTCTTGCGCTCGTCCGTCGGCTCGTCGACTCGCTCGCCCCCTCCACTGGGGGGTTAGCTTCGCTTTGCTTCACCGCTCCTCACTGCGCTTATTGACTCATCATCATCACGAGGATAATAAAATAAGAAGTGGGTTGCAGGGGCGTGGAGCCAAGGATATTGCGCGCAGGGCGATGCGCCGATGACGATGGCATGGCTGGGATAGGGATGGTAGTAGTACTGACTGGGGCTGTGGGGGATCGAGGCTGGGCCGCAGGGGTTCAGGTTTGGAATGGATTGCGCTCGCGCTGGGGACGACGACGAACTCCCCAGCTGAAAGCTGATGTGGATGCGGATACTTTCACCTTTGCAGCTTTTTGTTAAGCGCACTGAAAACCGTCTTTCTTCCTTCTTCTTTTTGTTTTTTTCCTTTTTTTAAGGCCTTGTTTAGTTTGTAAAAAAATTTAGCTTTTACGACCATAGCACTTTCATTTATATTTAACAAATATTATTCAATCATAGACTAAATAGGTTCGAAAGATTTGTCTCACAAATCATGAGTAAATTATATAATTAGTTTTAATTTTCGTCTATATTTAATATTCCATACATAGATCCAAAAAAATTGATGTGATGAATAATCTTAAAAAAATTAGGATTTTGGAGCAAACTAAACAAGACCTTACATGATCAGATGACCAGTCTTGTGGGTATCCCTCCCTTCTGCAGTCTCGCTTTAGCTTATCAGCTGAATCTGTCAAGCATTTAGCAGTATTTTTCTCTCATAATGAATCAGACAACAGTACTTTCTATCGTAACTTATCAGTCAAACAAGCAAGACATTATATATGTATAGATCCATGTACATTTGCTATAAGTTTAATTTTGACAACCGATATCTGAACTAGTATATACTTTGGGCTCTGTTTAGTTTCAATGTGTAAAATTTTAAGATATCACATTGGATATTATATGGAGGTGTCACATAGAGTATTCAGATATTAATAAAAATAAATCATAGAATCTGTCGGTAAACCGTGAGATAAATTTATTAAGGCCTTGTTTAGTTTTCTCATGAAAACTTTCCGTGATACCGTAGCACTTTCGTTTGTATGTGACAATTATTGTTCAATTATGGACTAATTATGCTCAAAAGATTCGTCTCACAAAATTACAGACAAACTATGTAATTGTTTTTTATCTATATTTAGTGCTTCATGCATATGTCGCAAGATTTAATGTGACGGAAAATCTTGAAAAGTTTTTTGGTTTTTGGGAGCAACTAAACAAGACATAAGTCAAATTAATCCATCATTAGCACACGTGTTATTGTAGCACTTTGCTGTCAAATCATGGACTAATTAGACTTAAAAGATTCATCTCGCAAAGTAGTCGCAATCTGTACAATTAATTATATTTAGTCTATATTTAATACTTCATGCATGTCCAAGCATTCAATGGGATATGTGCTAATGATTGATTAATTAGACTTAACAGATTTATCTCGCGATTTACCGACGGATTCTGTAATTTATTTTCTATTAGTATGTGAATACCTCATGCGACACCTCTAAGTGATGTCTGATATCATATCTCAAAACGTTACACCTTGGAACTAAACAAGACCATGAGAACTGCTCTTATAATGTATAACACTTTATATTTATATATCTCTATACATATATTGCTCATTAGAGATTTTTTAGAAAAAAACTTATTTATAACAAAATGACTTAGGATTGGAGGAAGTAGTTGGAAAGTAAATTGCACCCTTAAAACATATACCCTCATATGATTAAAGCGTAGTTTTCTAGTGCTTTCTAACACCGGCTAAATAGGCATGAGGGTGTGGCACGAGAAACTTTTGTGGACTTGTTTGGTTGACTGTTGTAAATCCATTTGGATACAGAGGTAAGATCTGTTTGGATACAAAAGGTTAATCAGAACTAGCTAAAATTAGTTAAGATTAGTTCTAGTGCATCAAACAAAGTCTTTAACTAGCTAGGGGTCAGCCAATTAGCTAGCCAACCACAATTAATTTGAACTAATTTGTAGTCATAATTGATAACTAGCTATGTGTATCTAAACATGCTCTATACAATACCACACTTTATTAGCATCTGCCTAAGCGTCATACACTTTCTTTTACTATTTTTGGCTTTGTTTAGTTCCAAAATTTTTTGAGAAATAGACACTGTAATATTTTTGTTTGTATTTAATAAATATTGTTCAATCATAGACTAATTAGACTCAAAAGATTCGTCTCGTTAATTCCAACCAAATTGTGTAATTAGTTTTTATTTTTATCTATATTTAATACTTCATGCATGCGTCTAAAGATTCGATGTGACGGGGAATTTGAAAAATTTTGGAATTTTTTTTAGAACTAAGGCCTTGTTTAGTTGGCAAAAATTTTAGGTTTTGGGCACTGTATCACTTTCGTTTGTTTGTAGCAAATATTGTCCAATCATAGACTAATTAAAGTTAAAAGATTTATCTCATGATTTACAGATAAACTGTGTAATTAGTTTTTGTTTTCGTCTAAATTTAATACTTCATGCATGTACCGTAAGATTCGATGTGACGGGGAATCTTGAAATTTTTTGGAAACTAAACAAGGTCTAAACAAGGCCTTCGTACTCATGTGCTAAACATTGTTCACCACATTTTACAAAGTCAGTGGTTAACCAGTCATGTCATGAGAAAAGGGTCTCGTGCCTATACCATCGGTCCGGCCAAACCTTTAATGCTAGACTGATGGTTAACTCTTCAAGTGTGTGCGTTCTATCATGGTTAAGTTTGTAGAAGATATAACGCGTTAAAACATAGAACTAATTTTATCATTTTAGCATGGAAAGAAAGAAAACAATAATATTACATTCAAGCCCGTCTCTATTCTCTAACTTAAAATCACGGAGACTCCTGAGATTCATACATGTAAATGGGGTGGTGATGAAGTGATGAACAAGGGCGCGAGAGTATAGCTTTTCCTGCCTTTTTTAAGGGGGCTGTAGAACTCTCTTCTATATCAACAAAATGTCACAATATTGTGCTTGTTCATTAAAAAAATCAAGTTTAGAAATTGAGTCCATGAGCTATGGAACTAAAGACATAGAACACAAAGCTATGTTCTCTCTATCTCACTTATTATCTCCTTCATGTAACAAAGAAACATTTTTTACAAAAAAAAATCGATGAGATTTATTGATGAGAATAGTTACATAATTTGTTAATAATTCATTCAAGAATAAAATTAAGGGGTCATCATCCTAAATACAACTTTTCTTTATATGTATAGCTTGCTTAGCTAGCTCATGTATCGCTTGGTTTGCTTCTCGGTGGTCAGTGCGAAGTATATTAAAGACACTTTGAGGTGATATGATCGATCATTGGTTATAAAAACAATGGATAAAGGCAAAATAAAGAAGTTTCATTTCTGTATTAGGCTCAAGCGAAAGCGGACTAGCATGTTTGTTTGGCTGAAATTTTATGGCTAAAAATATTGTTTGTTGATTTGTTGTCAGAGAAAAACATTATTGAATGGTTGACAGACTCAGTAGATAAGCTCAAGCGCTTGGTACAAAGTAGCCCAAAATTTCCGCTCATTAGACACCCTGGACCATTTTTTTAGGAACCACGTGACATCTGGATTCTTATCCTTTGCTCCATCCAGTTGTTCATGTCAGGCACCATGCCAATATGCCATTGTCCGTCTCATCCGCAGGATCAGAAAGACAAACACAAGGACAGGGGTCAACAAACTGCTCGTCACTGCAACAGACGAAGCGCTGCCGCATTCGTTGCGCTTCCTGGAATCTGCGTTTGCCAGTAGCAAGCCGGTCGATGTAAACCCCCCCGTTAAATTCCAGAACGATCCTACCCATCCGAGAGCTAGTCGGTTTCGCAGACTGGATAACCATTGCGCATTCATTGGCCACAGGCCGCAGCCGCACCGGATTTGTTTTGCTTTGGGGAAAGGGAGTGGGGAGCGGTTCGGCGGGGCAGGGGCAGGGGCAGCGGCAAGGGCAAGGGGCAAGGGGCAGGACGGAGGAAAGCGGCCGCCGCGGCGACGGCGACGGCGACGCCCCGAGGCCGCGAGGCGGCAACCAGCCAACCACCGCCCCGTGTGTGTATGTCCGATCCGGCCTACGCGACGTGACGGCTCCTCCCCCACCGGGCCTGGCGTTCGCACGCCCACGTGCGGCAGCGCGGCCGGGCCAATCGCCGCGCCGCGGCCCATGTGGCGCCTTTCGCTGTCGGCACCCGGGCCGTACGTGGCGGGCGTGGCGCTGCCGGCTGCCCTTTGCGACAGGAAGGAAAACTGTTTAGAGAAACGAGAACAGTGCAGAATGACTGTTGTGTATTGCCTGATGAACTATGTTCTGAATATATACAAACCGAAGGGACAGATGCCCTTTGGCCAAGGGGTGTCTCGTGAACCCCAA
>Ga0182004_10002551_pt1 | contig 14232 bp, 11 predicted proteins | sample Sormic07211540_1_FD_120479 | JGI IMG/M metagenome (GOLD analysis project Ga0182004, IMG submission 120479) | Endophyte microbial communities from Sorghum bicolor roots, Mead, Nebraska, USA - 072115-40_1 MetaG | ecosystem: Host-associated > Plants > Roots > Unclassified | place: USA: Nebraska...
ATAATAGAGCTGGAGCTCTACCAAACGTTTTATTGAAGTCTAGCTCCGTGGTAAAGCTACTCTGTGGTGGAGCAGCAGCTCCAGAGCTGGTTTGGCAGAGCTGGAGCTCTACCAAACAGGCCCAACATTTATCATTGTAGGGTTTTTGCCAACTACGTCACACACACTTACATATTGGTCGTGATGAGAAGTTTCACTGCTAGTTATACAAGGTAGATGTACACAGTGGTTATTTTTGGGGGTGAAAATCGCTGTCACCGCTGGCTAGGTATTGACGGTTCGGCGGTGAAAAGCACCATGGTTTTCGCCGACGAGTCGTAAGCCGAAGCAGCAGTAAAAATAATTTTCACCGTAAATTTGTTCTACCACTATGATCCAACTACTATGACTCGACAGTGAAAACCTCTACTACTCGACTTTCTGAGACACTCGGCAAAGCCCATATTGCACTTGGCAAAGACTTTGCCGAGTGTCACACTCGGCAAAAAACTCTCGGCAAAGCCGTCTTTGCCGAGTGTTATTTATCGGGTACTCGGCAAAGGCTTTGCCGAGTGCCGACACTCGGTAAAGATAGAAAATAAAAAATCCAAAAAATAGAGAAAAAAGGGATTTTTTTTCCTCGCAGGGGGCCTGCGCCCACTCGACTCCATCTGCTGCTCGATCAAGTTTCGACATCTCTCGCGTGTCTAACTCCTTAACCACTGCACCACACTATCACTTGTGTCAATATTGCATTTCGGTTTCTCATATATTATACCAAATCACGTATAAATTGATTATTTGAGGTTCTAAACGATTTCAAATCAAAAAGTTGTCAACTATAAAGTTTCATAACTTTTTGGGATCTACAATTTTCATTTAGAGAGTTTCTCCATCCGAGATCGTTTACAAAATTTGAATTTCAAATTTGAGAAATTCAAACGAGTTTTTGCATGACAAGATGATTCCAAAACAAAAGGTTGTCAACTACAAAGTTTTTTAATTTTTTGAGATCTACAAAGTTTATTTATGGAGTTTTTCCATCTGAGGTCGTTTGAAAAATTCGAATTTGAAAATTTTCAATTAAAGACTCAGTTTTGCATGACAAGATGAACTCAAATGAAAAAGTTGGCAAATACAAAATTTCATTACTTATCAAGATCTACAAAGTTTATTTTAGTTGTTTTGTCATTTGTTCATCCGATATAGTTATTCTAATATTTTTCATGAATCAATAATTTAGATGTTTAATATAAATTTATTTTGACTTTGTCAAATGAAAAAAATGACTAAAATAAATGTTGTAGATCTTAAGAAGTTATACAACTTTGTAGTTGAAAACTTTTTGATTTAAATTCATTTAGGGCTTCAAAATTCAATTTGAAATTTTCTTTGCCGAGTGTTTTTTTTTGACACTCGACAAAGAAGGTCTTTGCAGAGTGTAAAAAAAAACACTCGGCAAAGAGTCTTCTTTGCCGAGTGTTTTTTTGCCGTGTGTTTTTTGGCACTCAACAAAGAAGCTCTTTGCTGAGAAAACACTCAGCAAATTATTGAACACTCGACAAAGACCTAGATTCCGGTAGTGCCCTAGAACAAAACTCACTTTTCTTCTTTTTTTCATCACTCCCTCCACTTCTTTTCCTACGACTCCCACCCTTCCTTCACCATTCCTACGTCCATTTTTCACCAAGTGGCTTATGGGGGTTCTCAATTCTCAAAATATGCACACCACTTCCTTGTTCTAATTAATGTTGGTAACTTGCAACCCTTTGATTTCCTAGGTTGTTTCTTTGGTTAAATTTTAAATGCAAAGCATCTTTTTTCCCCTTTGAGAGTGCTTCTTGATCATGGAGGCTACCAAATTTTAATTTGAAGGTTGTGTCCACACCAACTTACGCTAGGGTTAGTAGTATGTAGCCTATATACAATAATTGTTTGCTTGGTTATATAGTTTCCAATATATTGACATGCATGATTGTGATAGAGATCATCTTTAATTTAATTAGTTTTTATTTTAGTGGAGATTTTTTTTAAAGAGTTGTTCATGAGGCTTCCAAATCTCCTATACATAAAAAGTAGTATTTTAGGAGATGGAGTTGTTGCATTAAATCTCCCATTTCATCTCCTAAACCTATAAGTTCTAAGATATCTCCTAAAAATTAAGGTGCATTCTCTCTCCTAAATATAGAAGACAAGTTTAGACAATCTACCGCAGGAATACTCTCCTATATCTAAATTGAGTTTAGCTTGGATACTATCTTAGGAGATGCAATATAAGAGATCTGGCTTGGTGGTGGTGCTCTAAAAGCAATTGGGTTGGATGGATTGGATTGGACTGGACATTAAAATCATCCTGTATTACAATAAAAAGAAACAAATGGTTCTAATTTCTCCTAACGTGCCTTGTTAGAGCTAATCCTCTGCGATGACTACACAGCTGGCTAATCTGTATGGGTCATCGGAGTATAACTTTTGCAAGTTGCATTGAGGCTATATAGCTGTACAAGAAGATCATTGAATTGACTAGGGTACAGTACAAATCGACCGTGCCTTGACACCCATCTTTTTTCCCCTCAAACAGGCACCTCTTATATCTTCTATCCTCAAACAACGGCGAGTTGCGTATCATATATAACTAGTTGGCATGGAAGATATATATTGGCTGGCATCGTCTCCACCCATTAATTATCTCTGTCGATATCCGTTGAAAGTCGTCGTCTGTCCTCACGAGCAATACTCTCACGTCCACACGAAAGACGATATATGCATGAATATATGGACATACATACATGATGTGACTATCGGTCTATCACCAGGGGCGGGGATCTGCACCCCCAGAGCTAGGAGGCTGCAGCTCGGGGCATATGGCCCAAAATTTTTAACAACGCATCTTTATCTTGGGTCCAAAATAATTCAGAGTTTATTATTGTAGGATTGTTTGTCTTTTCTTACTATTTAGCTCTCCCTCATACAGCGTTTCTGCATCCGCCACTGACCAACACTAAGTGTATCTAGATAAATATAAATGTTTTTCTTTTACAACAAAGCAGCATATGCAGCAGTACAAGCTATTTTTTTTACAAAGCGATCCCTGACCGGCCAAAATTAAATCAATCTCTGCTGCCAATCCGGATCAACACAAAATGATCTACACGTCAGCGTAACGTATTAAACCCTGGTCCAGAACGAAGTAATATATATTAATTAACCACTGCACGCAAGGCCGGGGAGGGCATGCATGGATCACCAATTCACCACGGGCGAGAGACGTGCGAGGTTAGAATATACTCCGTATAAGCGTAACGTAGTGGTGGTAAGCCACTCAACTCTTTGTCTGCACGCCACTGCACAAGTCAAAGACGAAGCAGGCTCTCTCTCTCTATATATATAGCTAAGGCATCAGCGCGGGACCGAGATTAATTAATAAACCACAGCTGAGACTACACGTGTGTGCATGTTTTTCGTTTTTACCATATATCTCTATCTTCTTCCAATTTGATAGATAGATTATCCCCCGACTTGACATTAGTGCATCGATCATCACGAGCGGCGATAGAATTCGTACGGCCAGCAGCAGTCGGACATATTCCAGCGTGCCCTAGCTTCTACTACCTAGCTACAGTATGTCTGTATCTGCACGACGACTACGATCGATTTTCACCGCAAGGGCAGTACAGCCAGCACCCAGCAGCGACAAGATGAGAGAAAGAGTCAAAAGGTGTGTGAGGATAAAACTTGCATGGTAGGAGTAATTCATAGTTGAACTGTTCAAGTTACGTAGAGTAGGTAGCTACTGTATGTAACACTCGGCCGGAGCAATGAATGTGTTCTTCAGTCCCGAGTGTGTAGCACAACGTGTGTGTTGACCACTAGACCATGGCAGTGGCAGGTACTATATACGTAGTACGTGTGCGGCGTACACGCGTCTCCCGTGTGCTTGCATTGAGCTCCCACATACACATGCATGCATGCCATCGATCGAGCTACCAGCGCGGCCGTACGTGTCGACGATCTGCGTACGGAATCGAGGGAACGATCGGTTCGTTGCCTGTGCTGTGCATCTATCACGCCCGCGTGCGCCTTTCGGCACGAATCGCTTGACCTGGCGCGCGGCCGGCACTAGCTAGTCGTCGCCGGAGCTTGGTCCGGTCCTTCCGGATCACGCGCCCCCTGATGCTTGGCCGCGCGCGGGCTCCCTAGGTGGATAAGAGGAGAGAGAGAGAGTATTACGAATATACTCTCTCCATATCAGTAAACAAAGTTATTTTGGACAAAATTTAGATTAAACGTGGATTGAGATACAAAATATGAATAGTTTTTAAGTTGTTGAGTTTGAAAATGAGAAAACCATACGAATAGATTTGTCTTAAAAAATACTTTTATAAAAATATACATATACCACTTTTTGATAAATATTTTTATAAAATAAGGAGTTAAAGTTAGGTTTTGAAGACCATATCATTGTCCTAAATCACTTTCTTTATAAGTATGAAGTAAGTATGTCGCACGTACGTACGCTGCGCACTCCACGTGCGCGACATTTTAGTGCATTATTTGCACCAAAAAACTACGAGAACAAGTCCATCAACATCTCACAAAGAGAGACATATGATCCAAGGACGTATAGCCAATATATATCCTTTAAAAAGTAAACAGAACAATAAGACTATCCAACATGCTCATCATAAGAGAATTCTAATTTTATTGACCTCGTCAACTTGTGGAAGCCTGTGTTGCATTGGATAATACGACCAAATCTAGCATTCCAATTAATACAACATTAGGTCTGCTTTGAGCACTATGTAAGATTTTATATGTGTCTTTGCAGACAAACAAATAGTGGTAAACTACAGTGCACAAGTCTAGAGGCATCCTAATGCAAAGCAGCTCCAATAGAATGGAAAAGAAGCTCCTCTTTTCCTTGCATAAAGAGGATTCAAATGTAAGCAACTATAACTCTAGAAGATTCTCTTTTTTTCTAATTGTTTTTATCTTAATTGAGAAAATCTTCCCCTCAATCCATCAAAGAAAGGGGAGAACAACTCAATCCCCTTTCACTTCCCTCCCCATGCTAGGCCATCATACGCGCATAAGGCAAGTAGTCACCACATGGGAGCACCATCTATTGAAATACTTGATATGCAAGACATCATATCATAGATGGTGGTGTGTTAATCCTCTCCCCAAGGCAGGTTGTTACGGCTCCATAGAGATAAGATAAGATAGTCCTAGGTCGTTGAAGTTTGTTGTAATCCATCTGTTGTATCTTAGTGTCTAGATTCATTCCTTGACTATCAAGTTGTAACTGCCACGCTGGGGGCTTTTCTCGGCTATATTAACACGGAGCCGTGACCCAGAGAAGGATCACGTTACAACCATCTTCACATGGTATCAAAGCTAGGTTAGTTCGCAAACTCATCAATGGCGTCTTCTTCCGTGCATCTTGCATCGTACTCTCTGATAGGGTGCCCGGTCATGGAGAAGCTCACCAAAAACAATTTTCCTCTCTGGAAAGCGAAGTCCTCTCGGCCATCCATGGTGCACAGATGGCGCACCTCCTCGACGGCGATGCCGACCTAGCAAATCCCCAAGTCGGCTGACAAGCCAAACAAACTCATCCCCAACTCCGGCTATGCAATGTAGGTTTCAAAGGATTAGCAGGTGTTCAATTACTTGATCTCCTCTATGTCCAGGGATGTTCAGGTCCAAGTGTCGACTTGCACCGCCGCCGCCAAGATCTGGAAGATGATCCGGGAGATGACTGCTTTGCAGTCTTGCGGTGATGTGATAAACACGTGCATGGCGCTGGCTACTGCGCAGAAGAGATCATCTATGATTGTCGACTTCTTCAGCAAGATGAAAGTCCTCGCCGACGACATGGCTGCCGCTGGCAAGAAACTGGAGGATAAGGAAATTACCTCATACATCCTCGTTGGACTCGACACCACCTTCGACCCTGTCGTGTCCTCCATGGCATCCCGCGTCGAGCCTCTCACCCTCAGCGACCTCTACACCCAGCTACTGAGTTGGGAACAGCGCATGGACCTTGTTCATGGTGGTTGTGGCTCTTCGGCAAACACTGTTGCTCGAGGAGGTGGCCACGGTGGTTTCAGTTATGGCGGTGGTGGTCGTGGATGTGGAGGCCATGCATGTGTCGTGGCAACAACGACAGCAATGGCGGTCACCCTCAGAACTCCAATGGTGACCGTCCCACATGCCAATTCTCCAGCAAGGAGGGCACACCGTGCTCCGGTGCTACAAGTGCTTCGACACCTCCTTCACTCGACCTACCAAGCAGCATCAAGCATCATCGACTACAACCTCCTATGGTATAGATATGAACTGGTACACCGACACGGGGGCAACCGATCACATCATTGGCGAGCTAGAGAAGCTCACTACCCGTGACAAATATCACGGCACCGACCAGGTGCACACCGCCAACGGCGCAGGTATGAGAATCAGTCAAATTGGTCAAAGTTTTGTTTGTACCCCTAGTCGAGATCTCATTCTTAATAATGTTCTCTATGTTCCACAAGCTAACAAAAACCTTGCCTCTGTTCATCACCTTTACATCGGATAACAATGTCTTTATTGAATATCATCCCAATTGTTTTTATCAAGGATCTGGCCATGAAGAAAACTCTGCTTAGAGGAGATCGGGAAGGAGGGATCTATCCACTGAAGACGCTTAGGTCTTCTTTCAATAAAGAGACGCATGCTGCCGCCAAGACCTCCAAGTCTAGGTGGCATAGCCATCTTGGTCATCCATCACTATCAGTAGTTCAACAAATCCTTAGCAAGAGTCATGTGCCTTTTGTTCTAGAGTCCAATAAAGAACAAGTGTCTGATGCCTATCAACAAGGTAAAAGTCATCAATTGCCTTATCCTATGTCAAACAGTGTCTCATCTAGACCTCTTGAACTTGTGTTTTTGGATGTATGGGGCCCTGCGCCTACCTCTGTTGGCAGAAATAACTACTATGTTAGCTTTATTGATGATTTTAGCAAATTCACATGGATTTATCTTTTACGTCATAAATCTGGAGTTTATAAAAAATTCCATGATTTTTCATCCATGGTTGAACGATAGTTCAATAGAATGATTCTAGTAGTTCAAACGGATTGGGGAGGCGAGTATCAAAAATTAAACACATTCTTCCATCGCATAGGAATCTCGCATCGTGTATCATGTCCCCACGCTCATCAAAAAATGGCTCTGCTGAGCATAAACACAGACATATAGTTGAGGTAGGGTTAACCTTGCTTGCTCATGCATCCATGCCTCTCAAATTCTAGGATGAAGCCTTCATCACTGCTACCTACTTGATTAATAGGCTTCCTAGTAAAGTTATTCATGGTCAAACTCTAGAGCGCCTCTTTCATCACAAACCAGACTATCAAAACCTTTGTACCTTTGGTTGTGCATGTTGACCTAATCTCTGTCCCTATAACACTAAGAAACTACAATTTCGCTCTAAATAGTGTACCTTCCTTGGTTATAGTAACATGCACAAGGGTTTCAAATGTCTCAATATTTTTGAAGGACGTGTTTATATTTCCCGAGATGTGGTCTTTGATGAGACCGTGTACCCTTTTGCTACCCTTCATCCTAACATAGGCGCTCATCTTAGATCTGAAGTTCTACTTCTTCCATCCAACCTGCTAAATCCATCTAGTTTTGGGGATGGCAATTCTTCTGATCTTTTTGACAATGGTTCCCTATGCACTAATCCTTCTGTTGAGATTACAGGATCTGCAAAAATTCAGCACCTAATGAGGTTGATTCCAGGTAGACCGGCCATGATTTTCTGTTACATCCTTCCATTCCTTTTTCGGCAACACTAGGCAGTAATCCCTGTGCGGATACACCTCCTCCCACTACAAATCTGTCAGGTGGATCGACCTCAGATCCGATGATGATCACCAACACCGCCGATCTCACGCTTCCCTCTCTGTCATCGCCATCTATCCCTCCTACGTCTCCACCTGCTCTGACCGTGGGGGGACACAGAGGCAACGGATCGTCCTCGCTCTAGGCCCTAGGATCTTCTATGCCACAACTTCCGTCTCAAGGATCCCCTACGGTCAGTGCCAGTGATGCAGCTGGTCTTCAACCACAACGACCTATGACACGCCTACAACAAGGTATAAGGAAGCCTAAGACATACACTGATGGAACCATCTGGTATGGAGTCTCCCACCTTACAGTGTGCTTTGTCTAATTCGAACTGGAAAAAGGCTATGGATGCTGAATTTTTAGCCCTACAGGAAAATAAAACTTGGCACTTAGTACCACCACAGAAAGGGAAGAATATAATAGATTGTAAATGGGTGTACAAAATTAAGAGACGCTCAGATGTCCAAATAGATCGGTACAAGGCACGTCTAGTTCCAAAAGGCTTCAAGCAAAGGTATGGGATTGACTACGAGGATACATTTAGTCCAATAGTCTAGGCCGCTATAATTCAACTTGTTTTGTCACTTGTTTCAAAAAATTGGTGCCTACTTTCATGGTCTTCTTAAAGAAGAAGTATTTATGCGGCAACCTCCTGGTTATGAAGACAAGAGCAAACCACACTATCTATGGGAACTTGACAAGGCTCTGTATGGATTAAAATAGGAACCTTGTGCTTGGTACTCATGGTTATGTCAAAAGTTGCAAAGTCTTGGTTTTGTTCCTTCCAAGGCCGACACTTCTTTGTTCTTCTACATGAAAGGATACAATGTAATTTTCATGCTTGTTTATGTAGATGACATAATTGTTGCTAGCTCCTCACAAGAAATAGTTGATGCCCTACTTCATGATCTTGATAAGGAGTTTGCAATCAAAGATCTTGGGGAGCTACATTATTTTCTGGGGATTCAAGTTCAGAGGAAGAGAGGTGAGTTATTGATGAACCAAGAATGGTATGCTATAGATATTCTTAAAAGATTTAATATGCAGTTATGTAAGCCTATGAGTACACCCTTGTGCTCCACTGAAAAATTGTCTGTTACAAGTGGAAGAAAACTTGGGACTGAGGACTCTAACACAAGTGTCACGGGTGCACTACAATACTTAACCCTGATAAGGCCAGGAATATCCTTCCTCTGTCAATAAGGTCTATCAATTCCTTCACTCACCAACAATGGAACACTGGGAAGCAGTAAAGAGAATCCTCAGATATGTCAAGGGAAATGTTGCCCTCGGCCTTAAGGTTAGAAAGTCTGATTCAGTGCTAGTAAGTGCTTTTGCAGATGCTAATTGGGTTGGTTGTCCAGATGACAGAAGATCAACTAGAGGCTTTGCAGTGTTCTTAGGGAACAATCTTGTGTCATGGTGTGCAAGGAAACAGGTCACAGTTTCTAGATCTAGCACTAAAGCTGAATATAAAGCTCTAGCGAATGCTACGGTAGAGGTAATATGGGTTCACAAATTACTTGATGAGCTAGGGATCTCACATCCTCGTGCTGCATGATTATGGTGTGATAATCTAGGTGCAAAGTATCTTTCGGCTAACCTTGTTTTTCATGCTAGAAATAAGCATATCGAAATAGACTTTCATTTTGTACGAGAATAGGTTGCATCAAAGTGTCTGGATGTTAGGTTCATTGGCACGTCAGATCAAGTTGCTGGCGGCTTCACCAAAGCACTCCCAGTAAAACGACTGGTGTGGTTCAGGAACAATCTCAATCTCACAGGTGAGTTGTGATTGAAGGGGGTGTTGAAATACTTGATATGCAAGACATCAGATCACAGATGGTGGCGTGTTAATCCCCTCCCCAAGGTAGGTTGTCACGGCTCCATAGAGATAAGATAAGATAGTCCTAGGTTGTTGAAGTTTGTTGTAATCCATCTATTGTATCTTAGTGTCTAGATTCATTCCTTGACTATCAAGTTGTAAATGCCACGCTGGGGGCTTTTCTTGGCTATATTAACACGGAGCTATGACCTTGAGAAGGATCACGTTACAACCATCTTCACACCATCCTCAGGCCATGCGATCATGGGCAGCTGAGCGAGGCGTGCACAGGCCACCGCTCCTCTATTTGTTGCACACACATCCTTTGTCTCTACCAGGATCTGAAATTTCCTTGGTAGATAAGAAACACTAAAGGGAATATAGAGTCAAGGAATTTTAAAAAACACACTATATGTATCACTTTTCTCAATCTCCTATATATATACCAAATTAAAAAGAGATCGGAATCTAGTGGAGTTACTCTAAACACACTCTATATACCAAATTTTAATAGAGAGATCTAGTGAAGTTTGTAATGATCTCAATTTTTCCATGAAAGGAAAATTCACACATTCAAATTATAATATGATAATCCAGGAGATTGGTTCATCACATTATCATATAACAGCTGATACCATAGTCATACATCATGGAATTACAAGATATTTACGACACTTGGTCAACACACCTATTTACATCGTTATTTTAGCAAAAATGCACATAAATCTTCATCAGAGTCGATGTAGTGCATCAACGGTGAAGGCTCTTCCTTTATGGGCAATCATTAGAGTTGGCGTAGAATGTGAGCGGGCATAGACTTTGCCTTCTGAACCAAACTTGAGCATAGGAACAAGACCAGCTAATTCTGCTCACCTCTAAAGTTGTTCTCAGACTCATAACCCGTTATCTAAAGTATCAATATGATTTATACTAGCCACTAGCTCCCATCTTACGCTTTTGTGTATGCTTTGTGGTAAGTGGAAATGCAAGCATAGTTCAAAAGGCCCATATATGGCTATAGGCTTCCTATGCAAGTTCATCAATATTTTATAATAATATTTCATCAAGTTTTAACCCATCTCATCCACACATCCGTCCATCCCATCACACACATCTCACCATACACTCTTTCATTAGGTGACAAGGATGACACTTGCTCATGCCTTGCCTCAACGACACGGTGAGGAACGCCCACGACATGGGGAAAGTGGAGAGGAGCCCACATCGCAGGGGGCACACCTTGGAGGTCGGTGAGGTGGAACATAGGAGGAGCTTCGGCGGCATCGTGGGCTTTGGGGTGAGATCATGGTGGTGAGGGACAAGATGGAGCGTGGAGGCCGACTATGATGTCGTGACCGTTCCTAGTGAAGGCGAGATGAGCTTGGGGGCGAGAAGAGGTGGACACAGAGGGTGCTAGGGTCGTGGTGGCATGGTGGAGCGGCTATTGGCTGGATGAGGTACTTGTGCGCCTGCATGGCGAGGAGAAAGACAGATGATGAGGGCCTGGCTTCTGTGTTGTGGACATCGAGGCGAGAAAAGCGGTGGTGGTGAAGCGGTGGAATGGCACAGTGGCGGCAACACACCACAGCGATGAGGCGATGTTGGCGTGCTCAGTAGTGGTGGCTGCCGAGGAGCTCGCTGAGCAGAGCATTGCAGGGCTCGGTGCTAGCGAGGGGAATGAATGGGTAGCAAGACGATGGAGTAGCGGCGGCCTAGAGGAGAGCTCAAGGAAGGCGAGTGGCAGCGGTATTTAAGGACGTCACAGGCTAGTGTTCCAGGAGCTCCGTCCATCCTCGTCATTTGTGCCACTAATGGGACATGCGGCACGGATCCTGCGGCATAGAAACTAGGGCGCGGGCACAGACGCTAGGGTACAGGGGCGTGGCCTCCCAATCGGGGCGACGGTGGCAGTGTCTGGAGCGCCCGCTCTAGGGTTAGAGGGGAGTTGGGGGCACGACCTGCGACTTGGGCCACAAGATAGGTCACATGCATGCTGCTGGAGGAGCGGCTGCTACGGCGATGGGCCTATGGGGCTGTGGCTTGTGCGTGTCGGCTAGAGCGAGAGGGGCGAGCCGGGCCGAGGCGCCCGCGATGGTTGTGGGCTCGTGCGGGAATGGAGGGGGCGTGCTGGGCTAGAGGAGGCAAGCTTGGCCTTGCGGTGGAGAGTGAGCAGGCCACCTTTTGCGACCTAGGGCTGGGGGAAAAAAGAATTTTCCTTTTGCAAATTTTGACTCATGGTATTGAGAGAGATTCGAAATAAATTTTGAGTGGAATTCAAAGAGGGATTGAGAGGAAGAAACAAAAAGGTTTTTCCTTTTATGATTTAAGGAACTTATGAGGAAAAGAATATTCTAATTCCTTTTTGAGATAAAAGAGGAAGGGTTTTCTGTCACTTTGCTATAATGATTGAGAGGGAAAGGGAAAAAGAATTCTTCTCTGTGAACTAATGAAATTGAGAGGGAACTGAAATAGAGATTGAGATGGATTCAAAAGGGATTAAGAATAATTCAAGAAGAGAAGGAAAAAGATTTTTCCTTTAAGAATTATGACTTAGGGAATTTGAGAGAAATTCAGAAGAGATTTTGCTACGGCTTTGTGCACTCCAACTAACAAGACTTCAACACCAAACAAATGCGAGAGCACCAACACTCTTCTACAATCAAAGTCTATATGAATGCAACAATTTATTAGCCGATTGACTTGGGTTTGACCTAACGACTACATGCTTCACACAATTAAAAAAAATTAAAAAAATTCATATTTTTGGTTTACAAAAAAAACTCAAGGTATTACAAAATTGCTCTGACAAACTTTATATGTACGAGCAAAGCATATAAGTTTAGCCTAATCATGTACTGCATACAACACACATGCATAACTCTAAAGAGTTTTTCTAATAGTCTAAACACATCTTTAAAGAATTTTGTTTCTAGACATGCTTGCCGTGATATCGATCGATGGACCGCATCGATCGAGCTTGCTCCGTTTCTTTCTACCGGGCGGCTGGGTATCGATTCCTCCGATTATGCATGGACTACCACGCACGTCGTCAACAGGATGGCGCTCAACCCAGACAACATTCAACCGTAGCTAATGCGTTCGTACTGCTGGTCCAAAAAGTATAAAGTGCTAGGTGCTACGTACCTCTCGGTCTTGATTCCGATACCCTCCAGCATTTTGTTCTTAGATACGTATGTCCTTAACAAGATATATGACGTTATTATATACTACTAGGGTTGGTACCTACACTGTTTTATACAGTTTGAAACAAGAGACTTCTTCGAATCTTATATCGATATGCTCGTATTGGTTATGATAAATTTATCAATTCCTCTATTTATTCATCGACACTTATCATCGATAGTTTCTCTCTCCCTCTCTGCTCATGGTAATTGGAGTGTCTTCAATATGTATTTACTGATTCCTTAAAGTTATGAGACTCTTTGTGCATCCCATATCCCATGACATAAATTAACTTATAAAAGCCTCAAGCTTATTCAAAACACCCCTTTTTATTTTATAGAAAAATAAGGATTTTGGGTCATAAGATAATATCAATAAATACATATGTGCTAGTCAGGTGTGCAATTCATTTTTTTTTCTATATTCCTAATTTGTAGGCAATCTAGGCATTAGTTCCCGCAAGAGAGTAGTATGTTCTAGATGTCCGTCAGATTCCAACAAGAATTTAAGGAAACCTAACTAGCTATATCTGATAAATTAAGCTACAACGTAACTCTGTATACGCCACAAAATATTGCATGGTCCTCTCTTAGTGTGGTCATGCTCTCTATTTCCTTTTGGACCCCATGTTTTGCTCGATTGTGGCCGACTATATTAGAATTAGAACAGTGGAGAAACTATGGATCTTGTTCCCCCCTTGTCCATACTTAGGAGAATATTATCTTCTTTTGGATGAGGCTGTAAATGGAACGAATAAGCTAAGTGCATAAGGTTCTGTTCCCACATACCTCTTTAAGGATTACCATCCACATATAGTAATTGCTACTCCTGTTAGTCCTGTAACCTCTACGTAGACTTTTAATTTATTTCTGTCAATCTTATCCCCTGTGCAACAATATTGTCTTGGTAGGGTAGGTGAAATAATATCAATTGTATGGAGTAAACCAGAAATATAATGAACACTCCCCCTGAAATGAGAATCTTGTAAATTTCAAATGCAACTCGCAAAGGCATTTTCCATTAACAAAATACAGATACTTCTTTTTTCTTTTGGTTGTAAATGCTCTGTTTGAAAAACAGAGTACTTCTGCAGTACGAATTATGAGCTAGATATCACAGTTATGTTCAGATTCTTTTTCTCCATACAAAGTAAATCTCCATGTTGAAATATAAAGGTAAGGGATCTATTTTGATTAATTACTATGGAAGAATATTTTGACCGTGCATAGAATCTAATCTATGTCATTGGTGAGAATCTAATATAATGTGTGATGTTCGTCTTTGTGTAACTATGTTCAGATCACCCCCCCCCCCCCCCCCCCCCCCCTCCCCCCCCCCTCCCCCCC